>Ga0163150_10002058_pt1 | contig 32226 bp, 52 predicted proteins | sample OliLakLV19P2IB_FD_148628 | JGI IMG/M metagenome (GOLD analysis project Ga0163150, IMG submission 148628) | Freshwater microbial mat bacterial communities from Lake Vanda, McMurdo Dry Valleys, Antarctica - Oligotrophic Lake LV.19.P2.IB | ecosystem: Environmental > Aquatic > Freshwater > Lake >...
GCCGACTCGATAAGAGCCTTGCCGCAAGGCCAGTACGGGTCAATCCATTAAAAGCATTCTGCGTATAACGGCAGGATGTGGGTTGGTTTCGTCAAACCCAGATTTCCCTAGATTTCTGGGAACGGTTCAAGTCACGAGTCAGATTCGCGTCGGTTGAACCTCAATTGGAAGATATTGACATTAGGCAATATCTTGGCAAAGATAAGATCAATTGGTTGGTTTGTGGTGGCGAAAGTGGCGGTAATGCCAGATCATTTGATTTGAATTGGGCACGAAATCTCAGAGATCAGTGCAAAGAGGCAGGAATCCCGTTCTTCTTCAAGCAGACAGGCGCAGTCCCTCTTGGTATAAAAGTTAAAGGGAAGGGCGGGGAACTGGATGATATTCCTGAAGACTTGAGAATCAGAAAATTCCCTGGAGAGTAAAATGGACGAACTATCTACGAATTCAGGATGGGAAGTTAAGGAGAAACCGTGGCTACCGTAGTGAAAATCGAATCAGGAACCACTAATTCATGGAATTTGGATGAGTGGGAAAGTTTTGATTTCATGACGAAGAAATGGGTTTGCACCCCAGAGTTCAAATACTTCTTCGCTGGGAAACACGTCAAACTTGAAAGTGTCGTGCAGATGTATGCACAGCAACTTCCCGTGGACGCCACTATCTACGTATTTGAGAACAAGTCTTTTGGGGCACTCAAGCCCAAACCAGAAAACAGGTTGTCTGACATGATACGCCCCATCCCCGAAGGCAAAGGACTTGGTTTCTTTTCTTCGGAACACGTACCGCTTATGATGGAAGCAGGCTACCGTCCTGAAACCATTCATCTCGGAACACATTCACTTTATAATTACCACTTCACTCCGCATCGTTGGCGTTGGCCATTTCCTTACGTTGCTGATAAACAAGTCAAGATCATTGACGGGTTCAGCCCAAACCTGAACAAACAACTCCACGTAGGTCATTTACGCAATCTTGCGCTCGCTAATGCGTTTCAACACATGAACCCACATTGGCGGTTCGTCTCCATTCTCGGCTCATCAATCGGTTGCTATAAAGCCTCTGTTACCGCGTTGAAAGACTGGTTCTCTTTTGTTGGATACCGACCAGACACCTATTACGATTCACTGATGCCTTGGGATGAAGTTCCACGTCAACCTGGAACTGGTAAGAACACAGGCGCACAAGTCTGGATTAGCCCAACTAACGAAGAAGTCGTCGTCATGCGAAGCAACTTGACAGAGTTAGTCTGTCCTCATTGCGACGAACGACTCTATCGTCCCGAAGGCAAACCAGAAATGATGTGTCCTGGTTGTGGCACAGTGATGAACAAAGGAAAAAGTACAATCGCAGGCAGACCAAATTACGTGTTTTGCGATATTGCTTTTGCCAAGACCGTCAAACCAGATTATTACGTGACGGCAGCAGAGCAAGTTGACCACTTCAAAATGCTTGGAATGGGTGAGAAACATCTTGCAATGGGTCTTGTGCAAGGCACGGATGGCAAAAAGTTGAAGAGTCGAACTGGTGATGCGTTGTCTGTTGATGAAGCAATGGAGATGATTCAATCACGCTTTGATGAAACTCCAGAACCGAAGAAACTGGCGTGGAATGTGTTGGCGTGGAACTTTTTGCATGTGACAAGAGGGAAAAATGTCAAGTTTGATCCTGTGGAGTGGACTTCTCCTGACTCGCCAGGAATGTATATTAGTTATACATATGCGCGTCTGTGTTCTGCGGTACAGAAGGCAATTGACTCAAAAGCAGACTACACAGAACCCAAACAAGAAGACTTGACAGAACTGGACATTGGTGTTTTGGGGTATCTTGAGTATGGTCATTACTGGATGAGACGGTCGATTGAGAACATGGACCCTGCGCCGTTTGCCAACTACTTGTACGACTTGTGCCAAGTGTTGACGAATGCGTACAACAAAGAGCGTATTTGTGGTGGCAGACAGGCATTCTATTGGACCATGCGACATGCTACAGTGAGTTTGATTAGTTACATGAGTTGGATTGGTTTATTCCCAATTGCTAAAGTTTAAAAAACATGAAGATTTTGTACAAAATCTGGCAAACAAAGGGCACACCATACTCTCTCGTTAGTGTGATTGGCGGTACTCCGTATTACAGGGATCAGGTTATTTCTACGGACAAGCAGAAGTTGCAGATTTTGGTTGATAGTCTCAACAGGACAGCATACGAAGATCGGCATTACGAAATATTGGAAGCTGATAAAACTCTTCCGGGTGCATATAAAGGTGATGTATGAATCTGCTTGGCGCATTGTTAGCACTGGCTGGCTCTGTGGTTGGGATTTGGGCAATATTCAAATATTGTATTTTGGTTGAGGTACGTTTAGACCCAAACATTTACAAAACTCTCTATGAAGTATGCAAAAGTGAAAAGAAGTTTTTGGTCAGAGAAGAGTTTGTAAGTGAAGCAAAGCCGCCAGTAATTTATGTCGCATTCTGCTTTTTCAAGGATGCGCCGTGGTTCTTTTTAAATCATGGCGAACGACTTTTGACGGCAGGTTGGCAGGGCAAGGAATCCGTAACTGTCGCAACATGCTTCAGGTGGAGATATAAAAAACTTAAAGATTATCTTGGTAACAAACTGAAAGAAATGCAACTCAACAAGTTAGGTGTACCTGTTGAACTGATTACCCCTAATTACACTGATAGGATTGGTGTTCTGAAGAAGTCAGTAAAGCAGCCATTCCTTCAAGAATCTTATTGGAAAGATATTGAAAACGAAGTGGCAGAAGTATTTGCAGGGAAACGAGATAAAACAAGTGCATTGTTGTATGGTTCGCCTGGGAATGGCAAAAGTAGTTTCGCTAAGTATTTGGCGACAAAATATCGCATTCCCGTAAAGTTCGCTTATCAACGTTATGAGGAAAGATTGTTGTCCAGAACAGATGGAACACCTGATGACGACTGGACCCATGCAGTAAATCGTCTAAAATGACGAACCTGAGATGTATATAACTGATGCGATTCTTTGAACTACTTGAAGCTTTAGAACCTTATTACGCCACGTCGTATCACGGCACAGGAATTTCAGAAGTAAAAAACATTATAGGGAAGCGTCAAGGACTACAGCCAAATATTCCACGTACCACTTCTGGAACTGCTGCAAACGCTGTTTATTTGACTCCCAATATCAAATTAGCAGCACGTTATTCACTTGGGGGCTTGTCTAATGCTCCCAAGAATCGCATTCCAGCAATAATTGAAATCAAACTATTCGGTTCAAGACGATACAACAACATGCAGTCTGATCCTTTGGATAGGGATGACACAGCATGGCAAAATCATGTCGATAGCTCTGATTCTGGCTCTGATGATCGTGAACACATTAGAGAACTTGAGAACGAAATAGAAGAATTCATTAAGGACATTGCTAAACGTTATAAATTCCAAATCCCAGAATACTTCCGAATTGATATTGGCGAAGAAGTTGGTGGACTTCAAGGGTTCCCACTTTATCAATACATTCACTCCTATTTGGCTAAGTTGAATCCCCAATATGATCGTATCAGAAACGATGTGAGCAGATTCCTCACTCGTTCTTTCAGCAGTTCGCACACTTACGCTGATGGAATGGTTGCTGTCACACAAAATGGTGTATTGCAGTTGACACCCGATTATTGGGGCAATCAGCACCAAAACCTATACACTAAGCCTATTCCCGCTTCTGCTATCAAGGCAGTCTGGGTTCGCAAGAAGGATTTCCCTCAAGCGTCCGGTAAAGAGGAACAGTTTGGCGCAGAATTGTTGCCATCTGAAGTAGTTGACAAGTTTGAAACAATTAAAGACCACCTTGAAGGGTTAGGTGAGGCGGCAGAAGACCTTGTGAGACGCTTCATGGACGATCAAGATGATAAAGATTATTATGTCGGGGAACTGGAAGAACTGAAGAAAGACCTTGATGACGATGAATTGATTGAGATGCTTGACAAGGTTATTGCTGGACTAGATGATCCAGAGGAGTTTGATTTTGAGTCGGTGATTGAGGAATTGCAGCAACGTGGTCAAGAGATGGCAGGATATCTCCATGATGAATTTGCACCTGGAAGTACAGTAGATATTGAGAAAGATACTGTGTGGGTTCGCGTGGATGTTAAAGACGTTGGTGGCATCATATGAATAACTTTAGAACATTCTTGTTGATTGAAGACCTTGTTGATTCAAAGACAGCAGAGGCATATCATCGAACAAATCCTCAAAATGCTCAAGTCATTATGAATAGAGGACATTTTGTCAAAAATGGTGGAGATTACGGAGTTGGAATTTATTTCGGACTTGAGTTAGATGCTTGGACAAAAGATCAGAGAGTATTGGGCTATGGTGATGCAATTATAGCAGCAAAAATCAATATTGAAGGTTTCTTAATTGAGTCTTATCAAGAAGAATCTAAGTACGGATCGCTTGCCCAAAAGGTTTATGGAGACAAATATTCATTGCAGCAACAACTTCAATCAATGTATTCAGATAAAGTAAAACCAGAGGAAATTAGGCATACTTTTGGTATAGATAGAGGGGGACGATGGCAAGATATCGTTCCTGGCATGATTATACCAGCACGAGGAATGCCTGGAATGCATTGGGTTGTTGTATATGAACAAGATCGAGCTGTGCCCACGAAATGGGCAATTCACACGAATCCTAGTGAGCCGGTTCATTGGCAGACATCTGCAAGTAGTCCACAACAGGTAAGTCAACCACCACAGACTGCCCAACCACAGCAGGCAAATAATCCAGCCAAGAAATTGTCAACTCCTAACTTTGACAGACTGCTTGCAGCACGTGCGAAACCTAATAATGATGATAATTGGGAGATCAAATGAGTTTTCGCTCTTTCCTACTAACTGAAGGCTTGTCAGTGAATGCCGCTCCTGGCTTGGAAGAATACATTCCACAAGCTAAAGCAGCGCTGGTTTCGTACTTACAAAGATACGGAGACAGTCAAGAACTCAAGTCTGCCTCTGGACGTTACAACTATGTTCTCGTCAAATACAGTCCGGACAAGTGGTCTGACACTAAAAGACTTTATTTCAAATATGATGTTATCGATAAAGGTAAAGGTAGAGAAGAAATAATAACTGATCCAACTGATTGGCGACATGAGTACGGTAATTGGGACGGCAAGACTGGCAAGAAAGTGTTCAAGTCGCCCAAAGATGCGATTGAATCCATTCCTGCTGATCCAGCGTTGGCTTATCGTGGCATGAGTTGGGAAGAGTGGAAAGGCATACAGAAGAATGGGTTGATTCAGAGTCGTGGTCAACATAATTTTTCCAATCAGACAAATCTGACGTTTTATGGGCCAAGTCCGGGCACGGGCGAGAATTATGCTGGTGGGTTTGCTCCTACGTCATATGGTCCATCACCTAAAAAGCCTGGGGTGGTGATTTCTGTTCCACGTGCTTTGTTGAAAACACCTAAAGATAATCCAAATATTCCGAATGGAGAGTTGGCGAGTGAGGGACCGTTAGACGCCAAAAACATAAAAAATGTTTGGATGTTAGTAACTACTAAAGTAAAACCTGGAACATTTGATTTGGAAATAAATAAAAGAACTGGCAAGGTCAAAGAAGGGTGCGAACAGTTGGCATAAATGTTTGAAAATCTTGCCAAATACTACTATAATATCAACAGCAAAACTGCTACTGGTTCTGACTTCTACCAAGTCAGGTGAAAGTTTTGGGTGAAAACCAGAACTACAGAAAAAGCAAGTAATCTGCGAGTGACCGCAAGGTTATAGCAGATAGGAGCCTTGCCGCAAGGCCATGCAGGGTAACACATTAAAGGTCAACCTCCGATGAGGGTTAAGGTTGATGCTTGTTGTCCTAGCGAACTTTCAAGGTAAGATTTTCTAACTTTGAAAGAACGGTCAAGGTCTGGCATGAGTGTATCTTATGCGATTAGACAACTTCAGTAGGAATACGATATGGGTTTCAAGGATTGGGTACTAATCGATGAATTGAACAAACAAGCACCTTTGTTGAGTCAGTGGTTTGTTGGTGGTTTTATGCACGGCAAACGACAAGGTGAAATTGACAAGTTGATTGAAGGATTCAAATTACTCAAATCATTAGCGGTCAAACCATCAGACAAACTATTATTTCGTGCATCTCCTCAAAGTGATATCATTGACAACAAGATCAAACTGAACACGCTTTCAAGTTGGTCAGAGACACAAAAAGGCGCTGCTAATGTTTATAGCATGATATCCAAATCAAGCAATTTGCCTTATGTTATTGTCAGTAGTGAGTTCACTTCAAATGAAATACTTCTTGTTGTGGGTGATATTTTGGCACCTTTAGATGACATATTGAAGAATGCAGAAGAGTTGCCATACAGGTTATCAAATCTTTACAACAATATGGAACATTGGTATCCTTATCAAAAAGAAGTAATTGTTATGTCTACAGGGTTGCGAAGTGTGAAAATAGAAGGAACTTATGAATGATTTCAAACTATTTCTTGAGGTTCAAGGATGGGCATGATTGTATCTTGTGCTATTAGACAACTTAAATAAATAGGTAGGTGTAAATACAATATGAAAACATTTAAAGAATTTTATAACCATAAAATGATCTATGAAAATAGTAGTCAAGATTTGATTCCTTGGGAAGACGTACTAGCAAATATTGAAAAATACAAACAATATATTTTAATGTCTGCGGCTCATTGGATGAAATCCAGTTCCATGCAAGATAATGATGCGGCTGCTGAAGGATTGCCTACAGGACATGAGTTGTTACATCAATCAAGACAAAGTGCGGCGGGGTTAAGAGCCGATTATAATCCTGATAATCCTAATAATGAATTTCGTGGAACGACTCTAACTCCCATTTCAGATAAAGAAATTAATGAATATTTATCACTTGTTAAAAAGAAAATGGCAAATGGTGGAGGGATAGATCGTAACTTTATGTCAGTAGGAAATGATGCAAATGGGAGAACTATCATTATGTTCTCCTTGTCTAAATTTGCTCAATTAATTGCTGGCTGGAAAGAGTATCACAATTTGTTGCTTGGTCAGTTGAAGAGTCATGGGACTTTTGACGGTTTTGTGTTTGATCCAAACCAAATTCAAGTTGTAGGCGTCACATGAGCATTCTTCCTTGCAAGCCAGACCACAACGGAGAATGTCTGGTCTGCGACTACTTCATTTCCAATTGCCCGCTTATAAACTTTAAACCTTGCCAATCTCATGACCGTGTGGTAGCATCTCTTGAAACCCCTACGCAGGAGGACATCATGGGCGGCAAATACAAGTGTCTGGATTGTGAAGATCGTGGCGTCAAGTCTGTCAGGTTCGTGTCTCGCAAAGAAGCGAGTCACCGCGCTCGTCCGAAGTGTATGGGGTGCGGTTCACCCAGATTGGAACTGATTCCACCCAAGGAAGTCCAACCTGTTGAAGAGAAATCAAACGAGAATCCGTAAAACCCATCTGTAATAGAGTATTACAGATTAGGGAGATAGGCATGATTTTCGGCTTTTCCGATCCCCACTGGTTCCACGGTCACGATGACGGGGAAGAACCACGAGGGGTAATCAAGCACAGCAAGAGACCATTTCCGAACCGCACTGTCATGAACGAGACAATGTGGGACAACATCAACCGTGTTGTCGGACCAAAAGACCTCTTGGTGTGTTGTGGCGATTGGGTGCATGGAGTTGGCAGAAACGACGATTACTACATAAAGTGTTGTCGTGAGGCTCGCCACAACATTCGTTGTCAGAATGTGTGGTTGGTTTGTGGCAATCATGATCGTCACTGGTTGCCTGAGTTCAGAGGACTTTTTCAAAGCGTGTACGATTTCGGGCTTGAGATGCGGTTCACTCCAGCTTTGTGTCAGAAGTGGGATGTTTCTGAATACGAGAACGAACTGTTGGTCTGGTGTCACTACAAGTTATTCACTTGGCGCAACAGTCGTAGAGGAACAAAGCACGTATACGGTCATTGTCACGGAAGTCTTGAGAAAAAGTTTCCTGTCAGGAATTCTCGGGATATTGGCGTGGATTGTATAAACTTTACGCCTCAGTCTCTCAAAGATTTGTGGGCGTACTTTGCAACACAAGAACATCTGCCTTTGGCAGATCATCACCCAGACGATTAACAAACATCAACAGGCTGAATCAACAGCGTATTCAGTAACGACCGAACATCTTACCTGAATGGGCACGGAATTGTTTCCGTGCCGTTGTTGTCTATGGAGAAAACCCATGGCGAAGGCTAAGACGAAGTTGTGTCCGATGGATACCAAGGCAGCTCTGGAAGATTCCTTGAGTGGCATTTGGACGTTCCAAGCAGAGGGCTTTACTTGGTTTTTCCAAGAAGGCGCAGTTGGCGTGAACACAGGAATGGTGTTGGGGAGTGGCAAGAGGCGACCCATGCTGTACTCGAAGTCACTCGACCTTGCGGTGATGTACGCTTGGGGCTTCGTTCACGGTTTCAACGAAGGAACCAAGTTGGCAACTGCTGGCGACAAGGAAGGATCGTGAAAAACAAAAAATTCAAGGAAGGGTGGTCCGTTGTGTTGCATGAAGGAAGCGATTTCTTCCACATGGCACAAGGGCTGACCAGAGATGAAGCCATTGCTCTCGGCAAGATGATTTTTGAACGAGACAAGACGTACTTGATGGTGGATGTTTTGGACCCAACTGGAACAACCCAAGTTTATTGGAGTGCATCACGCCCCAACGGATTTGGTCTGGAGGAGTGACATGCTTGGCAAGCGACAACCGATGTTTTACATTCAAAGCACCCCGCCCAAGAGCGGGGTTTTTGTCCATCATAGCGACTTCAAAGGACTGCGTGGCATCCTCAATGCTGGCGCACTCACGGGTGGAAAGAAAAACATCATCAGTCTGACAACTGATCCTGGGCGGTTCCTGTCCCCCCTGTCAATGTTTGGTCAAGTTCTTGTTGACGGTTTCATTGAATTTCCGGTGGCGGATTTGATCACGGAAGGTTATGCGATTCCTGCCTTGTACCGTACTTACAACCCTGATTTGGTTGAGTGGGTGAAGAAGGAGGGGAATATTGTCTTTCCGGCAGAAGGTTTGCCGATTGAGTACAAGTGGGTGAAGAGGTTTGTGTGTCATAGCGAACTGCTTGTTCGTGAAAATGAGTGGTCGGTACTTGACAAGCACCTTAATCTTCCCGATTATAAAGTTTATGTTCACCAGAAAATGCACACAAAGTTCTTGAAGGGTGTTCGACCGCACGAAAAGAAAAATGTGTTCAAATTGACTGACCATCCACTGTGGAAGGAACGACATGGTAAAGAAAAAGTCGTCAATTGACAAAATCAAAGAGTGGAACTGTTCCGATGGGTACGCCCGTGGTTTTGAAAAAGCCAATCACGGGTGACATTGGCATTATTGATCTAGGGACAAAGTCTTACTCAATAGGACGAATCCAAGAGATTGATGCCCAAGATCGATATGGAATCGTTTTTGAAGGACTTGTCACAACTGAGGGTGGCAATCCTCCTGTTCTTTGACCGTGGCGATTTCGTGTTGGCTCGCAGTGGAACCTAACAGGAGTCTAATTATGGAAAACGCAACCAAACTTGCCGAAAATGTCAAGAGATTGAAAGACTTGCTTGATAATGGCAAAACACTCTTGGCTGATGCTCAACGTCATCTGAAAAATCTCGACGATCATGGATTGACAAGTGATTCTTTGGTTGGTCATTTGATTGTAGTGAAAGAAAACATGCATCATGTTCGTAAAGATTTCAAAAAGGCAAAAGACGCATACAACAAGGCAATCGGACTGTCATGATCCAGAGTGAGCATACCACTCACTAGGGAGGGATCAAATGGCTGTTGCTGAAAAAGTTCGCCCGACCACCTTCAAGAAGATGCTCAAGGTGTTGCAGGGGAAGCCGAACAAGTATTTTCGGTCATTGAAGACGGCGATTGAATTGGGTTGGTTCACGGATGGGTTGATCCAGACCAAGTTGACGGAAGAAGAACAGGCGGAATTCAAGGAAGAACACGGCAAGAACAAGGATGTCAAGGCGGCGAATGTGTGGCCTGTTTTGGATGTGATGCCGAAGAGTGTGTCGTTGAGTCTGGAGTTTGTCCGGATCATTCCAGAGACAGACAAGTGTCCAGCGATGGCAGAGATGGCGACGGTGTTGGCGCGTAAACTTTATCTTCAGGCTGACTTGTATCTGTTTTTGGTCAAGCGTCATCCCAAAGCAATTTTTTACTTGAGTAAGGAACAAACGGAAGACTTGTGTTGCACCAAAGTTGTTCTGTCTGAGCGAACGGCAGTTGCGTTACTGTTGAGCATGGATTTCAAGTCCTGAATTTTCCTCTGGCAATTGGGGAATAGATGGGCTATCATTTTGATGGTTCATTTAGCAATTGGGGAATAGATGGGCTATCATTTTGATAGTTCATTTACCAACAAGGAGAAATTGTATGGCATGGGTACTCATTAACAAGCCTCACACCCAAAAGGCTACACGCGCATTGGCAAAAAAGTTCGCGGAGATGGACCCGGCTCCACATGATCGTGCCTTGTCCGAACGTCGGATGCAAGTGTACGAGAAGCTCTACAATCAAGGTCAGTTCCGACCTGTTACTTGGGCTTCCGTATTCTGTATTGAAACCAACCAGACGTATCGGGCAAATGGGAAACACACTTCAAACATGCTGGTCAACGTCAAGGAAATTGGCGAGTTTTTCGTCACGGTGGAAGAGTATCGTTGTGACACGCTGGAAGATGTGGCCCGTCTGTATGCCACATTCGACAGCAAGATGATGTCTCGGACTTCCAATGACATTACGCTGTCTTTCGCAGCTACGATTCCTGCATTGGCAGAGATTCAGGGTGCTGAACAGTTGGCATAAATGTTTGAAAATCTTGCCAAATACTACTATAATATCAACAGCAAAACTGCTACTGGTTCTGACTTCTACCAAGTCAGGTGAAAGTTTTGGGTGAAAACAAGTGCTTTCTCATACTGGACAAGCGGGATTTATCCTATGCCACAGACCAGAACTACAGAAAAAGCAAGTATTCTGCGAGTGACCGCAAGGTTATAGCAGATAGGAGCCTTGCCGCAAGGCCATGCAGGGCAACACATTAAAGGTCAACCTCCGATGAGGGTTACGGTTGATGCTTGTTGTCCTAGCGAACTTTCAAGGTAAGATTTTCTAACTTTGAAAGAACGGTTGGTTGGTCTGCAAAATCTGCTCTGGACTTGCTCTGGCGTTACTTGGTGAAAAGTCCGCTAATCGTCCCCCAGCGGAACGAGCTGAACTTATGCTGGATGAACCGGACTTCGTTGTATGGGCTGCCAACGAAATTCTGGCTGAAGAAGGAGCCGCTGCTGGCAAGCATATGGTTCGTACTGGAGTCGTTGCTGCCATGTACACCACCTGGAAGAAATCGCAGAAGGATGCTACTCGATTCTGGTTGGCGGTCAAGAACGAAACGGGTGATAAGCCAAAGTGTCCTGATCGAGTGTACTCCAAGTTCTTGCTCACTACTGGTGTGGGCAATGGCTCGCAGAATTCACGACGGAAAATCAAGGTTGCTTCCGCTCGTGAAATGATGGTCAAGGGCATCCACGCTTGGAACGCTTGGCGAAAAGGCGAGACTCCGAAGAGCCTTGCCTATCACGTCGAATCCAAGGTGCCGAACGCTGTGTAACTTCATTTAGGAGAGAGGAGGGGAAAAACCCCTCCTCTCCCTTCTGTCTGTTCTCAGAAAGGACGGGTTGAATGTGGACAATAAACATTAAACAAAACGTCCTTGCTGGAAATTGGAGTGAGGAATTCAACTGCCGAATTTACTACGTAAACTTTTGGGTACTTGCATCAGACGGCAAAAACCATTATATTCATTACTTCTTCTTCGGTGAAGATTACGACAAAGCCGCCAAGTTAGTTGATCGCATCAAGGCTGCGGACGGATTCACGCCAGAAGGAAAACCTGCGATCTGGATTGCCATACGAGACACGAAGGAAATCAAGCCTTTGCCGTGGCGAAGACGTAAAAACTGGTGGATCGAGTACGGTAAATAAGGAACACACAATGATCGTCGCTACCGATGGATCAATCCACTACAAGGCAAAGAAACACAAAAAGGACGAGCAACCACCCATCTCAGCAGCATGGGCTTACTCTGCCCAATTAGAAGATGAACACATCGAAGCGTCAGGTGAAGTCAAGGAACTCGGTAACATCTTCGTTGCCGAACTCCAAGCCGTTATCGAAGCACTACGCAGATTCCCAGGAGACTTGGAAATCATCTGCGATCACATGACAGTAGTACAAGGAATCAATAAAACGTGGAAAAGTGGAGTACAGCGATTATGGAGAATGGGAGAGTGGTCAAAACACAAACATCGTCCTTGGCACAATCACATCAAACCTCCTATGTGGGATGAGTTTGAATCCCTGGCAAACGGACGAACAATCAAAGCAATCAATCCTAACGACCAAACTAAAGCACTCCACAGACGTGCGCACAATCTAGCGTATGGTAAAGGTAAAAGAATCGCAGCAACGAAAGCAACGTCCAAAAAGAAAGTTGCCAAAAAACCACTGCCAGCACTTATTGAAAGTGGCATTTGTTTCGAATATTAGTCATTTTTTTCTTGACGCCATCCGGCTCTGCCTCTATCCTGTCACAAGTGAGTTGCAGAGTCATGTGATTCTGGCTCACAAGATTCTCACAGGAGGTAGTTGATGCGAAGTCTGTTCCTTGCCTTTGCCGTAGTTTCGGCAACACTGGCAGTCACCAGCGATGCGGATGCTTGTGGACGCCGAAAGTGCCCTCATCATCGCCATCGCAAAGTGTGTTGCTGCCCACAACAACCGGCTCCCTGCCAACAACAGCAAGTGCAAGCCGTGTCTGTGGTGCAACCAGTACAGCAGCAGCAGATTGTGGTGGATGGTCCCGAAATCATTCGGCCAGCCCCAAAGACTGCTCCGGTCAAGCCGCCAGCCCAAGACAAGTGATAAACTTTAAAGATTGACTTGCTTCGTCAATCTTGAGAACACGACGGCAATCAGGTCGGGCTTGCTTTGTTAGCAAGTCTTTTCACAAAGTTCGCATCGTGCGTATTTTGTTGAAACAACTGGAGAAGAGTTGGGAGATAGCCTGGTTGTCGTCGTTTACGCGCCCGTAACTCAATTGGTAGAGTATCGGACTTTTAATCCGAAAGTTTCGAGTTCGACCCTCGACGGGCGCATTATCCTATAGATTACCTTGCGGTGTACTCTGTAGTTGTCAAGTACCCACGACCCTAAAGGGTCGGGGCTTGGCATTCCAAATTTCGTGTTGGACCGAACCGTGTCCGGCGTTTCACGCCGGACAACACGGTACTTGAAAACAAGTACGACGGACGCCAATAGGTTGCTTGACTGCAACCCAATACTATTATAGTATGCAACAATTACGTTTGCAATATTTTGTCCTATGGGCGGCTTACCCACTACCCTAAAGGGCTACACTGCCCAAAGCGGCAGTGTAGCATCTACGATGTAGAGGCTTCCGCCGCCCTTCCCGGTGAAGGTGGACGACATCGAACGTCCTAAACCGCATGCATTTCTTTTCGCAAAATCCAGCCAGTTTTCACTTCGATTTGATAAATAACTGTATGAAAAGGCGTAAGAAGCATAAGAAGGGATTGAAACTGGCTCTCACTGTCGGAGGTGAACCAGTCGAGATTGGCGAATCTTTGAAAAGTTTCAAGACGTGGCTTGAATCACAACCCCCAGAAACCATGCAATTAAGAGTTTTGAAGTCTAGTAGAAAGACGTCTAATGACTAATTTCAAACTCTACCTAGAATCATCATTCCAATCCTTGTACGATAGCGCTGTTGAAGCCTTCCCACAAACAACTCGTCGTCAACACGTTACTGGATCAATTTCCATCAACAACATTCGTTCTATTCCTTACTTGGGAATGAAAACATTGTTGGTTCGTGCCGAAGCAGACAATCGGGCAGGTGGAGGTGGTCAATACAAGCCAGTTATAATGTTTAAAGATGTTCAGTTCCATAACGGACCAGGACCAAACATCATTGAAATCACCGCAAGCGACAACGGACAAACCTACTACATCAATCCAATCACGGATAACGATACGTTGGTACGCTGTCAGTGCAATGATGAGTTTTTCAGATTTCGACATTATAATTGGGTCAACAATTCTTTGTTCTCGATTAATCGCAAACCTTATATTCGCAAAACTGACACATACCCACCAGCAAATGAACAGGAATTGCCTGGTATGTGTAAGCATTTGATGCGATTGGGCGAATCACTTCGTAATGCTGGTATTTTTGTTGATTGACAGAAAATCATCTTGACTTCCGTTTGTGACTCATTTAGAATGAAAAGCAAACCGACCGAAGAAAGTTATAAAGTTTATAAGATTGCTTTTACTGCAATAGCAAGAGAGGAAACAAAGATATCATATCCATGAAAACGTGTATAAGTACACACAAACATTGCCACACCGAAGGTAAAGCCGCAGCACAACTTCGTGGTCTAGTTGCAATTAATCCAGTTCACAAAGGACGTGTTTACTTTTGCTTCCATTGCGGCTATTATCATGTTGGTCGAGAAAAAAAGAACGCCAAGCAAAACAAGTACAAGAAATGAAATGGTTGTTTTTTGATGAAAAGGATCGACCTAGAATCACTATGCAGATTCTAGTTGCGCCCTTGTGGATATTGTTGATGTTGGTATTGATCTTCAAAAGAGGCAAACAATGACCACGTTTGAAAAACTCACCTTCGCACTTGTTTGGTATTGGGGCGATTTAGTCATTAGTTGTCCACCAAACGTAAATGCAGGCGATAACGTTTGGGACATGACGATTACTTTTGGCGTCATATTCGCCACAACTGCCGTGATCCTCTTGCGGTTTGCGCCAAAAGAAGATGAACCGAGAAGCCACATAACAACTAACCAACAAGTATGCCGTTGTTGCGGAAAGTAAAAAATGACAGCAGAACAATTAATGACTCTCGGATTTTCCTATGCCAATGATCGCAGGGAGTACGGTGAATCCAAGTTCTGGGAAGACTTCCAGAAAGTTTGCGATGAGAATAAGATCGAGCCTGGAGATTCCAAGGACATTTTTTACATCATTTGTAAACACTTCCATGCCGTTGACAACGACCTGTTTCATTGCGACTTTTTCATGAATACTTTCAATAAGTGAGACACCATGCAAATAATAGAAGAATCTGTCTTGGCAGGCATGAAAACAGGAATGTTCAAAGAAGCCGCCAAGTGCATTGACTATCAGATAAATGATTTCAACAAGTGCTACCACAAATACATGGGCTGTGGGCATCATATGTACATTCTCGTCAAAGAATACGACGATAGAGTCTCATCGATTGGAAGCCAAAGAATTAATGGTCGTCTGATAGCGATGCAACTCAAAAACGTCATCAATGAATTCAGGATTGTCGTAATTGACGTAGAAATGGGTGGGATGAGCGTTTGGAAGAATGAATAAAGTTTATCCTCCTCAATCTCATGATCCAGATTGACCAAAAGGAGGAACAACATGCAAACCGAGTCTCCAATACCAAGGTTGACGAAGGAAGCTGCACAACGCGGCTGGAAGTTTGAACCAACCAGAATTGAAAAATCACCAAATCCAAACGCACTTTCGTTGGGCGGTGACTCCGTATATCCCACTCTAATCAGTCCAGATGGCGTCAAAATTGCACTCAGTTCAACAGACATTTACTCTCACAATGGCAGAGTAATGCTTGTTGAGCCTTTCAATACAGACAAAATCAGGATTGCCGCAATCATTTCTCCCGAAGAATCACGAAGGAAAGGACTGGCAAGCACTGCGCTGAAAGCACTACAAGAGATTGCTGACACGCTTTGTATCGTCTTTGTCGGTGAACCAGTCCAAATGAAACAATTCAAAGGCAAAAAATCACTGACGACACGACAGTTGATTGCATGGTACAAAAGACTTGGCTGGACCCAAAGAAACGAAGGTGACGACTCCATCCTCGAATACCTACCACGATAAAGTTTATCCTCCAATCTCATGATCCAGACAGATCATCTCAAACGGAGGACAAAACATGACCGCAGTCGATCTTTTTGCTGGATATGGTGGTTTTTCCACAGCCGCAGAACTGGCAGGAGTCAAGGTGTTGTGGGCAGCAAACCATGACCAAACTGCCGTTCGCTTCCACAAACTCAACCATCCCAACACAGATCATGTCTGCCAAGACCTCAGACAAGCGGATTGGTCAAAAGTTCCCGATCACGATATCTGCATGGCGTCCCCATCTTGCCAAGGTCATACTCGCGCAAGAGGCAAGGAACGAATGCACCACGATGCCAGTCGCGCCACCGCATGGGCAGTTATCGATTGCGTTGAAGTCAAGCAACCCAACTTCCTGATCGTGGAAAACGTCCCTGAATTCCGCAAGTGGCGTCACTTTCCTCGCTGGCGTGAGTGCCTTGAGGAAGATTATCACTTGACCGAAAACATCCTCGATGCTGCTGATTGTGGCGTTCCACAAAACCGACTCAGACTGTTCATGGTCGGAGTCCATAAGAAAATCAGCAAGTTCCCAATCACAATTACGCAACGAAAGATGCCTCACACACCAGCCAGCACCATTATTGATTGGAATTCTGGCAACTGGATGTCCGTAAACAAGCCTGGGAGAGCCGCCAGTACGCTTTCTCGCGTTGCACAGGGGAAAGTTCAGTTTGGAAGTGAACCCTTCCTAATGGCTTATTACGGGGCTACAAAGGGTGGTCGATCATTGGAAAGGCCAATCGGATCAATCACAACAAAGGATAGGTACGCATTGATTGATGGGAACAGGATGAGGATGTTGACGAAGCATGAGTACAAGCGAGCGATGGGATTTCCAGAAAAGTGCATTTTGCCAGAGAATCATGTTGCAGCGGTCAAACTTTTGGGCAATGCTGTATCTCCCCCTTGCGGGCAATTCTTGATCAACCAAATCAAGAAGGCAGTTCCGAACTACAAGTAGGAGAAGTGATGTTGGTTCTCACTTTGTCGAGTTACAACGACAATGACGGCAGCGTTGATGAATTGCAGGGTGTGTTTCCTGGCATGGACGCCATTGTCGCTTATATCAAAGATCAATGGGGTGAGCCGAAAAAGGATAATGATTATACGAAGTTCATGCCTGCTTCGCCAAATGATGAAGTAGACGACAAGACTGGTCTGCGCAAGACGCATGAAAGTCAGGGTTACATCGACAATGGTTATGGCGGGCGATACTACGCCATCTGGGAGCCATTGAAATGAGTGAATTCAACGAACTGGCTGAGATCATAGAGAAATCGTACTACGATAATGTGATAGCACATTACGGAGGCACGAATGTTCTACTTCCAGATGGTTCTGAATCTCGTCCAGACGAAAAATTCATGCTGGAAATGGAAACGTATCTTGGCATCATACCGATAAGTGAGTTATCAGATGAAGTGGTCAACGACATAACGGAAACTTATCGTCACTATATTGCGAGTTCTGTGTTGATATGGGTAGGGAGAGGGAAAACTCCAAACAACCCAAAAATCAAGTTTGCGGCACGTTCTAGTTTGTGCCACTGTGCGAAATGGCAATTTGATCCTGAATGGAAAACCAGCACAGTTGTCCTATTGTGTAAAGAGCCAACTCACGATATTCTGCCGATTTTGGCTGATGCTCTCCAAGATGCAGGATGCAATGACGAGTGCATTTTGAATCATTTGCGGTTTTCCGAATCGCACGTCTGCTCAATTCCAAATCACTTGAAAGGATAATATGATTAGCCACGTGACCATTACCGAAGGGTACGCCGCCAAATTGCCTGCAATCAAGGGCAAGACGTTTTCGTTTACTTCTGGACTTAACGTATGTTTTGGGCCGAATGGATGTGGTAAATCCACTTTGTTAAACATTATGGCAGGATATACTGCCTGCAAAAATGGTGGTTGGTCGTCTGTCTACTGCAAAAATGGCTTTCCTGTTTTTGACAGGTCGGGTAACAAAGATGTAATTCCTGATGGTATTGAAGTCAATCACTGCAAGGCTCGTCTGGAATGGGACGGAACTGCATGTTTCTTTAACTCGGCAACAATCAATGATGCGCCAATTACGTCCTTTGGCATGACTGACATGGATATGGCTGATGAAGTAGCGATACTCGTGGCAAAACCGAGTGATGGTCAACGAAGAATGGGTAATCTCAATCGATTGTTGAAACAGTTGGCAGATAAGCCACCTGATTTGGCTGAACCCAAACGAAAAACTGATCTTGAAGTAAAATATTCTGAATGGGTCAAAACGTTGTCCAGAACGGGACCACACACTGTCATCTTAGATGAACCTGATCGGTGTTTATCTATTGAGAGTCAGGCGATGATTTTGGCGGGTTTGCCGAATATGGCGACTCGTTTCCAGGTAATCATTGCATCACACAATCCGTTGCTTTTGCTCCGCGAACACGCAAATGTCAACATCATAGATATGGAAGAAGGTTACTTGGAGCATAGCCGTAAGGTTCTCGACATGTACGTCAAAGGTAAGTCTTACGCTGATTTTCTTGCTGCTGCCCAAGAACTCCGCAAGAATGACCCAAAAGAAGAAGAACCAAAAAACAAACGTGGCAAAAAAGAACCTAAAAAGTGACGGAAGGTTATCGATCTATTGACATAAAGCAAAAAGTTCGTTATTTTTGTTCGTGTGTTTCAGTTCCTAAATGGAGAATATCATGGGCGAAGAAAAAACCAAGTCATTAACGAAGGCTCAAATTGTTGCGGAGATTGCGACAGAAACGACTTTGGATCGCAAAGATGTTGCGAGAATGTTGGACAGCTTGAATAACGTCATCAAGACAGAGATGAGCAAAAAGGGTGTTGGGGAGTTCATTTTGCCAGGAATCGTCAAGTTCGTCAAAGTGTCCAAGCCAGCCACGCCAGCGAAGAAGATGGCGCACCCGTTCAAAAAGGGTGAAATCATCGATGTCAAACCGAAGCCTGCTCACAACGTACTCAAGATTCGTCCTCTCAAGAACTTGAAGGACATGGTGGTCTGATGAATTTGGTCGTCACAATTGAAATTGATGGCGATTGGGAGTGTAGTGGTCACACACTGCACGTCCCTATTGTTTATGACAGCGCAGAACAATTCATCGTGGACTTGGAAGAAAAAGTCCAAGCATGGATCAAGGAAGGCAAAGATCACGAAAAGGCAAAGAAAAAGTGGGAAAAGGAACGTCCTCGTAGTTGCAAAGATCAAGTCAAATTGGAAAAAATGCTCCTTGAATGGATTGCGCGACGACCAATGTTTGTAGAGGATCGTGGCAATATTAAAGTAGGTCATGTTTTTGACGTAAATCTTTTCCTGAATTACTCTGAAGGTCATGTATTTCGTCAACCAGTTGTTCGCACATTGGAAGAATGGTTTGCTGACGGTGTGAAAGACAACTATATTAATTGATGATCTATTCTGACACTTTCAAGTTTGTTTATTTGAACACGCCGAAATCGGGTTCAAGTTCAATTACCGAAATGCTCAAAAGGTTTTACGGTGCGAAGTCTTACAAGGATCGGCATGACAACAGGATTCCTGCGGAAATGGGTGATTATTTCATTTTTGCTTCTGTTCGACATCCTTTTGCGCGTGCAATTTCTGGCTATTCGTATCTTGTTGAGGATTTGCCTGTTGATAAAGCGTTTGAGCGGTTCCACATGATTTCTCAGGTAGATTATCTGTACAACTACGATTTAGCCATTGAAGAACGAGTTTCGGTGTCATCTACGTGGAAAGAGTATGCCACTCCTGCCAAGAGACGCCTTGATGCAGTGATTCATTTGGAATCATTGGTGGATGATTTCAATGATTTGCCTTTTGTTACTAAAAAGCAAAATGCATTTCTTTGTCACAATAGAGGCAATCCAGAACTCAGGAAATGGGAAAAAGACGACGAAATTTGGGAATATATTGTCAGGAATTGTATGGACGACTTCACTGTGTTCGGATATGACAAGGTGAGAAGCGCAGAACCGTTACTTTCATGATCCGAAAAAGGTGAAGATTTCGCTAGACAAGAAACGGCGAAATGGTAGGATGACTGTAGATTTGGGAACGAGTATAAACTTTATGGAGATTGAAGATGGCGAAGGCGACAAAGGTCAAGAATCCGACCCCGACACCTGCCAAGAAGGATGGCGATGCTTTCGTTGTCCTGACCAAAGGCAACCGAACGTTGGTAGTCCAACAGCCAACGAAGAAGCAGATGAAGCGATACGATAAGAAATCGTGGGTCAAGACTGGTTGTATTGGTAACGGCACTGCCGAAAAGTTCCGTGAAACTCTCGGCAGTCTGGTCAAGCATGCCGGTGGAGACAGTGGGACGAGTTAATTGTTACATCCGTTGTAATCAACGGATATTGTTGAAGCATGATCCTGACTGACAATGATAAGCGTGTCCTATCTCCTCCACTATCCGTTGATTACAACGGATAGTTTTTTGGTAAACAAGCATGACCCTAACTGACAATGATAAGCGTGTTCTCAAACCTCTTGGCGAGAAAACACTTGCATGGGCAGAACCAGTGCTTGAAAAGATGCCAGAACTACCAATGACGGACTTGGAGTCTGCGGCTTTGATTGATGGCGAAGTTGTTCCATGTAACTTCATTATTGCTTGTCTTTGGCGATTTGAAAACCGAGATGCAGCAGTTATCGCCAAAGATATCATTGATGATGCAGAAATAAGTACCGTATTTCTTGGTTGCGGTAGTCGTCATTTTGAGACAATGGTGTTTGGTAACGACTTGAGATATCAACGACACGCAAAAACCATTGACGAAGCCAGGAAAATGCATGAAAGAGCTTGTCATTGGGTGCGTCAGGGTGGCAAACAGGGGAAATGAACATGGAAATCAAAAATCAGTTCGGATGCTGGACGTTTGTTTCAGAGAAAGGAATTCTCACGATCAACACGCCAGCAATGTCATGCCAAGTTGGTCCGTATGATTGGAAGCAGATCGGTCAGTTGATGCGGAAAACCAAACTTGTACAAATAACGAATGGAGGTCAAGACGGGATCGTTCAGGCGTACTCAGTTCCACACTTGACTGTGGAGCAAGTGGAGTACGAGTGTGGTGATGACTATGTGTTCATTGTGAAGTTCCCCACCGTCAGCATTGCCTTTCTTGCAGATTGGGAAGTGCGACGACTCGGTGAGTATCTGCAAAAACTTTAAACTTTAAAAGGACTGAACATGCGACCGAAGAACATGCGAGAAGCGATTGAGACCGTGTTGAAAGAAAACATTGACGTCAATCCGGCAGACATTGTTCGTGCTTGCAAAAATCGATGGGGTCTCGTTATTCCACCAAGTACGGCATCGTCATACTGCTACACACTCCGAACCAAAATTCGCCAAGAACAAGGCGAGGCAATCGCTGCAACACTGCGCAACAAGCCACAAGAAGTCAAGCCTGCGGTAGTCACGCCAAAAGACCCACTCACGGCGACAATCGAGTCTTTCAAGAAGATTCGTGCCTTTGCCATCGAATCTTCTGATTCCGTACAGGAGTTCAGAAATTTTCTGTCCGACATTAACAAGTTGGCGTCTGAAGTTGGCGGAATGGACACTCTCAACCAAATGCTTGAAATCCTTGACCTGAGCTGAAAATGGCAAGACGATCCTATCAACAATCCATCCTCAAAGTCCTTGCCGATCACAATTGGCATGGCTTTGAGGAAATTTACGAATCCGTCAAGCACGACGTTCCCAACGATCTTGCTGATGCCGAATACAAGAAACGGCATCAAACTCTTCAACCCAATCACATTGATAAAGGCAAACGAAGACTTGTCATTCTTGCACTCATTAGTTACAAGTACCGAAATCAGATAGAAGGACGAGGCGCAAGCGGACAACAATCATTCAGGAAGCCAACGTAAAATGCAGTGAAGAATATTCTTCACTGCATTTTTAATTACACTTTGGTAAATTTACCAGTTATGCTATCGAAGTTCCAACGACCTTGAATCTTCCAAGTTAAACATTATATTTTATCAAGAAATGGAATTTATGTTTCATCCGTATTACTTTTTCAACGGTCATTCTATTGCGCCAAAACCTACACCTGCGCCAATGACTGTTCCACGTAAGCCCAATACGCCCCAAGTGTTTGTCAAACCATCTACACTTGGTAGTTCTCCTGCATTGCTTCCATTTACAACAAGACATACTATCCAGAGATAGGTCTCGCTCTTGACGCGATTTGCTGAATCAAACTACCTTTTTTCTGCAAGTACATAGCCAGTCCGAAGTGCATTTGTCCTGGTTCGTTATTCTCTTGCATTTCGTGTGTATTTCGTCCTTTTGGTTTGGGCAAGGACATCAATTGTTCCCACGTCCACCAATGGAACTCATCAGTTTCCCAATTCAACTTCGGTTCAAATTGCTTTTCAACAGTTGTAAGATAATTGAAATACTCAAACACCATCCTGGATTTGTCATATTTGTCCATGATCTTATTCGCCCAGATACTTCCTGGCACGTATTTCAACTTACCAGAATACCTACTCTCTTCAGAGAACTCTCTTTTTGCTGCTTTCCAGGCTGACTTTCTAAGAGTTTGTCTGTCCATGTGACTGTGGTCGATATCGAGTTTGCCACCCCACAAACCAAATGTTCCAGGCTCGTTTACTTGATGACTTCGATGTGCCATTAGGATCGGTCCACCAAACTGTGGATCGGTTGTTTCTGAGATCACAAGAACGCCACCACCTTTTGCACCCCAAAACATGGCCATCTCTATTAGTAGTTCGGTGTATTTGTCACCAACGGATTCTTTGAAAGTTCTCATGTCAGTATATAGTTCTGGTGAGGAAAAGATAGATATTGCATGACAATAGATGAAGTTAAAGGTATTTTTGAGACAGTCGCAACTACGCTTGAAACTGTCAAAATGGACTATTCTCAAAGTCTCAGTGAGGGAATTGTAAAGATTATAAGCAATTTGAAGGAAGACGACATCATTGCACTGGCGTTTTTGTTTGAAACTCCTGTGGAAACAATCAAAACGAATGTTGCTTCTGTACTCAAAATCATTAAAGGACTGGACAGAATCTTTTTGACTGACGAGTGCGACAAGATTGCTGCTTTTTGCCGTAAAATGGAATCCCGCTCCATCATTCTAAAGTTTATAGGGTGGAAGTTGGGTTGATTCCAGAACGTCTTTATGTCATTATCGTTCTCAACTTCGGAGGATGCGGTAATGACATTCAAAGTTGAAACAGTTAAATGGTCTTGGGCTGATCCTGTTCAATCGAAGAGCGTTTATCGTGATGACGAGTTTGTTTGCACCAAAACAAGAGAAGAAGCACTTCAATCAATCGAATGGCTGATGGGTCAGTCAAAAGGGTTGACGTACACAATAACTGTTCTGAGGGACGGTTCGTATTATACATATTGGCGTCATACGATGCCTTGTCTCGGCGGTCTCGTAAAGTATCGGGATTCTCACGGTGCCGGGCACTTTATGAATCCATACTTCCCAAGAGATATTCGAGTTGCTTATCCAGAGGGTGAAACAGTTTTTGTCGCCTGTCTTCGGGTTGGCACAAAAGGACAGGCTATCTTTGACTCTACCTATTACAGATTCATCTTGTCGGAAGAGTCGCCGTGGGTTTCTGCCTTCGGGTCAAAAGAAACTATAATCTTTAAAGACAATTATTTCGTTCTCACAAATATGAATACTGATCCGACAGTCTTCTATTCTTTGATGAGATTGGGTGGGTTTGCTCATCATGGCGCTTATGGCGGAACGAGTGCAACATCTAAGTGGAACCCCAAAGCAGAAATTCTTGCAACAAAGACTGCTATGGCTGATCCACGTCGATTAGCAGGTCAGAAACCAATACGAATTTCTGGCGGGACGTGGGCACAAGGTTTCGGATATACCCGTCCTTACAATGAATCAATTTTCAAAACATCTTTACCTCACAAAGTATCAGAATTCGGGAAACTTGCTGGATACCCACAAGCGCTGTACGTCCCAACATACTTTCATTCTGAAATGCAAAGCAAGTTTGGGATAGACGTATCCAAAGGAATCAAACTCGATGAAAACATCAACAAGATTTTGACAGAGGCGTGGGATTACTTCAAGGAACAATCCAAGGAACTTGACACAACAGAAGAAAAGAATCTTCAACGATGGCGAGAATCCGAAGAGCCTTTGCGTTGGGTTAGATCGTACTGGCGATGGAGTCATAATGATTGGTTGGGTTTATTGGATCATCTCAAAGCATCAAGTTATTGGCCGATGGAACCAGATTCCATTGGTCAGGTTTTAGAAGAGTTGAAAAAATCAGGAGAGGAAAGGGCAGCAGCATGAAAATTATCTCAAAAATTACGTTGTTTATCATCGTTTTGGTGTCGTTTGGTGTACTGAACGCATGGATCATTAATGGTCCATTGCTTGAACACAATTCACAAATGTCCATGAATCAGTTTCAGGGCGTTCAACAAACTGATGTGATTCCTGGTTTTGGTGTTACTTTCAACACCATTTACATTGCAGAAGTTGTGTTTCTGGCAGTGCTTGGCGCATTGTTGTTTTTGAAACACATTACAGATTTGCTCCCGAAGGAGAAGATATGAGTCCGAACCAGATCAAGCTTGCGGTTGGTGCAGGTGTTTTTGTGGTTTTTCTGTTGGTTGTTTGGTTATTGTTTGTACCACCATACAACGTACCCAAGTTCGAAAACATCGAAAACAACCAAACTGGATTTCTGATCCCACTGGATACAGACACCAGTCAGCAAGCCCACTTTGAGTCTGCGCAATACCTCAAAGACAAGAAAGTCGCAGCAAAACGTGTTCAAATTCACCGCCGTTGGGTTCAGCGTGGTTGGCTCTACACCGTTGGCGAATACATGGACACAGATCGTTTGATGGTCGTGGATCGCTCTCCTATCATTCGCGAATGGACGGATTCTGCGACAACTGGAACAACTTCTGCTGACGAGTCTCTTTCTGCGCAAAGCAAGGACGGCACAGGTCTGAAGTTGAACTTTACCTGTACTGCCTACATTCCCGAATCTGACGCAGAACACCCTGAAGGCGCAGAGCATTTTTTGTACTACTATAAGGGCGAGACGTTGGCGCATGTGATTGACAAGGAAGTACGCGCAAGGGTTCAGAGCGTTTCTGCGGAGTTCACGGCACAATTCAATTTGGAAGTTCTGCGTGGAACTCAACACGAATTGGCGAAGGCAGTAAGAGAAGACGTGGTTCCGTTCTTCAAGAATCGCGGCATTTCCATTACGAACATTGGGCTGGTTGGTGGATTTCATTATGTGAACAAGGAAATCCAGAAGTCCATTGATGACGCTGTCAAGGCTCAACAGTTGAAGGTGACTGCTCAAGCCATGCAAGAGCAGGAAAAGGTTCAACAGCAAACCAAGTTGAACAATCAAGAGATTGACAACAAAACTCTCACACTCAAGGCACAGGGCGAAGTAATGGCATTGACTGCCAAGTTGGAAGGCGAAGCCAAAGCCAAGTTAGCTGCTGCCAAGATTGAGGTCGAGTCTGTCAAGGTGCGAGCAGAAGGTGAAGCGGCGGCAGTCAAGATCAACGCTGATGCCGAAGCGTACAAGTTGAAGCAACTGGATCAGTTCCGAGATTTGGTAACAACGTTGAAGACATTAGAAGTCGAAAAAGCGTGGCGAACCATGTGGACTGGTGGTGTTCCTACTACCGTCTTCAATGGGGCAGGGAATGGAGTCGTGCCGATCTTCCCGTTTGGGAATGTTCCGATGCCTCATGTAGTTGAGAAAAAATAAGATAAAGACGGGCAATTAATTGCCCGTCTTTTTTTGTGCCTATTCAATCATTCATGCAATTTTGACCACTTCCACACATTGTCTTCACAATCCTCTGATACAGTGTTTTCTCGGTTGGGTATGGTTGCCCGACCGAACCTGTTTCTGGAGGCTTTATGATTCGTCGTGCTTTTACACTGATTGAGTTGCTGGTGGTGATTGCAATTATCGCAATCCTAATTGGGCTTCTACTTCCGGCAGTTCAAAAGGTTCGAGAGGCTGCGGCAAGGATGAGTTGCAGTAACAATCTCAAGCAACTCGGCTTGGCAATTCACAATTACGAAAGTTCGTACAGCAAACTCCCAACATCTGGCGAAGGCAACGATGCTGCCATGACTGGAACCGACTTCGACTTAGAGTCGTTCTACACCGTGACACTGCCCTACATTGAACAGGGCAACGTGTTCAATATGATGGATCACACGCAGAACTACGACGTAGCGGTGAATCAGACCGCAGCGAAAGCAAAAATCAAGACGTTCATCTGTCCGAGCAATGCGATCAATGCTTTGGACCCCAGTGGTTACGGTCCAGCGGACTACATGCCGGTTGCGTACTGCAACATTGACCCCGTGACAGGAGCGCAGGGGGCATCGCGCAGTGATGGATTCCTGCGAATCTACAAGTACAAGGGTGGAGCAACAATTGGAAGTTGCACAGATGGAACGTCCAATACCATCGCCCTGATTGAAGATGTTGGCAAGGACGGCGCTGCCAACGGTGGTTTCAGTATCAAGTACCCAACCAAACGGCAGTATGCGTGGGCAGACCCGAACATTGGGAACGGTATAAGTGGACCTCCTGGCGGTACAATTCGCCCGATTAACAACAACAGCACCCCAAGAAATGGTCCGGCTTCTTGCCTGTGGGCGACAAACAACTGTGGACCGAATGACGAGCCGTTTGGCTTCCACACGGGGGGCGTGATGGCAGTCTTTGGTGATGGTTCTGTGCGTTTCTTGCGCGACAGTATCAAGATGAACGAAATGCGACTGTTGTGTGATCCCGCAGACGGTTTTCCTTCCCCTAACATTGACTAAGGAAGTGTCCGATGAAATGGTTGCCATTGATTATTTTGCTGGTGGGATGTAATAGTAATAGCACCTACACTCCACCAGCGGCACCTGAGACAACTCCTGTTTCTGGTAAAGTTTATCTTCCCAATGGTTCGCCTCTTACGGGTGGACGAATTGTGTTCAAGCCGAAAGAAAATGGCTGGCAGGAAGCCAGTGGCGAGATTGGGACAGATGGGACGTTCAAACTTTCGTCGTACAACAAGGATGATGGTGCGAGAGTTGGCGAATACATCGTTCACATTGACAAAACCAGTTTCAAGACTGGTCAGGCTGTCACGGTGCGAGCCGACGTTCCGAAGAAGTATTTGGGTGATGCTTCAGACTTGGTGGTTTCGGTCACAAGCAGTCAGACCGATTATCCGATCAGGTTGAAGTGATTGCTGTCCCCACAAGATTTTCTTGTGGGGATTTTTTATAAACTTTATACCGCCCTTGAAAGGATAAACCATGAACTGTCCACGTTGCAAACTTCCTGTTGGTGGCAGAACCTTTGGTAACGAAAAGGCTGAATATGATTTGATTCTTCGCAAAGCATGGAATGATGGTACGATTGCATCTTGGCAAAACCCCGATTTGATCGAACAGGACGGTACTTACGACAATCATGAAGACCCTGCCTTGTATCGTGCTTGGGCTGGTGGTCTGTACTACGGCAAATTGCGCCGTTTGGAAAATCCAGAAAAAGTGGCGGAATGGTTGGCGAAAGCAACTCATGACCCTAAGATGGAGGAACCCAAACAATTGAGGGCATAAACCATGCAAGAAAAACTGTGGTGCGGGCTTGACAAAAACTGGTGGGCGGTCACATCAATCCACGAAGCAGCGCACGCAATGGTGGCATTTGCTTTGGGTTGTCACCCGGTTGAACTTGCGTTGGATCGTCGGGCGGCTAACAAGGGCAGTACACGCGCAGGAGTGTGTATTGCTCGTTACGAGAAATCGTATTACGGCGACATTGCGAAACTTCTCGCCACCAATGCACCATTTGCTGCGCACCAATACGAATGTCTGCCTTGTGGCGAAAAGGGTGATTTGCATGAGCGAGACGAGTGTCAGCGAGAGTTTGCCGAAGCGATTGGTGGTTGGAATGCGGATTTATTCAGTAAGTGCATTGACGCTCCTTTGTTGGCTTTCTTTGGCAATTCGGACATTCAGGGTGCGACGATTGTCTTGGCGAGAATTTTGTTTGAAAAGAGCAAGGTGTCGTTGAAAAAAATTGCAGAATGGAAGAAAAGTCTTGACATTCCTGATGAGCCATGTGAGCATTTGATGAAATCGTGCTTGGCTGTGGCGAAAGCCGTGAGTGGGCAATAAACTTTAACTAGGAGCAATCCCGTGGGACTCAACATCACCTTGTCTGCGCATCCGACTCCAGGCTTGTTCTCTGTTTGGGTTGGTGGGGTTGAAAAGGATGATATTGTTCAAGTCTTATTGGACAACGAACCAGTAACCTTGAACACTTACAAACACATTGTTCAGTCTAGTTGTGTTGACACGGTGTCGCAATACAGTGAAGAGATGCATCTTGTCTACCCAGATGACAAAATTCTGACAGTCTTGAACATAGGCTGCAAAGATCGCCTCAAGGTGAAAGTCACCACGAAAGGTGGATATCATCGTGTGTTTTCAATTGGCCAGATGATCTTACCTGGCTGGCCACGTCAATACGATCTCAAACATGAGTTCAACGTGTCTGACGAATTTGGAGGCAAAGTGAAGGAACAACACGAGATCACCTTGATTGCTCACAATAAGGTCAATGAATGTTCCATCATGGTCCAATTCGTGCCCTTTTGCGAAAAGTCTGTCATATTGACAGACTTGATGAAATGATCAGTATTGTTTCGGACGAAGACGAATTTGATATCAATTTGGATGAATCACTTTCTCCAATTCTTGAGTTCATTGAGCAACTCAAATTTAGTCAATCTGAAAGGTCTTGAACTTTAAACTTTAACATGAGGAACATCATGGAAGAGATTTCCGCCGTTCGTGACAATTTGGATTCGGCGGCATTGACGCTAACGAAAATTGTTTTCAAGAAGACCAATACGGAAAAGATGCACAAAGAGCTTGTTTCCATACAACAAAAACTGTATGGGATTCTCGGCAAACTCTCAATGTTCGATAATATCATTCACAAACCTTCATCAACAACCTTCGCTGTGACTGTTGTTGTCGTTCATCACTCTGTTGGCGGGCAAAAAAATGTTCAAGTGCCTGCCTTTTTCATTCACGCTTCAACCCAAGAGGAAGCAGAAATCAAAGTGCGTGGGATCGTTGACCCATTCAAGGTGATTGATCCTGCGGACTTGAGTATCTGTGTGATAGCCATATGAAAAACTTCTGCGAACGCTGCGGTGGTGTCTTTGTCTGATGTCAGAATTTCATTGAATTGGAAAAAATTCATACCCTATCTAGTCGATGCCCAAAACGATTTGATTGGTTACTAGATAAGGCATGAAATCATTCACAGAATATGTCAAAACCAGAGAACTCAACGAAGCCTCACCCGAAGAAATTGCTGCATGGCAAGCCGCAAGGAAAAAAGCCGCATTACAACGTGTATCACAAAATACATCTGTAAGTGATAATACGCCTATGCCGAATCTGAAGTAGGCGTAGGTACACGATTCGTGTTCACAATTGCAGCATGAGGCAATACAATGGACTGTCTGATTGTTCAGTCACGTGCAGATGAGTATGTTCAAAACCTACTCAACTTGAGTGAGAAGTTGAGGTTCGCCAAGCACATTAGCGTGTGTGGGGCTTGTCAAATTGTCATAAGAGCAGGTCAAGAGGCACCAAAAGAGCCAATTCGAGTGTATAGTTTGTTTCGTGAGATTGAAACAGAAAACAATGAAGAGTGCGATAACCCAGATGATTTCTATTTGGGTACGTTCACGACTTATAAGGCTGCGCAGGATGCGGCAGATGATGTTTTGCGAGAGAGTGTTGACCGCGAACGGATTGAGGCAACAACGTGTGGATGGAATCATCTTGAAACATCGTTGTGGATGTGTGATGTAACCTACGTTTTCAAACGACGTGCCCCAATCACAGAACGAAAATTTTATCGTTGACAGATTTTGTGGTGTCTGTTAGATTCATGCTTACTCAATGAAGTGCAAATCAACCAAAGCACAACTTTTCGTTGAGGAAAACAAGGAGGCTGGATTATGGGACTGTTCGCTGTTGATTCAGAGAAGATGGCTGTGGCTCAGGAAGTTTTCCAGCAAATCAACCTGTTCTGTCAGGACTATTGGTTTGGTGGTCCGGTTCTCGTCTGTATCGTGGCTCTGGTTCAGGGCTACCGCAATCGTCGCAACATGCGATCCCTCGTTGTGGAGAAAGAAGAAGCCGTCAAACGTGCTTCTATCAACATTCGTACCGAAGACGCTGCTCGACTCGCTCGTGAGAAGTACGAGAAAGAAGAGAAAGAAAAAGAGGCGAACGATCCGACCAAACAGGCGGAACGTCGCATCTACAACATGATCTGGGATGCGTTGAACTTCGGCTCAACACACGGCTTGTCGCACTGGAATTGGTGGGCAAACGACAAGAAGCTGACTTGCTCGCACGAGGATTACGACAAGTTGTCAATCATGGTTTCTGAACCAAAACCACAAGAGAAGTCGTTCAAATCGCTGTCATATTGGATCAACGGTGAGAACGTCACGGACCTGATCACGCGAATGTCTGCAAATTCAAGTTCGCACCACTCTGGCACCCCAGTTGTGGAAAAGGCAAAGCAATTCATCTTTGCCAAGTGGACCGCACTGGAAACAGAGCGATTGCACAAACTGGCTGACCAGATCGGCACAACGAAGAGCAAGGGTCACGCTGCCACAACATTTACCAGTGTCGGCACGGAAGGTCGGGTATTGGTGCCGACACCAGTTCCGATGGCAAAACCAGTAGAAACGGTGACTTTTGTTCCAACGGAAGTGCAAGCTACCCCAGAAATGGCAAGTTGGATGTCAATGACGAATCCATCACCTGCCGACGCGAAGACCAGCGTGAAGATGTACGACAAGTTGGTTGCGATTCTCAAGGATCGTAACCGCTGGTATCCGACCGCCGAAGTCGGCTACTACACGGACAAGTCGGGTGTGGTCAATTTCCGCTCCCGCAACAAGACTGACGCTGAAATCTTCATCAGCGGAAGCCAAGTGATGATGTTGTTCACCTTTGAACAACAACTTGCACTCGCCAAACTGTGCGACGACAAAGTTCAGAGCGATGGCAACCGCCAAACTGCTCTCGAAACACTCGTCGCAAATCTGAACAAGGTCAGTTGAATCATGTCTCTCCAACGCCCGACATGAGTCGGGCGTTCCTATTGATTAAAGTTTATCAACAGGAGGTTGCATCATGTCTCTTGCAGTTCTTATCTCATCTCTGATTATCATTTGCCGTCGCTTTCCTCTGTTGGTTGCAGAACTCATCATCCGAATTGTCGATCAAATCTATCGTCTTTTCTTGGACTATTCCATTGAACAAGACATAATCTTTTTGATGCAATCAGACTACCAAGACGTGAGTCTTCCTCATTGTCATTGTTGGCGTGCGGGTGAGGTTGAGTTCTACACGACCACATTTCGCATTGGCGCAGGTTCGTTCTCTGGTTGGAGAATGAGAGTTAGGTACTTGCCAAATGTTTATGTTGAATGCGCATTTGGAGAAATCAAAGAAAAGGGCACTTTGTTTTGGCGAAAAGAGCTTGCTGACAACATCAGCAGAGAGATTGCTTTTCACCAACTTGCAATGAAGGAAGCATACGATGAGTTTAAGTTTTTAAATGAATTGATTCCTACCCATTTGCGTGATCTAAACAAGGCTTGATAACATGCTCACCTTATCTCTTGCGTGTTTGGGAACAGTATTCATCATCCGATTGATTGAATTTGGCAAAATATTCTTTGAGGATGATGATGACCAATCTCGATCAGTTGTTCTTCATCCCATGTTCGGCACCACTTTCGGAGTAACTCTTTACGAGCGAGAGCCAGCCGAAACAGCAGAGAAAATCATTGCATTGTTGAAGGAACATCCGTTGTTTTGTATGCGGTTGGACAATGAATTGGCTTGTAAGGTCTTTCAGTTATACGGGCGGCGTAAAACCGCAACCATCGTACTCGATGGCGAGCGAAGCGAGGGCTTGCCTTGCGGATGTAAGCCGCCATTCTGGTAGCACACTGAAAAATAATTCTCAGAATTGTTGAATGAA
>Ga0163150_10002059_pt1 | contig 32225 bp, 28 predicted proteins | sample OliLakLV19P2IB_FD_148628 | JGI IMG/M metagenome (GOLD analysis project Ga0163150, IMG submission 148628) | Freshwater microbial mat bacterial communities from Lake Vanda, McMurdo Dry Valleys, Antarctica - Oligotrophic Lake LV.19.P2.IB | ecosystem: Environmental > Aquatic > Freshwater > Lake >...
GGATCAGTCTATATCCAAGCATCAACCACCTATTCCAGTTACGGCACCGTGACTGCTTCGGCTGGCACTGGTGGTACAGGTGGCAACGGCGGTGCTGGTGGAACTTGTTTCAATACTACTCATAGCTCAGCTGGCGGTGGCGGCACCGGGATTACTGGCGGCACTGCCTCAAATACTAACTGCACTACTACCGGTAATAGCAGTGCCCCCACCAGTGGTGCTTCAAGTGGCTCGGGTTCGGGTGGCGGAGCTGGTGGAAGTGGCCGAGTCAGAGCTGAGACGCTCTCTACCCCAACGGGATCAACGACTCCCACTTCCTCGCAAGACAACCTCCCCGTGTGCAGCACTCCCTCTGGTGAAGAAGCTGCCCCTTCCTCTGCTCCTCAGGTTTTTACCGCGACTTTAAGTGCTACATTGGCAGCTGATGCCAATCTTGTTGGACACTGGAAACTCGATGAGAATACCGGCACCACCTCAGTAACAGATAGTTCGGGAAATGGACTAACAGGTACTATCGTCGGAGCAATGACGACCAATGATTGGGTTCCAGGAAAATATGGCTCAGCTTTGGACTTTGACGGTACAGATGATGGTATCAATTTAGGTGCCAATGCATTGTTAAAATTTGGCTCGGGAAACTTTACCTATTCAGCCTGGATTAAAACGACTGCCAGCGGTGTGACTGACGTGTTTGTGGGTGAGAGCAATAGTGCTACCGCTGAAAGACTTCTCTACACTGCGGGTGGAAATACCGCCGTTTGTTTTGCTCGAGATGCTAGTAGCAATTCTGCCACCGCCACTGGGACGACGACGATTACTGACGGTCTTTGGCATCATGTAGCTTGTGTCCGGAGTGGGACTAGCACCTATATCTACGTGGATGGAAAACAAGAAGGCACCGCTACCAATGGAAGTATGGGTAATACCGATACCAGTCCGAGTGCCAATGTGTATATTGCGAAGAGAGATAATGCTGCTGGTTTAAATTTCACCGGACAAATAGATGATGTCAGAATTTACAACGATGCCCGTACTCCTGGTGAAATTGTTCAAGACATGAATGCTGGCCACCCTTTAGGAGGCTCCCCTATTGGCTCTCAACTTGCCTACTGGGCCTTTGATGAGCAACAGGGGCAAGTCATTAACAGTCGCACTAATGGCACTACCTACAATGGCACACTTGGTGCAACTTCAGGTAGCTCGACAGATGATCCCACCTGGAAACCACTCGCCAGCTGCAAAAGAAACGGTTGTTTAGAATTTGACGGCACCAGCGACTATACCACCGCAGTGGGCAACGAAGAAAACCAGTTCAGCATTGCTATGTGGATCAAACCCGATGCCGTGACGAGCAGAGGCATTGCCGGCATGGCTGAGTCGCCTGGGAGTGACACTCATGACCGTGATCTGTATTTCGATGCTAACAGTAAAATAGCCGGTAAAGTGTACGATGGCGGTAATAAATTCGTCCGATCCACGACTACGGCCGTGGCCGGTAACTGGTATCACATTATCATGACCTACAACGGCACTAATCTGCAGCTGTATATTAATGGCAAACTAGAATCTACTACCGCTGCTGGCAATCCCTATAGTAACTATGCCACGCCAGAATATATCATTGGCAGAACGTACAGCCTCATGGGTCTACCCGAAGCCTTTATTAGCAATGTGTATTTTGATGGACACATTGATGATATTCAGTTCTACTCGGCTGCTCTCACCTCCAGCGAGGTATTAATAGTCATGAATGCTAATAGTACCGTTAATCTTGGCACAGGAACGAATGAAGCTGCCGATCTCAGCGGCGGTGCTGGAAATGCTCCTCTCCTCTACTGGGCATATGATGAGAATACTGGTAGCACCGCTACCGACCTCACAGGGAATAATCGCTCCGGAACCATTACTGGTACTGTTTGGGTGCCTGGCAAAAAAGGCTCAGGCCTCATTTATGACGGCGATGATCATGTGAGAACCGCCGATAACGCCCTAGATGGTATGTCTAGTGCTGGGAGTATGTCGTTCTGGTTTAATACTACATCCACGACTGAAAGCCTGATGGTGTCTAATGAAGGCTATCACGCGGTTTATATGAATTTTAATAATGTTTCGGGTAAAATTGCGGCCTTTTTTGATGGCAGTAGTGGTGGAAACCCCGCAACTACTGCCGCTTTCAACGATGGTCTATGGCATCACCTAGCTGCTACTAATAACGGCACTACCACAAAAGTCTATGTTGATGGGGTAAAAGTCTTAGATTTTGCTGAAACCTTTGCCGCTCCAAGTAGCACTCAACCGTTTGCAGCTGGCTCTCAGCACACGGGCTCCGGCTCATTTTATACTGGGACGCTTGATGATATTAAGGCTTTTGACTATGCGCTCTCAGAAGCCCAAATAGCTTATGACTACAACCGTGGCGGTCCAATTGGTCATTGGAAGCTGGATGAATGCACAGGAACGACCGCATATGACTCTAGTGGAAACAGTCTCAACGGCACCATTACCATTGGTGGCACAGGCACCTACACCGCAGCCGGTACTTGTGCATCTGGTACGAGCACCCATGCCTGGAATGGCGGTACCACAGGAAAAAGGAATAGCTCATTAGGTTTTGATGGAACCAATGACTTTATCACTATGGGAAGCAATGCTAAATTAGCACAAGCTCAATTTACAGTTAGTCTCTGGACCAAAAAAACTACCAGCAACACAACTGATGTTCTCTTTTCCAACGGACCAGACAATAACGCCGGATCATATAGAATTATCACTACTAGCTCTGGCCTTCCATCATGCCTAGCTGGGGCAACTGGATCAACTAAATCAGTTGATGGGCCATCAGCTCTGACAAATGGCGTTTGGCATCACCTCAGCGCCACCTACGACGGAACTACCATAAGATGTTACGTCAATGGAGCATTAATTGGCAGCTCTTCGTCTGGAACCTACACGGCAGCCACGCTGGAGGCAACAATTGGCAAACAGCCATATGCCTCGTTCGAATACTATGCTGATGCACTCATCGATGATGTCAGAGTCTACAACTATGCCCTATCAGTCTCACAGCTCAATAAAGTCATCAACGATAATGCCTCTGCTCGGTTTGGACCTGTTGAGGGCTCACCATGATCGGCTAGTAGCCTAACTGAAGAGTCGAGAGTAAAAATCACTAGCTTGACGATCGAAAAATCATTATTATCAGTAATACAAATGGTAATATCAGCAATCGCATTACCTATCAGTACCGAGTTAGACCACCGCCGGAGGCGGCGAATCAAACTGGTGTACCACCGGTTCCTATCTGTTAGGTAGTGGCTCATTTGGAATCGAAGGCCTCGGTTTAGAGGGCTTAAATATTGACTGACGACCTAGCTCATCTCTAGTCACTGCACACAAAGTAATCAAGGTCGGTCGTGGTTCCCGAGTAATAAGGCACAGATAAGTCACAGGTTGACTGACTGGCAGCAATATCACCATCCGATGGATTAGCTAACGTGACTCTGAGTAAGAACTCTTCGCCACCGATAGGTGCATAGTAGCTAAACTCGACTGGTAGCGCATTCATGTACACGGCGCTACCATCTGCAAACTCACCTCCCAAAGCACACGCTTGAGCTCCGTCGACACAGCCATCCATGCCCCCACTGCCATTACTTTCTGGATATCGTTGATTATCATTGTAGTAGAGACGCAAGGCTGTTTTTAGCTGTCGGACGTTATTTTTAATACCCACATCAGCCCCCCGCTCCCGAACTCCTACAAAGTTACTCAGCAATAAAGCCGAAAGAATCCCGATAATGGCAATCACCACCAACAACTCAATCATGGTGAAACCCGCATTTACACGAGATCTGAATGATTTTTTCATAGCTCCTTTACTCGGCGACTAAAGCATTGCCACTCTCGGGCGTGGTGTTGGTGCTGGAAATCCCGTAGTTACATCCCAGTCCTCCACAATCAAGTGTGCCGTACACTTGTGGTGTATCCCCTACTTTTATGACTGCTGGGTCCTCAGTGTTTTCTAAACGGGCATAGATTTGGTACTGCTCACCATCAGAAAGGTAGACGTACAACTGACCTTGAGTATGACGCGGGTCTTGCGGCAACCGCACCATGTAGGTTGTGCCTTTATCATCGACAAAGGGGTCTCCCCAGTCACAGACAGCGCCGACTCCATCACATCCAGCAATTCGAGAATCAAATGTAGGTAGCGGGTAGGACCTGACATCATTCCAGTACGTTTCCAAGGAATTAGAAATTTGATGCAGATCATTTTTCCGCCTCACGTCACGAGCCTTGCGCTGAGATGACTGAAAATTAGCCGCTGACAACGACGCTAAAATCGCAATAATCACCATCACAATCAAGATCTCGATCAAGGTAAAACCTCGCTGAAGTAGTCGGCGCTGGCGCGTGAGTGGCTGGCGGTATGAAGTGATTTTGTTCATGATGAGTAAGACTCCTTCTATTCTGCACACCAATTAGCAGGATTTGAACAGGCATTTTCACAGTTCGAGTTGATGAAAGTTCTGGGACACCCGGCGGCACCTGTATCAGCATAGACATTACATATTCCTCCTGGAGCACAGGCATAATGGGTACCCGGGTCTGGATTTGGATCTACTGGGACCTCTGGGTCACCAGGTTCATCGTCAGGTGGCTCATCTGGATTTCCGTCGGGCTCTACTTCTGCCGGAGGCAAAGGCGTGCAGCTATCGGCTACTAGGGACACTCCCGAAGAAACACCATAGGTGTACTCATCGCCATAGCCACACCCGCAAGCATTCTGACAACCAGCCTCAGTGATAGCCGGATCCTGATTATCTTCTAAATTGGTCAGCAAGCGGTAGCCTTTGCAGGCGTTCCCCTCTTCTGGAAGATAGACGTATGACTGTTGAGTAAACGGATCGCAGGGCACTTGATCTAGATATGGCTGCAGCTGAGGACCCCAACAGTTGTCGAGCGTGTCCGCCGGCGGATAACAATTATTGTCATTATAGTAGTCTTCAAAAACAATTTTTATCTTGTCTAAATCAGCTTTGCGGCGAGCATCTCTGGCCCTGCCTTGCTGATTACTCCACAGTAAATACAACATTAAAGCCATGAACGCTAAAATCGCAATCACAATCAAAAATTCAGTTAAGGTAAAGCCACGACGAGAGAAGCTTTTTTGCTTCATGGAGTTACTATAGCAGCTTTTACCACGAGTTTGCTACTTGGCAGCTATAGCCCAAAGCTGCTTTAATTACCCACATATGAACGAGAACGCTGCCCAGTCCCAAAGTTTTTTTTCTAGTTTTGGCCACTGGGTTCTTTTGGCGCTGGTCGTGGCTACCCCGCTGCTAGTTTTACCTTTTTTTGCAAACTTCATGATTACCACAAAAATTCTGGTAGTCTCACTAGGCGCTATTATTTTATTTACGGTTTTTATTTGGGACTTACTTAAAAAACGGAGTTTGGAAGTTCCCAAATCACCACTCATCCTCCCCCTAACCTTGTTTGGCATTAGCACTCTCTGCTCAACCCTCTTTACCACTCGTTATCCTGTAGAGAACTTGTTGGGAATGGGTGGCGTGTTTCTCAGTTTTGTGGTAATCGCCCTTTTAGGCAGCATTCTCCTCAAGAGAGATCGAACTGAATTATTTATTCAGTCGGCTACGATGGCTGGTAGTATCATTGCGGTGATTACGCTTTTACAAAGTGTTGGCTTTGGTCCCACCCGAGCCTTAAACACCATTTTCGGGTTAGATTTGCCTCATACCAGTTTGTTTAACGTCACTGGTTCACCTTTTATCGCGGTGCAGTTGCTCGGAGCATTATTAGTAGCTCAGGTAACCTCATTTGTAATCACCAAGAAGCTTTCTACCTTCCAGTTGATCAACCTGCCCTTTTTAGTTGTTGGTTTAGTCATGAATCTTCTGTTAGTCTTGCCTGGCAAAGAAGCAGCCCCTTTGGTACTGCCATTTGGTGTCAGTTGGTCAATTGCCACGGATGTGATGAAAGCCCCTCGTTCGGCTTTAATTGGGGTTGGTCCAGAAAACTTCAGCTCCGCCTTTTCGCTGTTCCGCCCACAATGGACAAATACAGCTACTTGGTGGAACACTCAGTTCGGTCAAGGGGCTGACGTACCTCTCTCGTTACTCACCACTGGTGGTTTGTTCTCATTCCTCACCTGGATGTGGCTAGCCATCACGATTGTGAATGTGGCTCGCGACCAGATCAAAAAAGAACCGGCTTTAGTTGGTCTATTGCTCTCAACGCTTGTCTTAAATCTGGTGTTCCCCAGCAATCCAATTCTGTTGTTAATTCAAGCAGTAGCGATTGCTTACTTTGTGGCCAATACCAGCCAAGGAAGAAATAAATTCCATATTTTGAGACCAGCTGCTGCTATGGAAAATGAGACATCCACAGCTCGCACTTCATTAGTGATTGCACTCTTACCTTTAGTGGTGGCCGGAATTGTCGGACTGACTATGGCGTACGGCATCGGTCGTGCCTATGCTGCTTCCTACACTTTCTTCAGATCCACCTATGCTTTGCAACAAAATGATGCTGCCCGCGTCTATGATTTGCAACGTGAGGCCAGCGAACTAAACCCGTACGTCAGTTTATATCGCAGCAACTATGCCTTAACTAACTTTGCGATTGCTTCTGCCTTGGCCAATAAAACCGACGCTACTGAACAAGAGAAACAACAAATCGCTCAGCTCATTCAACAGTCGCTCAGAGAAGCCAAAGCCGCTACCCTGCTACGCCCAGAGGACTCCCAGGGTTGGAGAGTCTTGGGTCAGATCTACCGCAACTTAATTGGAACTGCCGAGGGCGCCGATCAATGGGCCGTTTCCAGTTATGTCAATGCGATTCAAACCAACCCCACCGATCCTAGCCTACGAGTGGAGCTTGGTGGACTGTTCTACTCGGCTCAACAGTATGACCAGGCTATCTCACTGTTCCAACAAGCAATTCAGTTAAAACCTGACTACGCCAATGGCTACTACAACCTCGCTAATGCCTTAAAAATGGCCAAACAATATGAAGCCGCTAAAACGGTTTACCAACAAACGTTAGCCCTGATTCCAGCTGACTCAGAAGAATATGTGCAAACTAACCTAGAGCTGGAAGCCCTGCAGTCTGAGATGGCTGCTCTAACCAGTAATGGAGGTGACGAAGATGGGACATCAGCTGCTCCAGATAGCACCTCGTCATTACTCAATCAGAACCTGAACCAACCTGAAAGTGAAGTCTTGAACCCACAGGAACAAGCTACGTTAGAGGGAGAAACCTTAAATACCCAGCCACTTCCCAGTCCCAGTCCGGCTGCCTCTGCCTCGCCGACTCCGTCTTCCACGCCAGCTCCTTAATGAGCTGTGATAGAAACAAACCGACATCCGGCCCTATCAGAGGGCAGGTACTTTTGATGAAAAGGAGTTTCGGGAAAACTAACCAGTCTGACGGGCAAGTAACTCCACTAGCTGTTCAATGTTCTCGCCGGTAAAGCCACTCACACTCAAGACTTCTTGGTTGTGCGCTGCAAATACTTTATCAATTTCTTGTCGGAGTTCGTTACTGTATACATCTATTTTGTTAATGATCACACTATGTTTTTTTAGCGATAACTGATCCTCAAAGTCCTTCAACTCACCTTGCAGGATTGTCAGCTGCTGCCACAACTCGTTGGCTTTCTCGGTATCGGATAAATCGCTATTGAGAATGACTTCATCGGGCAAAGCTAAAACGTACAGTAAAATTTGACAGTGCTCCACATGACGCAAGAAAGTGTAGCCTAAGCCTTTGCCTTCGTGAGCCCCCTCAATCAAACCAGGGATGTCAGCCACAATGATTTCGCGCCGATCGGGACCACTGCCCCACCCCATCTTGCCCAACTGGGGCTCTAAGGTGGTAAAGGGATAGTTGCCAACTTTGGGCTGGGCTGCGGTCAACTTTGACAGCAAGGTGCTCTTCCCGACATTGGGAAAGCCAACTAAACCGACATCAGCCAAAAGCTTCAGCTCAAACAACACCACTTTCTGTTCACCCGGGGTGCCATACTCGGCTTCCAAGGGAGTCGTATTGCTCGATGATTTAAAACTTAAGTTGCCGCGACCTCCAAAGCCACCCTGAGCCACCACAATTTCTGTATCGTTGTCTTCTGCAGTTAACTCAATCACCACCGGGAGCTGTTGCTCTTTCAAGGAAGCTTCAGTTGCAGGCACCACTGATGAAGTATCAATGTCTTCAGCCAGCTCGTCTGGCTTGGGATGGTCAGGAATCATTTGACCTTCTTTTTCTAGGAAGAAACGAGAATATCTGACATCACCTTTGTTGTACTTCCAACCCACTCCATACTGGGAGCGACGACGGGCACTGATCTTGTTTTCACCGACTAACCAAATAGTGGTGCCCGGAGGCAGTTCGATGACTTTGGAGTCACCCTTGCCACCGGTTTTATTATCTTTGCCGCCATGAGCGCCTGACTCTGCGTGAACTTCACTCACCCCGGCCAAGTGCTGCAGCGTGGTTAGGCGTGGATTAACCCGAATCACTACATCACCACCATCACCACCCATGCCACCACTGGGACCGCCTTTGGGAATATATTTTTCGCGACGAAACGCCACGCGGCCATTTCCACCGTTGCCAGCTCGAAGGCTCATTTTAATTAAATCAATCATAGGAACCACTCTCTATCTAAGTCTGTATATTTTACCTTAAGAAATTCAATGGGCTCACTTGAGTCCCACCCTGTCTCATCTCAAAGTGGAGATGGACACCAGTCGACCGACCTGTACTGCCCATTTGGCCAATCACATTACCACGATTAATCTTTTGACCAGTGGTGACTTGAAGCACTCGCATATGGGCATACAAGGTGGTGTAGCCATTACCATGATCAATAATCACCCGATTGCCATACCCGCTACCATCCCAGCTCGCAGTCACCACCGTTCCGGCATCAGCAGCCAAGATCTGGCCTCCACCCAAGTTCGCGATATCAATTCCACGGTGGTAGAACAAGTACCCTTGAGTAATTCTGCCAGAAGCCGGCCATACAAACGAGCCGGTGGCAGCGACGGATCCTGCATCTGGGGTGATAACTGGACGACTTCGACTGGTAGCTGGCGCACTGACTGTGCGTTTGACACCATCAGGAACCATAATGAACTGGCCAGTGGCCAACTCAAAGGTTTCATCGTTCAAAAACTCGTTAAAGGGATAGTTAACTATTTTCTGGGCTTCAGCGGCATCTTCAAGTCCATACTTTTTGGCCACGGTATAGATGGTTTCGCCGCGCTCGACTTTGTGCCGAACACCGTTAATTGGTAAAATCCTCAGTTCTTGGCCAGGCTTCAACTTGGCTTTTTCATCAATAGCATTTTCCCAGGTAATTGTGGTGGGCTGCAAACCATACAAACTAGCGATGCCCGATAAGGTTTCGCCGTCCTGAACCACGTGGGTGATAATCTCGCCACTCCGAAACTGGCGCACGTCCTCGGCTTGTAAGGTTTGAAAGGTAGCGTCGTAGGCACTGACTGTGGTCAGCACCCCTCGAGACAACTCAGCCTTCTTGTCCTCTTCGACTGAAGATAATAACAACGGCCCAAAGGTGATCACGAGAAAAACTAAGGCAATCGTACCAAAGTGAAGAAAAGGTCGGGTGTACTTGCCACGCTGTTTATAGAGCAAGTCCACGATGACGCTTTTACCCTCTTCAAAGCGAGAAAACCACACATAGCCGCGGAGCCGAAAGTAGCGACGAATAAATCGTAAAAAATCAACAAACTCACTCCAAATTTTGGGTACTGGCAATTTAAATGTCAGTTTCACACTACGCATTATCTTACCCTGCTTTAAGTGATGCTAAAAACTCCTTGTTGGTTTTAGTACGCTTGAGTTGATCGAGCAAGGTGATGGTTCGCTCTTCTTTATCGAGCGTATCCAACATTCGCTGCAAAGTGATGATTGCTTGGTAACTCATTGAGTCAATCAGTAAGTCATCACGTCGTGTGCCTGAGCGTTGCACATCAATGGCTGGGTACACGCGACGCTCCGTCAGTCTCCGATCTAAGGTGATTTCTTGATTGCCAGTGCCCTTGAACTCTTCATAGATCAAGTCATCCATGCGTGAACCAGTGTCAATTAAAGCGGTCCCGATAATGGTCAAAGAACCACTAACTTCAAAGTTTCTGGCTGCACCGAAGAACTTCTTCGGTGGGAACAAGGCTGCTGGGTCAAAACCACCAGACAATGTTCTGCCTGAAGTTGGAATCGATAAGTTATAGGCACGAGCTAAGCGAGTAATTGAGTCAAGTAAAATCACGACATCTTGGCCCATCTCGACTAACCGCTTGGCGCGCTCTAGAGCTAACTCGGCTACGCGACACTGATCTTCAGCCGGCTCGTCAAAGTTACTGGCAGCACACTCACCTTTTTGGTGAGTGATTTTATCAATATGTCGACGAATATCGGTGACTTCCTCTGGACGCTCCCCCACTAACACGGCCATCAGGTGGATCTCTGGGTAGTTGGAGGCAATGCCGGTGGCGATGTCTTTGAGCAAGGTGGTTTTACCCGCTTTAGGTGGTGACGCAATTAAACTGCGTTGACCTTTTCCAATCGGAGCAATCATGTCAATGATTCGCAAACTCATGGGCTCTTCACCGGTTTCGAGTTTGATCTGAGTATCAGGATACACTGGAGTTAAGCTCTGGAACTTGACTCGGTCTATCTCACTCAACTCTTCGGCTTTCATGCCGTTGACCCGATCAACCTTGAGTAAGCCCCAGTACCGCTCATTCTCCTTGGGCTCTCTGCCTGGGCCTTCAATCATGTCTCCAGGTCGCAGGCGGAACCGTCTGATCTGTGAAGATGAGATATAGGCATCTTTATCACCAAGCGCAAAGCTCGTTCGCAGGACACCATGACCATCTCGAGAAGTATCGAGGATGCCTTTTAGGGTTACGGTTGGGGTGTCACGGTCTGACATTTCCTGATTTCTCATGTCTTGTCTAATTTCTTGTCTCATATCTTGATTTCGATTATTCGAGTTGGAGTTGGAGTTAGAACGCATGGGGGGACGATTGCTTCGCAACGGCCGAGCTGCGAGCGGAGCAACAGGGATCTCTTTAACTAACTCTGGTTTCGGCGCAGAAACAGCCACAGTTACCTCCGGCTCAACAGGTGTCGGAACAACTGGTGTTGAATCAGGTGCGTCACTCTGCTCTGCAGGTGGGGCCCCAATAATGTCTGCTACCGCTGGATCAGCTTTTGGCATAAAAATAACAACCTTCTCTATTCTTTGTAATTAATGATCTATATGCACTGGAAATATCGTTCTCTTGATACTGTATTCGCTACACTAACTCTCTATTTTTTTTAGGAAAATCTCTGAAGCTAGGGTTTATTATACAACTAGAGTCACAAAAGTCAAAACTCTCGTCTTTTACTCGGTCTTAATCACGACGCACTTGGCAATTTTGTCATGCAACGCCTGTTTTTTAGGTGTAAAGAAAACAAATAGGTAACCGATACAGAGAATAAAGCTAGACAAAAACTTGGCTAAGTTGCGGATATAGGCCTGTTTTAGAGTGAGGGGCTGGCCATTGAGATCGGTGACCTTGATTTTCATTGCCTGTTTGCCAAAGCTGGCCTGCTTGGGAGAACTTTCTAAATATGCAAAGTAGGTTGAGATCAGCAGGAAGCTCACCACATTGCTCAAAAATCCCAGATCGAACATTGTCATCACCAGGGCTAGCACGACAGCTATCAGAACCGTGGGAATTAACAAAATGAGCCAGTCAATGATTGAAGCCAAAAAACGAGCCCCGAAGCCAGCATAGTTGAGAGCGCCGGGCGCGGTGGGAGAAGTTGGTGGTGTAGAAGAAGTGAGTGGTGTAGCATCAGTGGTTTCCCCTACCATCAGGGGTGACATCACCGGAGCTGGAGACACCGCTGGTGAAACGGGGTTAGGTGGCGCGCCTTCAGTCATGAAGCCTTTCAAAAAAAATGGTGAGCGAAACGAAGGACTCTATCGAGTATGAGTGACCGAGTTTTAAGTTGCAAGAGCCTGCGTGTCTTTCGAGACATCAATTATCCGGGCGTAGCGAAAGTGGCGCACAGGTGAGTTGAGAAATTTACAAGTGTAGAGAATCATATCGGCTGAATAGTCGGTGATGTCCTCCCCTTCTTCCCCGGCATAGATTTCGTAGGTGTACTTACGCTGATCATCAATGACTTCCACAAAATCTCCAGGCTGGAGCTCTGGCAGTAAGTAAAAAGAGTGATACTTCCAGTAATCAGACTGCCACCACCACTTCCACCCAAATCGATGTGCCGCCAAAATCACTGGCTGAGTTAAGTCACCTGGGGCACCATACTCTGGCGCCATCCAGACTCCTTTGGCTAGAGCTTCATCCGTACTTAAGTTCGGATCTAGCTGAGTCCTAATTCCAATTCGAGGCACAATTAGCCAAGTTCCTTCGGGTAAGGTTGCATCCTGAGGTGGCAACACTCGAGTAGCTTCAGCCTGCTGGTTTTCTTGAGATTTTTCAGCAAATGAGCCGCCTAGTGGCGTCCCCTCCTCTAGAGTTACCACCGGTTCGGTATCCGCCGGAAAAACGGCATAGTACAGACTCGGGGCGATCAAAATGGCGGCAATCATAAAAGACGTGGCGATCACCAAACTCAAGAACAGCTGGGCTGCTCGCGATTTGACAAATCGAGTCATGGTAAGTGGTAAGCGTGGTTGTGTCTTGACTGCAGTAAGTGGCGTGACCGAGGCGATTGGCACAACAGTAATAGTCACACCAATCAAAAGTGACCTCGTAGCGGGAAACGTTCGTCGTAGAAAGATGGGTAAGGTTGCTAAAGTTATAGTCATGGATCAAAGACCAACTTCCGTAATTGATGCGGAAGGATTGCTTTTGATCTGTGATTATACCAAACTCAGGTGATAAAATCAACGTTATAGGTCTATGAAGATGGGTCTTGCTGCAGAGGTGATTAAGTTCAGAAGTAAGATGGAAGCTCGGCAGCCTGCCCAACCAGCCGAGCTTCCGTCTCAATCCTCAACGGTTTTCCAGGTCAATCTGTATTCTGTGATAGTAAGCACCACTAAGATGTAATTTACTTTCACTCTTTGAGTTGCTAGAGTTCTTAACTATTGGTTGTCCTCTTAAACAAGGATCGCCTACTTAAAAAAGCATTGTTACTCGTGGTCTGTCCAGCGGTAATAATGCTTTTTTTATTGCTTTTTTCAGCTTCGTTAATAACTCGGTATCCGCTCACTCAGGTGAGCTTTTTTTGCAATTATTTTCGAGTATAACTAGGATTATTTCTAACGTCAACCTATAGTTTTACTTTACCCTATTTTTCAAATGTCTTATAATATACATGGTTGAGTATTTATTGAGTTTTATTAAGTAATTACACACAGTTAAAATTAGTTTTAATAAAGTTGTGTGTAACATCTGCAAATCGGCACTCACTTCTGGAGTCCCCTTTGCTATACTGCTACTATGCCCAGTAATCACGTTTTACTAGAGTTGCGAACCGGCCGTGACAGCCTTCATACTCCAGAAGCCGCCCTCTCCCTTTTTGGCAACTTACCTAAGCTTCATACGAACCTCTATTACCGACTCATGAGTAAAGATGAGCACTTGAGCTTTGAGATGGTGGTACAGAATCAAACAATTTACTTCATGTGCTACGTGCCAGAGCGGTTAAGTGAGTACCTGAAGAGCTTGATCATGTCGAGCTACCCTGAGGCGCTCATTTCTCAGCTGAGTAGTGATCCGCTGGACGAGCTGTTGAGTGATTCTCCTGGCAGTGGTGCGTCGCTCCAGCCAGCATTTCTAAAAGTCGGCTTGTTGCAACTAAAACACCAAGACTACCTCCCCCTGAGAACCTTCCGAGAGGTCAAAGAGATCGATCCTCTGAGTGCGTTGTTGTCTACGCTCTCAGCGAGCGAGGCCAGTGACAAAATTGTCGTCCAGTTTGTCCTCCAAGACACCGGCGATCGCTGGAAAAATGGTGGCCGGCGCCAGATTGAGGCCGCGGTTAGCGCTGGTCACAGTCACCCCCAGCAAGCCTTGATTGAAAAGAAGTTAGCCGAGCGAGGTTTACGCACAGCCATCAAGCTGGCCGTGAGCACCGCCAGCAAAGAACGGTCGAAACTACTCCTCGACAACATCGCCTCTAGCTTTCAAGCAATTTCTCAAAGTCAGGGCAATGTCTTAATCTTAAAAAAACCACTCCTGTTCCAAAATGCCCTGCTGCAGTCAATGAAGCTGCGATCTTTTCGGTTGGCGGCTAATCAGCACCTCAGTTTAGAAGAGTTGGCGACCCTCTATCACCTACCCAACGAGCAGCTCTCCTCTATTCCCAATATTGCTTGGGGTAAAACCTTATTTAGCCAACCTCCGGAAAACTTACCCGTCATTACCCGTGACAGCGATCCGGCACTCAAACAAGACACGAATGTATTTGCTCAAACCCTCTTTAAAAACGCGACAGCCAACTATGGCATCAAAAAAGCTGATCGTCGACGCCATATGTATGTGATTGGTAAAACCGGCACCGGTAAGTCCACGCTTTTGGCTAACATGGCCATAAATGATTTAAAAAATAATGAAGGCATCTGTGTCATCGATCCCCATGGCGACTTGGTCGAGACCATTTTGAACTACATTCCCTCGCATCGCATTAATGATGTGATTTACTTTGACCCCTCAGACCCGGAGCGAACCGTCAAGATCAACCTATTTGACGGCGAGAATGTCGCTCACCGAGAATTGATCGCCTCGGGAATCGTCTCTATTTTTCAGAAACTATATGCTTACTCTTGGGGACCTCGCTTAGAATATATTCTACGAAACACCTTGCTGACTCTCTTAAAAAGTCCTCAAGCCAAACTCTCAGATGTCTCTACCCTGTTGACCGACCGACACTTCCGGGAGCGCGTGGTAGAAACTCTTGAAGATCCAATTCTAAAGAATTTCTGGGTCAATGAGTTTGAACCGATGCAGGATCGGTTAAAAACTGAGGCGATCTCGCCCATTTTAAACAAAGTGGGACAGTTTGTGTCCTCACCCCTGATTCGTGACGTCGTTAACGCTCCCAAAAGTTCCTTTAGCATTGAAGAGATTATGAGTGAAGGTAAAATTCTGCTCGTGAACTTATCACAGGGTCGACTGGGTGAGGATAATGCCACATTACTAGGAGCGATGTTGATTACCAAAATTCAGTTGGCGGCTATGGCCCGCGTTCACATTCCGGAAGAAGAACGCCGCGACTTTTACCTATATGTAGATGAGTTCCAAAACTTTGCCACACAATCCTTTAATAAAATATTATCAGAAGCGCGGAAGTATCGTCTTAATTTAACACTAGCGAACCAATATATTGCTCAGATTCCTGAGGAAGTCCAGAAAGCAATTTTTGGAAATTGTGGCAGTATGATTAGCTTCGTCATGGGTGCGGATGATGCCGGGGTCTTTAGCAAAGAGTTCGCCAGTAAGTACTCTATGGAGGACTTGGTGTCACTCGGTCGCCATCAAGTTATTAACAAACTCTCGATAGACAATGTGGTGTCGCTCCCCTTTACTGCCCAAACATTACCCCTAGCAAAAAGCAGCAATCAGAACAAAGACAAGGTCATGCGGGTGAGTCGTGAGCGTTACGCCACCAAGAAAAACTAACGATTTCACTCCTCAGTTTCAGCATCTGGATTGCGACTGGTTTTGTTTAATAGCTGCAGTTGCTTTAAAACCTCAGTTACCCGCCGATGAGTTTTGCGCGAGATGATGTTACTAAAGCCGAGGCGTGTCGCTTCTTTAATCCTTCTCTCGAGGTGGCTGACAGCTCTAATTTCTCCTAACAATCCCACTTCGCCAATGAACACAGTTTTCTCAGGCAAAGGCTTGCCTTTGAGTGAGCTAGTGATAGCCATAGCTAGGCCGAGGTCCACACTTGGCTCTCGAATGCTAAAGCCGCCAGCAGCACTGACAAAAATGTCACTGGAGCCGAGGGGTAAGTAAGCATGTTTTTGGAGAACCGCCGCCAGCACCTGGATTCGAGATAACTCGATGCCTCTCCCCACTCTGCGGGGCATGGCTAGCTGGGAGCTCACCACCAGGGCTTGAACCTCAACTAGGAGCGGCCGAGTGCCTTCCATCACACAAACTGTAGCTGAACCGGGAACTCGGTGATCACTGTGCTCGAGCAACATCTCACTTGGGTTAGTCACCTCCTCTAAGCCATACTCTGCCACCCGAAACACACCGACTTCGTCGGTGGCTCCAAAGCGGTTTTTTACGGCCCTAATAATTCTTAATTGGTCTGTTCTTTCGCCACTTAACTCCAATACTGCATCCACAATGTGTTCAAGCACTTTTGGTCCCGCTATCGTGCCTTCTTTGGTCACATGCCCAACTAAGAAGGTCGGGATGTTCAAGCGCTTAACGGTGTCAGTAATCCGCTGAGTAGTCTCTCTGATCTGACCCACCGATCCCTCACTCCCAGTCAGGTCATCCGTCTGGAGAGTCTGAATACTGTCGATTATTACCAGGCTTGGTCTGCGCTCGTGAATCATGCTGGTAATTTCATCCACATCAGTAGTGGTAGCAAACAACAGGTTTTGGTTGATTTTTTCTACCAAAGTTTTGGCGAAGCTGCTCGCCTTTCTGGCCGCAGAAGTAGCCTCAGATTCTGGTTCAATATTTAAAATTCGCCTGATTCTAACAGCTATTTGGGAAGGGCTTTCTTCTCCACAGGCATAGAGGATGGGTCCTGATAGTGGTGGCAGCTCTTGCTGTTGTTTGGCCGTGCCTTTTCCAGTAGCCACCGAACTCACCGTTAACATCCTAACTACCATCTGTGTCAGCAAGGTACTTTTTCCAATCCCCGGCTCTCCTCCGATCAGCATCACCGCTCCCGGAACCATACCGCTGTGACCGTAACTGCTGCCCAACACCCGATCTAACTCCCCGATGGTGGTTGAAATACGGTTTTTGGGCCCACTGGCGGTCTCCACTTGAGAAAAAGGGACTACATTTTCAGGATTAACGGCTTTTACCCTTGGTGTGTTCAAAGAACCTTTGGTTTTTTTGACCACCATTGTTTCTACCAAGGTGTTCCACTCACTACAGTTACTACATTGACCCTGCCAACGGGGTGATGACTCTCCACAGTTTTGACACACAAAAACAGAACTACTTTTTGCCATACGTAGCACAGTTATATCACGGAATGATTGCTTTAAGATTTACGGGGAAAATTAGGCAGTAAAGCCAGCAGCTTCTAAAATAGCTTTATTTTTGGCTGCTAGCTCAGCGCCAAGCTCTCCACCCTCTTCAAACAAAAGTAAGAGTTTTTCACCATGATTGAGGGTGGTGTAAAAATCGAGTTGGGTTTGAATAAAGGTTTTGACTAAAGCGGGATCTGCTGCTGATACCCACTCAGCGGAAATTACGAAGTTGCCTAAGTTATATTTTTGCTCACCACCAGCCAAAGTAAAACAGACCTTGTTAGCAATATGCACACCCTGTGGTCTGACCATGTGGCCGCGAATCTCGTGTTGTAGGTTTTTTGGATCAGCAAACGGGAGGTATCCAGCGTATAGCAAGCCTTCTTGGTCGGCTAAAGCCTCAATGTGCTGTTGGACACTGGCGTTGACTTGTTCCCAGTTGATGAGGTCTTGTTGGGACTTAAACCACTCATTTTCTTGGTTACTGGCAATTCGCAACTCATTTCCAAGTAAGCGTTTGAGAATCGTAACAACTTCACTAAAACCGTCGAGCTTATAGCCTGCACCCATGACGGCTAAGCGAGTGCCTTCGTTAATTTGGACACCTTCGTCACCACAAGTAATTACATATGGCATAGAGCCATATTATAGCATACTCCAGATCAGAACGGCAATTAAAACGGACTTTTCAATCCTTTTTGGTTGTTGGGTTTTTCTACCAGATGTTATTTATCGGAGACTTCACCAGTCATGCTGTTGACGGCATTGAGATATGCGTGCATATCTTGCTCGACTTTTTCCCAGTCACCATTGGCTTCCCGAATGGCGTTGAACAGCAAGTCCATATCAATCAGTAGCTGGTCATCGGTCACGATCATGCGTTGTTTGGTCATAAATTACTCCTTTTGATTACTTGGTGGTGCTGTTTCTGGCGGGACTATTTCCTCGTCTACTTCCTCGTCTACTGCTTCATCTAGTATAGCTTCATCTTCACCTGTTGCGAAAGCTGAGTCTTCATCCGAGCCGAAAACACCCTCCTCAATAACTTCTTCGGGTCTAGATGGGCGCTGTTCAGACACAAAGTCCTTTACTTGTAACCAACTGGCAACTCAGTCAAGACCATGCTTAAACTCATGCGGCGTTGATCTGGGTCCACACTCTCAACAGTCACGGTGACTTCGTCACCTTTATTGAGCTGAGTGTTGGGGTCAAGCTTACTGGAATGGATCAAGCCATCAACACCAGCCTCAACGTGCACAAATGCGCCAAATGGCTCAATCCGCGACACGGTACCAGTGAAGGTGGTTCCTACGTTGTAACGCTCGGAGATACCCTTCCATGGATCATCGGTCAGTTGCTTCAGTGACAAGTTCAACTTACCGGTATGCTCGTCCACGCCGAGGACGCGAACTTCTACTCGGTCACCAACCTTGTGGTAATCTTTAGGATTGTTGACTTTTTCCCAACTGATTTCAGAAATGTGAACTAAGCCTTCAACGTGTCCCACCGCGTCGCTGTCTGGGACAGGGACTTCTACGGTCACGAACAAGCCAAAGTGCATCACACCTGAGACAACACCACTGTAGATTTCGCCCGCTTTGACCGAGGCTAAAGCTTGGTTGCGCTGAGCTAACTCTTTTTCTTCGGAAACGTGTCGTTCTGAGAAAATTAAACGATTTTTGTCGCGATCAACCTCAATGGCGCGTACTCGCAACTGCTCACCGCGAAGTTTGTTGATGTTACCCATGAACTGTTTGCCGAATTGGCTGGAAGGCACAAAGCCTCGCACGCCATTAACGACCACAATTAAACCACCTTTATTAATTTCAATACCTTTAGCCTCTAAAATGTCGTTGGCTTCTAAAGCTTTGGTGAAGTAATCCCATTTAGCATCTAAAGCTGCTTGCTTGAGTGACAACATCACCTGGCCACGATCATTTTCAGTAGAAAACACCACCGCCTCAACGGTATCGCCAATTTTTAACTCTTCGATGTACTCAGCTGCCATCTCAAACTCTTTATCAGAGACGACCCCTTCGGTTTTGGCGCCAATATCAACTAGGAGAGCTCGTTTTTGTTTATCGGTAACCACACCAGTGACGGTTGAGCCACGTTTAGGCACAACTAAGGTGTAGTTGGAACTTGAGAGTAAATCGGCCATGGTTTGAGGTTTTTTGGCAGTTTTAGCTGGTTTGGTGGGCTCAACAGGTTTGATTGGCTCAACAGGTTTGATTGGCTCAACGGGCTTGGGCGCAGCAATTGGTTCGGGAGGATTACTAGGTTCTGTGACAGCAACTGGCTCAGTGGTAGCAACTGATTTGGTAGCAACAGGTTTGGTGGCTACAACTTTGGCTGCTTTCTTAGGAGTTTTAGTTTTTTCGGAAGTTTTAGCCGCGGCGGGTGCTTTCGCTACCCCTTTGTCTGCGGATTTTTTGGTTTTAGTCTCATCTACCATAGATATAATAATCCCCTTTCATACGGAATGTGAGGAGTATACCATACTTACACCCAAAAATCTGACTCCTTCTCGAGGATGGACGGCGTTTGAGCGTAGGAGTCGTGTGTTTCACAGTATCTCAGAATGTGATACTGTGTGAATGATGAAGTTACGAACCCTGACTGCAGAAGCCATCTCTAATAAAACCGTCCTGGTTCGAGCTGATTTTAATGTGCCACTGAGCCCCGAGGGCACCATTGTCGATGATTGGCGGGTGACTCAGGCTCTACCCACCCTCGAGTTTTTGCTCAAACATCAGTCAAAAGTAGTTGTCATCTCACATCTCGGTAGACCTCAAAGTCCGAACGACAAATCGGTTACTCTCAAACCGGTGGCAACTCTTCTGACAAGCCTCCTAAAACAGCCGGTCCAGTTTTTACCCAGCTGCGTGGGCAGTGACATAAAAACTGCGATCAATGAGGCAGCTCCCGGATCGCTAACGCTACTGGAAAACCTCCGTTACCATGATGAAGAGGAACAAAATCAGGCTGGTTTTGCGCGAGCACTTGCTGAGCTGGCGGATGTCTACGTCAATGAAGCTTTTTCTGTCTCTCACCGAGCGCACGCTTCAGTAGCTGGAGTCACCAAGCACCTGACCAGCTATGCGGGCTACAACTTAGCAGCCGAGATCAAAGCCTTGACCAGCATCCGAGACAACCCTCGGCGACCATTAGTAGCGGTCATTGGGGGGGCCAAAATTTCTGATAAAGTTGAGGCCATAGTTAACTTGGCCCAGATTGCTGACCTGATTTTAATTGGAGGAGGCGTGGCCAACAACTTCTTGAAAGCTGACGGGCTAGAAATTCACAAATCATTTCTTCAAGATGCTCCCGCTGATCTCAAGCAAAAAGGCATTAATTATATTCATGTAGCACAAGGATTGCTCGAGAAAATGAAAACCGAAAAGGTCCTAGTCGACGGTTTTATCCCTGTTCCCAAAATCCTGTATCCGCTTGATGTGATTGCCGCTCGCTCGCCTGAAAGCACCAAAACCGAAGTCATTGAGTTGCTCCATAACGCTCAAGACACTCCCAATGATAAAGACCTGATGTATCTGGATATTGGCCCTAAAACCACCCAGCTATACAGAGAGATTATTTCTCAAGCCAAGACCATCTTTTGGAATGGCCCCATGGGGGTGTGGGAAAACCCAGCGTTTGCCGAAGGGACTCGAAGTGTGGCTCAGGCCATCGTCAAAGCTACCAGCTCTCAGGGGGCTCATAGTATTATTGGTGGTGGCGATACATTGGCTGCCGTTGATAACTTCAAGCTGCGCTCAAAGTTCTCGTATGTTTCTACAGCTGGCGGAGCCAGTCTGGAGTTTTTAGCGGGTAAAGTGCTGCCAGGCATAGAACCTTTGAGGCTGACTTAACCCTGCCGGCCCTACCCTAGCCACCCTCATCATCCAGCACTATACTAGAATCAATGACCGATATCGATCACTTGGTATACCAGGCTCACTTTGGATCTGACGCAGATCAACGACCAGCGCATGCTGAGTTGCTAAAACTGGCTCGCCAACAAGGCTGTGTTCCCAGCTCAATAGCTCCGGTGTATCGGGCTCGCGGACGTGGCTACATTGCTCCCAGCTTTACCGTTCCGGCTATGAATCTTCGGGGCTTAAGTTACTTGACTGCCCAAGCAGCTTTTGAAGCCGCAATAGAGTTAGAGGTGGGCTTGATGATTTTTGAGCTAGCCCGCTCAGAGATGAAGTACACCGGCCAAAACCCCTATCAATTTGCTAGCTCCATCATTGGGGCGGCCCTCAAAACTGGCTGGCGGTGGCCGATTTTTATTCAAGGCGATCATTACCAGCCAAAAGCTGTTTCTCCAGGCCTGATGAAGAGGGGTGAGGAAACGGCCATCAAAGAGCTAATTGACGATTCCTTAGCCGCCGGCTTCTATAATCTAGATATTGATGGCTCTACTCTAGTGGACAGTACCCAGCCAAGTGAGTATGACCAACAGCGGCCTAATTTTTTGTTTACCGCTGAGATGTATCGGCATATTCTAAAGCGCCAACCTCTCGGAGTATCAGTGGCTCTTGGCTGCGAAATCGCTGAAGTCGGGACCCACCTTTCCAAGTCATCACAACTCTCAGCTTTCATGACTGGTCTTCACGATGAAGGCGAGCTACCAGATCTCAACCCCAGTAAAGTAGCCGTTGAGACGGGAACTGCCCACGGCGGAGTCGTTAACCGGGATGGTACCGCCGGCGAGATGAAGGTTGATTTTAACCGCTTGCAAACACTTTCCATTTTGGCGCGACATAAGTACCACATGGCCGGCGCTGTCCAACACGGCGCGAGTACTTTGTCCAAAGAAATATTCACTCGTTTCCCCGAAGCGGAGGCCGCAGAAATTCACCTCTCAACGGGTTTTCAAAACACCATTTTAGGTCACCCCAACTTCCCGCAAGGATTGATCGATGAGATGTATGAGTGGTGTGACAAAAATTGTTTTGTGGATCGAAAACCTGACTGGAGCGATGCTCAGTTTTATGCCAAATCTCGTAAAAAAGCTTGGGGTCCTTTTAAGCAACAGACCTGGGATTTACCAGTTGAGATTCAGACTCAGATTAAGGACACCCTCAAGAGTGAGTGTCAGAGTTATTTTATAAATCTCGGGGTCAGAGACACCTTGGATCTGATGAGGCAGTGGCTCACCTTTTAAACTGAAAATCAGCTGAAAAAGTCCTTACATACCGGGTCTTGACTGCTACAATACGGTTGTGATGTCCCTAAAAAAAGCTCTTTCAAGTCCTAGTTGCCCCCTAGCTCGAGCCACCCAACTGATGGCCGATTTATGGATTATTTTAATTGTTAAAGAACTACTGAGTGGTCCCAAACGCTTTTGTGAGCTGGAAGATGCCATAGATAGCTATGAGCACTTAGGTGCTATTAGTTCTAGAACTCTGGCTCAACGATTGAAAAAACTGGAAGCAGCCGGAATTTTGATGCACTTGGCACCCGTCGAGACCACCACCCATTCTGAGTATGTTTTGACTGCTAAAGGCCGAGCTTTAAATCCGGTGCTCAAAAGCTTAAGCGCGTTCGGTGAGAAATATCTATAGGATCACTTTGTCCACTCAGCAATTTTGACTGACTATCGTCAGCTGCTTGGAAAGCAGTATTAAAAACCACAAATAGGCGCAAAAAAAGCGCTCTGTTCTGGCCTCGACCTATTTTCACAATCCGTTTCCAGATCATTATTGTCAGCGCTGAGGCGTTTCAAGACTCTGTTCGGGATGGGAAGAGTTGGTTCCACCTCGCTCTAGAGACCAGAACAAAACGCTTTTAAGCAATTTTGTGCTAATCGCCGTAAACGGCTATAGCTTTGTTAAAGATTACTCTCTAAAAAGTGAAGAAATATTGTCATTTTTGTCATCTCACACCTACCAACCAAAATTTGTTCAATTGACTCTTAGTACAGCTAAGCTCAACCTGTTACCAGGCTTACACTTGCTGCCTATCAACGTGGTGATCTGCCACGGGTCTAATGGAGATCGTTAATCTTGGAAACGGCTTCCCACTTAGATGCTTTCAGCGGTTATCCGAAAGAGATGTAGCTACCCTGCAATGCGCTTGACAGCAACAACAGGAACACTAGGGATCTCCTCATCCCGGTCCTCTCGTACTAGGGACAAATTTCCTCAACAATCTATCGCTGACACCGGATAGAGGCCGACCTGTCTCACGACGGTCTGAACCCAGCTCGCGTACCGCTTTAATTGGCGAACAGACAAACCCTTGGGACCTTCTTCAGCCCCAGGATGCGATGAGCCGACATCGAGGTAGCAAACCGCGCCGACGCTAGGGACGCTTAGGCGCGATAACTCTGTTATCCCCGGAGTAGCTTTTATCCGATAAGCCCGGCACCTTCCACAAAGTGCACGAGGATCACTATAACCTGCTTTCGCACCTGCTCGGCTTGTAAGCCTCACAGTCAAGCACCCATATGCTATTGCACGTACAGCCCGATTTCCATCCGGGCCAAGGGTACCATTGCGCGCTTGCGTTACTCTTTAGCAAGCAACCTCCCCAGTTAAACTACCCACCAAGCAGTGTTCTCTCGAGCGTTTGCAGCTCAATTGAGTGAGATATCGTATATAAAACGAGTGGTATTTCACTAACGGATAAACCCGAAGTCTATCCTCCCACCTATACTAAACAATTCCACATACAATATCAGTGCCAAGTTGTAGTAAAGCTTCACGGGGTCTTTTTGTCCTGGTGTCAGTAGGCCGCATCTTCACAGCCATTTCAATTTCGCCGAGTACTAGTTCAAGACAGTATGAGACTTGTTAAACCTTTCGTGCGGGTCGCCAATTAAGCGACAAGGAATTTCGCTCATAAAATCTTTTCGATTTACTTGGTGTTATTTCGTAATTAACGAAAGCAATCAAGCTTGTGATTGCACTTATGGTCGCCCATAAGATCGGACTATATCTTCCTTAAATCGGTCTGATTTAAAGCTCTGCGTATAGTCTCTGAGGATTCTCGCTCCTGTAGTTGAGAACAAAAATGTTCAAACTGAGTTCGTTTAGCTGACTGAAGTGAATATTTCTTAAAAAAAGGAATAATCACTTGCTTCAGATCAGTTTGTTTGCGAACGCAATATCGAAGTAAATGTTCTCGGTGGTTATCGTATCGTTTGTTGATATAAATATGACCGCAATCAAAATAATTCTTGATTACTTCCATAGCCTCCTGGCTGCTTATTCCTTGGGTGATTACAAACTCAAAAAGAGTTTGATATCCACTTTTACAGGTTTTATTTCTAAAACTACTGACAGAAAAGCAACCTTCGCTATCAACAAAGCCTACAATCCACCAAGGATCGAGTCTTTCCTGCTGATTGTCTGCACTCATTGCATTTTCACTATGCGTCATAGGACTCATAGTAGCAAGAGATTCTCAGGTTTTCCAGCATTTAGCAAAGTTTTACTATGGCAACGTTATTCACCATAGAACAGTTATAGTTACTGCTGCCGTTCACCGGGGCTTCGATTGAAAGCAATTCCCTGTCCGAAGACAAAGAACACCCTCGCAATTAACCTTCCGGCACTGGGCAGGCTTCAGCCCGTATATATCCTCTTACGAGTTTGCACGGACCTGTGTTTTTGGTAAACAGTCAATCTCACGGCGTTTACTGTGGCCCCCATTGCTGGGGGCAGGGCATCTTTCGAAAGTACGCCCAGTTGTTTTGCCGAGTTCCTTAAACTAGTGTCTCTCGCTTCCCTTGGTCTACTCGACCAGTACACCTGTGTCGGTTATCGGTACGATTTAATACGGATCTCCTTGCGAAGCTTTTCCAGGATAATGAAGTTGCATATCATCGGTTTGGATTGCTCCTCGCCAACGCCATCACACTTCAGATAAACGCGCTCACGGATTTGCCTGTGAGCACTGCTTTAGTGCTTAGATATAACATTCACTGCTATACATATGTTATCCATCACCGTCACTCCCCAAGTCAAACGATTCGTACCAAGGACCGGAATATTAACCGGTAATCCATCGGCTACTCCCGCCATAGACGGGACTCACCTTAGGGTCGCCTAACCCGCACACGACGAACGTGGGTGCGGAAACCTTGTACATTCGGGAATGGGGATTCTCACCCCATATTCGCTACTCATGCCGGCATTCTCACTTCTAATCGCTCCACCAGATCCTTACGGTCCGGCTTCATCGCACATAGAACGCTCCCTTACCGCTGATGCTATACATTTGATTAATTATTTTTTGAAAGTCACGCTTCTTCTGAAGGCCCACTGAACATCTCGCACAGATAGGCGCTAGCTAAAATGCTCAAATCATTAATGAAGTATCTAGAAATACTCTCAATTGCTGACGCGTAATTGCCGTCAGGGGCAATTAACTCAGCAGATATTAAAGACTGAACAATGGCTTCGGCGGCATCATGACTGATCTCGCCGACCGGCTGCGTTTCAGTTTGAGAATTTGAGCTCAGTCTAGACACGTACGCATTAATAATGGTGTGGAGATGAGCTGATAAATATAGCTCAAGCTCCTCCATCACTGCCTGATCACTCGTTTCAAGTGGTACACAACCACTCTTTTTTAAGCGATTTGCAATGTTTGCAACTGTAGTTTCTCGAACTGTAACCAAAGTTTGAAAATCTTTCGCTCTAGTTGTTCGAGATGAAGTGTTTATTTCCGTCATATTTTCTTTGGAAAACTTGGCGGAATTATATCACCCTTTGTTTCTTCATTTTTTTATTTAAATTTCAATAATTAACCTAATGTATAGCATCAACCCAAAGCTTCGGTTCGATATTTTAGCCTCGTTGAGTTTTCGGCGCACTGTTCCTAGGCTAGTGAGCTGTTACGCTTTCTTTAAAGGATGGCTGCTTCTGAGCCGACCTCCTAGGTGTCTATGGAACAACACTTCCTTTCCCACTCAATATCGATTTGAGACCTTAGCTGTTGGTCTGGTTTGTTTTCCTTTTGTTGCTGGAGCTTAGCCCCCAGCTGCTGAGTGCCCTGCATTAAACAGAGGTATTCGAAGTTTGACTAGATGCCGAACCTTGCGGCTCAAACACCCGATCAGTGCTCTACCCCCTCTGCCATTCACAGGACCCTATACCGAAATATATTTCAGGGAGAACCAGCTATCTCCGGGTTCGATTGGCATATTACCCCTTACCACAGTTCATCCGAGACTCTTGCAGCAGTCACCGGTGCGGACCTCCACTACATATTACTGTAGCTTCATCCTGACCATGGTAAGCTCACCCGGTTTCGGGTCATTCACAAGCTACCGATTCGCCCTATTCAGGCTCGCTTTCACTTCGGCTCCGACGTGGCAACGTCTTAACCTTGGCAGCTTGCAAATACTCGCCGGCTCATTCTTCAATAGGCACGACATAACCCCTTGCGGGGCGTTGTCTGGTTGTTAGCAGATAGTTTCAGGTACTATTTCACGGGGTCTTCAACCCTTCTTTTCACCTTTCCCTCACGGTACTCGTTCACTATCGGTCTTGTTTGGTATTTAGCCTTGGAGTGTGGTCACCCCAGCTTCGGAAGGGAGTTTGCCGTCTCCCAACTTACTCAGGAATCCTCTCGAGCTTCTTCAGGTTTCGTGTACGGGACTTTCACCCCCTATGGTCAACTATTCCACGTTGTTCTACTACCTTTAGAAGTCAGATGAGAGGTCCTACAACCCCCAGATAAATCTGGGTTTGGGCTGTTCCCTGTTCGCTCGTCGCTTACTTAGGGAATCTCTTACGATTTCTATTCCTCGGGGTACTTAGATATTTCAGTTCCCCCGGTTACCCGCTCAGTATAAATACTGAACTCACCTCAATTTCTTGAGGCGGAGTTTCCTCATTCGGACACCGCCGGATCACAGCTTCTAGACAGCTTCCCGACGACTTTCGTGGTCTGATACGTCCTTCTTCGGCCAAACAAGCCTAGGCATCCGCTACCTGCTTTAGTTTACAAATTTTGGCTGTTATGTAGATGCTAAGACAAAAATGACAAAAATTCATTTCGACCAAGATAAATCTTGATCTAATGACAAATTTCTTCACTTGTTAAAGAGCAATTGGCTTGTCCGTTGCCGGACAAGGTGGTTCGTTGCCGAACCGTCTAGTCTGATTAGAGACTAGAAATTGGGAGCTAGAGTGTATCTCCAAGTCCCAATTTATAGCATCCAATCTGGCCCAGGTCTCAATCTCTGCCCGCCACTCAATGCTTAATGAGTGGACCCTAAGGGGCTCGAACCCTTGGCCTCCGCATTGCAAATGCGGCGCTCTAGCCAACTGAGCTAAGGGCCCGTGAATCCTGGCGTATCTCTATCTTCAATTTGTAAAGGTTTTTTTGCGGAGGGATTATCAATTTGACGGCCTTGCGGCTTAACTCAAGAAAGATAATGTCGCGTGTGATTTGCTCGCTGTAATACGAACAAGAACTGTTATCCCGAACAGAAACCTTATTTTAAAACATGCTGCCTTAATTTGCAAGCAGGGTTTTAAGAGGTAAAGTGAGCCGCTAGTTCGGTTAGTTTTTGAGCCAAATACACAAAAACGTCTTCGCAGGCACTGCATCAGCGTATAACGCTCAAATAGCCCGACTCCCCCGCCGAAAAAGCTGTCGCCATCAGACAAGCTTTGGATGAAGTTATTCAGCGTTTTGCGGGAGTGTACCAGGGTGAGAGGCCGCTCAAAATCGGCCTCCTGGCTCAGGCTCTAACTACCGTTCTTTTAGACCGCTGGCAGTGGTTGCTCGAGGATGGTGACTGGACAAAAGCCGCTCAAATTTTAAAAATATAATATGAAGCTAGCTCCAATACTCCGGATACTGCTCCATAAACTGCTTGCGCTGCTCACCTTTTAGGTTGGGCAAAAAAGGTCGGAAAGAACTCAAGCGCTCATGAGCATGGCGAAAGCTCGTTAAGAGTTTATTGATGTAGTGCTGGAGGTCTTCTGCAGACGCCACATTTTCAATGTAAAAGTATTTTTTATTGACTCTGTCTGGATCATCGGTGGCCGCTCCAGAGCTAGATGCACTCGAGCGAGCGGTGAAGGTTCCTAGTTTAAATAAAGCTTGGGTAAAACCTTTGGTGTATGAGCCGGTATCTACGACCATATCTAACGGCAACGACAGGTTGTGCCGATTAAAAGGCGTGGTGTATACAAACTTGGTTAATCGCTGAGTTGTAATCAGCATGATGCTTTTTTGCCACAAAGTGGAAATCCACCACCAACCAGTGCTGCCAAACAAGACTGCAAACACTAAACTTGCCACTTGAATTGGGCTGGAAACTTGCGAACCTACCACTGACTGTAAAACTGCCCCCAGAGAGCTACCTACAATCCCAATCGCTACGGCCGCTGCGATCACGCCAGCCAAGCGCGTCCAGAACATGATCTTGTTTTCTCTAGTCACGAACAAGATTCGTTCGTCAGAGGCTTGCCCGGGAAACTTATAGCTATAGGGAAAAACAAACTCGGATTGAGTAAAAATGCTCATACGATCATTATAGCTGAAATACCCAAACCGCGGAAACTACTCAATGCTCCCAATAAAGAGGGTGTCACCACTGTATTGCCCAGTAACTGTCACCGGACCCTGATCAAGGTAAGCACTCAGATCAAGCGCATAACTATCAATGGCAATAGTTAGGGTGTCAGTGGTCAATAAGAAACCGCTACTAGTAGCTGAAATTACTCCCGTCAGTTGTGTATCGCCTTGTTTCTGGTCTGCTGACCCAGCCGGCGTAGCGACGGGGCTCTGCAAGATACTGCAACCGCTGAGCAAGACGGAAAGAAAAACAATTACTAAGACGGCGCTGTGATGTCTCATAAGCAAAAGCATAGCAAATTACCTGCCCAAACGCTAGAAGCTTTGGGACTGTAACAGCTGGGTGGTAGAAATGCTCGGATCATGCTGATGAACTATCTGCACCACCCCACCTACTTCGGCTAACAACGCCCGCTTCTTATCCAGATGAGGCGTGTGAGATGAGACCGCCATGATTTGAGGTCGAAGATGATGAATTAAACGTTGGTAATCACTTGGCTGAAAGAACGCATCAGGCAAAATAAACACACCATCTGCGTGCTGTAGCGCTGATACCTGTTCCCGACGTACTTGCTCGCCATTTACTGGCCTGCCCTCCCCTTTTAGTTCGCGAACCCTGGAGTCAGCTTCAATGCCCACAATCAGGACATCACCCGCAGCTTTGGCTTTCTGCAGAAACGCCAGGTGCTCTCGGTGTAGAACATCGAAAACACCCGTCACCACCACCACCGTTTGCTGGCGCTCTCGGGCTGCAGCTAAGAGTGACTCAATCTCGGTGGGCAAAATGTCTGGAGCGGAAGCTTTGTGGTCATGCTCGGGTGAATTGGGAGTGTTCATAAAATCAGCTACTACTGGTCTAGCGTTTGCTCCAGTTTTTTTAAAGAGTTGCTCCAGCCAAAAGCAATCATTGCCTGCGTGTCTCGGGGGTGAAAAAACGCCTGATCTGAGCCAACCCTCTCTCGAGTCATGTGGGGTTTCATGTACTGCAATTGTACCTGAAAGGCCAGTTTTTCTGCTAGATCCAAGGCTGCCGAACACACCCGCTTAAAAAAACTTTTTGGGACCTTTGAGACTTTTGAAGTCTTAATTGGTGGTTTTCTCTCAGCCAGAGGAAACTGCGGCAGGAACTGAGTGACCCAGGCGTTTGCTTCAAGGAGTTTATTAGCGACACCTCCGTGGTCATAGACGCACCGCGCCTGAAGGAGTTCGTAGGCGGTATACAGTGTTGGCGTTTGGGCAAAAACACCCAGCTGATCAGTTGTTAACCACAGATTAAAACACCAACTCCGCTGCTCTTCTCCTTGCCAAGATCGGCGCCTGCCGCGGCTGGTGGCGTACAAAGAAACCAGCACCCGAGTCAACCACAACCGACGAGGATCGGTTACCAACATAAAGTCGATGTCGTCATCCTCAGCTGCGTTTTCCACCGCCACCGAGCCGGTCACAAACACCGCTTGTATCCAAGGGCAACGCTCTGCCCAACTCATAAAAGCGCGGACTTCAGCTTGTTTCTTTGCCACCACTTGGCGGCGAAGTTGACGAAGTTTTAGCGATCTACCTTGGCCTGAGAGAAAAAAATATCCGCTCGTGGTTTGCAGCAACCCTTTTGTTTGCAAATCACTCACCGCCACGAGTAAATCCTGAGAACTTTTCAAGCTTCTGACTTGGGCGGGCGTCAACAATGAAACACTTTTATCAAGCCTGCCAATTAGTCGCAGCCATATCTCTTCCAAAAGTAATGGGTAATCAAACTGCTGCGAATAGGCAACCGTATACAAAATCGATCGTTGAAGTGCCGTCAGACTCATTGACGTATTGTAAAGCTATCTTGTCAAACTAAGGGGTTGCAGTTGTCGTCACTCCGTATTGTCTGAGGACTTGTTGAGTGCCTAGACTGAGCGTCTCGAGAGTCGCATCGACAGTTTTGCCGGCCAAAATTGCATTCACGGCATCTTGATAATACTTAATGAGTTGATCATTAATGCCGTTATCGTGCGTGTAAGAACTCAAATACCAACCCTGTGCTTCAGGAGCGTCACTTAAGAAAGGGGCTACCCACTCATTTGAAGCTAAGTCATTCGCCAAATCCTTGCGGGCATAAATTTCTCCAAAGCTACGAATGGTAGCCTGCTGGCCATGCATCTTCGTCATGACATCAGCGGTACTTAAATACTTGAGTAATTTCCAAGAAGCGTCTTTGTTTTTTGATTGCGTGTTGACGCCCTCAGCCCAGTACGTGGCCCAGGTCACTTTGGTATCTCCCAATTTTGGTAAAGGCGCCACTCCAAAATCTAAGTTCGGATTTTGAGCTTGAACTTCATGAATTCTCCAAGACGGCGCAAACATCATAGCGACATCTCCCCGAGCAAAAGCCACAGTTGAGCTCGGCAGGGTAGCGCTCCAAACTTTGTCAGTTTTCATAAAATTAGTGTAAAAAACCAGTGCATCTCGGGCTTCAGGCGTGGTGGGGTTGGCTAGATCAGCGCCATTCTGCAACATCAACAAGCCGATGATGTCGGAAAAATGCTCTACATTATCAGCGTTGCCAATCGCCAAACCTCCACGTTGCACTGTCTCCCCAGAACGAACGGTCAATTGAGAGGCTAGGGTTCTCAACTCCGCCCAAGTAGTGGGTGGCTGAACGTTGGCAGCTCTCAAAAGCTCCTTGTTGTAAAACAACTCTAAACCGTCATACATCAATGGCACCCCAGCTAGCTGGCCATCAACTTGCAGTTGTTGAGCGGCTACAGGATAGAACGTTGACTGAAACTCAGTGGTCGAAAAAACCGTACTTGGAACTGGAGCCAGCTCATTTCTAAGCATGGGCGTCCAAGAGGCATGAAATCTAAAAATATCAGGGCCGCTGCCGCTGGCAATTGCGGTTTGGAGGCGCTCTCGATAGTCGGTTGGTGATTGCTTGGTGTACGAAACGGTGATTCCCGGATTCGCTTGTTCAAAATCAGTAAAAACTTGTTCCAAAACTTCTGATGGCTCCCATAAGCCCCAATAGGTAAGGCTCGTTTGCTGACCAGGTACAGTATTGCGGGTTGTTCCCTGAGTCGTGCCTATCTCAGAATCCGGCGCTACCGACTGAGTTTGGCTTCCTGCGAGCATGCGGAAAATGAAAAATCCAATCACAGCCACAATCGCTAAGCCAATTAAAACGAAGGGTAAAAACTTAAGCGGAGAAGCTTTGGCCTTGGCAATGATTGGTGACTTAGTCGGTGGTTGACCGGCAGCTGGTGCGCCTGGCGCTCCGGGTGCTGTTAGTGGTGTTGATACAGGTGGTTTTGAGCCTGGTGGTGGGGGCACTGGTGGCATGCCCACTAGTGGTGGTCTTGGGGGTGGTGTTGGACTAGGTGTTGGACTAGGTGTTGGACTGGGCGTTGGTTGGGTTGGTGATGTCAAAGCAGAAGTTGGCGCTGGCACATTAGGT
>Ga0163150_10002060_pt1 | contig 32213 bp, 23 predicted proteins | sample OliLakLV19P2IB_FD_148628 | JGI IMG/M metagenome (GOLD analysis project Ga0163150, IMG submission 148628) | Freshwater microbial mat bacterial communities from Lake Vanda, McMurdo Dry Valleys, Antarctica - Oligotrophic Lake LV.19.P2.IB | ecosystem: Environmental > Aquatic > Freshwater > Lake >...
AAACAATGGGTTATATAGATCAATGCATGCCTTGCGGCATACAATACAAATGGCAAAAATGGCTGGACCTTATCATTATTTTTCAAATATAGGAAAAAAAATAAATCATCGCCGTTTTAAGGAATCTAGGGTGTGTATGACAAATTGCAGGTTTTTGGATTTTTTTACAAGACCTGGGAGCCCGCCTGTCGGCGGACAGGGTTTGAAACCTTATTAAACCAACTAAAAACCCTGTCCGTCTTGGCCAGGCGGGCTTCCAGGTCTCGTTTTATTCAAATTCTTTAATCCTGCAATTTGTCATACACCCGAATCTAGTCCGATTTTCAGGTCCGGGAGATCTGTTTGTCCCACCATTTTCATAAACTAAATCATTTCCGACCAGGACCCCAATTTCTAAAATGACACTTCATTTGTTTTGAAGGTAAAAAATCTTCCAGGGTAAAGTTGTTTTTTTAAAAAATTGAAATTTTCTCAAATCAGAGAATAACCAGGCGGAGTATTTAAATGCCAGGCCCTGGTTTTTTGTGCGTGACGGAGGAAGTGTCGGATAGACATTGATCACAAAATTTTGTGTTTTTGATATATCGAATTGGTCCATTTCCGAAGGGTTTCGAATGGGGATCTGTTTGAGCTTTGGAGGACGGTAAAACGTCAAACGAAGGTTGCCCGGTCCATAGATGCTGTTGGTGAAAACGGTAGAGTTGGGTTCATAATAAAACACCAAAATAGCATTGCCGGACGGCGGTGCCCGATCATATAAATAACGATAATAGGGCATCAGTTTTTCTGCTGGTTCTTTCAGTCGATAAATCAATAATAGTATATTAATACCCATCAGTACAACGGCTATCGGTTTGATGAGGATATGCTGTCGTATACGGTCAGGAATGCCTGGCCAGCCGGTACTGACAAAATATAGAAAAGGGATCAGCATCGGAAACATAAATCTCAATTCCTTGTGGCCCACTAACACATGGCCGATAATAAACGGTATCAACATCCAGGTAAATGGATGTCTGCGGGATCTCCATAACCCGATTAAAAACAAACCCAATAATAAAAAATTTAGTCCAGGGCCAAGTGTTTTGAATAATTCTGTAAAATAATACCACCAGGGAGCTGTACCGAAAGTGGATGCCATGCCATGCGTGATGTTGGAATGAAAATATATATAAGGAGTGAATTGCCAGGAATGATACAACCAGTAATCTACTGCAAAACCTATCACAAGGCCAAACAGAGTGCCAGCTATAAAATAAAACCATTGCTGGAGATTCAATTTCCGGAAAACCAGTAACCAGGCCAAAAAACCAAGTATAGCAAAAGCCATCTGGTACCTCAATTGAAAGGCCAGGCTCACTAATAACCCACCTAATAATAGTTTGAATATTTTTTTCTTTACCGAATCCCCTGTAGAATTTAAAACAAACAAGATTCCGCTAAAAAACGATAGCGCAGACCAGTTTTCAGATGAAAATCGAACATGCAGAAATGGAGCAAGCCATAAAAAAAAACTAAGTACCAAAAAACCCTGGCTGGCATTTCTCGAAGCATGTTGTGTCTGAATGTATCGGGCTGTCTGGAGAATTAAAATTAAACTCAATAAAGCCGAAAACAGCCTCAGCATAAAAGCCAGATGAAATGGATTAGTGAGGCCCAGTGTACGCAAACCACTCATAACGGCATAGGCAATGAAGGGCTGCAATCCTGGCCTGATCTGATCATGAAATTCCCAGGCCAACCCTTCTTTAAGTGTCAGACCGGATTTAAAATTGGCATACTCCAATAGTTGATAATGTTCATCCGGATGATAAAATCCATCCGACCTCCAGGCCATGATCAACAATATTATAATACCAGGGATAGCGAGTCCGTTTGCCACAATAAATTTGGCAACGTGGTGCGTGCTCAAACAAATGTTTTAATAAAGTTAGTAAAATTGAGCACATAAGGAGACAAGAGTTATATTTTTTTGAAACTATCAGACTACCCGCGAAAGTATATTTCCTTAACATCCTCTATTTCGGCCTTTGGCCTGTCGTACCACGTTTTCACCTATCTTGCCGCAGCATCCTGTTTATTTTCCTATTTTTGACCACCCTGAACTATGGAGATCAAAAGATACCTCGTCACCTCTGCTTTACCCTATGCCAATGGCCCACTGCACATTGGCCACCTCACCGGAGCCTATCTTTCAGCAGATATTTTTGTGCGGTTCCTCCGGCTGACGGGAAAAGAAGTATTGTGGGTTTGTGGCTCTGACGAACATGGAGCAGCCATCACCGTAAAAGCAAGAAAAGAAAATACCACACCGAAAAAGATCATAGACCAATATCACCAACAAATTAAATCTACTTTTGAGCGTATTGGAATTTCCTTTGATATCTATGACCGGACATCGGCTCCCATCCATCATGAAACCAGCCAGGATTTTTTCAGAACTCTTTATCAAAAAGGCGAATTCCAGGAATTGGAAAGCGAACAATATTATGATGAATCCGTCCAACAGTTTTTAGCTGACCGGTATATAACGGGTACCTGCCCAAAATGTGGAAATCCTTCTGCCTATGGTGATCAGTGTGAACGGTGCGGTTCTACGCTGAGCCCTACAGACCTTATTGACCCAAAATCCACCTTGAGCGGCAATACCCTAGTGATGAAGCCTACCAAACATTGGTATCTACAACTCAATAAACACCAGGAATGGCTGAGGGAATGGATTGAAACCGGAAAATTGGACGGTGTGGAGCATCATGATCCCAATGATTGGAAACCCCATGTACTCGGCCAATGTAAATCGTGGCTTGATGGCGGATTGGAACCCCGCTCTATGACCCGCGACCTGGATTGGGGTGTAGATGTACCCCAGGAAATCCCGGGTTCTGTGGGAAAAAAATTATATGTTTGGCTGGATGCCCCGATCGGTTATATCAGTGCCACCAAAACCTGGGCACTCGAACATCAGGAGGATTGGGAAAAGTATTGGAAAAATCCGGAAACCGCTTTGATCCATTTTATCGGCAAGGACAATATCGTATTTCATTGCCTTATATTCCCGACCATCCTCAAATCCCACGGTGGGTATAACCTTCCCATCAATGTGCCTGCCAATCAGTTTATGAACCTGGAAGGGGACAAGGTATCTACTTCACGCAACTGGGCGGTGTGGATCCATGAATACCTGGACGAATGGCCTGGTCAGGAAGATGTCCTGAGGTATTATCTCATCAAAATGATGCCCGAGCAGAGGGATAGTGAGTTTACCTGGAAAGGGTTTCAGGATGCCAACAACAATGAACTCGTCAACAACCTGGCCAATTTTATCAACAGAGTTTGTGTTTTGATCAACAAATATTATGGTGGCCTAATCCCCGATTTTAATCCCGATCAACCGTTTGTCGGCACAGAGGAGCCGGATTTTGATTCTTTTCATGAAGTAGAATTGTTAAACCTTTTCGACCGGATCCAGGACCTGAATCAAAGCATCCGAGAGTTCCGGTTTCGCGATGCCTTAAAAAGCCTGATGGATATGTCCAGTACCGGAAACACCATATTACAGGCAAATGAACCCTGGAAAAAAGAAAAAACAGAACCGGAAGTAGCTAAAGTAGTACTCAATTATTGCGCTCAATTGGCTACTGCCCTGAGTGTGTCTATACGCCCGTTTATGCCGTTTACTTCTGATAAATTGAGGTTGCAGTTAGGGCTGGAAGGTCTGAAAGATCATAATGAACTCAACGATTTATTAGACAAATTATCGGAAGGGGAATTACTTGTGCCCGTAGGTCATAAAATCAATGAAGCGGTCCATTTATTCTCACGGGTTGATGACCAACTAATTGAGGCCCAGATGAATAAACTGAAACGCGGCCACGCTTTAGTTGCCCCTACACCGGTACAAAGCATCCCGCTGAAAGACACCATCTCCATCGAAGAATTTAATAAGGTCGATCTCCGGGCCGGTACCATACTAACTGCAGAAAAAGTCGCTAAAGCAGACAAATTGTTACACCTTACCGTTGACCTGGGTTTTGAGCAACGGACTATTTTGAGTGGTATTGCCCAGCATTTTAAGCCTGCTGATCTCCCCGGTCAGCGGGTGGTGATCGTTGCCAATCTGGCTCCCCGGAAGATGAAGGGCATTGATTCCAATGGTATGATTTTGTTGTCTGAAAATACCGATGGAGGTCTAAAATTTGTGGAGCCGCGGACAGAAGCAGAAAATGGAAGTGTAGTGAAATAGCCCCCCCTAAAAAAAATTTTCTTCAGAAAGTATTATCGCGCAGTACTTTAATTTAAGGAGCAGTATATTTTACTCCGCCATCCGGGATGGCCTGGCTATAGAATTTGATACCTATTTTAATTTAACGATAATTTCCCGGGAGAAATATCCAATGATCATGATGGGTTTTTAATACGGATGTTTCCAATATTCTGGTCATCCAACTTCGGCCGGTTCTGGATGTTTTTAACCCGGAGTATGGAATGTATCATCTGGTAAAAGTAGAATATGATCCAGGTCTCCAGCCACTTTGTTTCAAACATCAGATGCCGATATGACCTAAAAGAATATTTATAACGATCTTTTTACTGGACCTTAAGCATCCCTTTGACTTGTTGTAGTGGACCGTTTTCCCAGCGGGCATAATAGGTGCCGGAGGATTGGCCTTCCAGGTCCAGGTCCATAGTATACTTGCCTTTATTCAATTCATTATTGACGAGGGATTTAATTAAAGCACCTTGATTATTAAACACCTGCAACCGCACAAACCCACCAAAACTTTCAAAGTCGATCCTCGTCTTGGTCACAAATGGATTGGGGTAAACCTTGACCACCGGGATTCCATTGATGGTATTTTGATCGTGAGTTGCTGTAGACAGGCAAGAGGCAGGGTGGAGGATGGGTAAATTTTGAAATTTATCAAACAAAATGGCATTGACATCAGCCTGTGGAACACAAAACCATTGATTGAGAAAACTACCATAAACAGACCTGAAATCGTATTGCATAGGGAGGTTGCTGTTGAAATCAGCGTTGGCATTGATTATAGGATTGGTGCCCACCACACCGGGTATAATATTTTTACCAAAGTAGATAACAGGCAAAGCAGAACCATGATCGGTGCCCAGGGAAGCATTGGATCTTATCCTACGTCCGAATTCGGAAAACGTAAAACCTGCCACACGATCTTCCAGACCCAGCAATTTTACATCATCGGAAAAAGCGGCGATATTATCGGATATGCCTTTTAATAAATTGGCATGAGCACCCTGGGTAAAATTGGCAGCGTCGACCTGGGTCGAGTGGGTATCAAATCCGCCTGTACTCACCCAATAAATGCGGGTCTTCAATCCCCCGGCAATCAGACGGGCTACAATTTTGAGCTGATTGGTCAGGTTATTGGCCGTTGAAGTCCCGTTTACCACAGGATATTTAGAAGAAAGGTTTTTGGATTTGTTGTAAGCGGCGAGAATGACATCGCCAAATTTATCCGCCTGCCGTTGAACCTCCCTGAGATAGGATAATTCTTTACCGAGGTAGTCTGCGGGAGCCGGATCTTTAAAAATATTGCCAGTCAGGTTGACCGGATCACTGGCACTATTGATGGAAATGCCCATATTGACCCCTATCATCTGTAACCCCAATCCAATCCCTTCTCCGACCCGGATAGCCAGGGGATCCGGCATCACGCTATTGGGGTAACCCATAGGGTAATTGGCATATTCGTAATTCAGGTATCGGCCGGCCCAACCACTGTCCAAAAACTCATTGGAGTCCGATGCACTCAACCAAATGTCTGTTGCCCTGAAATGGGAATAACTGAAATTTGGGTAACCAACATTCTGGATTACCCCCATTTTACCTTCCTTATACATATCCGCCAGCGCTGCCATAGCAGGGTGGATCCCTGTTTTATCGGTGAGCTTGAGGATGCTGGAGGCATTCATAAGCATGTTGCTGCGCACCACTTTTAAATTGTCGTATTGATCCAGTGGAAAGATCGTATTGAGGCCATCATTGCCCCCATTGCATTGAACGATGACCAATACCCGGTCAGTCTCATACATCATATCATACAAAGCCTGCAACATCGGGTTGGAAGGTGCCGCACTGATGGAATGACCACCAATGACGGTTGCCGCTGCTGCTCCGGGTATATTTTTTATAAATGATCTTCTTTTCATGGTCAAATCTTGAATGGAGAATTAATGGAGATGAAATTCAGCAGCAGAAAACATATACACAAAAAGGTCCTGCAGCTGTTTGGGAACTTGCCTGGCGTCCGGATTAGTGGTAGCGGGGTTTGCAGCGTAATCAGAATAAGCCGCTGTCCAGTAGATGTCGGAAGATTGGCCTTTAAGCAAATAAGTGGTTTTGAGTGCATCTTTAATGCTTTGAGATACACCGGGGCCATAAAATAATTCTACCAATTGGGCGATCAGTAAATTCGGATCGTGAGGGGAATTCAGCTTTTTAACCACGGCTACCGTGTCTGCTTTAAATACCTTGTTTTTACTCTCGTTGTAGACCCATTGTGTGCCGTTACCGGTGCTGATTCCTCTTACCACCAGGTTATCGATGACGGTCAAACGAGCAGGATAAGTTGCAGTATCCACCCACAACTCATGAAACGAAGGACTTTGATAATAAGCCGGCCATCCCGCTACATTGGGAGGATCTCCCAATTCCAGGCCTTGACTGTTCATGCCATTAAACAACTGGGAAGCAAAAAAATAGCGGGATTCAAATGCATTCTGTTCGGCTGGCCAGGGTATTTCCAGTTGCCGGGCCATACCGATAGTAAAATCAGCCGGGCTTTTGATCATTACCCCTCTGTATTCCGATTTAAAAAACCAGTCACTGGTAAACAAAGCTTTGAGGACCGGTTTGATCTCATAACCTGAACTCCTGAACAATTCCGCCAAAGGCGTAACCAGATTAGCTTCTGTTTCAGGGGTGATGTCGTAATAAATAAAAAAAGTAATGAGTTTACGAACCAGGAATTTTGCGGTTTCCTCCTGGGCAAAAATCATATCGAGTAATTCGTTGAGTTCTTCGGAACCCGCCGTTGTGGTTGACTTTCCTTTGATCAACTTATTAGCGTAAAATGAGGAAAATTGTTTATCCTTATTGTCGTGCCTGTTGGGGCGGAACAAGGGCTGATAATTATCTGCATAATTTATAGTCCATCCTGTAAGTACTTTTGCCGCTGCCTTGACGTCGTCTTCCGTGTATTTTGAACCCGGACCCTTACCCAGACAAAACAATTCCTGTAATTCCCTTCCATAATTTTCGTCCGGAGCGGCCGACGTGTTCTTTTCGCCGTTGAGGTATCTTAGCATCGCACCATCCACGGTAATGTCATACATGAGTTTACGGAAATTACCGATGCAGGAAGCCCTTAAAAGAATGTTGTAGCGATATGCCAGGTCGGGCAGGTCGACCACATCATTAGTATCGGTGACCAGGTGATTGTGCCAGAACAAAACCATTTTTTCCCTCAAGGTCCTTTCCTGCTGAGTCATCAATTGAATCCACCATTGTTTATAGGAACCCCGACGGGCGCCGTTGGGATTTTGTTCTGCCGGATTGGGTCTGATATTGATCCAAGTTTGGCCAAAGGGCACCCCCGAATCAAAATTGGTGAGTGCCCTTCCCTGATAAGCCCGGATAGGCGGCATAGGGGCTGCAGAGGAGATGTTTAATAATTGATCGACAACTTCATTCAAAGTTTTGCCTTCAAAGGCCTTAAGGTCGCTGCTGCTGACTCCGAATAAGGTGCGCCGGAGGAGGTGGAGTAATTCTGATTTTCCGAAATTACCGGTGTATGGTGTCACCGCCAAAGGACCAAAGTTAAGCATGAGGACGTGTTTACTTATCTAATATACGTTAAACAAGGGTTAGACGATAGTTTGATTCCGGAGTTTAATGCCCATGCGTTATTAATTTTTAGCATCCGGGGGACACTTTAATTTTTCCATTCCGGGGTGGGGTAGATACTCAAACCCGCATTGGCCACGGCATATACCTCAACAGGATCGGCGACGTTTTTTAATAAAAGTTTACCCAAGGACTGGGTTTTGATGTCCATCTGATTTTTTAATTCATCGCGGACTTTTGCTGAAATAAAAATACTCCCGGGAACAGCAAAGGATTCGAGGCGAGCGGCCAGGTTGACCCCATCTCCTAAAATATCATTGTCATCGATTATAATGTCTCCCTGATGGATACCTATACGCAGGGGTACCTGGGGGGGGGTCTGTTGCATAACTTCCTGGATCGATATAGCAGCCCTAACCGCTTCGATGGGGCTTTGAAACATACATAGTATGCCATCTCCACTGAATTTTAGGATTTTGCCCTGGTGCAATAGAGATTGACCTTCCAGTGTTTGGTACAATTTTTTTCTTTGTGTATTGGCCTTACGTTCATCTTCCTGCATGATCCGGGTAAAACCAACTATATCGGCAAACAAAATAGCTGCCAACTGCCGGGTTTGAGACATAAGGCAAAACGAATTTGGTATGAAGATAAAAAATCTACCTATACCAGAGCAGCAATAGTGAAATGATCAGATGACCGGGCAACGATACTTTTTACCGGATGTTTTGGTAGGTTTGATTTAACCACCTCCGCGATTATATTTCTACCTTTTCCATTCTAGGTGCAAACAGGTGATTCAAACCCCAGGCAACCAAATAAGCAAAGCCACAGATTACAAAAAGGATATTGTATCCGGTTTGGATATTACCTAACATTTTATATTTATCCAGCAAAAAGCCTACAAATAAAGGAAATATAATACTCCCGATACCACCTGCCATGCCACCGATACCTACTACACTGCTAACGGCTCTTTTAGGGAACATGTCCGATACGGTAGTAAAGATATTGGCACTCCAGGCCGCATGGGCAGCCATCGCTAAGGATATCATGGACACCACCAGCCATTTTGAATCGGCATATTGGATGAAAATGATCGGGGTCACCAGGATGGCATAGATCAGCATAGCTGTCTTCCTGGCTTTAAATACCGGCCAGTTTCTTTGAATAAGAAAACCAGACAACCACCCTCCGCCTATGCTGCCAATGGTAGTAAAGGTGTAAACGAATATCAATTCCAGGCTTGGCTTCTTAAGATCAATAGCAAAAGTGGAAGAAAAATAAGAGGGCAACCAAAAGAGAAAAAACCACCAGATTGGATCTGGGATTAACTTACCGGCGACAAATGCCCAGGTTTGCCGGATACCAAAGAGTTTGATCCAGGGTATGGGTTTACTTTCGGGTTCCAGATCGACGGGGTCGCTGTGGATCAGATTAAATTCTTCCTGTTTTAATCTTTTTTGTTTTGCCGGTATTTCATAATAAATCCACCAGAATATCACCCATATAAATCCTACCGCACCGGTGAGGACAAAAGCCATTCGCCACCCATAGGCAACCAACAATAGGGGTACTACAATTGGCGCTACGACGGCACCGATATTGGCTCCTGAATTGAATATCCCGGTTGCCAGGGCACGTTCTTTTTTAGGAAACCATTCAGCCACTGATTTGATGGCAGATGGAAAGTTACCACCTTCCCCCAATCCCAGGAAAGCGCGGACACCCATAAAACCAGCAGTTGTGTAAACTAATCCATGCATCATGGCGGCTATACTCCAGGCTACAATAGAAACCAGATACCCGATCTTGGTACCGAATTTATCTACAAACCGTCCAAAGAGAAAAAGCCCTAAAGCATAGGCCATTGAAAATACCATCACAATATTGGCATAGTCTTTTTCGGTCCAATTGAATTCAACTTCGATCACCGGTTTTAGCAATCCGATGATCTGCCGGTCCAGGTAATTGATGGTCGTGGCAAAAAACAACAAGGCGACGACCGTCCAACGATAAGTACCAGATTTTTCCATGTATTATTTGTAGCTGTATTTAATCTTATTCTGTAATCCTCATCCTGTTCTTTATCTCCTGACTTTTGCCCCTGTATTTCCGGCCATAAGGCTTTCTACTTCCTCTTTTGAAACAATGTTGATATCCCCGGCGACATAATGTTTGTGTACTGCAACAGCAGTGGCAAAATCAATACACAGCTGGATTTCTTCCTTATACTGATTGGCGCCATGCAACTTATGGATCAGTCCTGCAATAAATGCATCCCCTGTGCCTAATCGGTCAATAATATCCGGAATATCATGCTTTTTTGATTCATAAATATGGTTATCATGAAATAAATATCCCTGATAGGTATTATGGGTAGCCGAAAGTCCTTCCCGTTCCGTGAAACTGATAAATTTAGCGTTGGGAAACCTGTTTTGTAATTTTTCAAATGCATCCTTACGGTTATTGGACTTGATTTTAAAATAGGTATCCAGGACATCTTCATCCCCGGATATGACATCACAATCCTGAATCAACTCAGGCATAATTTTATCAGGATGCACTCCGTATTTCCACAATTTAGACCTGTAATTCAGGTCGCAGGAAATCATCAGGCCCGCTTCCCTGGCTGCCAGGACGGCTTCTTTACAGGCGTTGGCAGCAGATTGACTGATAGAAGGGGTAATACCTGACCAATGGAACCATTGGGCATCCTTAAATATGGTCGCCCAATTGATCATGCCCGGAGACAAGTGGTACATGCTGCTGCCCGTCCGGTCATAGATAACTTTTGAATTACGACGTCCGGCTCCTGTTTCCACAAAATAGATCCCCAGCCGATCTCCTCCATATATACAATGTTGGGTATTCACCCCCCAACCTTCCATACATGCCAGGGCACTAAGCCCAAAACTGTTATCCGGAACACGGGATACATAATTTACTGCTGTTCCTAATTGGGCAAGGCTCGCAGCGACATTGGATTCGGAACCACCGTATTCGATACTCAGGGTTTTAGCCTGTTCAATCCGCTGGTAGTGGAATGGAGTCAGCCGCAGCATGATCTCTCCAAAACTGACTATTTTTTTCAATGGGTAACCGGTTTAAACGATGAAAGGCTCATTTATTTGATTTATTAATTCGAGGATATGTTCACTTCTTAATCGATTGAATAATTTCCATTACTTTTTTAGTTTCGGCTTCAATGGTTGCAAAATCCCTGGCTTCCATCAGTTTTTTACTGATCAGTTTGCTCCCCATGCCCACAGCGCATACCCCTGCCTTAAACCAGCTTTCGATACTTTCGCGGGTGATGTCTACCCCACCGGTAGGCATAAATAATAAATGGGGAAAGATCTCCCTGATGGAAGTTAAAAATTCCGGTCCTAACAGGTTGCCTGGAAATAATTTTATAAAGCCGATTCCAGTATTTTCAGCCGCTATGATTTCAGTGGGAGTCATACATCCCGGTGCATAGAACAATCCATTTTTTTGAGTGAATTCCGCTACTTCAGCCACCCAACCCGGACTAACCATAAAATCAGCGCCGGCATCAAAAAACATTTCAGCCTGGCTTAAATTTTTTATTGTTCCAATACCCAATTCCAGATCTGGCATTTCGGCTTTGCTCAAGGAAACCAGTTTCCTGAAGTTCCGGAATGCTGCTTCGCCCCGGTTTGTAAATTCCACGGCTTTGATACCGGCACGATATAAAGCTCTCAATACCTCCAGACTTATGGTTTCATCCGCATTGAAATACAATGGGAGGATACCCTGGTCTACTATAGTTTTTGTTACCGTCTCAATTCTATTCATCACCTGATTGATTTAAATTTTTCTATTAAATTTTTCCATACCATGGGTTAACGTTGAACCCTTCCACTGCCATCTCCTTTCATCAATTCCTGCACTTCTTTTAGTGTGGCATGGTTCATGTCACCGGGGATGGTGTGTTTTAAAGCACTGGCTGCTACCCCGAATTCGGCTGCTTCTTTCATAGACATGCCGCTGATCAGGCCATAAATCAACCCGCTGGCAAATGAATCACCACTGCCAACCCGGTCGACAATCCTGATATGGTATTGTTTGGTATGATAAAATTCATTGCCATCATATACCAGGGCACTCCAGCCATTATCGCTGGCGCTGTGACTCTCCCGGAGGGAAGATGCTATAAATTTAAAACCGAATTTTTCTTTCATTTGTTTAAACACTTCTTTAAATCCTTCCAGGTCCAATTCACCTTTCGTGACATCCGTATGGGCTGCTTTGAATCCCAGCGTGGTATCCGCGTCTTCTTCATTCCCGATGCAGATATCCACATATTGACAAAGGTTGGTCATCACGGCCCTGGCTTTTTCCTTACTCCAAAGTTTTTTGCGATAGTTCAAATCAATGCTGGTCGTGATCCCTTTGGCCTTCGCTGCCTTGAGGGCAGCTTCCGTAAGTGCTGCTGCTTCGTCACTCAGGGCAGGCGTGATCCCGGTAGTATGGAACCAAACCGCATCTTTCAAAATTTGATCAAAATCAAATTCGCTGGCCCGGGCTTCAGCAATCGATGCCCCGGACCGGTCATAGATCACCTGGGATGCGCGCATACTCGCCCCGGTTTCTAAAAAATAGATGCCCAGACGATCACCGCCACGCACTATAAACCGGGTATCCACCCCAAACCTTCTCAAATGATTGATCGCGGATTGCCCGATTGGATTGTCCGGGACTTTGGTTACAAAAGTGCCGTTCAGTCCATAATTGCACAACGCAGCAGCTACATTGGCTTCACCTCCTCCATAGGTAACTTCTAAACTATCTGCCTGGATAAACCGCTTAAAATCGGGCGTAGACAATCGCAACATAATTTCGCCCAGCGTAACTACTTTTTTTGACATATTAATGAACAGTTTTGTTTTAAATAAAATACAGGATCGTATAAACAAGCCAAAAATAGTGAACTCCCGGACTTGGGCAAACCGCTATACAAAAACTCTGCCTTTTATTATTGATTGTTTACCTCAATGACTGGAAAATCAAAACCCGAAAAATTGTTTCGCATTGTGATAACTGATATCCTGAATGATTTTACCTATCCAGGGCAGATCATTGGGCAATTCACCATTGACTATGTCCTGGCCAAACAATTGACAAAGGATCCTCCGGAAATATTCGTGTCTTGGGAAAGATAAAAACGAACGGCTATCGGTAATCATCCCGATAAACGTGGAGATGACACCCATATTGGACAGCACGTTGAGCTGGTCCTTCATGCCATCTTTTTGATCCAGAAACCACCAGGCGCTGCCCCATTGGATTTTGCCCCGGATTGAACCATCCTGAAAATTGCCTGCCATCGTGGCAAAGGTTTCATTTTGAGCAGGATTGACATTATAAATTACGGTCTTAGCCAATTTGTTTTCCTGGTCCAGGCGGTTAAAAAATCCGGACATCATTTCCATTTGAGGGTAATCACCCATGCTGTCCACACCGATATCCCGGCCTAAGGTGGTCAATAACCTGGTATTGTTGTTGCGTATCGCTCCAAGATGGAATTGCTGGACCCACCCTTTTTCAGCATCCATTACCGCCAGTTCATATTGTAAAGCTGATTTGAACTTCATTACCTGTTGATGAGAGAGATTTATTCCTTGCAGCCCTTTTTCGAATATATCGTTAACCTCTGTCAGGGTATAATCGGCAGCATAGATATGTTCCTGGCCGTGGTCCGAAGCCTTGCAGCCCAACTCCTCAAATAAATCATGTCTGGACTTAAGGGCTTGCCGCAGGGTTTCAAAGCTTGAAATATCCAGGTTAGATACTGCTCCCAGTTGTTTTATATAAAGTTGAAAACCGGGTTGGAGCTCTATGTTTAAAGCCTGATCCGGTCGAAAGGTAGGTGCTACTTTATAACCGGGCCCGGAGGATTTGATTGCGCGGTGAAATTCGAGGGAATCACAGGGATCATCGGTGGTGCCGACTACTTCCACGTTGAAATGGTGCAATATCTGATGGGTGGAAAATTTACTTTGCAGCAGGTCCGTGCAGGAGTCGTAGATAGATTGGGCGTTTTCACCGGAGAGGACCTGGTTGATACCAAACGGGTTCTTAAGCTCCATATGGGTCCAGTGATAAAGCGGATTTCTCATCACATACGGAACCACTTTAGCCCACTGAATAAATTTTTCCCGGTCACTAGCCCCTCCGGTTATATATTGTTCATTCACACCCAGTGCCCTCATGGCGCGCCATTTATAATGGTCACCTTTCAGCCAGATTTCGGTGAGGTTATTGAATTTATAATTCGCAGCAATTTGTTCCGACGGCAGGTGACAATGAAAATCAATGATAGGCATATCCTTTGCATATTCATGATAGAGCCTGCGGGCAGGTTCAGTATTTAATAAAAAATCTTCAGTGAGAAATCCACTTTGTGATGTTTTATAAGAAGTCGTCGTATTAGACATTGATCGGTACAGGGTTTAAAAGAGTTAATAATGGCTGGAACATCCCGGTTTTTTCAAAAGTTTGCACCAGTTCGGTTATCTTTTCTTTGAATCCCGGAAGGGATACAAAGTGATGATTGAAAATCTGCTCGTCGTTTAATAATGCAGGGATGATTTCACCCATAGTCTTGGTACCCATATAATAAGGGAGCCAATGGTGGAACAAGAGTCCGGCCTTGGAATCCACGATTTCGAACTCATTTCCATCGAGGTCCAGGGTAAAATATTGTTTGTTGCGAAATATCCTGGGTTTGAAAAGGAAAAGATAGGCTGCAAAACCAAAAGTTAAAAAAGTTGGTAGTTCCTGGTTGGCTTCAAAATAGCGGATAAAACTGTCTCCATTCCGCACTTGCATTTTAGTGGTAGACTGCGCAAGGATACTTTTTAAAGCATGATTCATAAAAGGATTTAGCCATCGCGTTTTCATTTGGCGGTAAAATACATTCGCTTCCGGCGAAAGATGTTCCAGGGTAGGGATGATATCCGATTCGCAAAGCTGACTTAAGAAATCGTTGAGGTGTGCATGATTCATCATTTCCTCCACGGTTCGGCAACCCAATAAAAAAGCCAAGGGGGAGAGGATCGTGTGTCCTCCGTTTAATAACCTCAATTTTTGTTCGCGGTAGGGTTGAATGTCGCGGGTAACGATCAATCCGGTTATTTGTTTAAAAAAATCAAGAGCCGGAATGGAATCGGATTGGATAGCCCATAAAAAATAGGGTTCAGTCTGGATCGCCAGTTTATCCTGATACGGTAAATCAAAACCTCTTGAGCCGCTTTTTAATTTACCCGGCACTATCCGGTCGACCAGGCTATCACAGAATTCACAGGATTTATCCATCCATTCAATAAATGTGGAAGGCAGATCATTAGCCCGGGCGTGTTGTTGTACCAAATTTTTTAGATGCTGGCCATTATCGATTAATAATTCCGTTGGTATTATTTTCAGTCCGGAGGAATCGGTGCCTTTCAGGGAGATGAAACGATGATAGAGCAAGGAGGTTAAATTGCCGGGAAACGTTGAAGGGACTCCTTCCAGTATGTTTTCCGGATGATAGAGGAGTCCGATTTCAGTAGTATTGGAAACTACCAACTCCAGCAATGGGCTTGCAAAAATCCTCATTAATTCTTGCCGGTGGTCTGTCGCACTCCATACCGGGTGAACACAATAAATCAGCGTGGAATGAATTTTGGATTCCAGTTTTTCATCCAGTCCGGATTCGACCACCGTATAAATGCCATCTTGTTCTTCAAATTCAGAGATATCATTTGAAGTGGATTTTACCATGGCTATATTTCCATTAAAATAACCCAGATCATTTGCCTTTTGAAATATAAAATCAACTAAACCTCTGAGTAAAACACCGGTACCAAACTGCACCACTTTCACCGGACGGTTGAAAGTATCCAGATCTATACCGAGCTCAGAGATACCAAATTTTCTATTCAGTTGGTCCATTTACTATTTTATCTTATCCAGGGTCAATACATCCATATCGGTATAATCTTTATTTTCACCCGCCATCCCCCAAACAAAACCATAGGAACTGGTTCCACAACCCGAGTGAATGGACCAGGGGGGTGAAATGATTGCCTGAAGATTTTTTACCCACAAATGCCTGGTTTTATCCGGAGTGCCCATAAAATGGCATACCCGGTGTTGATCATCCATATTGAAATAAACATAGGCTTCCATTCTGCGTTCGTGGGTATGCGGAGGCATGGTGTTCCAGACATTGCCCGGCTCCAAAACGGTTAGTCCCATGACCAACTGGCAGCTCTTAATGCCTTCAAAAAAAATATATTTATAGACTGTCCTGGAATTGGCGGTGTCCTGTAAACCCAGTTTCACCGGTGTGGCTTCCGATTTGGTTTTAAACGCAATGGGGTAGGCGTGACGAGCGGGCGCAGAAAGCAAATAAAATAAGGCATCGGAACTTTCGTTACTTTCAAACCGGATATTGCGGCTACCCTGTCCCAGATACAAGACATCCAGGTGATTCAGGGTAAAAGTTTGATCATCGGCATGCACTCTTCCGGAGGATCCCAGGTTGATAATCCCCATTTCCCTTCGTTCAAGAAAATGTTCAGCTTTTAAGAGATCATAAGTAGGCAGGGTTAGATTTTTTCCTCCCGGCTGCGCACCCCCAATGATTAATCTGTCGTAATGTGAGTAGGTAAGATGAATCTGACCGGGGCTAAACAGATCCTCGATCATAAATGTGGATCGCAATTGTTGTGTATTCATTAGTTTGACCTCCCCCGGGCTGCTACAGTCTCTGGATTTCATCGGGTTCATATCACTTTCACTGCTTGCCTTGCAATCAATTTCCACTTGTCACCTTCCCTGGACCACACCAACATCACCTTAAGATTGACTAAAGCTGGTTCTTTTCCTTCATCCAGGGATTTTGCCTTGAGTATATGTCTTAAAATGGCGGTATGTGGGTTTAAAACAATCGAAATTTCAGAAAACTCCAGGTCATCAAAATTCGATTTGCCACTGACCATATTGGATATAAAACTTTCTTTGGTATCCAGGACACCATTGGAATGCCCATAAGTCAATTGAGCTGAAATCAGATCATTTAATTTTTTTTCATCCGGATCCTGCATGGCGGAGCGCAGTGCTTCAAGCAGACCTTTTAGTTTTAGCGCTTCATCCTGGGCAAAGGCAGGCAGAAACGAGCAAAAAAACAGCATTAAGCATGAATAAAACCTTAGCGGCTTGACCATTTGGAACAACATTTACAGGATTCACGATTCAATTTAGTATACTTATTGAAGGCTTTTGCTTCAATTGGATTTTCGTTTTTCAAAGGTAGTATAATGTCGATAAATGGTGTACGATTTCCCGCACGGTACATCCAATTTTTAAGCCGGTTTGTCAGGAAAATATTCATTTGTTCAATCATTCAAGGGTTTTCATTCGATAATAGGATCCTGCCGGGTGGGTTATGAATAATAGAGTCAGCCAGCAATAAATTGATTGGGTGTACTTTCAATCGGATTATTTGGTGTGATTTTTCCAGGTGATTAAAACCAACAGCAGGCGATATATTAACAAGTGTGCAAACGCGGTTCAATCGGTAGCTATAAGTATACATTTTCTGTATTTAAAATCGAATAGATTAAAAAACGGGCAGAACGAAATACGTCAGGGAAAGGGAGAAAAGGACGAAAAGATGGTAGGATTTATCCATTTTCAACCGAGGTTTTTTTCATAAATTTAGCATCGGGTTTTACGTTTATACAGCATACCATACCCGTTTAGCAAATTTAGATTATTCTTGTTTTAACCTGGTTTTAAAATGCGGTAACGTTACCGAATCAATTGGATGAAAAGTAAAAACATTACGATCAAAGAAATCGCTAAAAAGCTGGGTATTTCGGTATCGACAGTTTCCCGTGCCCTGCACGATGCATTCGACGTCAATCAGGAGACGCGAAAAAAGGTTTTGGCATTGGCAGAACAACTGGAATACAAACCGAACCCATTTGCTATCGGCCTGGTCAAACAACAAACCAAAATCATTGGGGTACTCTTGCCGGAAATCGCAACACATTATTTTTCGACTGTAGTAAAAGGAATTCAGGATGTAGCATATCATGTCGGGTACAATGTCATGTTTTTTATTTCCGACGAATCGTATGAAAGGGAAAAGACCATAGTAAAAAATTTATCGACAAATATGTTGGATGGCTTGCTGATTTCGGTATCCATCGAGACCATCAATTCCGACCATATCCGTAAATTGTTAGACCAGGGAATGCCCCTTATATTTTTTGACCGTTATTTGGCTGATCTTCCGATTTCACGAGTGATCCAGGACGATTACCGTGGAGCTTATAACATTACGACGCACCTCATCCAACAAGGTTATCAGCGTATAGCGCACCTGGCAGGACCCAAACACATGGAAATGGCCATCCGCAGGATGCAGGGGTATATTGATGCCCTTCGGGATGCAAAAATCCCCATTCGAAAAGAATACATTATCCATTCCGGGTTTTCACAAGAGGATGGCATTAAAGATGTTTCCAAATTATTGGCTGTCCAACCCTTGCCAGAAGCTATTTTTGCGGTTAATGACCGCAAAGCAATCGGGGCGATGATGACGCTCAAAAAAAGTGGTTACCGGTTGCCGGATGATATGGCCCTGGCGGGCTTTACCAATGCCCCGATCAGTGAAGCCGTCGAACCCGGCCTCACAACCATTGAACAATCTGCTTATCAGATTGGTACTACCAGTTGCCGTATGTTGCTGGACAGGATCAAGTCGCCGGATCAGCCTCCCCAAACGATTATCATGCCCAGTATCCTGATAATCCGCGAATCCAGCAAAAAAAAATCCTTAAAATAAAATTAGCGCTAGCCGGGCGATATGCCTTCGTCTTTCTATCTTGCAAAAAAAATTAAGCCTTATCGGATGAAAGGTAATATTGAGTTATTCGGGGCGTGTTTTGTATTGTTGACATGGATCCCTTTCTATGGTCAAACCCAGACAAAAGTTTATATCGATGGCAGCCTGCCAACTCATCAGGTCAGCCGGCATATTTATGGCCACTTTTCGGAGCGTCTGGGAAGGTGTGTTTATGATGGCTTTTGGGTAGCTGATTCTATGCAGGTGATGAAAAAGGAAAGGATCCGATTGGATATTGTTCATATTTCCCTGGTAAATATTGACCCCTTGAAGATTCAGGACTTACAAATTGCCTTGTCTGAAATATCATGGAATACCGTTTCCGGCTCCATAATTAGTTCCGAAAAATATTCGGATTACAATGATTTTGATAATAAAACTAAAATTGGAATTAAACCATTTACCGGTGCTAAAAAATCAGGATCCCTGCTTACCGTCGCCTTACCACCTAAAAGTATTGTCACCCTTGAGTTAATATAACTTCTTTCGAATAACTTACAATCAACCTCATTTATGAATCGTTACCTCTTCTTTTTTATTTTTTCCGTTTTCTGTCTTGCCTGTAAAAACAAAGAAATCACTCCGGTGATGGATGAGACTGCGCGAATGGCTGGCGCGGAAGCAAACTTTAAAAAATTCTGTTCCACCTGTCATGGAGATAACGGGGATGTTTTTGTAGACCGTCGCTGGAAACACGGGACTACGCGGGATTCAATCATCATGAACATCAACAATGGGTTTCCAAATCTGGGTATGCCGGTATGGGATTCCGCATTTAATGATCAGGAAGTGGCCGATCTTGCAGATTATTTGTTAAAGGCTATTGAGAATCGAAAACAATTTGATTTTAAAGACAGTGTCATTTCCAATGTATTTGCTCATGCTTCAGAAACGGTAAAGCTCGATACTATTGCAAAAGGGCTGGAAAACCCATGGGGTATGGCATTTTTGCCCAATGGCGATTATATTTATTCGGATCGCAACGGCAATTTGTACCTCAATGCAAAAGGTGTGCAATCCCTGGTAAAAGGTGCACCGTCTGTATTGGCTGAAGGTCAGGGAGGATTGCTGGATCTGGAGCTTCATCCGCAATTCGCTTCCAACAAATATATTTATCTGTCCTATTCTAAGTTTAAGGATTCAGCAGGTGAAAAATGGTCGACCACCGGCATAATGAGGGCAAAATGGATGGGTGACCGGCTTACAGAGCAAAAGGACATATTCATTGCTCAACCCTATGAAAAAACCAGGCACCATTATGGCAGCCGACTTGAATTTGATACTACGGGCTACCTGTTTATCACTGTGGGTGACCGGGGACAACATGCAGATAGCCTGCCTCAAAAACTGGATAATGACCTGGGAAAAGTGCACCGGGTCAATGCGGATGGAAGTATACCGACAGACAATCCATTTTTCAATACACCCGGGGCGAGAAAATCGATCTGGTCCTATGGTCACCGAAACCCCCAAGGGATGGCATTACAGCGCGAAACGAATACGATATGGACCCATGAACATGGTCCAAGAGGCGGTGATGAACTCAACGTACCTGAAAAAGGCAAGAATTATGGATGGCCTGTGATCAGTTATGGGATCAATTACGACGGGACTATATTGACTCCTTTGACCCAAAAGGAGGGAATGGAACAACCTCTTGTTCGTTGGGTTCCTTCTATCGGGCCCAGTGGGATGACTTTTGTCCGCGGAGACAAATATCGGGGCTGGAAAGGAGATATCCTGATGGGCTCGCTACGTTTCAGGTATCTCAACAGGGTTCATTTGAATGGACGCAGTGCGGATGAGCAGGAAAACCTGCTGAAGAATATCGGCCGGTTGCGATTTGTTGAAATGGGGCCTGATGGCTTTGTGTATGTAGGGGTGGAAGAACCGGGTTATATATTTAAATTGGTACCCGTGGCCAAATAAAACGCTTATAAAAAAGATTTATTATGAAAAAATGGTGGTGCCTGATAACACTCGGTTTATTGGGGCAGGGTATAGGATGGACCCAGCAGTTTAACCGATATCTCAAACCCAAACCAGGTATTGTTTCGTATACCTTTCGAGAACAATTTGGTAAAGACATCCCCGGGACCCTGGATTACATTAAATCACTTGGGATAGACAATATTGAATTCTCCAATTTGTTTGGACAGAATGCCCATGATTTGAAAGTGATGATCGATCGCAGGGGTATCCGTTGTACCAGCTATGGCGTATCCTACGATGACTTAATGAATAAAAGACCGATGGTGATTGAAAATGCCAAAATTTTAGGAGCTGCTTATGTTCGCCTGGCCTGGGTGCCTCATGATAAACCCTGGGACCTGGAATTTGCAAAAAAAACCACCATGATTTTTAATGAAATCGGAAAAGACCTGAATTCATATGGATTGCATTTCTGTTATCACAATCATGGTTATGAATTCCAGCCTTATGGCAAGGGAACCTTATTCGATGTTTTGGTACAGGAAACCAATCCCGCCTACGTATCATTTGAAATTGATATTTTATGGGTTCATCATCCCGGCCAGGATCCTGCCAAACTGATTCGGAAATATCCCAAACGGTTTAAACTGATGCATATTAAGGATTTAAAATCAGGTATTGTAGGGGATCTTACCGGACACACGCCGACGGATAATGACGTAACGTTGGGAACAGGTCAGATTGATTTAATCAAGGTCTTTAAAGCAGCCAAAAAATCTTCCATTGAACACTTTTACATAGAGGACGAAAACAATAAATCCTGGACCCAGGTACCCGAAAGTTTGAAGTATTTAAAATCCATGTGATGATTTTAAGAAATAATCTGTGTTAACGTCCGTGTCATTCTTTTAAATCTGGATAATTCAGTAGTAATCTTTACGGAATAGGTATTAAAATATATAAGTAATTTTAATTTTTAAAATTCTTATCTAATGATCAAACGCAGGTCAGCACTATCAAAAATAGCCTTGGGTGTAGCAGGTATGGTCAGTATGCCTGCCTGGGCACATTCATGGAGCCCTTCTTCGTTAAGACATTTCAGGTACTTATCGTTGGAAGATGAAACGCTTTTAGCAGCGATTACTGATACCATAATACCCAAAACGGATACTCCCGGAGCCTTAGAATTGGGAGTCCACCACCTTATTCAAAAGATAATTGTCGACTGTTATGACGTGCCTGCCCAGGCAACTATCCGTATGGGTTTGGTGCTTACCGATGCGGTATCGATAGGCGATTTCGGTGACTCTTTTACCAAGCTCAGTCCGGATCAGCGACTGGCTGTTTTAAAAAAAATGAGCTTATCGGAGTATCCGGATCAAAAAAATTTTATCGCTATGATCAAACGATTAACGATCGATGGTTATATGCGGTCAGAATATGTAATGACCAACATTACTAAATTTGAATTTGCGCCTAACCGGTATTATGGCTGTGTTCCGGTTAAAGCTTAACTATTTTCAGTACTTTTTAGATTCTTAAAATATGTCAAATCTCAATATAGATTCAATCAAACGTGTTACTTATGACGCTATCGTCATTGGCTCGGGTATCAGTGGTGGCTGGTCGGCGAAGGAATTAACTGACAGAGGTCTAAAAACCCTGATGTTGGAGAGGGGAAGGGATGTCAAACACATCGTTGATTACCCCACCGCCATGACCCAACCCTGGGAATTTGAACACCGCAATCAACTGCCGCTGGAAGTCCGTAAAGCAAATCCGGTCATTTCGAAATGTTATGCTTTTTATGAAGGGACTACCCATTTTTTTGTAAAAGATGATGAGCACCCTTACATTCAGGATAAACCGTTTGACTGGATAAGGGGATATCAGGTTGGTGGAAAATCCCTGATGTGGGCCCGGATGACCCAACGCTGGAGTGATTTTGATTATGTCGGCCCGGCGCGGGATGGCTACGCTGTAGATTGGCCTATACGGTATGCCGACATAGCTCCCTGGTATAGCCATGTGGAAAAATTTGCGGGCATTACGGGTAATAAAGATGGATTAGACACCTTGCCGGATGGTGAATTTTTACCCGCTTATGAATTATCGTGCGTGGAAAAATATTTCAAAGAACAGATGACTAAACATTTCCCCGACCGCTATGTGATCAGCGGCCGCACTGCCCATCTCTCCCAACCTCAGCCAATCCATTATAAACAAGGGCGAGGCAAATGTGTCAACCGAACTATATGTGAACGAGGTTGTCCTTATGGAGGTTATTTCAGCAGCAACTCGTCCACTATTCCATGGGCTTTAAAATCGGGAAAACTGACCTTAAGACCGGATTCCGTTGTCCATTCCATTATTTATGATGAATCCTTAGGCAAGGCGACTGGTGTCCGGGTTGTGGATGCAAATACCAAAGAAGTAATGGAATTTTTTGCCAAAATTATTTTTGTCAACGCAGCAGCCCTCAATACCAACCTTATATTGTTAAATTCTACCTCGAACCGATTCCCAACCGGATTGGGTAATGATAGCGGGGTATTGGGAAAATATGTTGCATTCCATAACTACCGTGCCCGCATCAATGCAGAATACGACGGGCACCTGGAAACTACCACAGAAGGACGTAAACCCAGCTCAGGCTATATCCCAAGGTTTAGAAATGTCCACAGGCAGGAAACTGAATTTTTAAGGGGGTATGCTTCCGGGTTCAGTGCCAACCGGGGTGAAATCAGGAGCAATGAAGGGCTCGGAGAAGAGTTAAAAACCAATTTGTCTAAAGCAAAATTGAGTATCTGGAGGGTAGGCTCAGGCATTATGGGTGAAACTATTCCCAAGGAGTCCAATTATGTTTCGCTGGATAAGGATAAAAAAGACGCGTGGGGGATCCCCCAAATGCATGTCAACGTGGGTTATGATGACAATGATGAAAAAATGATTAAAGACTTTTTTGAACAATTTACCGAGATGTATACCAAAGCCGGGTTTACCAATATACGGACCAGCGACAGCAAACAAGCAGCCGGCCTGGATATTCATGAAATGGGGGGAGTACGTATGGGCCATGATCCAAAGACTTCCATGCTCAATAAATGGAACCAAATGCATGCATGTAAAAATGTATTTGTTACGGACGGAGCCTGCATGACCTCAACATCCACCCAAAACCCGTCCCTGACGTATATGGCTTACTCCGCACGGGCTGCAGATTATGCTGTTCGGGAATTGAAGAAAAGGAATATTTGACAAGGAATTAACTATCTTGGGTAGATAACCTTATCGTTGACTTATGAATCAGGAAAACAGTGCTGAATTGCTAACGCCGGAAAGCAAAAACCATTTAACCAATGCCGGTACCTGGGCCAGAGTATTGGGTATCCTGGGATTTGTCTTCACCGCTTTTATTGTGATTATGGCCTTGTTTATGATCCTTGGAGGCTCCCTCTTTTCTGATTTTATGGCCAGTAAGGGGGGTGAGGAAATGCCTGAAGGCATGGGCGGAGTCGGAGCGTTTGCTGGTTTATTATACCTGGTGATAGGAGCCATTTACTTTTTAATCAGTTGGTGGATATACCGCTTTGGTAATGAAATTAAATACGGGCTGTCAACCAATTCACCCGAACACCTGACTTCTGCTTTCAATAATTTAAAAAATTATTTTCAGGCCTTCGGAATATTAAGCCTGTTAGGGGTTTGTTTTATGTTAATAGGCATCCTGGGCATTCTGTTGGTCGGTTTTTTTAGATAAGAACATTGGCACAGAATGAAAAAGGATAACTGGTTGTATAAGGGTAAAAGCTATATATCAGAAATCCATCTCGAAAGCGTATCCAGTAAAATAAACAAACAATTACATGTCAGTCTGATCAAAGGTCGCCTGCAGTTGTACACGGATCATGTAATTTACAGTTGGGAGGATCTGTACCGGAATTTTAAGTCAGCCATCAATAAGTTAAACTGGGCCAACTTTAAGCCTGAGACGGTGCTTATTCTTGGACTGGGTTTGGGATCAGTGATTCAAATTGTAGAAAAAAAGTCGAAACGGCCTTTAAGAATTACTGCCGTTGAGATCGATGAACATGTATTGTATCTGGTCAATAAATATTGTTCCTCTAAATTCAAGTCCCCGATCGAATATGTATGCGCCGATGCGTATAGCTTTATAGTCCAGAATAAAAGGAAATTCGACCTTATCCTCTTCGATATATTTATTGATGACGATATTCCATCTCAATTTCAGACCTTGGCGTTTGCGAGAAAATTGTCCCAATCGTTGACTGATTCGGGAATCATGTTATATAACCGGATAGCCATGGAACCGGATCAAATCATGGCAAGTATGGAGTATTTTGACCAGGTGTACTCCAAGGTTTTTCCATCTTCCGTGATTTTGGAGGTAAAGACCAACTGGATATTGCTTTCCAATAAACATCAATTAAAGATCTAATTTTTGGCTAATTTTGCGATCCTGACTCAAATCGCATGTTTACTTTTAATATTTACCTCAAGTTTGTTTCCATCGTTTTTTGTTTGTTCGGTGGCATCGCCCTTGCTTTTGCTTTTGGTTTTTGGTGGGCTTTTCCTTTTATCCTGGCAGGCCTGTTAATTTTGACCAGTTATATATTGCTGGGCACAGTTCAGTCGGCAGCCCAGCTGATGGAGAAAATGGATTTTAACGGAAGTGAAAAAAGATTGGGTCTCACTTTTTTTCCGCAGTGGCTGTATCGTCCCAACCGGGCTTATTTTTATATGATCCAGGGATCTATTGCTGCGCAAAGAAAAGATTATGACAAGGCTGAACATTTTTTGTTAAAATCTAAAGAAATCGGGCTTCCTACTGGGAATGAAAAAGCGATGGTTGCCTTACAATTGGCGAATTTCAGTGCGGTTAAAAATAAATGGAACCAGGCCCAGGTTTATATGAAGGAGATCAAAGAGTATAAGGTCACCGAACCCATGATCAAAGAGCAGATCAAACAATTTGAAAAAGCCATGCAACAACGAGGTCAACAGAAACACCTGATGGGTGGCGATCCTTCCATGATGCGGATGCGACGGCAGCGCAAAATGTAATTTATTGATCAAACGGTACTGCTCCGCAATTTTTTATTAACTCATACCGCTTATCTCTTAAACCGCTCAAATTCCATCTAACTAGTCGTATTGGTTTGTAGATGAGGTAATAATTCATTACTATTTATTTGCATTTGTTCTATTGATTTAGAACTACTCCACAGGCACATTAAAAAATGGGCAACTCCTGATTAACATTGGTTCCTGGGCGTAGGCACCTCATTTTGGTAAAAAAATGCCCCGGATATCCTATACGCAGCTTGCCGTAGGTACAGCATCCAGCAACTTATGAAGTCGTAAATAGATTTTCAATACATGCATTTTAATCGGATATGGTATTTCAATAAACCTTACAAAAAACCTTATGTATGACAAGGCGTACCTGCAGCACGCCGTATTTACCCTTACTTGTTTTTACCTATAGTAAATCCCTACGGGATAGAAGGGTTTATTACGTTTTCTAGCCGAAATTTGTGAACTAATATTCAGAGCTGCCTACGTACAGGCCTCAGTGGCTTGAGAAATTTTTTTAGCTACTTTACGGGGTGGATACTTTGCAAGAGCTGCACCAGGAGCAATGCGTAAAGTTAGTTGGTAAACTCTACAAGTTGCTTGTATCTGAATTCTGGTATAGAGAAGTAGGCTTATTTCCGGCAATCAGAATTGTCCAAATCGGAGTAATTTCAGGCTATTAATATCCGGGAAAATGAAAAGACTATTATGGATTTGGGGGCTTATAATTACAGCCAGCCTGCCGATTTGGGGACAATCTGCTGAAGAAATTTATCGGCGATTACAGGAAATCGGTATCATCGATCAAAAGGTAATGATGCCCATGAGGGATGGAATTCGCCTGGCAACCGATATATACCGTCCAAAAGGTAATCAAAGAGTGCCGGTGATATTTTCAAAAACACCCTATAATTTTAATAGTTGGGAAGATGGAGAACACAGATTAAATGCATACTCGGAAGCTTATCAAGCGGTCAAAAGGGGATATGCTTTTGTTGTCCAAAACGAAAGGGGCAGGTATTTTTCGGAAGGCAATTGGGATATCCTGGGCACTCCAACGTCAGATGGAAATGATGCATTTACCTGGTTGGCCGCTCAACCCTGGTGTAATGGCAAAATAGGCCTGACCGGATGTTCATCCACCGCAGAGTGGCAGATGGCTGTGGCTTCTCTGGATCACCCCGCTTTGGCCGCTACCATCACTCAAAGTTTCGGTGCAGGGGTTGGTAGAATAGGGAAATATTACGAACAAGGCAATTGGTATCGCGGTGGTGCCCACCAGATGCTTTTTACCGCCTGGCTGTATGACACTCAGCATGATATTTTCCGGCCAACCTTGCCTAAAAATCTCAGCCAGAGCGATTTACAAAGATTGCAGCGCTATTACGATCTATCTCCGGAATATCCTAAAGTGGATTGGAGTAAAGCACTGAGACACCTGCCTGTTAAGGATATCATTAAACAAGTCCACGGATCACATAGTGTATTCGACCAATTGATCGTGCGCAAACCAAATGATTCAGCCTGGTACCAGGGTGGTTTATTTCATGACCATATGCCTTATGAAAAACCCGGGTTTTGGTTTGCCTCGTGGTATGATGTCTCTATCAGCCCAAATCTTGAAATGTATAATTTTATTAAACAAAATGCCAAAAAGTCCGGGGTCGCCGATAATCAATACCTGGTGATAGCACCCACGCTTCACTGTGCTTACAACAGGGCCACAGAAAATACTATGGTAGGGGAACGCTCCGTAGGCAATGCAAGACTGGATTATGATAGTTTAACCTTTCATTGGTTTGACTATTGGCTCAAAGGGGAAACACAAAAAACCTTGAGCAGCATGCCCAAAGTGCAATATTTTACGATGGGGAGCAATCAATGGCAGTCTGCTGATACCTGGCCTCCGGCTAGTTCGCAGTTGACATCATACTATTTATCCAGTGAGGGTAAAGCCAATAGTGTTTTTGGAGATGGTAAATTGGTGACTCAAATTCCTGTCCGGCCCATGGCACCGGATGTTTTTGTTTATGATCCTGCTTTTCCTGTTCCTTCTTATGGGGGTAATGTATGCTGTACCGGTAATGCAATCACAGGTGGGGCATTTGATCAACGGCAGATGGAGAGCCGTAACGATATACTGGTGTATACCTCCGAAGTATTAAAATCGGGGCTGGAGGTTACCGGTTTTATTGAATCGGTTTTATTTGTTTCCTCAGATGCTAAGGATACGGATATTACGCTCAAAATACTCGATGTATACCCCGATGGCCGGGCATATAATCTGGACGAAACTATTCAACGATTGCGTTACCGGGAAGGGTATGACAAGGAAGTTTGGATGGAAAAGGACAACGTGTATAAAATAGAATTGACGCCACTGGCTACTTCTAATTATTTTGCACCCGGCCACCGCATCCGGATTGAAATATCATCGAGTAATTTCCCGAGGTTTGATCGCAATCTCAATACCGGTGGAAACAATTATGATGAAGCCTCCGGGGTTGTAGCAACCACCAAAATTTATCATAATTCCCAATATCCCAGTCTTATCCGTTTACCCATCAAAAAAGGGTAGGGGAACCAGGTCTTTTTGATAACCTGAATCAATTACGAATTATCAATTACGAATTACGGATAACCTGAATCAATTACGAATTACGAATTATCAATTATCAATTACGAATTACGAATTACGGATTACCTGAATCAATTCCGAATTATCAATTACGAATTACGACTGCGTCTTCGCTTCTGTTCATGAATTCTAATCTACTATTACCATCTTTTTACTCGCATTAAAAAATCCGGATTCAAAACGATAATACAGTACGCCGGTCGCTCCAATCTCCTTACGATCAAACCAGACCTCATGATATCCTTTGGTCCAGTCTCTTTCTATTGCGCGAATGGTACGTCCCGTTGCATCATAGATTTTCAAAGTTCCTTTGCCTTGAGCAGCTAAGTTGATGCCAATGACCGTGCGTTGATCAAATGGGTTAGGATAATTCTGATACAATTCGCTTTTGGCTACGATCTCACGACCGTTTTGTACAAATCGGATACTCAGATTGCCGAGTTCTCCACGACCCTGGTAACTCTCCGCAATCGTATGTTGTGAACCAATCCTCAATACCTCACTCAGTTTACCGTTTTCTTGTGCTTTGAATACGAGTATGAATAAAACCTGTTGATCGTCAATATCAACTCCTGCTTTAGCATTCGTATTCCAACTCATGGTAATCATTCCCTCCTGAGCGTAACGCAGGCCAATATTTTGACGTTTCATACCCAGGCTGCCAGCGATCAGCTCTACATCGCTCAATGAGCTCGTAGCTCGCTGCTCGCTGCTCACGGCTGCAAGTGTCCCCTGCCATCCACTAATCCCCCTGAAATTAGGTGAACGGAAATTAACTCGTACTACATCTCCAGCTTTAAACACCTGGTCATCTACTTCGAATAATAAACCCGTTTCATTACCTCTGACCTCGATGCCCATCAGGCTATGTGGGGCAGCTGTCGCGTTGACATCACCCACTTTGATTCCGATGAAATCCTCCGATTTATAGTCCTTGGTGACTTCTTTCATTTCAAGTATCTCACTCACATTCCATGGATTTTGTGGATCAGCGAATGAAGTTGATTTAGGTATAAATCTCCAGCTTTCATTGTTCGGTAATTCTTCGTAGGTCGCCAGAATGAGTTTTCTTAACTCTACCAGGTCTATGGCTGTGATTTGTTTATCGTTGTCGATATCGGCAGCCAGCACTTTGTACGGTGAATCCAGCAATTCAATACCCAGGATATGTTTTTGGATCAAAACTAAATCCAGAGTAGAGACTCCATTCATCGGTTGGTCATTGCGTGTGGATTTCAACGAATAATTTGCTTTAGATGTTAAGCCTTCAAAATGATAGGAGCCTTTTACGCCGGTTTCATAATTCATCTGAACAGCACCACCGTAAATATTGACCCGGACATGTTCTACCGGTTCTTTGGTTTCGGTCTGGATCGTTCCGGCTATAGTGACGCTCAGGCCGGCTACATCGGGACAAGCATTACCCGAATTGTCCTGTAACAAGATATACGTGGTACAATGATCCTGGTTGTTTGCTTCATCCGTCACCCAGATTTCTACAGGAATGGTTTTTGATTTGCCGTCCGGGATATCTGCACAACTGAATTCTTTGCTCGTTTCACTGGAATTAGCCGAGAAGGAGAATTTTAGATTGGCCGTCAACGTACAATTGTCAAAACTACCTGCATCCAAATCTTTGGCCCAAACAGTAATCTTGCCGGTCGATGGCATGATCACCGTGGCTATACCATTGTAACAGTATGGTGTTGGTTTTTTGCAATCCTTTAATTCGAACCGGTAGCTGGCAGTATCTTCATTACCGCAGTTGTCTTTTACAATCACATGGACTACGTGCCTGCCAGCTACAGCGGGGCTGTAGACAAATTCAGTTGGATTGGATTGGGTACTCAGATCAATAGCAGATTTGACATAGGTCCTGTTGGTAAATACTGCAGCACTTGCATTTAAGTCAACTTCCACTCTATAAGCCAATTCTGAACTGGCAGTGCAATTGTCCGTTCCGCTAAACGGGATCCTTACCAACGCTGATTTACAATCTTCAGCATAGATACAGATCGTGGTATCTCTGGTCGTCACCACCGGAGCCACTTTGTCGATCACTTTTATGACCTGGATGTATTTCATGTATCCATCATTATTGTCTTTGAGGTTGCGGTATACGCAGGATCGATTGCCGGTATCCGCTCTTAACCGGTCATCGACAATCACATCAGGATAGTGGTATTGGGAATTTGGATTATAGATACACCAGTCGATCAGAGTCCAGGTGCGGACTATTTTGTAACAAGCTGAGTCCTCTACGGTAAAGATTTCGTCTTTGTATTGAACGCCAACTTGTTCGCACTCATCGTCGCTGATGATCGGTGTGCCTGCGTCTTCCGGATCTGTGGTATTGAGGAAATCACATTCCACTACTTTGTCTTCGGGGAAGATGACTTCAAAATCGCTGCGGTGTTTGACTACTACTTTTTGTTTGACAGTGATTGGATTGTCGCATTTATCTCTTATCGTCCAGGTGCGTTGGATCCAGCCTTCTCCGCAACCGTTTAGGCTGCCTTCGTCTGATATCCTCAGTGTGGTATCATTGAGCCGGCAATTGTCGGTGATGGAAAACTCAGTTGCTAATAGGGCTCTGGTTGGTCTTCCTTTATCAAACATTATTAATTTCTCAAAGTAGAGTTTAGGGTCGATAGGTCCTGCAGAATCAAATGAATCCACATACAACCAGCTCCTGCAATAGATCGGCGCCCAATGATGTGTATTGTCGTATCCACATGGGTCCGCGGTTTGATGCTCATCGAGATGTATACCCAAGAAGTCGCTGCCTCCGTAATATCCGTGTTCCACTCCTTTGCTGTCTTTTAACAATCCAGGCCATTTCAGGTATTCATCCCCTCTTTCACAATTTGGTTCGCTGGCATAATCTGGAGCGCGGTCACAATAAACTAGTACATCTTCCAATTCGGCTACTACCGGGGCTTGTTTGTCATCGACTAAAACCGTGATCATACAGTCACTGTATAACCTGGCAGAACAATAATTTCCCGGAGGATTTGCTTCGCTTGAATTAGCGGGGGCACCAAAATACAAATCATTGTCACATTCGCTCAATATGCTTTTAATTGCGCCTATGTATTGAGCAAAACACAACCCTCCCGGTGTTGGATACCCTTCTGCAAACTCGCAAAGGCCTCTTAACCGATCCTGATGATCTTCAATACAGTTGATCGTATACCGGTAATTACAATCTTTAGGACCGTTTGAATGGAAATAATTCCAGTTGTGTTCGATCCTGAATTGTTGGTTTGTGTTGTACCAGAACCACTGATGTTCACTGCAGGGCCATAGATGGGGATCATAAACCGGTACCCCACAGGCTTCATAAACCCTTAATACTACCTGGGATGTTCCGCATTCACTAAATCCTATTTCATCCTTAAATACATAAGCATTGATCCATCTCTCTATTTGGAAATCATAAAATTCTTTATCTGCCAAGAAGGCTGCTTTTCCGCAACGGGCTTCTAAAGTATCTGCCCAATATTTTCTCCAATACGTGATACTATCCATGTGAGCAGCTGCAAAATGAAGGACGTCACAACAATTATCGCGGCTTCCATTATCCAGGTCTTTAGCTTTTACTTTGGCCCAGCAGGTCACCGGATCTACCGTCACCTGGGTAAATTCATCGCATACCGGTGTTGGTGGGGTGATATCATAGATGTATATAAATCTGCTCGTGATAGTTCGGTTGTAACATTTATCTACCAGCGTAATTT
>Ga0163150_10002061_pt1 | contig 32211 bp, 1 predicted proteins | sample OliLakLV19P2IB_FD_148628 | JGI IMG/M metagenome (GOLD analysis project Ga0163150, IMG submission 148628) | Freshwater microbial mat bacterial communities from Lake Vanda, McMurdo Dry Valleys, Antarctica - Oligotrophic Lake LV.19.P2.IB | ecosystem: Environmental > Aquatic > Freshwater > Lake >...
CCACCAGACGATCAGTCCGGCGGGTTGCCGAGCGCCTTTGGACATCGGAGCCATCCCTTGTAAATCCATCCGCCAAACTCATTGCACCATCCAAACCATAGCAATTTTTTGGGTAAGCATTTCCGATCAGAAAGCGAACCTTGGTTTTTGTAATCACTCAGTCCAGTGTTCTCCTTGTATTTCACGGCTAAAATCGATTGCGGATCACGAAAACCACCCACAGTTTCTACCGGAAGAGCCACAAGTTTTTACTTTAAATGAACAATTTTACACTACGTCTGATATGTTGATTGGCACCAAATGCTGGCTGGGGATGTTCTTTACCTCTTCAGCCGTTCGAGGCATTTCTCATGCCCTAACGAAAAGACGGTTCTGTTGTGAAAACGAAAAGACAAGAGTCTGCGTTCTCAAGATCGCGGCTGCGTCGTAGGCGTTTGTTGCTGGAAACGCTCGAAGATCGACGGCTACTGGCAGTCGATGGTGGCGTCAGTTACCTCGCCCAAAGCGGTGTTTTGGACGTCCGCGGTGATGACCAGGCGAACCTGATTCAAGTTTCGCTCGACCCTCTCAATTATTCCCAAGTCCGCGTCCAAGTCGATAGCCGCCCGGTGGCTACGATGCTGATTGGCGCGATCAGCGAGATCAATGTCCAAGGGTTGGGCGGCGATGACACGTTGATCGTCGATGTTTCCCAGGGGCAGATTCCGCTGCTCAATCGAATCCATTTTGACGGTGGGGATGGTGGCAATGACCGCGTGATCGTTCGCGACACGACTGGCCGGACGTTCATTACCGGTGCGGTCCAGCCGGTCAATCGCGAGTCCGCGATCAGCCGTATTTTTCTTGGCCCGGCACAGGCAACCGTCGTCAGTTATCAACACGCTGAACAGGCGATTAATCAACTTGGTGCCGTCAATCAAGCAATCATCTCGCCCGTGGTCGCGACCGGGGATACCGCCACGGTGTTTGTTCCCGGTCCGCAAGGACAGTCGTTCACCGATGCCGCTTTCAAGGCGGTGCTGGGCAACACGGAGTATTCGCTCGATGTCAGCGTTCAACCGAATCAGGATTGGCGATTGTCGTATCAAGGCAAGCCGGTCGCGACACTAATTCGGTTCGGCGGCCCAACCTTTGTCACCCAGGGCGGGTTCTTGCTCGCACCGTCAACAAGAAACGACTTGCTTCCGTTTGATATCTCAGCCGACCGCGGACTGCAGGGCACGTTGCGGGTCGGCTACAAAGTCGGTGGTGTGGCGCAGTCGATCGATGTGCAATTGATCTCTGGCCTTAGTCCCTTTACCTACGACGGCTTTGATACCGGCGTACCCACCGCCGTCGCCCGTGTGCAGCAACGATTAAACTATCTCAGCTTCACCGATTTCGCGGCTCAACCGTTGGTGATCGATGGCACAGTCAATTCGTCCACCGAGCAAGCACTCCAGAAGTTCAAAGCGAATGCAACCAACCCAGCGACTGAGCCCTCGCTGCAGGCGGCGACGCTTGATGCGGTGACCGTCGCCCGACTCAACGGGCAAGGGGCTTCCTATCCCGGCATTATTAACGGTCAATTGCAGATTCTTGGCGACAACAGTGCCAATACCATTCTCGTTTCGCTGTTGTCCAGCGACCGTTCTCAACTTCGCGTTCAGGTCGATAGCCAAGCCGCGATGGTGGTGCCCTTGGCGGCGATTACCCAGCTCGATGTCCATGGACTCGGCGGCGATGACACGCTGATTGTTGACGTGTCATTGGGACAGATTCCGCTGCTCAACCGTCTCCAGTTTGATGGCGGAACGGGCAGTAACGATCGCGTTATCGTTCGCGACACGAGCGGGCGAAGTTCACTCACCGGAGCTGTCCAACCTGTCAATCGCGAATCGGCGATCAGTCGTATTTTCGTCGGTCCTGGCATGGAAACGGTGATCAGTTACCAACATGCCGAGCACGCAATCAATCAGCTCGGCAACCTCGATCAAGAAATCGTTAACCCCATTGTCGCTACGGGTGACGCGGCGACCGTATTCGTTCCCGGTCCTGAAGGTCAATCGTTTACCAGTGCCCAGTTCACGGCCGTGAAGGGTAGTGAACTCTTTCCGCTAGACGTTACCGTCGATGCCAACACGGATTGGCAATTAAAGTTCGAGGGGAAGCCAGTCGCTACATTGACGCGTTTCGGCGGTCCGACCTTTGCAAGCCAAGGCGGATTCTTGCTATCTCCTTCGACATCAGACGATGCTCTGCCATTCGATACTTCGACGCAACATGGTCTGCAGGCCACTTTGCGGATCAACTACATCGTCGGCGTCACGCCGCTCTTGATCGACGTGCAAATAATCGCGGGCGCAAATCCGTTCACGTACGATGGATACGACTCCGACAATCCCACCGCTGTCGCGCGAGTCCAACAGCGCCTCAACTACTTCGGCTACCGCGATGCTTTGGGGCAACCGCTCTTCGTTGATGGAACGCGCAATTCAGCGACCGATCAGGCCGTGCGAAAATTCAAAGCGGCGGCAACCAATCCGGTCGGCGATGCTAGCGAGCAGACGGTTACTCTCGACGCGAACAGCACCGCGCGGCTCAACGGTCAAGGCGTTGCCTATGCAGGGCTTGCCGCTGGGTTCCTGCCCATTCTTGGCAACGCGGCGGCAAACTCAATCATTGTATCGCTCGACAACAACGATCCGTCGTTGTTGCGAGTGCAAGTCGATAATCAAGCCGCCACGCTGGTGCCGTTGGCTGCGATCCATCAAGTCGATGTCCAGGGCTTCGGTGGCGATGACACGCTTGTTGTGGATACCTCCGTCGGGCAACTGCCGATTCAAAATCGAATTCATTTCGACGGTGGCGCAGGCATCAACGATCGCGTGATCGTGCGCGACTCTACCGGTCAAGCGTTCCTCACCGGTGCCGTCCAACCGGTCAATCGAGAATCTGCGATTAGCCGAATTTTTGTCGGACCTCATCCTGCGACGGTGATCAGTTACCAGCACGCTGAACTGGCCACCAACGGGCTTGGTGGTTTGAACCAACCAATCATTACGCCGATCGTGGCGACCGGTGACGCGGCCACGATCTACGTTCCCGGTCCAGAGGGTCAGTCATTTACCAATGCGGTCTTCTCTGCCGTCGCGGGCAACACGGTCTATCCGCTGGATGTCAACGTCCAAGCTAACTCCGATTGGCGACTGTCCTACCTGGGCAAGCCAGTCGCGACCTTAACCCGCTTTGGTGGACCGACGTTTCTGACCGAAGGCGGCTTCTTGCTGGCTCCGTCAACGAACGACGACGGTTTGCCATTTGACGTTTCGACTTTGCGCGGTTGGCAAGGGAAGCTGCGAGTCGCCTACCAGGTCGGCGGCGTGTCACAGTCGATCGATGTGCAAATCGTATCGGGCTTGAGTCCGTTCACTTTTCAGGCCTTCGCAACCGGCGGCGTGACCGACCTCGCGCGCGTTCAACAGCGTTTGAATTATCTCGGCTACAGCGACTTCGTGGCTCAACCGCTCGTCGTCAACGGTCAAGCGAATGCGCAAACCGATGCGGCACTACGAAAATTCAAGGCGGACGCGAGCCGTCCACCGACTGATCCCAACGAGCAAACTCCGACACTCGATGCGGCCACCATCCTGCGGCTCAATGGCAGTGGGATGAATAGCGTCTCGATCGTCGCCGGTACGCTTGTCGTTCAAGGCAACGAACAAAACAATCAGATTCGCTTGTCGATCGATCCTTCAGATTCAACATTGCTGCGCATCCAAGTCGACCAGCGACCGGTTAGCCAATTCGTTCTGTCGAACCTGGACGCGATCACCGTCGCGGGCTTGGGTGGCGATGACAAACTGACCATCGACACCAGTCGCGGGCAATTTTCGTCCAACCACAAAGTCACGTTCCTCGGCGGTGCAGGTAACGATCAAGTCCTGCTGGTCGACACAACAGCACGAACCTCCATCGTCAACTTTTCACCACCTGACGCGAGCGGTGCGGGCCGAGTAATTCTCACGCCGCATCCAGGCACGTTTGTCGATTTCCTCAGCACTGAACTAGTCGTCAACCAGATCTCTGGTTCAACGCAGAGCGTCGCACGACGATTGATCGCGACGGGTGACGCTTCGTTCGTGAAATTGCCAGGCAACAGTGGCAGCAAATATGCACTGGATTCATTCGAGGTAATTCAAGGTAACCAAACTTATCCCTTGACGGTCCAACGCGATCCGCTGCGCGGTGATTTTGCTCTGAAGTATCAAGGTACGACGGTCGGTACGTTGATCTTCAGCGATCGCATTGAGCCGCCGATCCCATTCAGCGAGTCGGGCACCTTCGCGTTTGCCGCATCGGCAGTGGCGAACAACTTGCCATTCGACATATCCACGGCTCAAGGTTTTCAAGGAATCGTCCGTATTCACTACCATAGCAGCGCGACACCTCGAACGCTTGATGTCGAGTTTGTCCCAAGCTTTTGGTCGGAGTACAAGTTTCCGACGACCGACCAATTCTTTCGCACGATGGTGTTGCAACAGCGGCTGAATTTTCTCGGTGCGACTGACTTTGCCGGTCGCAGTTTGAACGTCGATGGCATCGTGGGTCCGCTAACTGAAGAAGCGATCCGCAATTTCAAAGCAGTACTGTCAGGCAACGCGGCCGCCGAAACGGTTATTCTGGATCTCGTTACCATCGCGCGACTGAACCGTGATCCGGCGGGTCCAAGTTCACTCACGCCCGATCAACAACTGCAGATCTCGACCAGTTTCGATGGCTTGGCTTCGCGGCTGCTTTCCATCGATACGATCGGACCGATTGGGCAACCACTACCGATCGTGGGCTCGATCGACCCGGATGCAATTGCCGCCGATCCGCTCAAAGCGATCACGATCGGCAACACCGTATCACCGGGCAGCCGCATCGGTACCGAAGTCGTTTTGCAATTGGGCAAGTACATCGGTGTGGACGATACACCCACGCCGGCTGAATTCTTTGATTTCATTCAATCAACGCCTGCTGCTGCGGGTTTCACGAATCTCGAGTTCGATCTAGTCCCCAATGAGTTGCGGATCAACGTCGGATTCAACGCCAGCGTCGTCACGCCTCATCAGGCGGACCTGGGCAGCACCGCTTTCGCCGCTGGCTTAATACTGAATCCGCCACCGTCGATCGACCTGACCACCGCATTTTCATCAAGCCTGCGTGTGGGCTTTGATTTTACTAAGCCGAGCGCCAATGACGCGGCCTATTTTCAGATCGAAAGCCTGATCGCGACAGCGGTCGTTAGCGACGTCGACACCGTCAACCTGCGAGCCGGTTTCCTTGATCTACCCAATTCAACATCAAGTTTCTTTGTCGACGGCAGCGTACAGTTGTTCGGTGTCGAGGGCGACAACCTCAATGCGAAATTGTCATTGTCACGTCTATTGAACACGCCTTCCAATGCCCTGTTCGCCACAAACTCTACCGGCACGGCTGGCGCGTTCTTTTTTCCTCCAACCACCGTCTTCGGCACGCCAGTGAGCGGTCTCATTTCACTGGGCGGCGAAGCCAACAGCGCCTTCAGCGGCCTCGTACCCTCGGTCGATTTTAGCCAGCTCGGTGCCTTGCAATCACTGCTCGCAATCGAACCCTCGCAGCTCGGGGCGGCGGTCGCACAATTGGGGACGGTGCTACAGAATTTGCGATCCAGTGACTTGCTGAGTGGTCGCGTCCAATTTACCGATATCGCCAAGCTCGGCGACATCATCGATCCAGCCAAATTGCTTAATGATCGCGTCGGCAGCCTGTTTGTCACCACACCCGAACAACCTGGGGTCCAGACGTTGCAGGAACTGGTCACTCGCTTAGGCAGTTCATTCAATGGCGGCAGTTTCAATCCAACCACGAGAGTCTTGTCGCTCAATTTAAAACTAGCCGCTGACTCCACCTCGCGAAAAGTTCGCTTGGGATTTGACGACGGCTTAGGCGATTTGACGAATGTCACCACGCAAAGCGACGGCGATTTGAGCGGTAGCACGAATCTCGAATTCTCGCTGGCGATCGATTTGAGTCAGCCCGTTGGTGGTGGCGTGGTCTTCAACAATGCCACTCCGCTTGCCTCGCTCAACGCCGGTCGCGGTGTCATCGGCTTGGCGGTTAATGGCAAGCCTGACTTGCGGTTTACGCTCAGCAGCGGCATCGTCTTCGACGTGACACTTGACGGTGCCACGACGCTCGGCGAAGTCGTCAATCGCATCCGCGCGGCAGTGCCTGCCAGTGTCGGTGCGGCCAATTTTGAAGCCCGTATCGACAAAGATCATCTCGTCTTCGTCGACAAAACATTGGGCGAAGTCGGTGGCTTCTCGATCAAGGGCATCGACGGCTCGATGGCGGGACTCGGCGGTGTCGGTTTGGGCATCTTCGCCGCGATCGAAAAAGCGAACGTCCAAGGCGAGTTCGTGATCGAAGGCACGGCGCTGCACGGCGATACGCTGGCCAATCATGCTTTCTTGGTCGCTGCGGGTGCCAATGTTCCCAAACTATCCGGCGAAGCGATCTTGGTTGCCGGCGATGTCGATGCGACTGGAAGTCTGGGTTTGATTCCCGTGTCGCTCGGCAACGGCGCGACCGCCAGCCCCGCTGGGACCGGTTCCAGTCGCCAGACGTTTGCGACGACATTGAAAGACCCCAACGCCGACGGCAAGCTGACGTTCAGCGAGTTGACTCAAGGACTGAAAAACGTCAGCACGATCTCGAATCCGGGAACCAAGGGTGGTACGGCGAATTTTTCACTGCCCGCCAGCGGGGTGATACCGGGCGAAACGGTTGCGGCCAACCCTGGCTTGACCGTCACCTGGAGCAACCTTGCCGATCCCAATACGCTCATCGTTGACTATGGACCACAGCTTGATCCGCTGCGCGAACTGGGTGGCGTGGACAAGTCTGCGATCAACGCCTTGCTCGATCAAGTCGCCAACTACTTGGCACAAATCGAAGCGGTCTCGCTGCTCCGCGACAATGTCCCGCTTTTGGATGAGAACCTCGGCGACCTGATCAAGACGGCTGAAAAATTCCGCCGTGTGATGGACGACTTTGGCGATGACCTGATCAACTCTTTGGTCACGCTCGAAGAGAAACTGGAAACGGCCGTTGAGAAGGCGTTAGGCATCCCTGTCACGCCCGGCGATGGACCGACCGTCGAACTGTCACGCGATAGTCACGCGCTGCGGGTCGAGATTGACTACAACCCTGGTTATACCAAACAGCATCGCTTGAATTTGGATTTGCAATCGCTGGGTGTTCCTGGTGTTGGCAACCTCGTCGATGCGCGTGGGACGGCGATGTTCGACGTCTCAGCGGGCGCTAACATCAATCTCGATCTCGGCATCGATCTGACGAACCCCAAAGCACCGCGACCTTTCCTCTACAACACGACCTCGGCGGCGCTGACCGCAAAGATTTACGGATCAGGAATAAACTTCGCGGCTGCCGTCGGGCCGCTGGGAATCTCGATCGGCAACGGCACTACGAACAACGGCTTCTTGGTGTTCGACAGTGACGGAATGCTCGAACCGAGCGCGAATCCGAACGATCGCGCCGGTGTCACGGTCGGCTTGACCGGCGGTGTCGGTGGACGAATTTACTTTGAGGATTTTTCGGCTGCGAATCTGTCATCGCCGGCCGTCGCAGGTCAATTGAACTTGCAGTTGCCGGTTTACAAGAAAGACAAGTCGGCGTTTCTTGATCCGGCTAAACCGAATTTGGCTTGGCAGTTCGATGTCAATAATCTCGCCTCGCCGCCGCTGCCCAGCTCGGTGCCAAACTTCGCGGCTGTCTTTGATGCCTTGCGGCTCGACGGTGCAATCGACGGCTTCCGCGATGGTTGGAATACGCTATTCGATGTCTTTGACACCGCGCTCGACTCGACCGCTTACCTAGCCAAGTTGCCGCTGATTGGCGATCAACTCAAGGACGCCTTGAACTTCATCAAAGACTTGCGCGACCGCGTGGTCAACAATTTTGATAACGCAGGTGAGCTGACCACTGAGGTGCTCCGTCAAAAGATTTACGAAGCCGTTGGACCCGGTGGACTGAATTGGTTGCAAGACCGCAATGGCAACGGAGTGCAAGTCGATGACGTGGTGTTGTCACCTGGCACAATCAATTCGAGTACGACCGAGATTCGCATCGACATGACGTTGGCTCAATCCGCGACGTTGGTCAATGAGCCGATCGCCTTCGACCTCGGCTTGCCACTGATCGGTTTGGAACTCGACGGCGGCGTCAAGGTCCAGGCTGGTTTCACTTGGAACTTTGGCTTTGGAATCAGTAAAACACAAGGCTTCTTCTTGTCCACTGCAGCAGTGGATGAATTGAAGATCAACATCGATGCGACGATCCCGAATTTACACGCCAAGGGTTCGCTAGGGTTCTTTCAAGTCGATGCGACCGATGATCCGGCGGCGCCGAGTCATGTTTCTGGCCAGATCAAAGTTGACCTTAAAGACCCGTCGAATGACGGACGTTTGACGCTCGGCGAATTGACTTCCGCATCTAGCTTTTCACAGATCGTCGATGCTCGCTTCACCGGCCTGGCGGACATCAACTTGAAGCTGGTCGCGAGCTTCGGCGGTAATGCTGACTTCCCATCGATTGGTGCTGATCTAAGTCTCGACTGGACCTTTGTTAACGCTTCGACTCAGGCTGCGGAAAACAGTTTCGGTGGCTCGCCACTGCTGGCGCTAAACAACGTGACAATTGATGCGGGCCAAGCGATCGCGAAGTTATTGGCACCGATTCTGGGCACGATCGACGACATCCTGACACCGATCAAACCGGTGATCGATTTGCTTAGTACACCGCTGCCCGTCGTGTCGGACCTTATCGGTAGCCCGTTTACGCTGTTGGATTTGGCCGAAGTCTATACGTCGTTCTCAAGTCCCGATACCGCGAATCAGATCCGCTTGGCGAAGAAGTTTATCAACGTTGCCAACCAACTTTCTGATTTGGCTGACAATGCCAAGTCGTTGGGCAGCCTAGTGATCAACGTCGGTAGTTTCAATGTCTCCGGTGCCGGTGGTGTGCCGGGATTGGACGTTCGCAACACGGCGCTGGCGTCACTGGATGGCACGGCGCTCGGTCAAATCGCTGGGCTGCTCAACAATATTCCGGTCGTCGGCGATGTCGCCGCGTTCCTCAGTTCATCGCATTCACTTGGCGGTGCCGCAGCCGGTGTCGGCAGCAGCGAAGGTGGGCTTAGCTTCCCGATCATCGACAAGCCATTGTCGATCGTGCAGGCTTTGCTGGGTGGTAACCCTGAAGCGATCGTGTTCTTCGCATTCCAAACGCCGCGTCTTAAAGTCGCAGCGTTGTTGGAGTTGCAAATACCGATCTTCCCACCGTTCTTGACCGCGTTTCTCAGTGGTGGGATCACGGTCGAGGCACAGCTTGGATTCGGCTTTGATGCCTCAGGTATCGCCAAGTTTGTCGGGTCCAGTGATGCCGAAGATATCTTTGATGGCTTCTATGTTTCCGATCGGCTGAATGCCGACGGCACTGGTGCGGATGTGGACGAGTTGACATTGACCGGGGCGATTGAAGTCGGTGCGTTCGCGGGCGTCGATGCCGGTCCCGTGACGATCGCCGCCGGAGCACGCGGCGGTATCTATGCCAATGTTGGCCTGAACTTGAATGATCCCAACAATAGCGGGCGCATCCATCCGTCGGAGTTCGCTGACTTACTAGCTCAAGGCGGCTTCGAGTGTCTCGTTGACTTGCATGGCGACGTGACAGCAGCAGCTTCAATTTATGTCGATGTCGAGGCGCTCGGCTTCACTGTCTTTTCGGACGAGTTTGAGATCGCCAGTGCGACGTTGGTCGAATTCAATCATCATTGCAGCGCAGCCAATAACCCGCTGCTCGGCTCGTTGAACAACGGCGTCTTGACGTTGCTGTTCGATCAGGCGGGCGATGATGACTACCGACTCACTGGCGGTGAAGGCGGCAGCATCATCGTCAAGGCGCGCGGTAAGCAACAGATTTTTAATGGTGTCACTTCGATCGTCGGCGACGCTGGCAAAGGAAACGATTCAATTACCATCTCGTCGATCATCGGGTTGCCGGTAGAACTGTTCGGTGGTGATGGCGATGATGTCTTTGATCTTGGCGGTGGCCCAGCGATCATTCATGGTGGTGCGGGAAACGATACGATCGATGCCAGTGCCGCCGGTGCGAGAGTTGTCTTGTTTGGTGACGATGGCAACGACGTTCTCATCGGCGGGCGAGCGGGTGACGAACTGCACGGTGGCAAGGGTCACGATCAACTTCGCGGCGGCCTGGGCAACGACACGCTGTATGGTGACGGGGGTGACGATCAACTTTGGGGCGGCAGTGGCGACGATACGCTCGATGGCGGTGACGGCAACGACAACTTGCGCGGCGAATCGGGGAACGACCAACTGTTCGGCGGCAAGGGCAACGATCGACTTGACGGCGGCGTTGGGGATGACTTGATATCCGGCGACGATGGCAATGACACGCTGTTCGGCGATGACGGCGTTGATCGTCTTTACGGCGGCGCTGGCAACGATTACCTCGACGGTGGTCTGGCCAACGATTACCTCGAAGGCAACGACGGCGACGACTATCTCGACGGCGGACGCCACAACGATACGATTTATGGAGGGGCGGGCAACGACTACATCATCGGTGGGTTAGGTAGCGATTCGCTGTACGGCGAAGCGGGCAACGATCGTATCATCGCGGGTCTCTCCGAAACCGGTGGTGATCCCAATTCAGTCCATTTCATCGACGCGGGCGAAGGCGTTGATATTGTCTATGGTGACGTCGGACCCGATGTGATTTACGGTGGTGGCGGCGACGATCGCCTGTTTGGTTTGGCAGGCAATGACGTGATCGATGCCGGAACGGGTAACGACGTTGTCTACGGCGGAACCGGCAGCGACCGCATCGTTGGCGGCTGGGGCCGCGATGCGATCTATGCCGGCACCTCAAGTTCTGGCGGTGGCTCATCAAGTGACAAAAACACGATTTTTGGTGACGCTGAAAGCGGTACAGCACCCGGCTCGGTGACCAATGAAGCCGATACGATCTACGGCGACATCGGTGACGATTCGATCTATGGCGGCGTTGGTAGCGATACGATCTACGCCTTGCAAGGCAGCGACTTCATCGTCGGTGGTCCGCAAGCCGACTTGATATTCGCAGGCGTCACTGAACTCGGCGGTGGTGCAATGACGGATGCCAATATCATTTACGGCGACAGTCAATTCGGCGGCGAATTAGCCGAGGATCATAAAGATCGTATCTTCGGCGACATTGGACCCGACACGGTCTATGCCGGTGCCAGCAGCGATACAGTCTACACACTGGCCGGCAACGACGTGGTTTACGCAGGTGACGGCAATGACTTAATCGACACCTCAAGCGGTGACGACGTTGTTTACGCCGAAGCCGGTAACGATACGGTGCTGGCTGGTACAGGCAACGATATCGTTTATGCCGGTGCGGGCAACGATTCGGTACAAGGCTCCGATGGCGATGATTTTATTGTCGGTGGAACCGGCGACGATCTCATTGATGGTGGTGCGGGCAGTGATGTGCTGTGGGGTGGCGATGATGTGATCAGCGTCACGGCGTTCAGTCGTCTGGAAACAGCTCTCAGCTTGCCTAATAATTTCCCCGGTCAAGTCTGGCAACAAAGCACGCTCGGGATGAAGCGCCTTGTGCCCACGATCCTGGCCGGGCTGTCAGTCGAAGGCACGGCACTCGATGGCAACGACCGCTTGATCGGCGGCAGCGAAACCGACTGGTTATTCGGCGGCGGTGGCAACGATGACCTCGATGGCGGCAGCGGTGACGACTACGTCGACGGCGGCAGCGCCAATGACCTCGTGCGCGGTGGCAGTGGCGACGACGTTGTCCGTGGTGGTTCAAACGACGACGTGGTTCGCGGCGACGATGGCATTGATCAACTGTTCGGTGACGCGGGCGTCGATCATGTTTATGGTGACGCGGGAACCGGCGTTGGCGTAAATCAATCGCTCGCCGGTCAACGACTATTTGGTGGCGATGGCATCGACTATTTGTATGGATATTCCTTCAGCACGCTGATCGCCGACATCAATGTTGAACGAATGCTCATCGGCGACGAAATTCATGGCGGTGCCGGCGGCGATTGGATTTATGGCAGCATTCGCAGCGAACTGATCTACGGCGATGCGGGCAATGAAACGATCGAGGGCGATGCGATCGTCGGTCCGAACTACGCACCGTTTTCGCTACGCTCGCTCATCGGCGGCAACGACACAATCTACGGCGGCAGCGGCGAAGACAAACTGTACGGCGGTGGTGGCGACGACATCCTTTGGGGCGGCACGGATTCGGATTGGCTCGAAGGCCAAAACGGTGTCGACACCATGTATGGTGGCAGCGGCATCGACATTGTTCATCTCGATACCGATCCGAACTACGACTTCATACCCGCTGGGCTGTTCGAGACCTACGACGGGCACTACGGCAACCAGACCCCAAGCGATACACCGGACGATAACGCTACCGATATCTTGCAAATTGACGGTACCGACGCTGCCGATGAAATTCGCCTGGGTCAAGTTATCTACCTGCAGACTTTTCAGACTGGTCCGCCCAAAATTGATGCCACGCGGCTGGCGATCACGATCGGCTCCGGTGCAACGACTCGCTATTTGACCGCGAATTGGCGAGATTATTTCGACCGACAAGATATGAACGGTCGTCCGCTGATTGAACAATTCCGCATCGCGGGACTTGGTGGTGATGATTCGATCGAATTCATCTCTACCAGCCAGACATTGCTGGTCAGCGGCGGGTTCATCGATCCGACGAGTGGCACCAGCGTGACGATGTTGCCGCTGGACGTTTCCGACTTGGATGCACGCAGTGATGACTGGGTCGGCGTGATCGATGGCGGTCCGGGCAACGACGTGCTGCGAGGCACCGGAGCGCGTGACCGGATCGATGGCGGTTTTGGCAGCGATACGATCTATGGTTTTGCTGGTGACGATCAATTGTGGGGCGACGGTGGCCCAGGAGCCGGCTTGCGAACTGATTTTGATCGTATCTACGGTGGTCAAGGCAACGATGATCTGCTCGGTGGACAAGGTCAGAACGAACTCGTCGTTTGGTCGCAGCATCCCGACGGTGGGCTGGGGGAATTGCAATTCGATGATGGACAAGTGGGAGAAATGATCGGCGGTGCATTGACGCTGCGCGGTCGCTTGCCACTACCAGCGAACGGTCGTTTAGATCAAGACGCGAAGTTCCAATTGACGACCGATTCGATCTACAACTACGTTGTCACCGTGGTCGCTGATTCAAGCAACCAAACCCGTGGGGACTTGGTTGCTGACGTTAACGCAGCGCTGATTGCCGCAGGCACCGAGTTTTACATCTCGGCCGCGCTGGACGGCGACCGGATCGTACTTGTAGTGGCCCTCGCGACGACGTTCACGATTCATCGCGTCGATGACTTCGGCGTGTTTGTCGACACCCTAGGCGACCTGCATAGCGACAGCGGCGATCATGTGGGTGATTTCGATAGCGATGGCAACGCGATCGGTAACGGCATCTTGGATATCGACGAAGTCGGCATCGGTCCGATGCGTGCCGCGTATCGTCGTGAGGACACTGGACTCAATCGCGTGCTGGGCAGCGACAACACCACGCTCGCTTACGGTGGCGACGAACTCTATGGCGGCACCGGTCTCGATTTCTTGTATGGCAACGACGGGCCAACGAACGATCCCGATCGCTTGTACGATCGCTCTGGAAAGCTATTTGAGTCGCGCGATGGCACACTTGCCGGCGACGAGTGGAAAGACTATGCCCGCAGCACCAACAAAGTTTGGTACTACGGCGGTACAAATCTCAATGATGTGATTACCGTCGATTTCGTAACTGAGCCGGGCGTGCTGCAGGGCCATCACTTGATCACGCGGTTGACCGAGAACAACGGCAACTTCACGTTCGATGCGCAAGTTCGATTGGATTTCGAAGCTACCGATGCCAATGGGCGTTTGATTTGGAATCCCGATGATTCCTATTACGGCCAGGCTTTGGTCGGCAGCCAATCGGTGCGCGCGGATGGACGTGTCGTCGACGAAAATGATTTATCGCTCGATAATGCAAGTCTCACGTTGGCCGTCGATGGCGCTGTGGTCAACGTCACGTTATCCACTAACGCAACACTCAATAACAGCACCATTCGCGACCTTGCAACCGATTGGAATGATGCCTTGGCGACGGCGGGCTTGGGTTCCATTCTCAGCGCCCGGTCCAATGGCGATCGTATCAGTTTCGTGCGACTGCAAGATCGATTGACCTCCACCGGTTCACTGCTCGTCGTCTCGGCGAATGCCACGGCTGAAGGCTTCTTTGGCTTTACTGCCGAGCAAACCGCGACCACCGGTTTCGTCGGTTCCAATGGTTTATCGAGCCTGCTGCCACCCGAAGGCGATTTCGCGGCCATCATCATCGACGCGCTCGATGGCAATGATCGCGTCACCGTCGGACCCACTGTAACCAAATCGGTATGGACCGATGGTGGACGCGGCGACGATACGATCACCTACGTTTCCGGCAATCCGATTCTGATCGATCAAACGGACAGTCGCAGCAACGGGGTCGGCAACGGCGATCAGGCTCACGCATTTAATCTCGGCGAGATCGAGCGCCAGCATTTATTCAAGGGGCTGACGATCGATAGCCCGACCGATCAGGACTGGTACAAGTTCCGCTTGTCCACGCTGCCTGCAGCAAGTGAGCAGATTGTGATTCGCAGCCTTTCGACTTCCGATCGGATGACGGTGCAGTTGTTTAGCGCAGCAGGAAATTTTCTGGGCACTGCTACCAGTGCTGGTGTCATCGATCTCGCGTTGTTCGCGTTGCAAGACGATACCGACTACTTCTTAAGAATATCGACCGATCTGATCCCGACGGTTTATGAAATTGAGTTCATCGTCGGTGCGGCAACGAACAACTTGCAAGCGACCGCCACGCCGCTGGTCGAAACACTCGACAAGTACGGCTCGATCCAAGGCCGTTCACTCCGCGCCGGTGTGGACGAGGCTTGGTATCAATTCCAACTTGCCGCCGATGCCAAGGCGGGTGATGAACTTGCGATCAATGTTTTCGCAGCCACCGGGGCGCTGACTTTGACCGTCTTCGATTCGGCTGCAATCGCCGTCCCGGCAACACCGGCTCATGCGGTGCGCGCGGTCAGCGGTATTGTCGGCGACACGGTTTCATTACCGCTGACGGGATTGGTTGCGGGCAAGGTTTACTGGATCAAAGTCGCTGGTAGTGGTCCGGCGCGATACGAGTTGGTGCCGCGACTGGGCGGCAATCTGTCCTTGGATTTGTCAATTCGCGATGAGACCGATTACTCCGATCCGATCCTGATCCAGCGCAATGGTATTGTTCGTAAGGACGTGATTCTCGGCGGCGAAGGCAACGACGTGATTCAAGGTGGTCCGGGCGAAGATTGGATCTTCGGTGGGCCGGGCAACGATGTCCTCGCCGGTGGCTTTGATCGGCAAAAAGGCGACTTGATTTGGGGCGGAGCAGGCGATGATATCTATCAAGCGCTGCCCGATAGTCAGGCGTTGACTCGTGCCGGTCAGCGGTCGATCACGATCGCTGGTCAAACGACATTCATTCCGACCTACAGCGATCGCTTCGACGGCGGCGAAGGCAACGATCAAGTCTTGTTCCTCGGTGGCGACCTTGACACTCAAGGCGACCCTGTCAACGACCACGTCGCGATCCGCTGGAACACATTACTGCATCGCTACGAGTTCACGGCTCGTGTTTGGGACACGGCGCGGAACGACTATGGGCCTGAACTATATCCCGGTGCGGCGACCTATACTGCGGGCGCTCCAAACTTGACATCGCCGGGCCTCGCCGCAGGACAACTCTCCAGCGACGCGATGTTCAGCGTCAAAGTCAACGGCGTATCAAAGACGATCACGATCACGAAGGACAGCACCAAATTCAACGGTCAATTCGATCATCTGGTCGCGCAGATCAACGCGGCTTTCGCCACGGCTGGCATCGGCGATGAGTTGAACGCCGAGGTCCGCGCGGGACGATTGACGTTTACCACAGTCAGGATCGGCGGTTCGGCGACATTGGAAATCAGCTCACCGCTGGGTTCGGCATCATTGCTAGGTATCATCGCCACAACCGTTCGGATCGACGGCAGCAACGTTGTCCCCGGCTTCGCTCAGAACTATGCCTACTACACCACCGTTCGCAGCGAGCAGACAGTGATTGACGTGCGGGCGGGCAAAGATGAAGTTCGTGCCGATTCCGAATATCTCATCCGTGGCAGCGAATGGGGCATCGATCCCGAAGATCGACCACAGAGGGCCAATCCGAATTTGATCATTCGCGGTGGTGCGGGCAGCGATCGACTGTTTGGCGGTGCGGGCGATGACGTGATCGAAGGCGGCGACGAGGCCGACATCATCGTCGGCGGCGGCGGCAACGATGACCTGTCAGGTAACACCGGCGATGACTGGATCGCGGGCGGCACGCCGACACTTGTGCCTGATCGATACGAGTTCTCATCGGGCAAGCCCAATGATCTTGTCCAATACGCATCGCTACTTACTGACAGCCTGTTGACGCTGCGAACCGCTGTTCCAGTTAATGTCGTGCTCGATGATCTATCGCTGAGTTACGGTGATCGCGGCGATTGGTATGTATTCAAGACACCCGAAGCCTTGAAGTCGTTCGGGGCGGCCAAGGCGGCTCAAGTCGTCCGCAGCATGATCGACTTGCAGTTCACGGGTCAAGAACTGAATCAAACCGGTACGCCGCTGAACAATGTGCTAAAGAATTTTGGCTATCACGTTGCGGGTGATCCAACCAACCCCGGTCGCACTCTGTTTCTATTCGCCGCCTCGGATACCGACCCTGGATCGGGACTCTCGCCGATTCCAATTGATCAATTTGCAGGTGTGCCAGAGTATTACCTGGTTCATGTGCCGAATGTGAACAACCGGGCACTCGTGAGTGCGAGCCCGATATCGTTCACGATATCGTCAACACAGACGTTGAGTTTCACTCTGAACGTGGACGGCGTTTCCCGTCCGATCGACTTGGTTTTGCCGGCGGGCAATTTCACTGGGGCAGACCTTATCGGCACACCCGCATTGCCCAGATTGCAATCGCTGATCAATGTTCAATTTCCCGTAGCCAACGGCATTCCGCAAGTTACCGTCGAGCGTCTTGGCTCGCAGGACAATCGATTGGGTCTATGGTTGACCAGTCCCACTGCAACGTCGCTTGCCATCACCGGCGTCAGCGATTTGGCTTCGCGCTACCTGCACATTGAGATCGGTTCGATCAGCACCGAAGACCCGACCGTCGGCAGGCCGCCTGAAGGGCTCGGAGCTTACACGTTGACTTTCAAAGCCGACGCGCCCACGACGCTTGGCGTTGGCAGCACGATTCAGGTCGCCAGTAGCAATGCTTCCGTGAATCTGCAGACCGACAATGGCCTGGACCGACCTGCTTCATTCCCGCTCGGTGACATCAATGGCGACGGCTACGATGACTTCATCGGGTTTGTTCAAGAAGGTGGTGCAACGCCGTGGCTGGCAAAAGTTTACTTCGGCAGCAGTGACTACAACACGCCCAGTCTGCTGCTGAAACTGCCGTTTGAATACAGTTCTCTTTCCATTCCAAATGTTATCAGCAACGTCATCGCGACCGGTGATTTTAATGCCGATGGCATCGGTGACTTTGCCGTCGTCGACGACTACGGATCAGGAGTTGGTAGCTACTCAGGCAAGACCTACATCGTCCTGGGGCGACCGACTTGGCCAGCATCCATCAATGTTGTTGCTGACGCCGATGTGGTGGTGAATGGGTTGTCGAACTCGTTTGGCCCCGATAGTTCAGTCATAAAAATTGCCAATGCGAGCGACTTAAACAACGACGGAGCGGATGATCTGTTGATCGGCGATTCGAACAGCCAAGCCGGTGGATCAGTTTATGTACTGCTGGGCGTGCCACAAACGCCGACAGGCGGCTGGAGCGTCTACAAAGAACAAGCGAAATGGCTAATCGACTCGGACTTCGAGGAAGGTACGCTCGGCGATCAAGAAGGATTTGCTTACCGAAATGAGGTCTATGTGCCAGACCCGAACGCGAACCCAGCACCCGAGACGCTGTGGCATCTCAGTGACCGACGCTCAAGTGACCAAGGCCATTCGTTCAGTCACAGTTTGTACTTTGGTGATGAAGCAAATGGCAATTATGAAGTTGCCGTTGCTGGTGACACTAAACGTGTGTTGGGCCAAGCATTTAAAACAATTGATATCTCGAATGCTCCGGTTGGATCACGGCTCAAACTGTCATTCAACTATTTTCTGGCAACGGAAAACGCTCTTAGCTCTTTCGATCAAGCGACTGTGGGCTACCGAATCGACAACAATGTGGCCGTCACGCGCGGTGTCGGCGATGGTCTGTTAGTGGCTGGCACGGGAGTTTGGAAATCAGCCCAGTGGGATCTCGGCATCGTTCAAGGCTCCACGTTGGAACTTGGTTTCCAGTTCGATAGCATCGACAATCTCTTTAACCAATTTGAGGGATTCTACGTCGATGATGTTCAACTGCACATTGAACGAGTTGAACTGCAAGCCACAACTCAGCTCGCACGGATTGTGGGCAATGGTTACTCGTTCTTGGGAACTAGCGTTGCCTCGATCGGAGATTTGAACGGTGACAATGTTCCCGAGTTCGCGGCGATTGTCGCTTTTGACAACCGCGTGCTCGTCTTCTCGGGAAATGCGAACTGGAGTCCTGGCACGACCTACAATGCCGAAGTCATCAAGTACGCGACGATCACCGGCACGGCACTTTCCTCATATCAGTTGACTGCGGCTGGCAACGTCATTCCAGATATCGGCACGCAGTATCCTGACTTGATCCTCAACAACGTCACAAAAATCGATGGTCCGTCCTACGTCATCTCAGGCTCGGCGATCAAAAATTTCGGCACATCGATCAATTTGGCGAACGCCGGAGTTCAAACATTGGCCAAGGGCTATGCCGTACCGCTGGGCAACTTCGATGGCATTGGTATCGACGATTTGGGCTTGGTCGTCACTACACTTAGCGACCGCGTGACCGAAACCGGCGAACAAATACAGCATATTGTCGGGCAAGTCTTCCTGGGCAACTCGGCCGCTGGCGCACCGCTGTTTGTCAAGCCTGATCTGACCTTCGAGCCTGAGATACCCGTTCACTTTGCGGTGTTACCTGGCCTTCAGCTGTTAGTCCCATCTTGGTTCTTTGGCAACCTGGGCCGGACGACTGCAAGTGGCTTAAACGATCTAGCTATAAACAGCACCTTCCTCGGCAACCAGTTAGCGATCCACAACGGTCGCGCCCTGGTCAACAACCCAGCCACCATCACGATTCCCACGACCAGCGATACTTATCGATACGAGTTGGCGATACCGTTGCCGCTAGTACCGGCCGATCCTGATCGCCAAATAAATCTTAACGACTTGACCACGACCACGCATAACATTGCCAGCGCGGCGGTCATTCAAGGCACGTTGAGCAACGAGCGTCTCGGTACACCGCGCGATTTGGGCGACATCAATGGTGACCGTGTAAACGACTTTGCGATTGAAAGTGACAAAGCGTTCTATATTTTCTATGGACCGCAATCGTTCGACAGTTCAGACGACGTCCGCGATCGTGCCGATATCATTGTCGATCGCACGGCAGCCGGAACCAACCTTGTCAGCCTCGCTGATTCACTGGTGAACCTGGACGGCGATTCGCAAGGCACGAATGACCTGTTGTTCTACCGCCGCGTCGGCACGGCACTGACCTTGGAGGTTATCTTCGGCGGTCCACTGCTGCCACGAAATCTGAACCTCGTCGATCAGACGCTCAGCGCCAGTTCGGCGATCAAACACGTTATCTATACGATCACGGTGGGCAGCAATTCCAACATCCAAGTCTTTGGACTCAACTGGTTCGGTAACACCAAATCCGACTTCGCTATCTTTGAAGATCCGACCTTAAGCGGAAGTTCGGTACTAACGATTTATAACGGATCGACGTTGCCAACGATTGACAGCGCGTTGTCGCTTGCCTTCCGTCCGAACTTTTCAGGTCCCGTCGATCTAGTCAACTATCGCGCTGCTGGAATTGGCGACTACAACGGTGACGGGCGCGATGACGTTGCGATCAACAGTCATGCCAACGGCTGGATCGTCACGGGCGGCAGTTCGAGCAGTGGGTTTACAACGATACCGAAAACGTTCTTCGCTCAACAAGTCAATCCAAATCGCAAGCAAAACACGTTCGCGCTCGGTGATATTGGCCGAAGCCAAACCGTTGCGGGCACGACAACCTTCTCCAGCGTACCCGACGGCTACGATGACTTCGCCTTCGTGTCCACGGTAATCGCGAACACGCAGTCCGATCAATTGATTTCCATCTATACGGGCAGCACATCGGCGGGCGCAGTGACGCCAGTCCGTACGATCCGCCGCACTGGTCCGCTGAACTCGTTTGACGTCGAACTTCGCCCCGTTGCCGGTGACTTCAACGGCGATGGTAAGGCCGACCTGGCTGTGCTGGAAGCGATTCGATTCTCATCGACCTCGCCCGCACTCACCGGAAATGTTTATCTGTTCTGGGATATTGCGAGTTCAAACCGTGCGTCAGCACTGGACCTGTTCCTCGATGCCGACGTCACGATCACTTCGGACACAAGTTCGGGAATCATCGACACGATCAGTTCAGGGCTTGCTCCGGATATCGACGGCGACCGACGCAGCGATTTGCTGGTTGGTACAACTCGCGCTGATGTCGTCAATGGTTCACTAAAAATCGATGCGGGCCGTGTCTATGTGATTCATGGCACGCCGCAAAAATCGACGTTGCCAAGTATCGTTGACGAACTAACAAATCAAACGATCACGGGCAGCGGCAACTACGTGGTCGATCGAGCCACGGGTCAACCCGCGCAGTTCACGCGAACCGTACCAGTGATCGCAGGCGAAAGCTGGTTGCGTTTCACCACGCTCGGTGACGGATTGCCTGGAAATTATATCAGCGTGTCGCCATATGCGACCGATCCGTACCAGATTCGGTCTAATGCAGCCCAAACCTTTCAGACTGTCGGTGCCAATACAACGCCAATCGCTCCGGTCGTCAGTAATACAGTCACGGTTAGCAAAACACCGCAAGGCACGGGCGTGTTTGAATTTGACTTGTCGAGTGTGTTGCGGCTGCGGGAGGACTTAGATGCCACAGCGGCGCTCGAATTGGATTACACGTCCAACGTATTGTTCTTGCCAAGCAATTATAATGCGATCTCCAGTAACCGCCGCGCAGTGTTGGGAAACACGCTCTACTTCCGACCGACCGGCGACGGCTTCGGTGGTCTGCTATGGCAAAGCGACGGGACCGCTGCGGGCACATTCCCGGTAGGTCCGTCGTACGTCAGCGGCAGTGACAATCTTCGAGTCGTCAATGGTCATCTCTATTTCACCTCGAACAATAATTTGTGGGTGATCGATGGCGAAGGTTTGACAGCACGGGTGATCGCCACTGGATTCAGCAATTTGGGGAATGTCCTGGAGATCACTGGTAAAATATGGTTCAACTCGAACGGCAATTTGTACTCGCTCGTTGATGGGCAAGCACCCATTCAAGCAATGTTCGGAGGTCAACCGCTGACCGGTGTGGCGCATTTGATCCGCTACGACTTGGGGATCGCCGCCGATGAAGCGAACCTGTTCTTCACCGGTAACGGGCCGAATGCCGACCGCACACTCTATCGTTATGACATCACGACGGACCAGGTAGACGAGGTACTTACGAATATCTATGGTGACAGCGAAATCATCGCCATCGGTGGAGCCAGCGGCGCGGCGTTGTATCTGACGGCTTTTGACAATGCAGCCGATGGTTTCTTGAGTATGTGGCGCGTGACGCGGGACGGTAGCGGCACGGTCTTTGCTACCGTGATCGCCAATGGGGCGTCGCAACAGAGCAGTCCGCGCGAGCTCCGCGATCTCGGCGGGACACTGGTCTTTACGCAGGGCAACATCGTCAGCGCGATCTTCGCTGGCGGAACGCAAGCCACGTTAGTCGCTGACTTCAACCCGAGCGGCGTGGCAGCCTTTGATGCGACAATCGGCAACTTTACGGTCGTTGATTTCGGTCAAGGTCCGCGACTGGTGTTCTCGGCCAAGCTCGCCGTATCCTCCACAAGCCAACCGTATGGAAACGAGTTGTGGATCACCGATGGTACTCCTGAAGGCACGTCGTTGTTGGCCGACGTCAATACGCAGTCTGCGGGCCGAAATGCTTTGTCTAGCGATCCAGGTCAATTCACCGTCGTTGGCAACACGCTGTACTTCACCGCTTACCAAGGATCGCAGGCGACCAATCGCGAACTTTGGAAAACGGATGGCACCACGACAGGCACAGTCTTAGCCAAAGAGTACCGTGTGGGTAGCCCTGGTGGATTTAGCGACTTTAGTTCGTTCTTGATCGCTGGGTCGAGTCGACTGTTTGCTAATGCGGATGATGGCAGCGGGTTGAAACTGTTTAGCGGCGATGCCAGCGGCTTATTGCGTCTGGACCAGAACTTGGGCTTACTGCTGACAGTGGATACACTGTTCCACGAAGGCGATGCGTCACTCGACATTAACGACGTCAACGGCTCCGCACGATTCACATTCGACACTTTGATAACAGACGTCAGCGGCGTTCATCACGTCGACCTATTCCATGCAACCCAAGGAGATGCCGTTCGCGAAGCATTGCGAACTGGCAAGACACGGATGACCGTGCGGCTAACCACATCGTCGCCCAACGTCACGCTCAACATCCAGCAGTCTCTGGCGGAAAAGAGCTTCAGCACTACAGTTCCTGGTGGCGGACCTGGCAATACGCGGCTGGTCGTTACGCCCAGCCCTGGTGTGCTATTCGATGTGTTCAATGACGTTGGCGATCAACTGGCGTCCGGCAAAGCGCTCGTCGACACGCGCAACTTTGATGCGGGCACTTACTTTGTTCGCGTCTATTCACCGACACCGCGAGCGTTGGACAAATCGTTCCAGATCGAAATCGGCGCGCCGCCAGCCGGTCAAACACGCCCCGCTTATGAAAACCCGGATCGCGACGTGCTTCGGGGTGGCGACGGCGATGACACGCTGGCAGGTAACAGCGATCTTGATCGTTTGTTCGGCGGCTCTGGTCGCGACCTGTTCATCACCGATGTGCTGTACCTCGAATCCAACGTGCCGACGCGACAAGCGGTGTTGTCCGGTCCTGAGCCACGTGATTGGACGTCGAGCGAGGATTATCCGCTGGCGAACGTTCCAGCCGCAGAGTCGATCGCGATTTTGAAAGCGGCTCAGCTTGATCCGATCATCGTGATTCCAGATGTGGCGCTGCGCCGCAAGCTGGCCTCAATTCTTGGCATCGCGACGACCACACCTTGGGACGCGATCACGAATCCGCAAAACAATCCGCTGTTAGCGAGACCGATTCGTGCTAGCGACTTGGCGAGCCTCATTGAGCTTGATCTCGGCTACACGACGTTTTTCAACCTAACGGGACTTGAATACGCAATCCATCTACGTTCGCTGAATCTATCCGGCACCGACCCAGGAGATATAGCTGCCCTGGAATCGCTCACCAGTCAATCGACGCTCGATCCCGGCGCACCGCACGGACCATCACGACTGGAGTACCTCTCGGTAGATTTTGCGTTCATCGATTTCCTTGAACCGCTGACGCTATTGCATGAACTAAAAGGCCTGTCGCTAGATGGCTACAACACCAGCATCGGTGTGACTAGTTTTGCACCACTGGCCGACTTGAAGAAGCTCAACTTCCTCAGCGCCGATGGACTTTCGTATGTTGTCCCACTTGAGCCGCTGGCAAACCTGACGGCGCTGCGCACCTTAAGCCTGAACAACTCGCTCGTCGCAAACATCTCAGCACTCGCCGGACTGAACAACCTCGAACAGGTCTATCTGGCTGACAACAAGATCACGCGGATTGACGCGCTGACTGGTCAGTACTTCGCTGATGATTCAAAGTCACCCAGTCTCGTTTCTACCGGGACGACATTCACGCAGACCGGGAATTGGCAAAGCAATATTCAGCGAGTCGATGGAGTGTACAATGGCGACTATCGCCTCCACGCGCCGGTCCTGGGTGAAGCGGCGACGACGCATTGGCAATTCAGCGGCTTGTCGGCGGGTGAATATCAGGTCTTCGTGACCTGGCCTGAGTTCGATGATCGCGCGTCCAATGCCCAGTTCGCGATCGAGCGCGCTGCGGAGTTTGTTAACGGCGTGGCCGTGACCACATCCTCGACCGTAACGATTGACCAGCGACTGCCGCCCAGCGGCAATACCTTTGGCGGTGTGAAGTGGCAATCGCTCGGTTCGGTGCCGGTGATCGTCGCACCAGGTGCGGCCAGTTTGTCAGGTCAATTGTCGGTGTTGCTGCAAGACATCCCAGGCCTGAGCGCAGCCAACGGTGTACTTGTCGCTGATGCTGTTCGACTGATCCGAATCGATCGGCCCATCCCGCTCGAATTGTTGTCACTATCGCGCAATCCGCTGGGCAACGATGCCCAAGCGTTGATCACGACAGTGTTAGAGCCAGAAATTGAAGATCAGGGTACGCTGTGGCGTGAGCTTCAATACATACCCAATCCCAATGCTCCGACGATCAGTCGCACCACACCGATACGAATCGCCAAAGGTGAAACCACCACGCTGGCGACCGTTCCAGGTTACATCGCGCCAGTCACGTCCGATCCCGATTTTGCCACAGTCAAGCTCAGTTATTCTGCTCCGCAAAACGTCAATGCAGTCAGCCGTTACTTCAGCGGTGATGATGTCGTTGTCCTGCCCAGTACTCTGCAACAGTCCAACTCGGCAGATGTGGCCTTTGAGTTTTGGTTCTCGACAACGAAGACTTCATCGCAAACATTGCTTTCGGCAGTCACCAGTAGCGGCGCGAACTTGCTGCGGATCGGCACCCAGCATACCGCCGGAGCAAACGCTTCCAACGTCACGCTACAACTAGGAGCCAACAACTATTCAATAGCCGCGTTCGGGAATCTCACCACCGGCACACCCCATCATCTGTATGTGGCACTCAATAATTTGGGCAATGTCGGTGCGACGGCCACGATCTACGTTGATGGATTCTTGGTCGCGTCACCCACAATCTCATCTGGCGTTTTCGCACTCGATAGTGTGGTCTTGGGTCAGGCACAAACGGCAGTCCGCGGCGGCTACGTCGCTGCCAATGCCTTTGTTGGTACGCTCGACGAAATACGGATTTGGTCCAAGCCGCGCACGGCAGCTCAGATCACTGGCGACCGCAGTCTGCGGTTGACCAGTTACGAACCATTTTTGCGTGCCGATTACACATTCGACGACGCTGCCGCGAGTACAACCGCGATCGACAACGCTCGCGACTCAGCCCGCCCGTCAAACATCCTGGGTTGGTGGCGTGGCGAAGGCAACGCTCGCGATGTCATCACCGGGGTTGACGGCACTGCAATTAGTGGTGCCGGTTATTCCATCGGTGTCAATGCGGAGCGTCAAGCGTTCACATTCGATGGCATCAACGACTATATCAGCGTCCCCAATCATGCCACACAAAACCCAAGCACTCAAATTTCGATCGAGGCCTGGGTCAATCCGACGGTCAGCCAAATCGGTCTGATTGCTGGGAAAGTCCAGGGATACCAACTCTATATGCTGGCGGATAGACGCTTGCAGATGTTCGTGCCGAATGTTGGTTACGTGACTTCCACTTCATCGATTCCGCTCAATCAATGGACCCACGTTGCCGCCGTCTACCACCCGTTCATTGGCGGATTCATTGGCATCTATATCAATGGCGTCCTGAACAATGCAACATCCGCTCCTGCTGGTCCCATCGCGGTTTATAACCACCCACTGCAAATCGGTGGGTTTAATGTACCGGCCGTTTACACCGGATTGTTCTTCGCTGGTCGGATCGACGAAGTCGGACTATACGGTCAAGCACTTTCGAATACCCAAGTCGCCGATATCTATGCCAATGGAATGCCGCATCATGGCACCTACGGTGACGCGACTGGTGGAGCGGGCAACACGGCAACGGCGCCTGATCGCGTGGCTCGATTGACCAGTATTCTCGGCAACGGAGTGATCGTCGGAGGCAGTCCTGCCAGTCCGACCATTCGCCCACTAGGCGGTCCCGATGGACTCCTAAAACTGCTCGTCACCGCAACCGATGGGGGCGTCGGTTTTGGCACAGGACGCACCTCGACGGCGCCTCAGGACGTTTACATCGGCCCGCTGACCGGCATCTATGGATCCAAATACGAAGATGAAAACCAAAACGGCATCCGCGACAACAATGAACCGGGAATTGAAGGCTGGCCGATTTTCCTGGACATTAATGGCGATTCTGCCGTCGATCAAACCACACTCACCGATCGCAACGGCGATTTTGTGTTTGCCAACGTGCCCTGGTCGCCAACACCCTACTCGATTTGGGAAACGTCGCTCGTACCGTTGGGATCAGAAACCAGCGTCGTTGCCAATGGTCAAACCCATTTGGCACACTACGAATTCGGTCGAATCACGGACGTCCGAATCGCGGTCACTTCCGATGGCATTACGCCGCTGACTCCACCAGCGGTCGAAGGACAACTGATTCAATTGGCGGCCACCGTCGATCCGGCTTTTACCGACCCGCAGTACCTCTGGACGGTCGTCGGTACGACGGGGCAACCGGTATCGTTTACCGATCCGGGTAGTATCAACGTCGCCACGTTCGCGCCGCTGGACCAGGGCGATTTCTTGGTCACGCTGATTGTCTCATCGCCCGTTGGCGCTGCAATACCCTATGAATTCACGGAAACGAAACTCGTCATCGTTCGCAACTTGGCACCTGTCATCAACTCGGCTACGCCACCAGCAGCTTGGAACGAGGGTGATGACTTGGTTATTCCCGTCGATGCGACTGACCTCGATCCGCTCAACTACATTCTTGACTTTGACATCGATCGCAATGGCCGCTTCGATGATTCCAGCGACATTCGCTTCGTCTCGGCGAGTGCATTGAGTATCCCGTGGGCCGAGTTCGTCGCGGCAGGACTCAGCGATGGCACGCGTGAATTCTCGGCTCGCGTTTCGGTCCGTGACAAAGACAATGCGACTACCAGCCTTGATCCGTTTTTGATCACGCTTATTAATCAAGGTCCGGTCGTTAGCGCCGGTGGCAGCTACACCATCACCGAGGGCGACTCGCTGCAGTTGAATGCCATCGCCAGCGATCCAGCCGGAGCCGCCGATCCGCTGACCTACGCTTGGGACCTAGATAACGACGGCGAATATGATGATGCGGTCGGTGCCTTCCCGATGGTCACTTGGTCAAAACTGATTGCACTTAGTTTTGGCAACGGACTTGCGGAACATCCACTCAGCGTGCGAGTTACTGACGATGATGGCGACAGCACGTTTGATACCGCGACGCTGACGATCACCAACCGGGCCCCGTTGATCACTTCCACAAGCCAAGACCTCAGCGTTGACGAAGGCACGGCAGTCACGCTGATCGGCAGTTTCACCGACTCCAGCGCGACCGATACTCACACCTTAGCCTGGACTGTCACCAAAGACGGCCAAGCCTACACGACGGGAACGACAGCGACCTTCACTTTCACCCCCGACGATCAAGGACTGTACGTTGCCACGTTCACGGTCACCGACAGTGATGGCGACAGCGATACGCGGCAATTCAACATCACTGCAACCAACATCGCACCTCGAGCCACGATTCAGTTACCGACCACACCTCGCGAAGGTGTCAACTCGATCACGTTTGCCTCGCTGCTCGATGGACCTGCTGACCTGTTGTCGGGCATGGGTTTCAGTATCGACATCAACAATGACGGCTCGTTTGAAGTGCTGAATTTAGTCAGCCCGATCGTCAACATCACGCTGCCCAACCAAGGCACTTACGACCTGCTATTGCGTGTCGCCGATAAAGACGGGGCAACACGCGATTATTTGCGAACGATCACCGCCGTCAACGTCGCACCCTCGGCCACCTTCGCGCTATCCAATCCTGGCGTGATCCAGGAAGGCGATAGCGGCTTGCTCGTTCAATTTGCAAGCGTCACCGATCCATCCAGTCTCGATACGACCGCCGGGTTCACGTACAGCTACGATCTAGACGGTGACGGGGTCTTTGAGATTGCGAGCGTCACCGCTACATCACAATCGATCAGCTTCCCGCAAGACGGCAGCTACACGGTGCGTGGCCGAGTGCATGACGTCGACGGTGGCTTCAACGAATTCACGCTACCGATCAACGTCGCCAACGTGCCGCCGCAGATCGTTGCCTTCACCGCTGCTTCCAGCGGTAATGAAGGCAGCAGCATCGCATTCACCGGCAGCCTAGCCGACGTTGGTAGCGACCAGCTTTCTGCGTTTGCGATCGCGAGGCGTACCAATGTTGTCAATGATCCCGGCATTCGCATTCCGGTTGTGCTTAATAGCGATCTATCGTTCCGCTTCGAGCATATCTTTGACACCGACGTCATCGGTGGCTACGACGTGGAATTGGTCATCAGTGATGGCACCGACACCACCGCACAATCGCGGCATCTATCGATCAGCAATGTCGCACCCAGTCTGCCGACACAAAATAACGCCACGATCGCCGTTGGCCGAACATTCGCCCGCCAGCTTTCATTTACCGATCCAGGTCACGATGTCTGGACGGTACGCGCCGACTTCGACACCAGCGATGCCAATGGACCGGAAACAGTCGCCTTTGATCCAGTCAAAGGGTCATTTGCACTCAATCATATGTATGCGATCCCGGGGACCTATCAAGTGATGGTCGAGGTGTACGATGGCACCGAACTGACATCCAAGTTATTTACCCTCAATGGGTTGGCGAATCAAGCTCCGACAGTTGCCATACAGATCAACGATGCAACGGTCCTGCAGGGCTTTACGTTTACCAACAGCTATGTCGACTTGAGTACGGTTTTTGTCGATGCTGATGGTCCCCAATCCGAGTTGCAATATAGCATCTTCAGCAACACCAATACTGGACTGGTGACGCCGTCAATTGTCGGCAGCAAACTAAACCTGGAACTCAATACCGCCACCAACGGAACCGCCACGATCACAGTACGCGCCACCGACGCCGGTGGATTAAGTGTCGATGATACGTTTACTGTTGAAGTCCTCGCTTTGGCACCCGCGTTGCTCGTCAACGATTTTAGTGTTAGCGCCAGTGGAGTAAGCTTGTCGCTGAATCGTCCCTTGGATGCCGGCGCACTCAACCTATATGACGGCACTGACTTTGCAGTTGATGCCGCCGATGTGACACTCACCGGTACCATGGTCGGAACTGTCAAGGGATCGTTGTTGTGGGACGCAGTTGCGAATCGACTTTCATTTATCAAAACGGGCGGCCCACTCGAGCCTGACAGCTATGCACTTACGCTTTTCAGCCGTAGTGATGGCCTACGGCTAACGACCGGTGAATTGCTCGACGGGGATAACAACGGAATCGCTGGCGGGAATTATGTGAAAACGTTCGCGGTGGGTGCGTCATCGGCTCGCGTTGTCTCAATCCCGGATTTTGCACGTGGTGCCACGAGTTCGGCCGGTCAATCGGTCAACCTGAATCTTGACAATGGTTCACCAGGAGTGCCGGTCACGATCAGCGATGGTACCGATGTCTTGGCGATCGATTTTGACGTCGTCTATGATTCGACTTTGATCAATTTTTCGAGCGCGTTCGTCAGCGATTTGCCTTTCGGCTGGACGACGACTGTCAACTCGGTTGCCAGCAATCGATTGCGGCTGACCTTGTCGGGTTCGACGCCGCTTGGTGTCGGACCGCAGACGATTACCCGATTGCTGGCAAGTATTCCTGCCAATACTCCTTACGGCGCGACTGAGTTGATCTCGATTGAAAACCTCGCTGTTTACACGACTGCAGGACCGACGGCAGTGCCTTCGATCGCCGACGCTGGAATTCACAAAGTGATTTTTGTTGGTGACACGAATGCCGATGGTCAATACACCGCTCAAGACGCAGGCTGGATCGCCGGTGTGCGAGTCGGAGTTTACACCGGCTTCGATGCTTACTCTTGGACCGATCCGACGATTGTTGCCGACGTCAATCAGAACGGCAGCATCGATGGACTCGATTCATCGTGGATCTCGCGCAAGGGACTCTCGAACTCTTTGCAGCCTGAGATTCCGAATATCCCAACAGGAAGCATCGTTGTACAGGCGGGCGTCGATCCGACGATTGCCGCAGATTTGTTGGTGCCAGGTCAACGAGGCGGTACCGCAAGTGTTCCGATTCGAATCACCGACAGTGCAACGGGGCTTTTTGGCGTCGATGTCTTCGTCGACTACAACACCAGTTTGTTAGATCTGCCGGATGGTCTGAACGCCGGCGGCATTCAGTTGGCGGGTATGTTCGTAACCGAGAATGGTTGGACGCTTGATTCGTTGGTCGATGAGGCGAGTGGTCGAGTCAAGCTCTCGATCTATCGGTCGACAGCCTCCACATCGACCAGCGGAAAAATTGCCAACATTGACTTCGTCGTTAAATCAACCGCGACGCTAGGCGAGACGCCTTTAAAGGTCAGTGGATACGCCGATATTCCTCCGTTCAGTTTCAGCTTTGTGAACGGCTCCATCAATGTTACGCCGGCTGCATCTTCGGCATCGGTCGCCAATCGCCAAGTCTTTTACAATCGTACGACCAGCCCCGTTTTTGGCAATGGAACTGGGAATCCGACGAATGCGATCGATTCAAGCAAAGTTGCGTTGCTGCCTGGGCAAGTGGCATCGTTTGCGAACTATTCAAATTACGTAAGGGGATTGAATGGCCTGATTATTGATGTGGCGGGATTGACTGGAACTCCGACTGCGACCGATTTCCAGTTTGCCGTTTGGAACGGCACAAATGCGGGCGGATTCAAATTGCTGACTGCCACACCAACAATTACGGTAATTGCCGGAGGCGGCACGAGCGGAGCCTTTCGTCTGAAAATCGAATTTGCCGACAATGCCATTCGAAATATGTGGCTTCGAACAACGTTGCTCGCTAATGCAAATACAGGTTTGGCAGCTAATGATGTTTTCTACTTTGGTCATGCAATGGGTGACATCAATGTAGGAAATCTTGGTACGCCGATTATTATTAGTTCGGACTCGACCGATGCAACGGCCGTGCGTCAGAATCTATCGTTGGTTGCCAATTCTGCGAACGTAACCAATATCTATGACGTCAATAAAGACGGAAGTGTGACGTTAGTCGATTATGAACTCGTTCGGCAAAACACGAATCGAAGAATTCTAGGCATATTTACGGCACCGGCGAGTTTGTATATTTCTGCGACGATCGGGCCCAATGGGATGAGCGTGCCAATCCTGGGTGGCCTGAGTGTTTCGTCGAGTTCACGTCGGATAAATTATGACTCGACCCCTCAACCCCAACTCCTCTCCCCAATGACGGAGCGAGGGCAGCGGGAGGTCGGTCGAGCTTCGTCGATTGATACTGCGATGGCCGAGTTAGGGACCGATGACGATACATTGGTCGACGATCCCGAAGCGCCGCTTGACGAACCAGAGTCAGCGATCGGTAACGTTGAAGAATGCGACGACAATTTAGCGTCAGAGTTCGATGATTTCTTTGCCTCGCTCGGGAAAGATGTGTAAAATTGAATTGGAGAGAGACGTTTGATCTTAATACTTTGGGCCATTTGAGGATTGCTGACCGCAGGCGATTTCCACTGTAGATTGTCACGACAATGCCGGTACAACATTGCTTGCTGGAGCTTAAGTGGGTAGATGTTCGCGTTGGTTGAGTTAGCGTCGAAGAGTAGGTATGCCAACCCAGCTTACTTCTTCTTCGGCCGCCGGAATCGGAATGACGCGATTCATCGCTTTAGGCAGTTCAGCAATTTTGAGAATATCACGACAATGCTCGTGGCAACCGATACAGGTATCTTCTCACCGCTAGCAAATCGATAGAATCGGATCTTTTGCTGCGGCGAGGATGTTGATGGCGAGATTTGGAGCGGCAGGATCGTGGCGAAGGTGCCGACGGAAATAGTCGTAGGCGCTACAC
>Ga0163150_10002062_pt1 | contig 32179 bp, 28 predicted proteins | sample OliLakLV19P2IB_FD_148628 | JGI IMG/M metagenome (GOLD analysis project Ga0163150, IMG submission 148628) | Freshwater microbial mat bacterial communities from Lake Vanda, McMurdo Dry Valleys, Antarctica - Oligotrophic Lake LV.19.P2.IB | ecosystem: Environmental > Aquatic > Freshwater > Lake >...
CCCGCCGGACTGATCGTCTGGTGGGTTGTTTTTCTTCAACTTTGGACATCGGAGTGATGCCTCAAAAATCCAATGCGAAACGGGTGTCCGTTGAAACTTCGGTTTTCTATTCGTAACGATAAATAGTCAATTTTGCCCCACAGATTCTGCGGAAGAGCCTTTATTGTAATATCGCGAACTCTAAGATTTTTTTGACGAGGACATGATGCCAACGCTTGAAACGACCGTGAATGGACTTCAGTTACCTAATCCTTTCGTCATCGCTTCGGGACCACCTGGCACCAACGCCAACGTGATCGGTAAAGCCTTCGATGAAGGATGGGGGGCCGTAATTTGCAAAACGGTCAGTTTGGATGCATCGAAAGTCATCAATGTGCAGCCACGCTACGCGCGATTGCGAAGTCGAACTTCGGGCGAGATTTATGGCTGGGAAAATATTGAATTGATCAGCGATCGCGAACTCAGTATCTGGATCGACGAGTTTAAAGAGCTCAAGGATAAGTATCCAACGCAGATATTGATAGCGTCGATCATGGAGGAATACAATCGCGATGCATGGCACGAGTTGATCGGTCGATGCCAAGATGTTGGCGTGGATGCCTTTGAACTCAACTTTTCATGCCCGCATGGTTTGCCTGAACGAAAAATGGGTGCCGCTATGGGACAGGATCCGGTAATCTTGTCAGAAGTATGTGGTTGGGTCATGGAAGCTGCAAAGATCCCCGTCTGGGCCAAGATGACTCCGAATGTGACGCATATCGAAGCTCCAACGCGTGCGAGTCTTGCGGCAGGCTGCGACGGTATCTCTGCGATCAATACGATTCGAAGTGTCATTGGCGTGAACTTGGATACTCTTCGTCCTGAACCATCCGTCGAAGGTTATACAACACCCGGCGGCTATTCCTGCCAAGCAGTGAAGCCAATCGCCCTTCGAATGTGCATGGAGATCGCACAGGTCATTCGCCAGGAGTTTCCCGACAGAACGTTGAGCGGAATGGGTGGGATCGAGTCCGGCGATGATGCGGCCCAATTTATTTTGCTCGGTTCCGATACGGTTCAAGTATGCACCGGGGTCATGAAGGAAGGGTATCGGATCGTGAAGCCGATGTGCGATGAGCTTTTAGCTTTTATGGAAAAGCACAGGTTCGAAAAACTCGACGATTTCAAGGGGCATACCCTTCAGTTTTTTACAACCCACACCGATTTGGTGGCCAGACAAGCCGAAGCTAGAGCGGCGAAACAAGCCGAAGCCAAGAAAAAGATGATTACGGCAGACGCTCAATGGGATGGTGACGATTTTGTAAAACAGTCTGACGCGCTAGCACGAGGCTAAGAATTTGTTTCGGAGTGTTCGATTTCGTCAGATATTGAGATCCAAGAATAGCTTTTTTCAAGGAGAACCGACAAAACCCCCGTCTAATTCCCGAAACCAGCGATAATTAAAAAGCGGTAACTAATTACCCCTTGCAGATTGACAACGCCCCATGAAGCACCGTAAGATGGTGTTTCACTAAAATAGAAACTTTATTTTAAAGTACCCTTAAGAGACTTAGTGAAGATTGAAAATCGTTCGCGTACAGGATTAACCGTCTGTAGTTTTGGGGCAAAGGAGAGAAAGCGATGCGTTCTTCGACTCGATTTACACGGAGTTGTCCAACTTGTGGTCGGAACCTAGATATACCTGTAGACCAGATTGGTAGGATGGTAATGTGCAGTCATTGTCATGCCGAATTTCAGGCAACACTTAGGTCGGGCGGCACAAGTGAAGACTTCGAGCAAGCCCTTGAACAGCGCATCGATCGATTGCTTGCCGGCACCTCATCAACGCCTCCCAAGCCCAATTTTGACCACCATCTCAGCGTCGCCTCGCGAACCTATGAAGTCTAAGCATTGAAGTGCGGGCAAGCCCAGCATGCATCAAGGGGAAATATCGCAACCCCCTAGCTCTACACTCCCCAAAAGTCTATAAAACATGGGTGAAATGACACGCACCCATAGCTCAATTGGATAGAGCATCGGTCTACGGAACCGAAGGTTTCTGGTTCGAACCCAGATGGGTGTATTTGATTTTTCTAGCGACTCTTCGCGACACGTTGCGACAACTCCTGAATCGGCAAGGAGTTCCGACGACTCAATGACCGATGCTTTTGCAGAAGACGTTTCGACCGGCTGTGACGTTTGGGGACAGAGAACGCCATTAGAAGTCTCCAGTTTACTCCCAATATACTCCCAAGGCTTTGGCAAAGCGTCGACGGCGTTCTGCTTTTCAGTCAGATCAGTGTGGGTGTAGATCCCTAAGGTTAGCCGTATGTCAGAATGACGGGCAAGCTCTTGGGCAACTTTGGGTGAAACCTTGGCTCGGCTCAAGTTGGTAATGAACGTATGACGGTTGGCGTGAAAGTCAGCAAACTTGCCACGGCTGTCCTCGTACTTAAGAAAATCGGTTCGCTCTCGGTCTGCTTTTTCTTCCGCCGTTTTGACTTCGTCGATCCATTGGTTTCGAGCGGCCTCCAAGTCAAGTCGCATCATCTTGGATGTCTTACGCTCAACGCCACCCGGAATTTTGCCGGAAACGGGAAAAAGAATCTCGTTCATAGCGGGCTTTCGGTCAGCCAACCACAACTTTAGCCGTCTTGCCAACTCAGGATGCAAGACCTGAGTATCCATCCTGCGTCGCTTGCTATAGGAGGCTTCAATTGTCGCCGTTGGTGGATTGGCATCGAGTTGCAACGATGCGGGCGTAAGACTCCCAAGTTCCGATTTGCGATATCCCGTCCACGCAGCCAGCACGTACATGATTGCTCGATCGGTCCCCGAGATCGACTCAATCGGGATACCAGCTTCGGCAGCCGCAATAAGTCGGCTAAACTCTTCCTCACCAAGCGGACGGCGATCGTGTCGGCGATCGGTTTGCGTGTTGAGTTTCCGGACTTCGATAAGCGGATTCAAAGGGAGCTTTCTCGTTCGGACGAGCCAAAGTGCGAACTGCTGAATCGTTCGAAGATAGTGGTTGCTGGTTTGTTTACTAAGTCCTCCGTCACGAAGTTCTTTTAGAAATACTTGAACCCTATCAGCATTGATTGCTGCAATAGTCTGAATCTTCGCACCCGCAATCAATTTATTAAGTCGCGAAACGGTTTCCGAGATTTGCTTTGGGCTGACATCACGCTGCTCAAGATACGCTTTGAATTTGAGTACCATCTTATCAATGGTTACTTTTTTTGCTTCCAAACGCTCTTCCTCATCGGGTTCCTTTAGCCCTTGTCGTATGAGCTTGGCATTCTCTTCGAGCTTTACCGCCAGCCGTTCTGTCTCCGTCCGATCGGTAAACCCTTTCTTAGTGCGTTGACGTCCCGCGTGGTCCTTATAACCGATAAACCAGCAAGTCCGCTTCTTGTGTCGGTCTTGCTTTCGTTTGTAGATCGATGCCATTGGTTCGGTATCCGTTTGGAAAAATAGAAGGCTTATAACGAAAAGGAAATTAGGAAGGTGGTAACGGCTTAACTATGGATCGTATGCGGATCGCCGCGATCGATCACCTGGTTTTGAAGAAATTTTTTCGGATCGACTAACGCGGTTTCTCAGGAATCTCTTCGCATCCGCTATCGATCCAATCACGAATCGCGTCTTCGCGCCATCGAATTGAGCCTCCTACACGAAGCGGTTCCATGATCTTTCCGGACGAAACAAGCCGCCATATTGATCGAGGGCTAACTTTAAGTATTCCGGCTAGCTCTCGAATCGTAAGAAGCTTTGGAATATCCCTGGAGGCAGTGGGGTGAATAGACATACGACGAGATCCTTTGATGTACTACGGATTAAAATCAGGAATATCAGGGTTCGGTTTTGGTTTTGGTTTGAGCATCTCCGAAAGCTTCTCAAACATTGATTTCTCAATTTTTGGAGCGAAGCGCTCTTTCTCGTCTTTTGTCCAGTCATGAACGAATTGGTCTAAGTCATCACGAGGAACAAAGTCTGGCACGTCGTCCGCTTTAGGGAGTAACAGTTCGTCGAATAAAAGACTGGGTTCGATCGTATCGAAACATGCGTCTGTTGAACGGATCTTGAATAGCCCAGCGAGTCCGTTTTCCAAACCGCATGCGGGGATCGCCATATACTCTGAGGGCAATACGGTACGTTGAGTTGCGCGACTACGATTGACGGAACGAGAATTCTGACTCGACGAAAATGTGCTGGAAGTCGATGTCTGCTCGATTTCCTGATCGCCGATGTATTGCGAAAGGTACTCCGCCGTTATGGGACATTCCAATCGGCCAACAAATCGATTAGATAGTACTGCCAATAGATCTTTCGTTACCCACTCACCATACATTTTGGAATCTTGGAGTCCAGCAATGCTTTGACTTGCGACGGCCACACGTCCGCCATGCGATCGCGACTTTTTTAACAATGGCACGATACTTGGCAGTGGTCCAGCCTCACTAAGTTCGTCGATGAACGTCCAGAATCGCTTGGTTGTTCCGTCTGGTTGAGCGAGAATAAGTTCAGTCCATCGCTTAAATATGCAACGATTGATGCTGTCAATCGGAGCGCGACTCATTTCAGAATTGCCCAAGATCACGATCTCTTCCGAATCCATACAGTCGAGCAATGAAAGCTTCTTGCCGTCGCGATGCGCCTTTTCCCAAGATCCGGCGATAGGTTCATAAACCATGAGCGTTGCCGCTAAGGTAGCTCGAATGTCGTTGAGTAGTTTCTTTTCGCCAAAGTACATTCGGACAACGTGCCGCGTTTGCGGATGCCGAAGCAAGACGCGTCGGCATGTCGACATACTTCGAAACGATCGAAGCATGTCTGCGAAAGTCCAATCGAGTCCGCTAAGCATGTAGGAACACATAATGCCCCAAGCTATATGACGGGCAGAATTTCGAAAAAAGGCAGAGCTCTCTGAAACTTCAGGAATCAAGGTAAAGGCAACCTCCATTGCCACGGCTGATACGCGAACATCCTTGGACATCCACCACGCATAACCTCTCGCGTCAAAGGGATTGAGAGATTTGATTCGGTCGATTTCACAATAGCCTGCCAGTATCGGATAGACATCTTGTTTTGCATCGTATACGAGACCTCGGTAGCCAAGTCCCTTTCCTACCAGTGAAAGAGCATCCTGCATCAGGAGCCGAAGAATGATCGTCTTCCCCGACCCGGTCGTCCCGATCGCAAGGAAGTGCCCTTCGGTGTCGCTTTCATGTAGCTCGAATTGTCCCCACGAGAAAACCAGTTCACCGGATTGAGAATCGTCCATAGCATGCTCCTTTGAGATAGAATTTCGGGCTTCGTTTTGCAATAGTTTGGCAGTGAAAGTCGACTACCGCGACGTATATTAGGTTGAGATGTTTTTGGCGAAGGATGTCGGGGTTTGCGATTACGAAGCGAGTTTCTGACATCGTTACCGGATTTGATTCTTGTGCCACGATGCACAACTCGTTCCTCGGTTTGTTCATCTGAGCCGAGCACAATCGCGAACAAGACGTAACAGATCGCCAAAGAAACAATAAGTTCAAGTGGGTGATTGATCGACCAATACAATCCCTTCCCGATGTTGCAACCAATTGCCCATGCGTTTCCGGGCAAGTTATACAAAGTGGTTGGTAAGGTCCAAATAAAAGTCTTGATCTGTCGAGCAATAGCGATGCCTCCCGCGAACGAGAAACCGATCACCATGGCCGAAAACAAAGTCATGAGTGCAAAAAGGTACAAAACTCGGGCAATATCTCGGACTGATGGCACGGCTGTTTCATCTTTCTGTTTGCGATAAGCTCGCTTCAAATAGATCGCTTAGACCGACGACTTTTCCGCGAAGGTGCTACATTCGATTTTGGAATCGTTGAGAACAAAGTTCGGACGTGTGTGAACCAACTCATAGGATTCAGCGATGTCCAGATCGCATTTTGCGTCGATGAGGCGTTCGGGAATTGAGGCACATTGTTTTTGTTTCGCAATCGACTGCCACGATAAACATTTCGCGGTGGGTGCGAATGAGTCTTGCGTGCGCCTTGATTTCGATCCAGTCGCTGTTTGACGGAATTGGAAGCTTTTAGTCTCGATCCTCGAAGGATTTTTTGGGGCTCGTCGGGTAGTCCATATTGGTCGCCCGAAAACACTTGGATGCACCGGATAAGAACCTTAAAAACGACCGGCAGCACAAAGCTTGCAACAACGGAAAGGAAAACTTCGAGTGGATGAGTAACAGCCCAAACTAGTACCGACCAAATTGCAAACGGTATTTCGATCAGAATCCCGACAATGAATGCTCCCGTTTCGAATACGAATCTTGGAATTCGAGGGACTGTTTTGATAAGGAACGGTGCGGAGGCAATTCCGATGCAAATCGAATAAAACGCAACAATAAATACGGTCGAAAGGCGCAAAAAGATGTCTGCGACCTTCAGGATAAACTCGAATATTTTTTCATCTATCGTCATCGGTTACCTACTTAATGATTAGTCGCGGTCACGACGAGAAATGCGCTGAGATTCTTCAAGATCATGGGCCATCGGCTTTTCGAGTGATTTCTCCATCGCTTTCAATATCTCGGAAAGCATTGGCCCCGCATGATCGCGATCGATATAGAGCTTGGTTTTCGCAGTCGATCGGCTCAGCGCCGTATACGTTTGTTGCTGGTTAGTCATCGAACCGCCCGCAAGGACGTAGGCTTTTTCGACGTCGATCCCTTGCAGCTTGTGAGTCGTGGCAGCATAGGCGAGCTTAATGTCGTCGGACGTCAACTTGGAAGCATTGAATATTGGCTCCTGCGTGATCCCTCGCTTCTTCTGTTGCTTTGAGATCTCTTTATCGAGCTGAATGCGAACTTCACCTCGCTCCGTGATTCCGATTACCGTTCCGCTGTTTCCATTCTCAATTCCAAGATGACGCATCGGTTTTTGAAACATGACACGGTCATTGACATGTAACTCTTGGTCTCCAACGCGGACGGAGATATTCGATATCGCGGATTCTAATAATCGTGCCGATTGGCACATGCGGTTGATTTGACGAGCTTCCTCTCTTGTTTGCACCAGTATCATTGCGTCTTCTGGACGCTTGATTCCGCCATCAGACGCCCAATCTTTGACCAAATGTTTTGCAGCGTCGTTTCGATTTCCGGATATTTTGAGATCGCCTTTTTTCGCATAGATGGCCAGAGCTTCTTGGATCTCACCGTCGCGAATATGTTGGGCTGCTTGGAGTCCAAGTGGATCGTTTCGCATGCGAAAGTTTTCAGCCAGATGGGTTGAACCCGCTTTCTCAATCATCGTTGTGAAAGGCGTTCCAGCGTTGATTGGTGGAAGTTGAGAAAGATCTCCGACGAAAACGATTGTCGCGCCTGCATCGACGACTTGTTTGAGTACCCTTTTGCCTCGCTCTGTATCCATCGTTGCCGCTTCGTCGACCATGACGACCGTGTTTTTGTCGATCGAAAAGCCGGTGGATTTCGACCAGGTGCTTTTCCCGACCGCAGTCCGCGCAATCATTTCAGCATGATGCTTCAGTCCGTCGATGGCACGATCGGAGATCGATTTCTCGGTGTGATAAAGAAAACTCTCGATGGTGCGAGATTCAGCGTCGGTCTTTTTCTCAAGATTTTCTGCGGCAATACCAGCTAACGCAATTCCGACGACCTTTTTCCCGTCCTCTTTATAGGCGTCAACAATGGCACGTAACGTGGTAGATTTTCCGGAGCCCGCAACGCCGGTGATGCAAGCAATCGAACTTTCCGACTGGAGTACATGACAAACCGCTTTTTTTTGTTCGTCCGTCAGCATTGGATTGGAAGCAATCGCGTATTGAACTTGCCAGTCTTTTAACTTGAGACCCGGCTTGGCCACCAAATCATCGGTCATCTTGATTACTTGCGCCTCCATCTCCCACATCGACTTTGTGGTGTAGATATCGGGTCCGTGCTTTCGGTCGATCCGTACAAGTTCCTTTGATTGCTGAAGGCAGTGGTCGACGACGGAGATAACCTTGTCGCCGGAAATGGGAACGTCTTGAAGCTTTTCGGATACGGCTCGAATCAGTGTATGTCGTTCGAAAGCGGAATCGTGGGCGGTGATTTCAGAAACGGAGCTTTCAATGGCAATCGCGACTCGTTCCGGTACGTTGACTTTGATATTGCGGCCCGTCGTTGCAGCCATCAGATCTGCCGTGATACCAAGTTGTTTGGCTTCTTTATCCCATTTCTCAAAAAGTACTGTCCGATTCGTGAGTTCGCCTTTAGGCATTCGGGTCCTTAAGTTCGCTGCCTTTTGAGCGGCAACATCCGAGGCATGGCTACCGGAGAGCTCGACCTCATTGAGGATTTCTTTCGTGCGGGACGACCATAACTTGGTTAACTTGGTGGGCATGCCAACAAGGTCAAACCAACCCACAGCCTTTTCATTGACGATCGGCTGATACGCTTCGACTTGGAGTCGCTCTGTCAATTTGACGAGAAGGGTGTTGCGGTAGAGTGGTCCGAGTGTTCGCGCCCACTTGAGCACCATGCGGCTATTGACCTTGAAAACGCCGCCTTCACTATTTATCGCCATGTTGGGGATCACAGCATGATGGTGCAGGTTTGGATCGTTGTTATTGCGAGATGTACAGTGGGCGAATAGTGCAATGACAAGTTCACCGTGTTCCTCCTTCATGCCTCCTTTTCCACGCCGAATCAGTTGGACTTGCTCTTGAAAAAGGCGCAACGTCTCTTTCACCGCTTCTTCATGACATGCCTCAATCACTTCCCTCATCTTGGGCGAAAAAACAGCCCAAAGCGAGGAAACAGATTTTGGTGCGCTAAACGTTATGTCGAATCCGGGCATATGTTCGGTGGGAGTTTTGTTCTGTTTCTTACTTCTTTCTTGATCGCTAGATTGCGAAGGATTTGTTCCATCGCCTAGTTTCGAATCGCGTTCTTTTCGTTTAGCCGTTCTTACCAGCCGCTTCTTGCCATCGGCGGACTTGCCACGAAGTAGATTGTAGAGTTGCTTTTTTGTGACCACCCCATCGAGACCAAGTGCAGCGGCTCCAGCTCCAAACCACTCACCCGGCGCTTCGCCCGACTCGGTATAGTAGCGTTCGTTCGTTGAATCGACGTAGTAGCTTGCGACCTCGGCGACTCGTCCGTTGTCTTTGGCTGAAAACTTGAACATCTTTGCAGTGGCAACCATCACTTAATCTCCAAGCAGTTTTGAACGAACAAGTTCGGCGGCAGTTTCGGAATCCATGCTGCCGACTTGGGTAAGTACGTAGTAAAGGGATTTGGCTTGATTTGCATTAAGGCGACCAATCAACTGCTCGAAATGTGCTGCGTTGAACGGACGAAAGATTTCGTTCTCAACCAACTTTCGAAGCCAGATACCTGAACTCAATCCATCAATCGCGGCACGTTCTTCAACAAGGTCGATCAGATCGATCGCTAGGCGCACGCTCACAGTCTTCGACTTATTTGTCATGTTCTTATGTTTACAAAAGTGTTTACGGCTTTGACCAACGAAATTCTTGGTGAATTCGCGATGCTAAAGAGTTTTTGATTGCACTACGTGCCTAGGTCTGATTAAGAAGTCAATGCTTCCTGTTTTTGTAAAATGCAGCATTCCCCCTAGAGAGCCAACGCCTGACCACGTTGAACTCTTGGAAGATATGCCGCTTGCCTTTTCTCTCTTCCTTGCTCATGGAGGCGTAATGCTGAAACTCGTCGTTCCAATAGAAGTCGACTATTGCCGCTATCGCATTCATCACTGAAAGCGGTGCTCTGGCTGTGCCCTCTGGCTTGTCGCTCGTTTGGTCGGTCGGTTTCATTTGCATTGCGCCTCTACTCTATAGTCATCGATGCGGTTCCAATGAGCTGATAGCTGAACGCGGCAAAGTACACGCGAATCAACCACGGACGGAGGCCTCAAAGGCGACAAGCTTGTCGCCTTCCGTTGCATCCTTACCTTACTTACTACGCACACAGCATCAGCCATCACTGGAACCCCCAAGCTAATCTTCGTAACTCAGCATTACCGTATAGACGGGGTCTCCATCGTCTCCACGGCTAAACGTTGCACGAAGTTCAACTTCTTCGCTTCCTTTTGATTTCTCTACCGAGATAGAGAAACACACGTCGCGCAAAGTTGATTGTGAGAGCTCTTTATTAGCTCGTTCAATCAACTCCTTTACTCGCCTTTCTTCTTCCTGCTTGTCGTTCGCATTGAACGGGAAGCCGATCACTTCCGCCCATGCACACGCCGTGACCGCAAAGGGAAAACAAATCCCCAATGCTCTAGCTTGTGCACTGACGTCAACAAGGACGCCATCATCTAGGGCCTGCGCCCGTGTATATGCTTCCATCACCTCGATACCTGCACAGGCATCAAAGAGCGAAAAGCCGTGAGCGCCGAGGCGTTCAAGTTGTTCGAGAAGGTCGGATACTAGGACGTTTCTTGGTCTCATTGTTTCCCCTCCTCTACTCGTCAGCCGATTCATTGCGTTCAACTTCGCGATGATTGACAAAGTCAATCGCACATCGCAAAGCTTCGATAGCAGCGAGCCCGTCCGCCGTCCCATTTAAGACGTTCGTATCGTGCCACTCTCCATCATTCGCCCTATAACGACGAACAACGGATAAGTTGGAATACATGCGGCCCGATTCGGCTGCATTTTCAAACACGCTACACTTGACTGACCCGATGCGTTTAACAAACGCTGGGCCTTGTCCTTTCTGTTCCTTCTCTACTTCCTTTTCTTTTTTCATCTTCTTTCATCTCCAAAGTGGAAACACGCTTCAAATCCGCCAAGCATCCGTATGGTGCCATGGTCTGATGGATGGATTATTCATCGCTTTTTCGCTATAAGTTGCTCAGTTTTGACCTCGATGCTGGGAAGTCCACCGACGGCCAGTTTGAAACCCTTTAACTCGATCGGCGTAAGCATCGTCAATCGATAGACTGGAGCCTTCATGCGATCAGCAATCGCGGTGAAGGTTGCCGCAAGTTGATTCGCGTCAGCAATTGTTTGAAAAGATCCGCCCGTTTCGGTTGCAATGAGGCGAAGCGATGGCTCGTCGATTTGGCCACGATCAAGTCCAACGACGTGAACCTGACACTGAGCTTCTCGGTAGAGCTGAAGCGTGTGCTCAATGTCGATGCGATTGCTACTGTCGATGCCATCCGTGAAGAGGATTGTCACTTTTCTTCCAGTAAGTCGCACTTGCTCTTGAGCATCGAATCGGAGTGCTTCGTTCATTTGCGTTGCGCCATCGGCAGAAAGCGCAGCGATTGCCTCAATATGAACGTCTTGATCATGTGACCGCGGCGAGATAGCTTTTACGTCGGATGCAAATCTGACGATCCTTACTTTCCAAGGGTTCGCGGTTTGCTTAACAAGCGCCGTACACGCCTCCTTGAGTTTCTCAAAGTCAGGTCCTGCTACTGATGACGAACAGTCCAGAAGGATGCTAAGACTCAATGTTCCTATCGATGCCGATGTTTGCTCGACTCGAACTGGATAGATATTCCGATTTTGGCACTCGGCCACAAAGTCGACTCGCGATAGACCCTCGACAAATTCGCCCGATTGCTTGTTCACGGAAATGTCCACAGTAGCTATAGATCGCGTTTGGTTTGCCGATAGAATCGAGACCTTGCAATTTGGAGCTAGCGCCGTTGATATGGGTAGCTTGGCAATTGGTTCGTCGACCGATTCTGTGCTTATTTTTGCGATTTTTGCGAAGCTAAGAGCTTCCTCAAGAATCCGGCGCTGCATCGCTGGATCTTCATCGACGAAACGAGCGAAGTCTTGAAGTCGTTTTAAATGTAGATTTTGTATTCGCTCAACTTCGGCAGCGGATGCCGATATCGTCGAAAGAGTTTTGGCAAGTTTGGCTTGATTTGCTTGGAACTCTGATTCGACTTCGTGAAGTCTGGTAACTTGCTGGTCAATGACATGGTTTAGCCGGTAGCGATCAACGAGCGCTAAAGACGATACCGAGAGTAAAATGAGTATCCAAACCCAGGAAGAACCTGAAGATTCCAACCAGCGCCGTTGTCGAGGATTGGCATTGGTGGATTTGGATGGGACGGTGCGTTTGGTTAGGGATGTTGTTTTCATGAGTAATCGTATTGATGAAGGGATTTAAGAGATTCGAGTGTGTAAATTCAAGAGCTATGCGTAAACCACTTTGTCGAAAGTGAGCTGAAAAAGCTTATTCCTTTACCTTGTCGAAAACGATGCGCTCGCCTTCGATGCGTCCGCCAAAATCCTTGAGCGAATTCCATTCGTCGATCGTATTGAGAGCATTCCGTTCGTCGGTATAAGCCAACCATAGGTCGTGTCCCGTAAGTCCGTCGAAAAGAGACTGCACGGAATGAAAGCGACGAAATCGAATTCGGGCGACGCACGCTCCATGAGCATTAGTGTCAGCAAATACCACGGTTGAACCAGGATCGAGTGATTCGATCAGGTCCTTGAGCCGCTCTTCACTCTCGCGAGGAAGCGGGGGGAGAGCGTAAACGACGTCGGCTTTTTCCTGTCGCATGTACGCACCATGAGCTGGACCCACACTCTGATACGCGCCGTTGACGATAAGATCCGCTATCACCTCCAGCCGATTTGATGGCGCGCCCGCGATCTTCGCTAATCCGTATTCGGAACAATGAGCTGCCGCAGAACCAAGCACTAGGAGTTGCTCTTTTTCCGACATGCTCGCGATCTTTAGTAACCCTGCAAAATGATGGTCGATATGGTCGCAGACAACGGCGTTCGACTCCTGTTGCATTTGGTCCTTGGTGATGTAGGCTTCAAGCGTTTTTTCCACACCGACGAGAATTCCGTGGAAATATTCGATTTCGCCTTTCACTGAAGTTAAACCACGAAGAACCGCTTGTTGTTTCGCTTCAAGTTCAGCTATTGAGTCGGCTACATCACGAATCTTCACCATTAGGTCAAAGACGCCTTTAGAGACTGAAGTCGATCGCCACCACTGGAGTTTGGTGACCTTGTCGAGGAAATTCTGTTCTAAGTTTTCGGACTGGTTGAATGTGTCGTTCAGATCTTGCTCGACCGAAGCTAACGTTGATGAAGCAAGCTTCTCAAAACCGGCAAACAATTCCAATCGTTTGGTTAGTTCGTCAAACGTTTTGGGATATTCGGCGAGTGTGAGTCTCACGTCCTCGGGAACAAAGTCGGTGGTGACTTGCGATTGATACCGCATCGCGAATCGAGTTACGGCACACTGCTTATTGATCGCATTGACTAAACTAACAGGGTCATCGAACGGAACACGTTCAGCGATGGATTGAACCTCTTCACGACGATTAGGGTCGATCGAGACAACGTCGAATATGACTTCTTCGACTGTCGACATGTCTGGAACGATCCCAAGTCTCATCGTCTGAATCAAATTCCGATATACTTTGGCAATCGGTGCTGCGATATCGAGACGACGATTCAGCGGATTCTTAAAATCAACCTCTCGGCTAAGGATCGCACCGAACTGATCGTCCTGTTCGCGATTGGGTTGCGGCAATGCCAGATAGTCGGTCATTTGAATCGACTGAGTGTATACGCCGTCGAGAAGGAGGTATTCATCACGGCGATCTCGGTTCTGACCGGTCGGTAAAATTTCGTGTAAGAATATGCTCTTGCAGGTCTTCCTTTCAAACACCTCTTCATATCGAAGCGCATAGTGCAACGTGCTAAGCAACGAAGATGCAGCGTTGATTCGACAGCGGGAGGTTACCCCTACGAAAGTTCCAGGTCCGAGAATATTGAACCGAAGTTGAATGCTCGTTTCAAGGTTGGAGAGGGAGCGAACAAATTCCTTTGCCAATACGACTGCTGAACCAGCAAATGCTGCTCCGGCAATACTTCCATGCAGGTCGATCGTAACCATCGACGGCATGCAATTCGTTCTTTCAAGTGCCTGTTCGGGAAGTTGACGAAGGAATTGCTGAAAATCAGCCGATTGAATTAATGAAAGAGCGGCCGTTTTTGCGTTCATTAATCGACCGCCATATCCCCCAAACGTATTCATATTTGCGGTCTTTTCAGATGCAGCCCGCACTGATGGCGAAGAAGACTGATGCAAAGTTCCAGAGGTTTCACCCGCCCCCATTGCAAAATAGAAGATGCTCTTATCACCAAACTCTTCACGGAGAATTTGAATCTCACGAAGGTTGTCGATAGCTAGTACGAGTGCCTTGGGGTCATCGCGAAGGATGTTCGTGAGCTGAGACTTCGAACCGCCAATTACGGCGTGGAATCTCAAAACATCGAGTGAATCATTTCGACGGGTTTTTCTAGTTCGATAGAAATTGTTTTCGGACATGGTGAATCCTAGATTGGTGAAGGGGAAATAATCGGTCGGAAATCGAGGAAGGCTTTTCGAGATAACGTACTGGGTTGAGAGTATGGTTGAGAAAGGCTAATCGATCGTATATGGAATTTTTACGATCCCGAATTCTGTGAAAGCCGATGCGAAATCCGGAAGTCGATCCGTATCGGAAAGAAGGAGCAATGACATCCCAAGTTTCGATGCCTTTCCCGCAGATGGGAGTAAGGGATGTGTATTTGCAAATAGAAGTTGCGGTAGTTCAAGAAGATTTTTGTTGTTCGATTCGTGTAGCTTTTGCGTCGGCAACAAGATAAGTGCCTCTCGGACTTCATTTCTCTCTGCGGCATCGAAGAGATCATCGATCCAAGATTCCGCGCGTGCGGTTGGCCCTATGATCGATAAGACGGTGAAAGGCCAAAGAGTGCGACCGATTGTCGCTTTATTGCCGGTTACAATCTCGGGTGTGTCAATCTCGTTGATGCCCAAGTGGATACTAGTAAGGATAAGATCGGGTGTTCCTAAGAAATTCGCGATTGACGCCTTGAAATCGCGACTAAGAATGTCAGAAGCATTGATTGAGTTTGGCAGATCCTTGGTCGTGGCTTTTTTTTCTGCCATTATTGAAAAGATTCTCGATGACGGTAATCGACGTAAGACCTCTTCATCGGAAAGCTCGTCAATTTCTAGACTTGGAAGCGATTCTTTCAAATCGCCTCTAAGTGTGGCAATGTTTCTATCGACGAACTCGCTAAATGCCATGTATCGTTGGGCAGTTCGAAGGCTAAATGACTCCTTGCATTCCGTTTCAACCCACTGGCTGAATTGGCCGTGTGGTTTAAGGTTTCGAACTGCCCGTAGCTGTCGTCCGGCCTGATAGAAGCCCAGTGCCACGAATCCAACGCAGTTTGTAATGGCGTTGTGCAGTCTGAGCACCGAGCGCTTGAGTTCATCTAGACCAGGTTGTTCACTTTCGGTTACTTGAGCCAAAAGCTTCAGTGAGTCGGACTGTGACTTAGACAGTTTCGAAAGTGAGGTCGTTGTTTTCTTATTTGACGGCATGTTTAGGTCCGATTTTTGGTTTGTGGAACTAAATGGAATTTAGATTCAATTTTGGAGAGACAAGTGTTGAGTAATTACTGCAAATCGAGCCAAATTGGTTCGGTAACTGACTATATGTCGATGGATCTAGATAGTTTTTCGCGCAAATGGCTAAAAATTTTCTGGTGACATAATTCGTCGCAAGATGTCGCACGCAGCGTTGTACTTACGCGTGACCGTGTCGTATGAAATGCCATAGCGTTTTGCTGCTTCGTGACGACTATCGCCACGGAAAAATATCGAGTCGATGATCTGGTGCAGATCGAGTGGCAACAAATCAATCGCCCTCAAAAGTTCTTCGTGTCTCGAAGGGGTTCTCTCCGATGGCTCGATAGCAACTGTCAGGTGTTCGAAAAATTTGCGATTACGCACTCGATGTCGGAGGCAACGTCGATTGGCGTCTATGGCTCGACGCGAAGCAGTCCTCGCAACAAGTCCGAAGATGTTCGTGGCGTACGATTGATCCTTTCGAAAGATTTCCATTAGTGCTTGCTGTGCAACATCCTTGGCCATTGATTTGTCGTACAAGTATTTTTTCGCTTCTCGACATGCAATTTTGGCTGCATCCTTCCACTGCTGATCACTATATTGGCAACTCATTCGAACAACCTTGACTTTCTGGGCTATCCATTCGGTGATCCCCCGATGGATTGGCCGCTTGAAAATGCGTAAACTGTCTCCAATTCCGCATCGGCCTGGTGATTGCAATGAACAAACGAGGACGAACGGAAACAACAAGTGTCAATTGACTTTCGAAAGAAAAAGAAGTCGTTTAGCGGCGCTAAATACTTGCTTGCAGGAAAGAAATGCCAGGAAGAAGCAATGATGAATGAGGAAGACGACGACAACGGATTCGACGAGATCGATCTAGAAAGGCCGATATGTATCGGCGAGTTTATTAGGATCGAGGACGAGCAACCAAACGAACGATTGCTTTCGTCGATTGCAGTGAACGAAATCGTAGATCGTGAAACCTTCTTGAAGGGGATCCGCGACGAGTGGGGGATCGGACGAATGTTGCCCGTGCTCCGGGAGCTTCAGACAATTCTCAAGAACGTTCGTAAATCAAACGCCATGGTCGCAGAGCAAATGCGTGTTACGCCCGCCACAATAAGTCATTGGTTCGCAGGACGAACCGGCGTTTCTCATGGAAACTTTGAAGTGCTACAGCGAACTTTCTCGGAATACTGGGACGCACGGAGGTTTTCGAACAGTGCCTATCAGGATCTCTGCGGATATATTCGAGCAATTTCGAGACAACGCTTCGGCGCGAAGGTTGAACTCATTCAATTCCTGAGCACACACCAGTTTTTCTTTCTTTGGTGCGTCTTTCGAACAAAATCGCTTGCCGACGCTATTAGGACGAAAAAGTTTGCCGAAGTCGATGTTTTTCTGATTAAAGCAGAGCTATTTGCGCAAAACATCTCGTTGTTATATGGTGAACCCGATGAAGGAATTGTGCGTGTGATTGATAAAAAACGCACGCTACTTGACTATGGAATTTACTTCTATTGTGTCGTGAGAGGACTAGACCGTGTCTGCTGGTCAAGACCCAACAATTAACGATCTTAAAAAGCTATGCGAAAGACTCGCTGGTGAAATTGATGTCCCAAGTGCCGACGCTTCGGAAGACTTGCTTCTTGAAAGTATTGGCGAACGCTTGCGGCTATTGTTGCCTAGAGGTGAATCGGGTGGTAAGTCTTCGGTATACGACCAGATAATCCTTCGAACCATGGAACAGTTGCAAGACAAATATGCAAGTGAATTGGAAGCAGGAAATATTTCTACCGCTGTCGTTGGTTTGAGAGTTGTTGCAGACGACATCGTGACGGAGCTTGGTGCTGGCCACCCACTACGCCGCGATGCGTTATTCAATTTAGCCAGTGCGTTTCGATTGTCCCAGCAGTACGATGATGCTCGAGTAACGTTTGAACAAGGCCGAGAGCTGTCGATTCAGTTTTCGGGAGCGGACTCATCCGAAGTCGCAATTTTTTCGAATGCAATGGGAAGCCTTTTAAATGCGACGAAACAATTCGAGGAGTCCATGGAGTTCTACAGCGAAGCGGTTGGTATTTTCCTGAAGGTGGGCAGTACCACAGATGCGATCCAATCAGCCACTAACTACGCACGATCTGCGAACGCCGAAGGAAAGTATTTCTCGTCTGTTAGAATGCTCGAAAAGATTCAACCGTTAATTTGGGATGAAATTGGGCATGTCACTGGAAACTTTTACAACGAATTTGGAATTTCGCGAGCTGGATGTGGCGACTTTGAAGAGGGCCTCGAGTTTTTTCGAAAAGCTATTTCTGAGCGAAGTTTGCTCGATGAATCGGAGAGCGTAGCGCTCGTCAGTTCGATAGCCAATACAGCTAGGTTATGTGAAATTATGGGCAAATCTGACGAAGCAAAGGCACTGCGATCGGAATTGGAAAGTCGACTTGATAACTCACACCCACACTATGTGTCGATTTGCCTTGAAGAAATTGCATCGATGATGGACAGCGAAGAAGTGGCTCAGGCGCGGTCAAAACTGATTCCACTGATTTTAAGGTCAGATAGAAAGAATGATTACGTCACATCATTCAGGAAAATCATTGGACAATTGCGCCTTATTCAGGGCGAGTGGGGTTTGGCGCTGAAGTCATTGAATAAGGCTTTGCTTGGTTTAAAGAGTTGGTCCATTCCGTGGGCAGAGTGTGAAATGCTTCGAGCGAGCGCACTACTACATTGCGGAGATACGATAAACGCAAGGAGGGCTGCGATAAATGCTCTCAAGATATTGACAGCGAGACTTGGATTGCATCATCCTGCTTGTGCCAGCGCATTCAGCGTGGAAGGAGCAATCTTCCTTGCAACAGGAAACTACGATAAAGCCACGAGTTCTTTTGAGGAGGCGCTTGAGATACGCAAAAAGGGATTAGGGCCCGATCATATACTTACAACGATCGCCGACCTAAATATATCAGTTGTTCGTTTGGCAGATGGAGATTTAGAACAATGTAAAAAATCGATGAAAGACATTGGACCGCGACTGTCGTCACTTCCTGACAACCATCCTTGGAAATTAGCATACTTTAATCTCGCTACGGTTGTTGCGATACGTTCTAACGAAGTTGACTTCGCAAACGAAACCGCTAAAAAACTCGATAAAATCCTTTCGGAATCTGAGCCACCCTTGTACGACAGTCACTTGCGAATTTTGAACAACCTTGCGTATGCCGAAATGGCGATGCGATCGTACGCAGAGGCTATTCTTACCGCCCGTCGCGCAATGGACATCATGAACGCTGCTAAATCGATTGATCCAATCCTTGAGATCACAGTCTGTAACAACTTTGGAGTTGCCTGTGTTTTTGCGAAACGATTTGACGAAGGCAACGGTTGGTTTGAACGCGGCATTCGAATTTTGGATAATTTGCAACCGAGTATCCAATCACTCGCGACAACGATTCGTGAGAATGCTGCCGGTTGCAAATCAGGCGAAGTAATATGGCACGTACCATTGATTCAGAGACTTATATTGCTATCGACCGCTGCATAGGATCAGAAGAAAAACATTCCAGGTTTCAATTCGATGAGGTAATTGCTAAACGGGTAATGTTTCGGGCTTCAATCAAGATAGCTCGTGTTTCTTAGCCAATTCTGAATCGCGGCTTCGGCTATTTCTTGCACCGTCGATGGTTTCCGTCCGCGAAGCTTTTGCTCAAGGCCTGCTCTCTTTAGAGCCGCAGCCGTCTTAGGCTGAAGGCGAGTCGTTAGCGGGACAAGTAGATTAGCCATTCCAAGCATAGCATCGTCGTTAAATTCGTAGTGGTCACGTTCCTTACTTTGCTTTCTTTGTATCCGAGGTGCAGGCTTATCGATTCGCCTCGGTTCCAATGCTGAAAAATCGGTTTCAGCTTCATTCTCGGCGCGTGTCGGCTCGACGTTAAAATCAGCCGCGACTTCTGACGTCGATTTTTTCGCGTCGGTCGACGCTCCAGACCCATGTATGAACGCCAATTTATCGGGCGTCATCGCCAAAGCATCACCTAGACTTCTTCTTGCGTTAGCCATTTGCAACCTCCTTTTTTAATGTCATTGAAACAAGTTCGTCGACCTTATCGTCGAGAAGCTCCCTAAAAAGCGCGTCGATATCGTCCGCAGCCGACTGAGCTTTCTTTCCCAAAAACGAGACGCTCGTGGCCTGACCGGCCGCATCGCGATAGGCTTGCAAGTCTCGAATCACGCTTTTGGCAACCTGAACACCAAGTTTTTGAGCAGCCAAACTAAGCTCCTTAGAAATAGAGTCGCGCGTCTTCATTTTATTTAAGACAATGCGCCCTTCTGGTCGTCCGCCATTTATGCCCTGAGCAAACTTCAAGACATCGGTTGCTTGTTGAACACTTCGCAAATCCAAAATCGATGGTGTCAGCGGCAAAATTGCAAGATCGGCTAAAATGAGTAAGGTGCGAGAAATATCGTCAAGCCCTGCTGGACCATCGCCCACGACAATATCGTGGCTTTTACGAAGCTCTGTGGCTTCCTTGAGGCATTCCTCTGGGGTGGTTGCAACTCGAACTACGATAGTCGGCTCCGCTTCGGCGATCCACTGTGAACTCGAACGCTGTTTATCGGTATCGATCAACGCTGTTTTAATTCTAAGACTGTGCGCCCAAAGTACCAAGTGCGCTGCGAGCGTCGATTTTCCGACGCCTCCTTTCGAATTACAAATCACAATCATCATGATTTTTCGACGCTAGCGCGTTGAAAGCTTTCTGGCAAGATGGATTCTTTACTTACAAGCTGGCAAGAAACGCAGCATGCCAGCCGCTAAGTAAGATGACTGGCAGCCATGCCAGATTGGTTGCAATATTGCTGGTTTCAAAGTCGTCAAAGCTGCAAGCTTGCTGGATTACTGTCTTACTATCCTGAATCCTTGCAAGCTTACTTGTAAGCATGCAAGCAAGTCGCCTTGCTGCATGGCCAGTCTTCATGCATGCAAGATTTTTCAACTTGCGCGAAGATATGATTGCGCGGTAGCTTTAATTTCAGGTATGGTTACTTCAAGCTGGTTGAAGTAAGAGATAGCAGTACCGTGATTCGAGCAAGTTTTTTAAGTGGTACCGTGATTCGAGCCGTCTTTTGTAAATACTACCGTGGAATGAGTCGGTAAATTACCGTGGAATGAGTCGGTCGTTACCGTGATGTGAGTCGGTTTAGTACCGTGGAATGAGTCGGTTTTTCTTTCGTATTCGTGTTTAAATACAGTAGGTTACGAACCGGTAAATCTTAATAATGTTGTTATTAAAATAACAAAACAGAGCTGATGCTCATTTTTAAAAGATAGAAAGAGTGAGGAACGAGAAACAAGACAATACAGCCAAAGTGATTCAGCTTCACGACTACGATCGATCGCTTGGAACCGATGAACTGAACCTAGCTGAATTCCCACTCGCTGCACTTTCGAGTAGAACCGAACCAGGGCAAAATACTTTGCTCTTCGAAGATACGATCTTCGATGAAGGAGCAAGGACTCAAGTCAATCGTTCTTTGGTGATCGCAGGTAGCGATCACTTCGGGTTGCCGAATGCAATCGATAGTGACATTCTACTTGTGCTCGTACATCTATCGAATGTTCGCAATGGTTTCAAATCAAAACGAGTCGAATTCTCTCGATACGAATTAATAAAGTTCTTAGGGTGGAGTGATTCTGGTAAATCTTATCGACGGTTGGACGATGCGTTGAAGCGCTGGACGTCGGTAACGCTGCACTACAAACACGCATGGTGGCAACGATCAGGACAAAAATGGAGAAGCCGATCCTTTCATGTGATCGAAACTCTCGAGCTTAGAGCGAAAGACGAAATTCACGATGACGGTCTAAGCAGCTTTACTTGGAACGACGTGATTTTTGAATCCTTCACTGGCGGCAATCTGCGGCGAATAGATCTAGGCGTTTACTTTCGGCTAAAGCATTCGACATCGCGGCAAATGTACAGGTTTTTGGACAAGCGATTCTACATGAAATCGCGGCTCGTTTTCGGGCTTTCGCAATTTGCCACGGAACATATCGGGCTTAGTAGAAAGTACGATGCTCACGAGATTAAGCGCAAGCTTATTCCGGCAATTCGCGAGCTAGAATCGATCGGCTTCTTGCGTCCACTTGCGGAAAGCGATCGCTTTAGAAAACTTTCACCGGGAAATTGGGAAGTAACTTTAGAGAAAGGGCAGGCGAAGATTGCTGACACTGTTGTTGGCAGCATCACCAACGAATTAAAGCGACGCGGCGTCAATGACCGCGTGGCGAAAGAGCTAGCATCGAAGTTCACGAAAGAGCATATCGAGCAAAAGATTTCGATGCACGATAAGCTTGTTGCGGCAAAGGATAAACGTATCAGAAAAAACCCTGCTGGATTCTTAGCCGCGTCGATTCGCCATAATTATGAGACGATAATTGATTGCGCGCCATCTAATGCGTCGAAGCCAGTTGCTTCTCACGCAAAGGTTGTTGAACCTCCAGCAAGAAGTAGGGACGACAACGAACAAAAGCGATTTCTTGCCTACTGGGAATCGCTCGCAATCGACGATCGCGTTCGCATTGAGCGTGATGCAATGAACGCTGCACCTCGGTTTCACCGAGACACAATTGCGCGACTTAATTCCTCCAATCGCGAATTACAAAGTCAAATGAGGCAACGAATAATCCAAGAGTTTGTGATCAAATCTGAGCGAATCGATGACAATTGAAAGTCATTCCGACTACGGCACATTCTGCAAACAGTATTTGAATCCCGACAGTTTTTTTGCTATGCTCCGTACCACAAGGCGATGGATAGTCCTTGTAGGTCGCTAGAAAAACCTAAAACGTTTTGCGGCGCTTTTCCATTTGGAAGGCACGCCCGGTAAACATGGCTACCACCATGCTAAGGGTCGATGGAGCTAACCGCCCATCAAGTGCCTGCCGTAGAGCCGGATGCCTGGAGACAGGCTTGTCCGTGCTCGATGGAGGCTCGATTGAGTAATGCTACTGATTTTGTATTTCAGTAGAGCAATCCAATCGTTCTATCCAATAGGTTCAAACAAAAAGGATTTGGAAAACGGGCGATGCAGAAATACCTTATGCAAGGTTTGCAACGAGGCTCTTTAAAGAGCCTCGAAAGAAACTTGTGAAGGCCGCCATGTACGAAGTTGGTGCGGTGGTAGCAATATGCTCCACCTAATCCACACAAGGGGTTCGCTTCCTCTCGTAAGGGGCGCTCAACTTGATCGATCGCAGGGAGCCTATGCTGTCGTGAGACAGGTAGCCGGATGCAGACACATCCGGGGATGAGAGTAAGTCTCTCACCGCGAATAGCTCAACTGTGAAAGGCGAGTAATCGCTTGGTCGTAAGTTCTCATGGAGACGACACCGAAGAAGTTTGAAGGAAACCAATAGGAGGCCTTCAAACGGCAAGTAGGGTCTTGATTCATCGGTAAGGGAGAAGCTTCTATATTCTGTCCCCTGAAATCGCTTCCGAAAATTTTTCGGTAAGCGGAAAGTATGACGGCCTGATAGCCGTACATAGAATCAAGTACGTTCACCCTTGCTGAGTAACGTCAGCTAGCCACGTGAACATGAGAGCAACTTATATGGATAATGCAGGAAGGTCTTGAGTTGCCGGGGGTGGTTCCTCGGAGCCTCGTTAAGTCAACGAGGTGCTTGAAGCAAAATGTGAATTTACCAGCATCGTGAATCCGCCTACGCGGTTGCATGATGCCTCGGTTGTTTCAAATATTTGCGAAATACTCAAGACTGGGAGTGGGGCCTCAGTAGAAGTTGACTGAAACGGTTTACGGAAGTAAGCCGCGTGTAAGTTGAGCGATGCGCAGGGGAAGGTACTCCTGCCTCGTGCTGTTTGCTAACAGGTGGTGCTGGGCGAACATAAGCCGACGAAAGGGCTGACGGCGTTTTTAGCCGAATGGAAAGTGCGGTTTGCTCGTGAAGTCTAGCGGGATGCTTTTTGCTGTGCAAAGAGCATCCTTGCTGGCTTCAATGAGCGATTCTTTGGCAAGATGCAACATGCGGTCAAACCAGACGTCTCCTGACGGAGAAGTGTGCTTTGGCAGTGGATCAGCGGTCGACAGTCGACGTGTTTTTTGAAACCGACGATTGTCACCGTGAAGAGGTTAAAGCGGAACGCCAATGGAATTGGGCGGCGTGTAACTAGGAATATAGTTCGCCGCCGCCCAATCCAAGGCGACGTCCGCAACGCTGAGGTTTGCAACATGAAGGACTTGAGGTTTGCTCTTGAGGTTGCATCGCAGTGCGAGTTGCTTTCACGACGAAAGTAGCGAGCGCTGATTGCCACAAGGATTTTTGGCTTTGGAGTGTGAGCCATTCGCAATGAATCACACTCCTTTTTTTCTTTTTGAAGGAGTCGCAATATGGAGTACCGATATGAAACAAAGAGTATAGTTGGATTCGTGCAGATGCTTGCCAGCAATTACATGCCGCACGGCTATTGGTTCTATGTGACTGGCAGGGTGCCAGTGGGCAAGAACGCGGATGCAGTCGACCAAAAGATTCTTGCCAAGTACGGCATTGAGCTTTCTCGTCAGCAGCGATCTCGCCGGAAGCTTCAGGGCTTTGCAAACCTGCATTACCTTCGCTATCAAGACTTCTTCGTCATTCTTGCAACCCACGGAAAACATCCGTTCTTTGAAGCCGAGGCGACGAGCATCAAAGACATCCGCAAGATACCAATTCAGTTCAACGGTTACTCGCTTAGCGTCAAGCGCGGAGGCTTTCTAAAAAGGGAAGAAGGGGAGGAGGCAGCAACCCTTGATAAACGCCACCGAGTGCGAGTCATCATCTCTCGCGAAGCATTTCGAAACCTTGCCGCCTACCTTCTCGAACTCGCCACGCATCGAAGCGCCGAGACTCTTAGATGGGAATTCTGGAATCAACCCTTTGAACCATACGCCCCCATACGAAAGCAACTCTTGAAGGTTCTTCGAGCCGTCAACAATAAGCGATCCGCAATGGGGTACGAAAAACTCAAGCCCGACTTCATCCGGTATAAAAGGAAGATCGTGAAACCATTCGATTATGAATTCAAACCTTCCGAAGCTCCAACAACATATGCCGAAGCAATTCATCACCGACCTGAACCACTTCCTCGATTCGAAAGGCGAGATAGTCAAGCCGCTTCCGAAACCAGCTCTTCGACTAGCGAGCTTCTTGACGCTCTTGGTTGAGAAGGCGACGCAGCAACCGGTTGGAGCCTCTGTCAGTCACGACTTTCCATGCCATAACAAGCGTTGTAAAGGGCGACTCGCTACGGTGATTTCCGACGAAAAGTCAGTCATTCATTGGCTCTGTTCCGATTGCCTAGAAGAAGGCTCGATCAGTAACTGGCAAGACTCGAAGTGGGACATGCGATCCAACTTATCCAAAAGTTCTCTATAACCTCCAGCCGCTGAACGCTTCGATACCGTCTCGCGTCGGTCGATTTGCGTAGCATCTCCAGTCATGGCAAACTGTGCTGTTCGATTTTTTTAATAGGAGGAATGTATGAACGAACAACTAGCAACGAAAGGAAAGAAAAAAGAAACCGAAAGCGAAGTAATGGACCCTGTCCACGTGGTTCGCAAAGGCGCGATTGCAGCAAGCATATGGCAGCGACAAAGCCCAAGCGGCTATGCCTATTACGACTTCTCGATCTCGCGATCATGGAAATCGATGAGCACCGAAAAGACCGGCTATTCTCGGAATTTTTTCGAGACCAACCAGGCTGATCTTTTTGAGGTGATCGAGAAGGCATCGGCATGGATCGTTGAAAAGCGATCTTCCGATAAAAGTGCTTCTCCAGAGAAGCTCGCCGCGTAAGTGCACTTCAACTTGATGGATGGCCTGTCAGCCACTAAATGCTGCCGGGCTATCTATTTTTTAGGGAGTAGCAACCCATGCAAAATGAAATCCCATCGCCTGCAACGGACGCAAGCCAAAATGTGGCAAAAATCTCATCCGATGGAAAGTCTGCATCGGCTGATGAATCGTCTGATCTCGAAAACGAAGTTCTGCAAGCCGAGTATCGCAAAGCATATCTTGAGCAATTGAAACGCATGTCCTGTCCAGGTTGCGGAGAAGACCCAAGTCTGCCGTTCTAGCGGACTAATCAGCGAAAAACAGGGGAAATCAAGCAAGCCTTCCGGTTTTTATCGAGAAACGCAAGCTAGAAGCTAACGCAACTTAGTCAACCCAAAATTTTCGTGTTGAACAAGTTATTTTGAAGCTCGAAATGCCGCCACGCCCCTCGTACCATAGAGTGTTCCCCCCGATGATTTATGTGATTCTAAGGCCGTTGGAACTGCCTGATTCGGGAGATTTACGCCCCCTAGCCAGTTGCTTGACGAACGGCAGTTGACTACCTTGAGTAGCGACAATTGTTTTGGGGCGGGAACGCTCAGCGACGAAGTCAAAGCTCATTGACTTCAAAGGTCCATTCAAATCGTATCGATTGCGAACGAGATCTTCGTGTCCTGCCCTTAACGCAACACGATCATCATCAGCAAGAAACATCGGTACTTTCATGTTCGCTATTAAGAAGTTCAAAGAGAACGCTCGTCGCCTTCATTTTCGAAAATTATCGAATCGGCAGCGATTCTTTGAGCAGCTCGAACAACGCTTGTTGTTGAACTCTGATTGGCGCAATCCAGCTCGTCCTATGGACGTCAACAACGATATGGTGGTCTCGCCAATCGATGCCCTGATCGTGATCAATCATCTGAATCGACGCAGTGGTCCTGACTCGCAATCGCCGCTTGGCCCTCGAACGCAATTGCTTTCGAATTATATCGATACCAACGGTGATAATTTTGCATCGCCTATCGATGTCCTTCAGGTTATCAACCATCTCAAGCGGCGCGACTCAGGAGCGAACCAAGAACCTGTAAGAATCGAAGGCGAATCCGAAGTTGCCCCTGCTGGCTTTATCAGCGTCTCGTTCGCTGGCCTTCCTGGTAATAGTTCGCAAATCGTCGAACTCTCCACCCAGATGAACGTCGGTCGTGAGGAGTTTAACGAGTTAGGCTTCTTCGTTGTCGATGACGCGAACGGATCAGTGCGCGGAGTTCTTCCGACTTCACCTAACTATGCTCAGACAGTTTTCGATTTTGCACCGCGTCAGGTCGCGTACTCGAAACGTGACCTCGCTCGAACTGCGAAATCGATGACCTTTCAAGGAGGTCAGTTTCTTTCGGTCTACGTCTTACAAGGAACGTCCGATAGTAGCGACCCAGCCGCTCACTTGCGAGTTCGCTCCGAAGGAGCAAATGCGATGAAGATCGGTTGGGAAGAACACAACGCCGTCACCAACAACTGGCCACTCGTCGGCGATCGCGGCTACGACGACGTCACCATCTCCGTTGCCATGGGAACACCGTATGACGGAAACGCGGCACCGGTCATCAGCAACATTAGCGATCAAAGCATCGATGAACTCAAGGAGCTTTCCATCCAAATCGTTGTCATGGATGCGAATCTTCCTAACGACAAGATTGTCTATTCGTTTGATACAGCCCCGCCAGGAGCCACTATCGATCCCGACACTGGTCTTTTGCGCTGGACGCCGACGGAAGCCCAAGGGCCGGGTATTTTCGAAGTCATCGTCCGCGCGACAGATCGCCAGAACGCCTTCGATACGGAAAGATTTACTGCAAATGTCTTAGAGGTCAATCGTCTGCCCGTGTTCACTCCGATCGGTCTGCAAACAATCAATGAAGAAGAACAGCTCGTTATTCAGGCGAAGGCTACCGATCCGGATATTCCTCTCGACGCGCTGAGGTATTCAATCGATAAGGGACCAACTGGCGCGATCATAGATGCCGTAACTGGCCAATTCCGCTGGACACCGAGTGAACTCGACGGCCCAGGTACGTTCAATGTAACTATTCGAGTAATTGATCGCGTGGGGGGATCGGACACGCAATCTTTCGTAATTTCCGTACTGGAAACGAACAAAGCACCGTCAATAACTCCTATTGGAGCTAAGGAGATTGAACAGAACTCCGAGCTTTCGTTCGGTGTTTTTGCAACTGACGCCGATTCGCCAGCAAATCCTCTGCAGTTCAGTATATGGAAGGGGCCAGACGGCGCTACAATCGACTTGGCAACTGGGGCTTTTAAATGGAAGCCAAGTTCCATTCAAAATGCTGGAACATACGAAGTTACTGTACTTGTTAAGGATTCTGAGGGAGCTGACGATACGGAAACTTTCGATATCAACGTCTTAGGATTGGAAGTGCTTGCGAATCTCGAAGTCGAATGGGTGGGAGCGCCGGAAATAGCGATAGCAGACCAAGCTACAACCATCTACTATCGGATAACGAATTCTGGCCCGAAAGTGACAAAAGGTACATCCTGGATTGATCGTATTTATTTCTCTTCCGATAACTCGTTGGATCTCACCTCCGACATTGTTGTTGGAAGCAATCCACACATTGGAGAGCTTATTCCAGGCGCTAGTTACACGGCATCTTTCACGACGGGTGGGCTCCAGATACCAGTCGGTTCGTATACCGTCTTCGTGGTTGCAGATAGCGAAAATAGCATCTTAGAACAGAACAATTTTGACAACAGCCGTAGTTCAATGGTCGGAACAACGATAACGAATCAACCCGCAGATCTAGTCGTAGTAGACTTCATCGCGCCAAGTATACTGGAGTTCAACACGCCACTCGTTCTGGCTTGGACAGTGAGAAATGGCGGTTCGGGTGCCACAAGCGAGACAAAGTGGTTCGATAGAGTGCTGTTATCCGCGGACGAAAAGCCAAGCGTAGAAGACCTGCCTCTGGTTTCATTCGAGCGCAATGGATCTCTCAATTCAAATGAACATTACTCGACTCACGACTTGACTGTAGAATTACCCAGTTTTGTATTTCCAGCATCATATTTTTTGATTCTTAGCATCGATTCGAATGACGATGTCTTAGAATCCAACGAAGATAATAACCGATCGGTTGTTTTACCAATCACATTGACAGCAAATGCCTCTGACCTAAAGGTAACTTTGATTACGGCTGATCAGATCGTCGAATCAGGCGGCACGATAAACGTTTCTTGGAGCGTGAAGAATGATTCGTCGGCATCGACGAACGTAAGCAATTGGTATGACGAAATTTATCTTTCTTCAAACCAAATGATCGAGTATGGAGATATTCTATTGGGAGCTGTGCAACATTCCAACACACTTCAACCAAATGAGCAATATTCCGACACCCGACGTTTCTCAATGCCGAATGAATTAGTCGGAGATTTCTTTATAATTCTTCGGACCGACTCTTCCTATCTTGTCTACGAAGATTCGGGGGAAACTAACAACGAGCTTTCGACTCTGGGTAAGGTCTCGACCGAGGCAGTGTTGAAGGGCGATATCGAAATACGTCCGAGAATGGAACCCGATCTGAAGGTATCCACCGTTGTCCTGCCGATTGCACCGAATTCGGGCCAAGAGTTCTCGCTAACTTGGACGGTCGAGAATGTTGGACAAACGTCGACGGATAAATCTTGGCATGATTCGGTGTTCCTTTCTATGGATCAAGAGTTTGACACGTTTGATGACTTCTATCTTGGGTCTGTCGAACATCCTCTGGGCCTAGCAACTGGCGAATTTTATACGGCGACACACAGCTTCGTTGCACCACAAGGTAGGCTGGGAGAGCAATATTTAATCATCGTCGCAGATGTAAATAGCCGACTCGCAGAAAGGGCGCGAGAGAACAATATTGGTATCGTAAAAACCACAATTACGGAGTCAGTATCTACTGAAGCCGATTTGGTCGTGAGTTCGATACTTCTTCCGTCTCATGCAGAAACTGCTCAAGAAATCTCAATCGACTATACCGTATCAAATGCGGGATCAAGCGACATTCAGAGAGAATGGTTGGACACTATCTTTTTATCATTGGACGAATTCTGGGATATTGACGACCCTGTAATCGCCAGAATTCCAAGACGCGATGGATTGCGAAGCGGAGACTTTTATACTCAAACCGTTACAGCTCAATTGCCTAGTGTACTGCCAGGAGATTATCGCGTTCTTGTTCGGTCCGACAGTCAAGGTCGAATTGGTGAGTTGAGTGAAGACAATAATACCGGAGTTAGTTCGAATGCGATCACTCTGACACTCACTACTTTAGACGTATCGAGTGCAATTACCGGCACGCTCAAGGTGGGCGACGTCGCCTACTATGAACTGAATAACACTTCAAAAGATTCTTTTTCTGTTTCACTTGAAAGACTATCGGAGAGCGGCTTTCTCGAGCTTTACGTTGCGAACAACCGTATGCCGACGCGAAGCGATTTTGACGCGGCTTCGAATGAGTGGCATTCGACGAAACAGGTACTTATACAATCTGTTGGATCCAACGAGAAGCTTTATGTTCTTGCGTTTGCGCGGGAAGCTATCACTGAATCAATCGAGTTCACCCTAGTAGTAGAGCCAGCGAGATTCATGGTATTGGACCGAGACCTGGGACAGGGTGGAAACTCAGGTCAACGCACTTTGAAAATCTCGGGAGCCGATTTCGATCGAAGTGTCATCGCTAGTCTAGTCGATGCAAACGGACTGCAAATCTTCCCTAAGAGCTACCATCGCGTTTCAGAGACCGAACTCTTTGCGACATACGATTTGATCGGGATCGAAGCAGGTGTATTCGACGTTCAAATAGAGAAAACATCAACAGGAGAAAGAGTTATCTTGCCCGACGCCTTTAAGGTAGTGCTTTCAAACCTCGATGTTCGTCAACCAACCGTTTCGGTACCCGCATCGTTCGTGCGACAAGTTCAGTACGGTGTTGTCCCAACATCCATTTCGTGGCAGAACAACACGTTGAACGACATATTGTCGCCGGTTGTTTATTTTAGATCGTCAGAAAAAATTTCAATAGACTATACGAGTGCACTATCTGGGATCGGAAGAAACAACATACAATTAATAGGTTTTGGCAATTCAAACGGGCCAAAGGGATTGTTACTACCAGGAGAAATTGTAAGTCAAAGGTTGTTCCAATCCATACGTACTCAAGAGGAAGTCGACTTTTTTTTAACGTACGCAGATTTCGACTCGGGGCTCTCATATTCAAATCCTCGCGATACTTTCAATTGGAGCGAGATCTTGGATAAGCTTACTGCCTCGTACTTGTCCGATCAAGAATTCATTTCGCTAAAAGCTGGCTTTATTGCAACAGTTGGCGATACGGTGGGTGATTTTCTAAACGTTGTTTCCAAGGGCTTAACGCGCCTTGGGGATCAGGCAACACGAGATTTTGATGTGAGCGTATCGAAGCTAGTCGAGCTTGCTTTTGACGAGTTTGTATCAACTACGGGCGCATCGCTGTCGGGGGTGTTGGAGTATCCTCGATTTGACATCAGTTTCGAATCCCTTGCGGTGAAGGTAGAAAATGTTCAGACAAAACTAGTATACACAAGCAAAATACTACAAGATGGAACATTTGTGTTCCCGAGAATAATACCTGGAAATTACGTTGTTTCTTTCGTAGGAACCGCAACTTTGGTAGACCCCTCGTACACGGTTACGGTCGCTAACAATGAGCCGAAATTAATCATGATTCCAATCGAGCAAGGAGTATCATTGTCCCTACGCGCAGAAGATAGGAGAAGTGGCTCTCCGATTCCAGACGTAGCAATTCGACTTCAATCAGCAACATATGCCTTCGAGCGAATCGCCGTGACGAATGCTGACGGAATAGCCGAATTCGATGGTCTCCACGCGGATAGTTACGACATTTTTGCAACCTCGACTTTACATAAAGACATAAACTCCGAAATCACCATTCCGATATTTCTGTCGGAGCTTTTTTCGACATTGACATTTGACGTTGGCGGAGTAATTTCCGGCCGCGTTGCGTCTGATGATGGAAACGGTTTATCTAATGCAACTGTTACGGCCGTTCGGCAAGGAGATCTACTGCATCGAGCGACGTCGAGTAGCTTAAATGGTTCGTATGTTATCAGTGGGTTGCAAGACGGAGTCTGGAATGTAAGCTTTAGCCATCCAGATTTTGCTACAATGCAAGGGGAAGTTGTCGATATAATAGAGAACGGTCAGCAAGTAGTTGATGTGAACCTTCGATCGGGCGGGCAATTGTCGGGCAAAGTGGTGGGTAGCAATGGAATGACAATTTCCAACGCTACCATCCGCGTTCTAGTGGATCAATATGTTTATAGTGATACTGTATCAAACTTAACTGGGAGCTTTCTTACGTCGGAGTTACCCGATGATAAAAGATTGATTGTTGAAATATCGGCTATTGGTTTTTTAACAGCGCGAGAAGAAATCGAAGCGCTGGGATTGAATGAGATTCGTGATGGCTTTGAATTTCAACTTCTGCAAGCAGCGACTCTAAATGGACGGATTCTAACAAGTATCGGCATTCCCGACTCAGGAATTAGAGTAGTTCTAGAGTCACATACACTGGGCAAACGTTTTACCAGCCTAACAGCGGGCGACGGCACCTTTTCTTTTGCGGAATACGACCTAATTCCTGGTGAATACGAAATATCAGCGCTCTCAGAAAAAACCACCGTAAAATCGATGCGAGTCACACTTGATCCGAGCACAGATACAGATTTGACACTGATTTCAATTCCGACCGCATCTATTATGGTGCTGCACTTTAGGCAAACAATTGTAGTTTGAATTTGATCGAGGTGGGCCAGACAGCACGATGTTATGCGGCAAGGCTTAGCAGGTCTCTCACTAGCGTATCCATTTTCGG
>Ga0163150_10002063_pt1 | contig 32154 bp, 24 predicted proteins | sample OliLakLV19P2IB_FD_148628 | JGI IMG/M metagenome (GOLD analysis project Ga0163150, IMG submission 148628) | Freshwater microbial mat bacterial communities from Lake Vanda, McMurdo Dry Valleys, Antarctica - Oligotrophic Lake LV.19.P2.IB | ecosystem: Environmental > Aquatic > Freshwater > Lake >...
CCTGTCCGGTTCGATGAGCGGGAAGTGGAAACGGAGCACGGCCGACGGCTATTGCGCCACCTACGGGGAAACCCTGAAACGGATGTAAGCCGAAGCCTAAACCACCGCGCCACTTCTCGACTCTACTGCGGTCCGGGTGCAGGCAATCCGACGTGACTCGAGGGCAGATTGCCGGCGCAACGCACGTCGAGAGATTTCCGGACCCGATAAATCGGGTCACTACAAGCATCCTTTGGAAGGCGGCACGGTGGCATGACCCTCCAGGCGCTTGCCCAGTCCCACACCCCTTTTTTCGCCACGACTGGAAAAACCCGCAAGTTCGTCACAGTTTGACACGATAAGTACGAATAGTTTCGCCCTGCGGAGTTGGCCGCGTTGTCGGCGAAGCAAGCCGGTGAAGCGATTCGGTGGACTCTGTCCGCGGATTGCAGTCGCCGGCCAAAACAGATTCACCGAGGGGGAATGTCCATGTCGCTGAAGCCCGTCCACGTCATTGTGCTCGTGCTGCTGGGGCTGCCAATCCTGGGGAGTTCGGGTTGCGCGTGGCCGCTGGCCACGACCATCCATCCCAATGTGCTGTTCCCCTGGCCGGCGCCGATCAGCCCGCTCTGGCAGAAGCAGCAGGAAGACAAATTCTGGGTCCACGAGCGGTACAAGCGCGTGCCGATTCTCGATCCCATCGTGACCAGCGGCAACACCATGGCGCTCGATCCTCCCTCGCCCGACGAAGTCATGCGGGCCATGGAAGCCATCCATCCGGTCGAGGGCGGCGTGCCGCTGTTGTGGGAACGGCACCGCGACAATGTCCGGATGACGGTCGAGCCAATCAGCGACTACATCGACCCGCCCCGCGTCTATCCGCTCTTTGGGCCGGCACAACTGCACCACGCACACTACAAGTGCACCGTCTACTACAGCGAGACGACGCGCAACGGCTGGCCGCTGCCCTACACCACGGTCGACGAAGACGCTCGCGAAGTCGTGTACATCGACCACAACCACTTTCACCGAGTTGGCAATGAGGACGAAGCGCCGACGGCCAGCCCTTAGCCATCCGCCCAGGAACACTTTTGCCCACGGGGTGGCGCGCTCGCGGAGGTCCGCGGCGCGCCACCCTTCTGTTATGCGCGTCCTTTCGCAACACCCACTGGCCATGTCGTTGCTCGCCTCACTGGCGCTGGCCGTGGGCGCCGCGCGCGGTGTTCTGGCCGCCGAAGGGCAGCAAGATCGTTACCCGATTGCCGCAGGGCACTATCAACAAGGGCGTTGGCAACTGGCGGCCGACGAGTTTCGCAAGCTGCTCTCGGAGAACGTCGCAGGCCCCACCTCCGAGCGGGCCCACTTCTACCTGGGCGAGTCGCTGGTGCAATTGCGACAGTTCGACGCCGCGGCAGCGCAGTTCCACGAGTTCCTGAGGGCGAACTCCGACACCACGCTGGCCCGCAAGGCGTTGTTTCGCGCCGGCGAATCGGACTATCTAGCCGGGCATCTCGACGCTGCCCAGCGCGATCTAGAGCGCTACGTAACGCAGTACCCGGACGATGCCCTGTGTGCCTACGCACTGCCGTACCTGGCCGAGATGGCCAAAACAAACGGCCGCGCTGCGGACGCCGAGAAGCTCTTCCGGCAATCGCTCGGCAAGCACCCTGCCGGTCCATTGGCCGAAGACTGTCGCTACGGTCTGGCCCGCACGCTCGAGACACAAAAGAACTTCGACGAGGCGAAAAGGATCTACACGGCATTGGCCGCGGGCAAAGGCCCTTGGGCCGACGACGCACACTACCTACTGGCCGTGCGACAGTACACCGACGGCGACTATGCCGAAGCGCTCCAGACGTTCGAGGCTTTTGAATCGACATTCAAGGACAGCAACTTGCGCGAAACGGTTCGTCTGGGCCACGCTCGAACGCTGGCTCAACTGGCCCTTGCCCTCGCGCGAGAGAAGCACTTCGACAAGGCCGGCGAACGGCTCGAACAACTAGAGGCCCTCAAATCGCCACATGACTTAGTGCTTTCGACCACGGCACGGCTTGCCGAGGCGGCAATCGCCGCGGACCAACCAGACCTCGCACAGGCTTGGTACGCACGACTGGCCGCCGACGACAGCCCTCCTCAGCAGCAACAGCAAGGACTGCTTGGATTGGCCGCCAGCCAAACCAAGTCGGGCAAGCTCGATGCGGCAAGTGAAACCTTCGGGCGGTTCCTCGATCAATTTCCCGACCATCCATCGGCCGCGGAAGTCTCCCTGGCCCGCGGCCAGCTCCTGCAGAAGCTCAAGCGGCACGACGCGGCGCTGGTCATGTATCGGCGCGTCGTCGAGCGGTCCGCCAAACCCGAACAAAAGCAAGCAGCGCTGTTGGCCGCGGCACGATTGCACGCCAAACTCGAACAGAACGCCGAGGCCGCCGAGCTTTACGGGCGGCTTACGAAGGAATTCCCCCAAACCACCGAAGCGGATGCCGCTCTCTACGAATGGGCCTGGGTCGAGCGATCGCGCGGCGACGCCACCAAGGCGTTCGCACTCTGGTTGCGGCTGCACGATGAGCTGCCGACAAGTCGCCTGTGGGCGGACGCAACTTGCCGCCTGGCGCAACACGCGCTCGACGGCAAGCAGCTCGACCAGGCCGAGAAGCTCGTGACCGAACTGCTCAAGGCGGAGAGTGCCGGCGACGTCGTTCCGCACGCCTTGTTTCTGCAGGCGCAGATTGCCGTCCGACGCGAGCGCTGGACGGAAGTGGCCGCGCCCTTGGATAAGTTGCTGGCGAACCATGCCCATCACGCGTTGGCATTGCCCGCATCGTACTGGATCGCCGAGGCCGACTATCGACAGCAAAAGTATGCCGAGGCCGGAACGCGGCTCGCGGATCTCGCCGGAAAAAGTCGCGGGCGAACCGAGCCGTGGGTGGCGATGATCCCGCTGCGCCGCGCCCAGGTGCTCGCCCAGCAATCGCGGTGGAGCGAAGCGCTCGCGCGGGCCGTGGAGATCGAGAAGCAACATCCCAACTTCGCCCAGCAGTACGAAGCGGACTACCTGATCGGCCGCTGCCTGGCCGCGGACGCCAAGTTCGAAGAAGCACGACAGAGCTATGCCAAGGTCATCCAGTCGAAGTCGGGCGGCAAGACCGAAACGGCCGCTATGGCCCAATGGATGATCGGCGAGACGTACATGCACCAAAAGGAATACGCGGCGGCCTTGCGCGAGTATCTCAAGGTCGAAATCCTGTACGCGTATGAAACCTGGCAGGCCGCCTCGCTGCTTCAAGCAGCCAAGTGCCACGAGTTTCTCAACCAATGGGCCGAAGCCGACAATTTGTATACCCGATTGCTGGAAGCGTATCCCAAAACAAGTTTCATCGAGGAAGCGACGCGCCGGTTGCAGCACGTCCGACGACAAGCGGCCGCAACCGCGCGGTCGAAATGAAAGAACGGAAACACAGTGCCGGCCCAGGCAAAAGGATCGATCCGATGCACGAGAGAACAGATAATTCGGCGAGCTCAGTTCAGCCCCGACAGGGGCGCCGGCACGTAGCCGTCGACGTAAGTCGACGGAGTTCCCCATCGCGGCGATGGATCAACGCCGTCGCGATCCTAGGTTTTATCGTTATCGTTTCGCTAGGCATGACCACATTTGCGTTGGCGGAACCGCCAACCGCCGCGCCAACTCAGACCAACGTAAAGCCCGCCGACGACGCTCCAGCGGATACCGCCAAGTCCGAAGCGCTGGCCGGCACGGGGCTCTCTCCCATTCCCAACAAGAATCTATGGTCCATCGTCAGCGCCGGCGGCATCCTGATGATTCCGCTGGCCGCCTGCTCGTTCATCCTCTTGGTCTTCATCTTCGAACGTGCCATTGCCCTGCGCCGCGGTCGCGTGATTCCCAAGCCCTTCGTCAAGCGCTTCATGCACAAGCTCGAAGAGGGGCAACTCGATCGCGAGCAGGCGCTGCTCTTGTGCGAGGAAAGCGGCAGCCCCGTGGCCAATGTCTTCGCGCACGGCCTGCGCAAATGGGGCCGGCCCGCGGTGGAAGTCGAGCAGGCGATCCTCGACGGCGGCGAGCGCGCGGTGAACGACTTGCGACGCTACGTCCGCATGTTCAACGGCATTTCGACCCTCAGTCCTTTGTTGGGCCTGTGCGGCACGGTCTTCGGCATGATTCACGCCTTCAACGAAATTGCCACCAGCGACGCCATGGGGCGGCCCGAGCTACTGGCCGGCGGCATCGGCGAAGCCCTGCTGACGACTGCCGCCGGATTGGTCGTCGCCATCCCGGCGCTGGTGGCGTACCTGTTCTTCATCAGCCGCGTCGACAGTTTGGTGGTCGAGATCGACGCCCTGGGACAAGAGTTGGTGAACCAGATTTCGTCCGAGGCCCTGCACGAACAATCGCATTCCAAGTCGCCGCGTTCGGCCCGAAAAGAAGCGGCATAGCAGGCACGTGTTGTGGGACGGTCTCCCGACCGTCCCACACGGGTGGCATGGTCGGGAGACCATGCCACAACACGAGGAGGCCATGCCACAACGTGCGGACCATGCCACAACATGAACGACTGAAGCTGCGGCCCCGAAGCAAAATGCGGAGATCGCGCTGATGCCACTCAAAACCAACGTCGATGAGCCGCCCGTGCTCAATGTTACGTCGATGATCGACGTCGTCTTCTTGCTGCTCATTTTCTTCATGGTCAGCACGAAGTTCACGGAGCTGGAACGCAAGATCGGGCTGCAAGTGCCGCAGGTCGATGGTCGCGCGGCCCTCAGTAGTGCTCCGGCCAAAAAGGTCGTCAACGTCTATCGCGACGGCCAGATCACGCTCGACCGCCAGCCCGTTTCGCTGCAAGAGTTGACCGGACAACTTTCCTCCGCGCGTCGTCAGTACGCCGACTTGGGCGTGCTGGTGCGCGGCGATGGTGAAGGGCAGTTCCAGCGCGTGGCCGACGTTCTCAATGCCTGCAAACAAGCGGGAATTGGCGAGTTGGCTATTTCCGTGCGGCTGGCGCACCAGACAAGGTAATTTCATGCTTCGCGACGCGGTCGCACAAGTCGTCGATACGCTTACCAGTCCACGGCTGATCGTTTCCGCCGTCTGGATCGGTTTTGCGCTGCTGAGCTGCACGCTGCTCGTCCTTATGCGCACGCGCTGGGGCGAAGCGCGGCCGCTGCGCAAATGCGTCGTGCTGTCGTTGATCGCCCATCTGTTGTTCGTCGCCTACATGACCACGGTGCATATCGTGGCAGGGCCACCGCAAGATGGGTACGGTCCGGCGATTCGCGTGTCGTCGCTCGACGCATCGGCAGACGAAGGCATCGAGCCCGATCGCGCAGGCGCAGCCGACAGCCCTTGGGAACGCCTGGCCGGCGACACCATCCCCGACACACAGTCGCCCGAACCTGAGCAGCCGCGCGTCGACGAAACGGCGGACATCGAAACTCCGCCCGTGCCGCTGCCCGATCCAATCGCGGAACCGATGCCTCCGCCGTTGCCGCTCGATCCAGCGGAACCGGCCGCAAAGATCGCCGCGGCCGTTGCGCCGGCAGCGATCGAAGCGCCGGCTGCGCAGCGACAAGCCGATCCACTCATCGGACCAGAACCCAGCGAGCCGCCGCGACCCACGCGCGATGAATCGGCCGACGTCAAGCCACTCGTCCCGGAGGTAACTCAGCTCGCGCCGCACGATAAGGCGACGCCGCCCGCCCAAGCGGCATTGGACACGCCGCGGATCGCCGAGCCGCCCACTGCACTGCCCGAAGAATCCATGCTAGCCGGCCCCCAGGATGCGCAGCCGCGGCGCGACAGTCCGTTGGGCCCGACTGAGGTAGCGCTCGATCCGCCTGCTGAAACGGGGCTTGTCGCGGTTCGTCCGCGCGCGACGCCGTCGCAATCGGCGCAAACCGCAGCCAAACCGGCGGATGACATGGCCCGCCGCGCGCTAGAATCACTCGGCGGTCCGTTGAGCAACTCCACGATTGGCAACGGCGCGCTTAACAACCGTGGTGCGAAAGCAGCAAACTCGAACGCCACCGGCGCGAAGCCCAGTGCAGGCGAAGCGACCGGCGCTGCCACGCGCTCGGGCACAGCTCACGTGACATCCGAGGTCTACAAGCTCCGCGGCGCGCCCGATCGCACGCTGGTGGCCGCCAGCCGTGGCGGTTCGCAACAAACCGAGGCCGCGGTGAAGGCCGCACATCACTGGCTGGCCGCCAATCAAAGTCCCGATGGACATTGGGACGCCAGCCGCTATGGCGCCGGTCGCGAAACCGTCACCTTAGGTCAAGATCGTCACGGCGCCGGCGCGAAGGCCGATACCGCCATGACCGGGTTGACGCTTTTGGCGTTCATGGCCGCGGGTCACACGCACAAAGAAGGCGCGTATCAACCTTCGGTGCAACGTGGGCTCGATTACTTGATCGGCATACAAGCAGTTGACGGCAACCTGGCCGGACAGGCCGAGACCTACGCCTTCATGTACTGTCATGGCATTGCCACAATGTCCCTCTGCGAAGCCTACGCACTGACAGGCGACCAGCGCTTGGCCAATACGGTTCGCCGCGCGTTAGCGTACACCATCGCCGCGCAGAATCGCACCACGGGCGGATACCGCTATCGACCCGGCGAGCAGGGCGACACCAGCCAGCTCGGCTGGCAACTCATGGCACTGAAGAGCGCCGAGTTGGGCGGCATCCCCATCCCCGCGACGACGCGCGACGGCATGGCCCGCTTTCTACGTAGCGTCTCGTCGGGCCAGCACCACGGGCTGGCCAGCTACCGGCCCAACGAGCGCGCGTCGTGCTCGATGACCGCCGAAGCGCTGGTCTGCCGGCAGTTCTTGGGCGTCGATCGCACGGCGGCCCTTTCGGAAGAAGCCGCCAATTACGTGCTCACGGAACTGCCCGGCCAAGGAAAGTCGAACTTCTACTACTGGTACTATGCGACGTTGGCGCTGTACCAATTGCAAGACGAACACTGGACGCGTTGGAACCAGGCGCTAACGACCACGCTCACGCGCACGCAGCGCCAGGAGGGAGATGTGGCCGGAAGCTGGGATCCGGATGAAGTCTGGGGCGGATACGGCGGTCGGGTGTACAGCACCAGCCTGGGCGCGCTGTGCTTGGAAGTCTACTACCGCTATTTGCCGCTCCATACCGAAGCTGCCACGCGCCCCCAAGAACTGCGGTAGCAAGGGATCGTCAGTTCGCGCGAGCATGCAAATCCGGCACGCCAGCATACCAGCCCGACGCGCCAGCAAGGGAGTTCCTGGGTTTGGAGTAGCACAATTCCCTCGCCGGCGCGTTTTGATGTTGCGCTCGAACTCCGAGCCGACCCTGCTGGGCTCGCAGCCATTAGCCGGGAGTTGAGCGCAGCGACACTCCCGGATGCGAGTCGAATGGTTCACCACCACGACCCCGGCGGGGTCGCAGCGCCGGCCACGATTCCGATTTCGCAGTCGCATGGCTGTAGAAGTAATCGTTCGCATCTGTCAGGAGCGCGTCGCGAACGGCGCTTTCTGCGACCCCTAAGGGGTCGAATTGTCATCGGCGCCCGTGACCGGTGGTCTCGCTGCGCTTCGACCACCGGCTAATGGCTGTGACCCCTGTCGGGGTCGGAAGGAATGCTTGCGCCGCCAGACGTACCGGAGTCGCTTTGGCATCCTGCGTCGGCATAAACCTGTCGCACAAACTGCGACTTGCACTCGCTCGATTTGCAGGCATGCGGTCCCCCAACCGTCTCAACATCCTGCCGCACGGGCTGGGCCAGCCACTCGCCCGGCCGCTTGCTCCGACCGGCCTTTCCGGTACCGTTTACCATTTCTGCGCCGTCTGGCGATTGGGTTTACGGCCAGAACGACGGTATCCGCCGCCTGGGTTAGGGAATCCGTTTGACTCGCCCTAGACCCCCAGTAAAATTAAGTGAGTTGCGGAGTTACGGTGAGCGGCTGGCTTTCATGCGCTCGCGCTTTCCCACCTTGGCCGCTTGGCGATCTCGTTCGCATTGTGCCGGCCCGCTGAGACTGCCACTTGTAAGCTGTTGCTCCCCAACGGTTGCTCCTAATACTGCACTCCTGGACCTGCGGCGACTTCTGGACTTGTGACCCCGATCAGCCCTTGGTTGTCATTTTTGCAAGAGGACCGTGATGCAACCCATTTTTGCTTTCGGCCTCGGCCCGGTCGAGTTGGTCGTTGTTGCGTTGGTCATCCTGCTCTTGTTTGGCAATCGATTGCCCACGTTGATGCGGTCCTTGGGCCGTGGAGTGATCGAGTTCAAGAAGGGCGCCCAGGGCATCGACGAGGAGGGTGTTGACGAAAACCGCGAAGAGGGCTCGCACGCGAATCCGCACCGATAGGACTCGCTGAGTGGGCGTTGGTTTGAACGAGAGTTGCATGTACGCGAGGGGCAGGGGTGATCGTTGCGAACGCTTCGCACGATCTTGATTCCACACGATCGTTGGTCCGTACGCTTCATTGGTCCGCACGCACGAGCGCGGATTCTGGTGTCCAATTTTCCGAGGGTGATGCGATGTTTGGTCTGGGTCCGATGGAAATGGTGATCGTGGGAGTCATTGCGGTGCTGCTCTTCGGCAGCCGGCTGCCGAGTGTGGCGCGCTCGCTCGGCAAGAGCATGACCGAATTCAAGCGGGGGATGAGCGACCTCCACAGCGAGATCGACCCCTCCACGCCCCCCCGGCCGCAGGTGCGCGACTACGGCCACTCCGATGACCGCGACGAGCCAACCGCCCCCAAGTTCGAACCGCCCACGAGCGAACCCGAGGCGGAAAAACCGGGTCAAGACTAGTCGTCGCCAACGCGACTGCTCGGCAAAGGCTGGCGTGCCGCGCCGATTTCGCGTATTCTCACGGAGTGATCGAAAAATAACTTCGTCCTCAAACCCCTCGCCCCTTGCGGGAGAGGGTGTAATGCAGGGAAGTTATTTTTCGATCGCTCCTCAGCACGTTCGGGCGGCTAGCTCAGTTGGTTAGAGCGCTATCCTCACACGGTAGAGGTCACAGGTTCGAGCCCTGTGCCGCCCACTCGATATAAGTCCCGCCGAAACAAGCATTTTTGCTACCTGCCGACGGTCGGCAGTACGCAGTGCGGCAGTACCTCGAAGAATAATCCGGTCGTTACCGGAATATTCACGCAAGGGAAGTCGCACCGTGCCACGTACCGCTGGAATCGCTACGCCCAAGTACCGCCGACAGCGGGCAAGGGGACAAGCGGTCATCACCATCCCTGGGCGGGACCACTATCTTGGTCCGTGGAAGTTCACTTCATCACTCGCCCCGAGGAAACGGCCGGCAGGCGAAGCCGGGCCAGCACGGCCAATCTGCTGGCCGACAACCTGACGTCGACGCGTCTTCCAGAGCCGGAGGTGTTGGAGACGGTCGCGGCCATTCGAAGCTCAACATCCGGTGCGGCGACACAGGCCCGCTGGACCGGCTGCTGAATTGTTGTAACGGCAAGCCCCGAGGGCTGGACGAAGCCTGGCACTCGGGCGTTTCCTTTGAACTTCGGCGAAAACGGGACGCCCACAGAGTGCCGCGCATCTCGAGCTTTGACTGCAGACCACATCGTGCGTTCACTCGCGCACTTGCTTCACCAGTTTGTGTACTTGCGAAGCGATGCGATCCTCGATGTCGCCCGCCCAGCGAAAGGCGGGTCGGCCGTACTCGTACAAGTTCGAGCCGCCTTCGTAACCCCCCTCCTCCCAAACGCGCCGCGAAGGAATGTAGGCGACCATGTCGTCGGCGTAGCCGCAAACCCACGTGCCGGGGCCAAATTCCTGCTTGAATCGCAACGCGTAGCCGACGACGGTTTCCGCACCCATGCCGATCACGAGCATCTGCGTGCCCAGTCGCCAGGCGTGTACGGGGTAGGGATACGTTCTTGGAATATGTTCCCTGCGGTCAAGATTCTCTAGCATGCGGGCAGCCCACCGCGCGAATCGGGTTGTCGCTCTGCCGAGCCGAGAGCAGTTCTTCGCGTGACGCGATCTGCAGGTAGGGCAGCTCGACATACGCGAACGCGGTGTGCAATTCCGCTGACACCGGCTCGAGCGGCTTACGCAGAACCTCTTCGACTGCCGTGGCGAGCATGCGCCCATAGCGCTGGCACAACTCGACGCTTCGTCGCGGCAAGGGATTCTGGTCGCCGCCGCAGGTGTTGACAAACATGGCGGTGGCGCCGGCGTGGCCCTTTTCAAGCTCCAACTGTGCAAAGCCTGGATAGTCGCCGCACCACGTAAGAAAACTGAGCGTGGTCGGATGACAGGCGTAGCCAAACACAATTGCATCCAGGCGGCCGTCGTGTCGAGTCACGGTCATCACGGGAACGGCATGATCGACCGGACCGGCCAGCGGCTTACCGGCAGCCATCATCGCCGGAACATCGGCCTCGCGATTGTTGCGCCGGTTGACCGCAAAAGTCGCCTTGCCGTATCCCGTATGTAGTCGCGCCGGTGCGAGCTTGCCAAGGGCCTCGCCAACCATGCCGACCATGCGAGCAACCATCTCCGTGGTGTACTGATTGACAAGTTCCACCTGCTCCACCTCAACCGGATAGTAGTCGACCAGATCATCACCTAGGCGTGGGCCGCAGTGATTGTGCGAGAAGGTAAGCATGATCTGGTGCCGTTCGAGTCCGAACTTATCGCGCAATTGAGCGAACACCCGATCGCTCATGCTCTTGGGAACACCCTGAAAATCGCTGGTCACCAGCACCACGCGCCGTCGTGCATCGTCCTCTAGCGCCAGGGCTTTCATCCACAAGTCGTGCAATTTCCCATCGGGCGGACGTTTAGATCCGTAGCCCGCGAGCCATACGGATTTTTCCGGCGTGATGACGGCTTTGGCAATGCCTGCCTTCCATGTCCCGTCGGCCGCTTTGGCCGTACAAGGCACAAGTCCGAGGACAAGCAAAAGGATCAGCAACAGGCGCGACGAACAATGCATCGAGCTCGAATCGGTCGTCGGAGGCATTCCCGGTGTTGAAAATCGATCGGTCATTTGGATTCTCGTATTCGTCCCCGCACCTGAGTCGCCCCATTGCGACTGTATCCAATGACATTCCACAATGCCACTCACGCGCCGGAGGCGGGTAAGCTGGTAAACTGGTGGATATCGTGAGTCTGGACTGGCTTCCGGCTAAGTGCCTCTGGGAAATGTCGCATGAAACGAACGATCCTTCAGTCTCTCGCCCTGGTCTCACCGCTGCTGGCTCCGCTCGCAACCCAATGCGCTGCCGAATCGCGACCTAACATTGTCTTCATTCTCGCCGATGATCTCGGCGTGAATGATCTGGCCTGCTACGGGCGGAAAGGTCACCGCACTCCCAATTTGGACAGGCTCGCATCACAAGGAATGCGATTCACGTGCGCGTATACGGCCCAGCCGATTTGCTCGCCATCACGGGCCGCGATCATGACCGGAAATTGCCCCGCCCGACTCAATCTGACGAACTTCCTGCCCGGTCGCGCCGACGCTCCATCACAGCGCGTCCTGCAACCGCGCATCGAAGGCCAACTGCCGCTCGAGGAAGTGACCCTTGCCGAGATGCTAAAGAGCGCGGGCTATACCACCGGTTTGTTTGGCAAGTGGCATCTCGGCGGCCCTGGCTTCGGGCCGGAGGAGCAGGGATTTGATGTGGCCGCTTCGCCTCTTGGCAATAGAACGCCGACGCTGAAAACCGGCGGCAAAGGTGAGTTGGCGATCGCCGCGGCCGCCTCGAAATTCATGGAAGATCAGCGCGATAGACCGTTTTTCTGTTATGTGGCGCACAACAATCCCCACATCCCGCTCTCGGCCGCACCCGAACTGATCGAGAGGAATCGCGACACGTTTCACCCCGTCTACGCTGCGATGATCGAAACGCTTGACGAGACAGTAGGACAGCTGATGGCGAAGATTGAATCGCTTGGTCTGACCGACCGCACCATCTTTCTGTTTACGAGCGACAATGGCGGCTTGCATGTGCTTGAATCCCCAGGCACTCCGCCGACGTACAACCGGCCGTATCGTGCCGGCAAGGGATACCTCTACGAAGGGGGCCTGCGCGAGCCGCTCATCATTCGCTGGCCCGGCGTCGTAACACCTGGTAGCCAGTGTGAGACACCCGTCGTGCTCACCGACCTCGTGCCGACGCTGGCCGAGGCGGTCGGAATTGACACCGCGAAAGCGGTCGGTCCGCTCGACGGCGAGAGCCTTATGCCCATGCTGCGAGGTAAGCCTCTGCCAGCCCGCACTCTGTATTGGCACTTTCCCAACTACACGAATCAAGGGGGTCGGCCCGCCGGCGCGATCCGCGAGGGCGCATGGAAACTCGTCGAACAGTTCGAGGACGGTAGCGTCGAACTGTACAACCTTGCGCATGACGTTGGCGAAACGAAAAATCTCGCGTTGTCCGAACCGGCGCGCACCGAGGATCTACGCCGCAAATTGGCGACGTGGAGAGCGAGTGTTGGTGCTCGGATGCCGACGCCGAACCCCGCATTCGACGCGGAGCCTCATCGGCGGCTGTACGTGGAACAAGACCCATCGCGGCTTGTCGCCGGGGCGACGGCTGCCACCACGGCACCGCCGTGGAAGGCATGGCGCGCAACAATGAACGTTGCGGTGAAGAACCGTACACCACGGGTCACACCTGCCAGCGGCGACATTCGCTTGCACGCAAGAGACGCGCACATTCACGCCCAGTCCATGCGGTACGAGCCACAGCCCAACAAGAACGTGCTGGGCTACTGGACGAACGCTGCTGATTGGGCCGACTGGGAATTCGAGGTTGCGATGCCGGGCGTCTACGAAGTTGAAATCCAGCAGGGCTGCGGCAAGGGGAGCGGCGGAGCCGAAGTCGCAGTCGAGATTGGCAACCAGAAGCTCGAGTTCAAGGTCCAGGAGACGGATCATTTCCAGCGCATGATCCAACTAGTAGTCGGTCAGGTCAAACTTGCGAAAGGCAAACACACTCTCGCTGTGAAACCACGGACGAAACCCGGACCAGCCGTGATGGACCTGCGCCGCGTCGTACTTCGACCCGTATCTTAAAACCGTAAGGCACGATGGTGCAGTCGTGCCAGTTGCGCCTTGGTTGGCATTCGTTCGGTCGCGATCGAACTCGTCGGATAGTTCCATGCTCGGCAAGGAATTTCTGCCGCCCTGCGGCTGCTGGTGTGAAACGCCGCGGGTCAAAGCGACAGCCGTTCAAGACACGACAGCAGATTTCACGATCTCATGCACCACTTCGCCGTACACGTCGGTCAGTCGGAAGTCGCGGCCGGCGTGGCGGTAGGTGAGCCGCTTGTGGTCGAGCCCTAGCAAATACAAGAGCGTGGCGTGCAGGTCGTGCAGATGAACTTTGTCGTGAATGGCATAATAACCGTAGTCGTCGGTGGCGCCATAGCTGAAACCGGCCTTCACGCCGCCGCCGGCTAGCCACATGGTGTAACCGTGCGGGTTGTGATCGCGGCCGTCGTCTCCTTGCGCGGTTGGAGTGCGACCGAATTCGCCACCCCAAACAACGAGCGTTTCGTTCAAGAGTCCGCGGGCCTTGAGGTCGCGGAGCAAACCAGCGATCGGGCGATCGACTTCGGCCGCGTTCGCGGCATGGTCCTTTCTCAGTCCTCCGTGCTGGTCCCATTTGTAGCTGTGTGTGACCTGCACAAACCGCACTCCGCGCTCGGCGAATCTCCTGGCCATCAAGCATTGGCGGCCAAAATTCTGAGTGCGCGGATCATCGAGGCCGTAGAGTCGGTGGGTGTTTGCCGTTTCACTATCGACATCCTGCATTTCGGGCGCGGCCGCCTGCATGCGAAAAGCCAGCTCGAACGCTTGAATGCGGCCTTCCAACGCCAAATCGGGCCCGCTGCGGGTTAGTTGATCGGCATTTAGCTCTCGCAGCAGATCGAGTTCCATCCGCTGTCGATGCGCTGGCGAGCGGGCATCGATGAACGGAATCTTGGCCAGTTTCGACGGTACGCTGGCGTTGCCCAGCGCAGCGCCGTGATAGACGGTAGGCAGAAATGCGGAGCTGTAGTTATTGACCCCGCCGTGAGTCAGTGTGGGGCAGACCGTGATGAAGGCTGGCAAGTTGTCGTTCTCGGTTCCCAGTCCGTATCCGATCCATGAGCCCAGACTCGGCCGCACGAAGGTGTCGCTGCCCGTGTGCAGCTCCAACAGCGCGCCGCCGTGACGCGAGTTCGAGCCATGCATGCCGTGGAGAAAGCACAAATCGTCGACGCACTCAGCCACGTGGGGAAACAATTCGCTGACCCAAGCTCCCGACTGGCCGTATGGCTGAAACTTCCAGGGGCTAGCCAACAGGTTGCCCGTCTCGGATGAAACCACGCGCGGCTTGTGGAACGGCAGCGGCTTGCCGTGGTCTCGGGTCAACAGCGGCTTGTGGTCGAAGGTGTCGACCTGCGACGGCCCGCCGTGCATGAACAAAAAGATGACTCGCTTGGCACGCGGGGCAAAATGCGGCGCGCGTACGGCCAGCGGATTTGCGTTCGACGCGTTGTCTCCTGCCCTGGCGCCTGCCTCTTGACTGTCCAATAAGCCCTGTAACGCCAATAAGCCAAAACCCGCCCCGCTGTGGCGCAGCAAATCGCGCCGACTGAAGACTGGTTGGAACTGGCCGCATGCTTTGTGAGTCATGACGTGCGGATCTCACTCCACATAGAGGAATTCGTTCGAGGACAGCAGCACGCGACATAGGGCCTGCCAGGCCAAAACGTCGCCAGTCGAAGCGCCGTCGGTTGCCGCTGTCGCGTAGCGATCGACAAAAGCGAGTGCGCGGACGGCTTCCGATTCGGCCGGTGCCCGTCCCAGTGTGCAGTAATACAGATCCCTCACGCGCGCCGGACCGCCGTTGGGTTGTCGTGCGACCAGCCGTGCGGCCAACTTCGAGCTGTGTTCGTTCACCACGTCGCTATTCATCATAAAGAGCGCCTGCGACGCGATCGTCGTACTCTCGCGGTCGCCCTTGATCGTTGTTGGTTCGGCAAAGTCGAAGGCCTGAAAAGGCTCGTACAACGCGCTACGAACGACGGGCAAGTACAGACTGCGGCGATCGGTCACGTAATTGGTTGCATTGGTCGAAGCCGTGCCGGTCACGTATTCGCGCGATTTGGCTTTCAACAAGGTGCCCCGTAATGATGTGTCGAGTTGACCGCCGACGAACAGCAGCGCGTCGCGTACCGCTTCGGCTTCGAGCCGGCGACGGTTCATGCGCCACAAAAGTCGGTTGTCGGGGTCCGCGTTGCTTGCTGTTGCGTTGTGGGTCGTGCTCATCTGGTACGTGGCCGAAAGCATAATCAGTCTGTGCATGGCCTTAACCGACCAGCCCGACGCAACAAATCGCATTGCCAGCCAGTCGAGCAATTCGGGATGGCTCGGGCGTTCGCCCAAATTGCCAAAGTTATCGGTCGAACGGACAAGGCCCGCGCCAAAGTGCCAGCGCCAGAGACGATTGACCATGACCCGACTGACGAGCGGATTGCCTGAATTGGTCACCCATTGGGCTAGTTCCAGACGTCCGCTAGCCGTGCTGGGCAGTGGCGACTCCATTCCACCAAGCGCGCGCGGAAAACCCCGTGGCGCGATTTCACCGAGAGCCAGATGGCTACCCCGGAGGTGAATGCGTAGATCGGTTGCTTTCCCATCTTCCACGGCCATGGCTTGCTGCAGGGCGGGAGGCGCAGCCCGTTCGAGCTCGACAATCGCGCTCTGCAGGCGACTCGCTGTGTCGCGATCGGGCGCGGAATAATGAGCCGCGGCCTGAGCAAACGTCCGCACCGGGCCCTGCGGATCAGAGAGAACGCGGCGCAGGGCAGCCTCCGCGGGATCGGCCGGAGCGTCCCCTGGCGTTGGCGTCGCTTTCTTTTCGGCTGCCGGCAATGACGTCCGATCGAACGAGGCGGCCGCTTCGATCACCGCCTGATAGCGCGTGGCCAGCTCAGCCGCAGTGGCCGGTTTCCCCGCAGCCAATACTCGGTTGGCCACCGCGGCGGCAACCCCGCGAAACCGGTCGGGTGAAATATCGGCATTTTTCTGATAAGCAAACCATAGTTGCCAGACGGAGTTCGCGTCTCGTTTTGCTTGGGTCAAGTGGTTTAGCCACTGAGTCAAGAACCCAACGAGCAAACCTCGCTCGCGAGCGACCTCTTCCGGAGTTCGCGGCGCCTGGATCGGGTGAGACGGATCGGTCGTTCGCGGCACCAACGCGACGCGATCGACATGCGGAAATGGTCCCGACGCGCGCTCTATCCGCAGCACCACCTTGCCGGCCGGCAACTCAAATACGCCCTCGGGGCACCACTGTTGGGAATCTGGATTCCAGGAGCCAGTGGCTTGCGCGGCGACATCGGCTTTGCGGAGCTTACCGTCGATCAGAACTTGCACGCTACGGGATTCAGCGGCCGCATAGCGCAACTCCAGCTGGTACGAACCGGCGCGCGGAACCTTTAAGTCGTACTCGACATAATTCGGCAGTTCACCTCGGTTCAGGATGATTCCGATCCCGGCGCCGTAGTGGGTCGTGTCGACCAGCACGTTGCCGCGGTCGAAGTTCTCGGCTTCGCGCAGAACCGTCTCTGGCGGAAGGCTCGTGCCACCGGCGGCCGTGGAGTCTTGTACAAGCGACACCAGCGCAGGCGCATCGAGCAGTTCGGTGGCCGCCAAAAGGTAATCGGCCAAACGCTTGCGCGCGGTGGTTGCCAGCGCGCGGTTCGCGCGATCGACGTGAGCGGCTAGCTCCGCCTTCTTCCCCGCGACGCGGTCTCGATGTTCGGCCACCGCAGCGACTTCGGCGGGCGTGGCCAGCGGCCTTTCGTGCCATTGGGCGACGACTTTGAAGTTGTCCATCGTCCGCGTACTTTTGAAAATGCCGGCTAGAGCGTAGTAGTCGGCTGTCAAAATTGGATCGAACTTGTGATCGTGGCAGCGCGCGCATCCGAGAGTCAATCCAAGGAAGGCCGCGCCGATCGTGTCAACCTGCTCGTCGACGATGTCCATCTCCATCTTGACCGGGTCGTCTTCGGCCAACATCTTCGGCCCCAACGTGAGAAAGCCGGTGGCGACGAGCCGTTCGTAACGCTGTTCATCGTCGCGGCTGTCCGGCAATAAGTCGCCGGCAAGCTGCTCGCGTACGAATTGGTCGTAAGGCTTGTCGCCGTTGAAGGCGTCAACGACGTAGTCGCGGTAGCGAAACGCGTTGATGTAAGCCAGGTTTTCATCCTGCCCATTCGAATCGGCATAGCGGGCGACGTCGAGCCAGTGGCGACCCCAGCGCTGGCCATACTCGGGCGAGGCCAGGAAGCGATCGATCAGCCGAGCAAACGCATTGGGCGCATGGTCGGAGAGAAACGCAGCGATCTCGTCCGGGGTCGGAGGTAAGCCAAGCAGATCGAATTTGGCGCGGCGAATGAGCGTCCGCTTGTCGGCTTGCGGCGCGGGATTTATCCCTGCGGCTTCGAGCCGTGACAGGACGAACCGATCGAGCGGACTGCGGCACCAATTGGGCTTCTGAACGTTAGGCGCCATCGGATCGACAACCGGCTGAAACGACCAAGGGATCGGTCGGGGAGCAGTGACCGTGCCTGACTTGCCGCTTGTCGGCGTGGAGTGTGAATCGGTTTTAGACCAGGCAAGTCCATCTCGCACCCAGCGGTTGATGGCGGCGATCTCGCGCTCGCTCAGCTTGCCTTTGGGAGGCATCTGAATGTCACCGGCATAGCCGACTGCTTCGCTGATCCGACTGGCGGCTGGATCACCCGGCGTGGCGGCGGCGCCCAGATCGCCGCCGGCCAAAACCGCGGCACGCGAATCAAGGCGTAGGCCGCCCTCTTGCTTGCGCTCGCCATGACACTTCCAACAGCGCTCGACCAGCAGGGGGCGGATTTCGCTCTCGAAGAAAGCAATCTTTTGGTCGGAGAACCTGAGTCCCGGTTCGGTAGTCGCGGCTGGTTGTGCGCGGAGTATTCCAGCGGCACTGCCGAGCAGGCTGAATAGTCCGATGGCAAACAGGCAGGAGCGATCGTGGCGCTGCATCACACACCCCGGCGGGCGGGAAACTACCCGGCCTCAGTGTAGCTGTTGTGGGGGGGCCAATAAAGAGCGTACTCTTTCGCTGTCGGTTAGACTGAGGTCGTCCTGGAAATGAGCCTCCGCATTGCCGCGCGGGCTCGGTATCGAAGGAAACTAGCCATGTCGAAGAATGCCGACCAGGCAATCGTAGATACCCATCAGCATCTGTGGGACCTCGATCGCTTTTCCCTGCCGTGGACCAAGGAAGAAAAATCGCTCGCGCGAAGCTTCAGGATGTCGGATTATCTGCAAGCTACAAAGGGGTTGGACATTGCGCAGAGCGTTTATATGGAGGTCGACGTCGACCCCACCCAGCACGAGGCGGAAGCCCGCTATGCGATCGAGCTTTGCCAGCGCGACGACAACCCTATGGCTGCGGCAGTGATCTCGGGTCGGCCCTCGCACGAGAGATTCCGCGAATACATTCTCAAGTTCGAGGACAGTCCATATATCAAGGGTCTCCGACAAGTGCTGCACGTTCCGTCGACGCCCCAGGGGTATTGCCTCGATCCGAAATTCGTCCGAGGCATTCAGTTGCTGGGAGAGCGGGGCTTGAGTTTCGACTTGTGCATGCGGTCAGGCGAGTTGTTGGACGCCGATAAGCTGGTAGCGCAATGCCCGCATACACGATTCATCGTCGATCATTGCGGGAATATGAGCGTCCAAGAGACCGATCCCGCTCGGCGCAAGCCGTGGATAGAGGGCATGCGGCATCTGGCGGACCACGATCACGTGGTCTGCAAAGCGTCGGGCATCGTCGCTTCGGCCACGCCCGATTGGACCGTCAAGCAAATTGCGCCCACCATCCAGTTCACGCTCGATACCTTTGGACCCGATCGCGTCATGTTCGGCGGAGACTGGCCGGTTTGCACGCTACGTGCGACGTACCGCCGCTGGGTCGAAGCGCTGAACGAAATCACCCAAGAGCGGAGCCACGCGGAAAGGCGAAAGCTATTTCACGACAATGCAGTACGGTTCTATGGGTTGCAGGCGATGGGGAAAAAATGGCGGGCGTAGTCCACAGGCTCGCCACTGTGCGATCGGGCAAACTTCCGACGTATCCTTGTGGGGCCTCAGCTTTGTCGTTCCCAAGCGACTTGCTCGCGCCAGCTTTGTTGTCGTCTATATCCAGTTCGCCAACATGCCGCGCAAACGGACCGCGCGAATGCGTTGTCGAGTTCGTCACGTCCAGGCACTCGAAAACAGCCAGTGGCGAATCGGCTGCGCCTTTCGCGAGACTCTTCCTGGCCATTGATCGTGAAGAAAGTTGGGCAGCGATCGCGCCCTGACTCTACGTTGGTTACTATGTGGCGCGGGCTGCCTTCGCCCCAGAACTGAACTTTGGCTCGTCGAGTGGTCCGCCGGGGGCGCGACGAGTCCTGCCTTGGTGAATTACGGTGACGCGTGCAGCGACTTCGAGGGTAATTGCCTACGGGGCAACATTGACAAGCCGCGTTGAGGCGCCCGGTAGCTTTGGTGGCAAGTACCTTCCCTGGCGAACTTCGGCGGGCGCGACGAACTGCTCGCGAAGGTGCGGGATATATTCGAGATACCAGGGTTCGCGGCCGAGGCCGATGGCCTGCCAAAACACGAGATGTTGGTGCATTTGTCCCATGTCGCTGGCATGGGGAATAAGCGGTACGCCGGCCTTTTTGGCCATGATGGCGACCGCCAACCACTCCGGCAGACCGCCCAGCCGGAGCACGTCGGCCTGCACGAAGTAGATGCCGCCAGTGCGAATCAGATTCTTGAATAAGACGGCATTGGAAATGCACTCACCGCTGGCCAATCTCAACGGCGAGACCTCGCGAGCGATTTGTTGGTAACCGATGACGTCATCGGGATGAGTTGGCTCTTCCAGCCAATAACAATCCAAGGCCGCCAGCGCCTTGCCGGCTTTGATTGCGTCGGGCACGCTCCAACGCTGGTTCGCGTCGGTCATGATGCGGACGTGTGGGCCCACTGCATCGCGCACCGCGCGCAAGCGTCGCACGTCCGCACCGATATCAGGCGAACCGACCTTCAGCTTGAGTGCGTCGAAGCCGGCCTCGACCTCGCGGCGGCAATTGGCCAGGAGCTGGTCGATGTCGTAATTGAGCCAGCCGACCGACGTGTTGTAGGCGGGATATCCCTCGGCGATCAAAGCATGCTTGCGCCAATCCGAGGGATAGGCTTCGGCTAATAACCCCAGCGCTTCGTCGCGCGAAATGAAGTCTTCCAGATACCGCAAATCGACCCAACGGATTAGCTCCTCGGGACGCATTTCGAGCAACACCTGCCACAGCGGCAGGCCCTTAAGTCGGCACCAAGCGTCGACTAATGCGCAACTAATCGATGCCAGCGCCATGTGGATGGCGCCTTTGTGCGGACCGATCCAGCGCAACTGTGACTCGTCGGCCAAAGATCGCCAGAATCCGGCAAAGTCGCCCATGATCTCGCGCAGGTCGCGACCGACGACAAAGGGGGCGTAGGCCTCGATGGCTTTGATGACAACTTCGTTCCCACGCCCCAGCGAATAGCTCAGACCAGTTCCGAAATCGCCACTAGCCAGCTCCAGCACCGTAACTGCGTACGAATACTGCGGGTCGTGATGCATCGAATCAGAACCGGCGCCTGCGGGCAGCTCGTACCGCTTGTCGGCGGTTTTGATCCTGAGGATTTTGTTGGTCATCATTGCGACCGTGAAAGGTGAGTGGCTAATTGTGCGCCTAGGAACTGGAGACCAATGCTGGAGAGTTTCGGCGTCGACGATCGCGGACAGTTTTCGAGTTGGTCATGTCGATGTAGGCAAGCTTTCGCGATTCCACAGTCTTTCGCACTGGCCAGACCCAGCTTAGATAAGCTCGTGCCGTACATGCCCTTCGCCAGCGATCCGCATTGGCCGACCCAGTCGATCGGGCACCGTTGCCTCGGCATCGATCCCTAGCAAGTGGTACATCGTCGCCAAGATGTCCTTGGGCGAGATGGGGGTGCTCAGCACATCTCCACCCAAGCGGTCGCTAGCTCCCACGACTGTGCCGCGCTTGATTCCACCGCCAGCCAGTGCGATCGAATAAACTCGCGACCAGTGATCGCGTCCGGCCGCCGAATTGATGCGCGGTGAGCGGCCATGTTCGCTCATCCACACGACGAGCGTTTCGTCGAGCATTCCGCGCTGCTCGAGGTCGAGAATCAACCCCGCGAACGCCACGTCGAAGCCCGGCAAGAGCCAGTCTTTCAGCCGCGGAAACTGGTCCCAGTGCGTGTCCCAATCGGTATTGATGGGACCGACTTCGTCCCAGAAAACCGTCACGAATTTACCGCCGGCTTCAATCACGCGACGCGCCGCAAGGCACCCCTGGCCAAAAAGCGTTAAGCCATATTGCTCGCGGAGCTTGAGCGGTTCGCGGCGAACATCGAGCGCTTCGCGAAGCGTGGCGCCTGTCATGAACGAATACGCCATTTGGCGATAGCGGTCGAACGCGAGTGGTTGGCCTTGCTTATCGAGATTCGTCCGAGCAGCGTCGAGTTGGGTAAGCAGTGAGCGTCGACGGTCCATGCGGTCGATCGTCATCGCTTCACCCAATTCGGTGCCGTCGATGCGAAAGTACCCTTCGGGCTTGATGCCCGCGAATGGATCGCGAACGTCGGCCGGCTGGTTTCGTGGCCTATTGATCTTATGCAGGACCCGCGTCGCTTCCCCCTCAAACTTGGCCACGACGGGATCGTACGAAGGACCCAAGAACGCCGCGAACGGACCCGCTGAAGCGATGCCGCCATTTTGCGAGTTCATCCGCCAGGGGAGCTGCAGGTTTCGAGGTACGGCGGGGCGGTCCTTCGGATCCTGTCGCTCCAGAATATAGTCCAAACAGGATCCGATGAATGGCCAGTGCCGTGTGTCGCGAGGGCTCACCTCGAGCGCGGGGTCGTAGTTGGGGATACCTGTCAGTGCGTAGGCCACTCCGTGAACCGGGAATGGGTGGCACATCGAGCGGACCACCGTCACGCGATCCATGACCTTGGCAATATTTGGCAGCAACTCGCAGATTTGCAAGCCTGGCACAACGGTGTCGATCGCCTTCAATTCGCCGCGCACCTCGGGCGGCGCCGCCGGCTTGGGATCGAACGTCTCATGCTGAGGAGGTGAGCCATAGGGAAAGAGCAAAATGCACGATTTCGCGCGTCCGAACGACGACTTTCCTCCGCTAGACGCACTCTGCGCCTGCAATAAGCTGCCTAACCCCAGGCCAAAAATGCCGCCGGCGTGAATGAAGTCGCGGCGCGTCAGGCCTTGGCAGAGCCGCCGTGTCGACCCGAGGATGCGGAGCATCAGCCTTCCTCTTTTGGCGGTGCGGATGAATCTCGATCCCACTCACGCCGATCGTAGCCAGCTAATACCACTGTACGCGCTACACGGATATGGCCGACCATCCACGATTGGGCCGCGGCGCTGTCGCGGCGCTCGAACGCCCGCAATATGGTGGCGTGATAGCGATAGGTGCTGGTGATGACCTTCAAGTCGTGATCGACGGGCACGAAGCCGAAGACACGCGTCATAATCCGCAGATCGCGGACAAGGTTCAAAAGACGCTGGTTGCCAGCTGCCTGCAAGATGGCCATGTGAAACTTGAGGTCGTTCGCCAGAAACTTCTCGGTGAGCTCATTTCCGGCCACGTGCGTCGATAACGAGCGGCATTCGAACGCAATTGTCCGCATGCCCGCGACGACTTCGGTCAGCTCGGCCAAAGCCGCGGGCGAAATGAGTTGAGCGGCCTTGCCGGCGGCATGGCCCTCGAGCGCTTCGCGGAGGTCGTAAAGCTCTTCGAGTTCTGTGCGATCGATCGCCTTGACGTAGGCCCCGGAACGCGGCCTGTATTCCACGAGTCCCTCCGTGGAAAGCTGACTAATGGCTTCGCGCACGGGACTGCGGCTGATTCCCATTTCCCGTGCCAGGACATCGTCCGAGAGGCGGCCGCCTGGCACGAGGTTGCCGCCCAGCAGCTTATCCAAGATGACTTGATAGGCGTGTTGCTTAAGTGTGAGTGGCATGCGGCATTACCTCGCTTCGGCTAAAGTTTGTCGACTGTCGACAATAGAGTTTATATTCGTGCTAGCGATTCATGTCAACTTACTTTGTTGAATTAGCGTACAGGGTTCTCTGCCGCGCTGGGTAGAAGTTTCATGAGACTTCCACCGCTCATTCCTTTGACGTCGACGAAGGTGGGGACCTCGTGCAACCTATTGCCCAGGGCTTTCGTCCAATCAGGCGTGATAAGAACAGGCCTCGCTCGCTCGGCAACCGGGCGGCATCAATTCACCGACTGCTATTCCATTCCAGCACTACTACGGCTCGCATCTATGCTGCAAAAGCCGAGAAGTCTAATTATTTTGTTGACATCGGAGGTACAGATCGGTAGAAATACGTCTGTCGACAGTCGACAGTAAGTCGGTTTTAGCCTACGTGCGTGTCATTTTTCTCGATTGCGCGAGAACCTCTCAGAGGTTGTGAATGAATCAAATTGACCGTGTTCCATTTGACCGGGTGCCATGCTTTCACGACGACTGCGTCGGGTAAGCATGCCTGCACTTCGCCGCGACGCAGCATGCCTACCCGGGCTAGCGCCCGTGAAGGCATGGCACCCCGATGGTGATTTTCTTCGCATGGGCAATTGATTCACACGCTCTCACGGGTCTGTAGGAATCGGGTTGAAAGCGCCTGCCAGGGTACGTGCCGTCACGAACCGCAGTGGAATGCCATCGTAGACCGAGCAATTCCAATGAACTCGTCATATTCCACTTCTCATCAAGGAGTCTCAAGCATGGCAAAGTCCCGCATCAAATGGCCTTCGCTCGCGGTCGCTCTCGCGGTCGTGGCGCTATCTACCCTCAACGCCAATGCCATTGTCATTGCCACACCAGGCGACACTTACGACACGTGGATCAACCCGGGTTCTGCGGGCATCCACTACGCGGCAGACGGCCTCTCGACGACGGCTTCCGGCTCGTCGTTTGGCGAGCGGTACGGCGTCGCGATGTTTGATTTGAGCAGTATCGCCAGCACGCCAGTCACCAACGTGCGACTGCAACTCAGCAGTGCCGGCCAATTGATCAATGGGCCACTGACGATTGTATCGACGTACGTCACTTCGAGTATCGGCGCTGCGTATCCCACAGATCTCACGACGTTCGACGGAACCTACTACTCAACGAACATTCTACCGGTCGAAAGTAACTTCGCCACGCTCGGAAGCGAAGTATTCGACGGCAACGGTGATCCACCGGACGAGACGTATGGAGAAGTTGGTGTCTCTAGCGCGGCCGACGTCGCCGTATTCAACGCGGCCCGCTTACTTGCGACTCCATCCATCATGATCATCTACAAGGCCACCGACGGCGCCCGCGACTGGGCCGATACCGGCTATCACGCCGCGCCACCCCTGATCATCATCAACGAACCGATAGCGGCCCCTCCACCCTTCGGTGACATCGACAAGGATTACGACATTGATCTGGTCGACTATGGGATCATGACCGATCCCAGCCACTGGCTGAAGGGCGTGACGCCGAACACGAACGGGGATCTCAACGGCAGCGGATTTGTTGACCTGTTGGACTTTGCGCTATTCAAACCCGCCTACACGACTTTCAACGGCGGAAGTGGTGGCAGCCTTTCGGCTCCCGTTCCCGAGCCGAGCACCTTGGTACTGCTGGCCGTGGCTCTACCCGCCTGGCTGCTGTGTCGACGAAAGCGAGCGCCGAGATGCGCGTGATGGCGGAAATCTGATTTGAGTAACGACGTTGGTAGATCAAAAAAGCGATGCGCAATCCTCTCCGCCACGATCAGGAGATCTCTCTACGATGACAAACTACTTAAGACCACCTATCTCGCGCACGTCGTGCGCAGTCTTTACGATGCTGTTGATGTTCGCGTCGGCGCCCGTCGCCAGCGCCATTATCATTGGCGTCGCCGCGGACGAATTCGACACCTATATTCGCCCGGCAGACCCAAGCACTGTTTACCAGTCGGACCTAGTGGCGACATTTTCGGGCGAAACCAGCGCTACTGGCACCGGCGCTCTTCGTCACGGGGTCGTGCAATTTGACCTCAGCGGCGTCACGGAGCCCATCACGAGCGTGCATCTCAACATGGCGAACCTGTCGTCGGGCAGTGCTACCTTCAACAACGGCCAAGTATTGCGGCCTGCCTCGTTCACGAGGTCGGCCACCTGGCCGCAGGATCTGTCGACCTTCACCTGGAACGACTATGCGGGGAACATCCAGCCAGTCGAACAAAAGTTCGAGGTTTTTGGCTCGGCGACCTTCCCTGCCGGTCAGCCGGCGGCCAGCACGTACGTCAGTTTTGCGCCCGCGTCGGCCGCGGATGTGGCCATGTTCGAGAATATCCGCCAAGGAGACGGCAAGATCACAATGATCTTGAAGGCCGACCGGGGCAACCGCGACTGGGGGGACGTGGCCCACGGTTTCGCGACTCTACTGTACATCAACGAGGCGCCGCCGACCGCGGTCGGGGCCGACCTGCGGCTGAGTATCAATCCCTTTACGGGCGCGGCCACGATCACCAACCCCTTGCAGACCGGAAGTTTGAACCTCGACGGCTATACCATTCGGTCGGCGGGCAGTGGGTTAAACCCCGATCCTACGCACACGGCGGGTGTGGGCTGGGACAGCCTGACCAACGCAGCGGCGATTGGTTTTCAAGAAATCGCCCCCGCGGCCGATGCGCTGAGCGAACTGAACCTGAACGGCTCGCTGACCGTCGTCAGTCCCAGCACGCTCAACTTGGGCAAACCGTTTGTGCCCTTAGCGGCTCGTGACGTCCGCTTTGAGTACAGCGTAGCCGGCGGCACGGCCCAGTCGGGGCTCGTCAGTTATGTCGGCGGGCTGCAACTGAAAGTCACCAAGGTGCTGGGCAATGGAGGCACCGACCTGGGCACCATCGTCGTCCTGAACAATCCGGAGCCCGTGGGAATCAACATCGACGGTTATGTCGTTCGCTCGCCAGATGGGCGACTGATTCCAGCCGCGCTCAACGGCCTGAAGGATCAACTCGGGAGTGGCTGGGCGGAGATCGCCTTGTCGCCGACCGGGCTCACCGAACTGAATCTCACCGGCGCTTCGGTCATTGCCGCGAATTCGGTCCGCAGTCTGGGTGCCGCGTTTTTGGCTGGCGGCGCGACCGATCTCTCGTTTCGCTACAACCTAGCCGGCGGCGGGCCGGACTATAAACAGTACCAAGGGGCCGTCGTCTATCAGCAAGTCCTCCGCGGCGATGCCAACAGCGACAAGATCGTCAATATCTTTGACATCAATATGGTCTCGTCGCAGTGGAACACGACGGGGCCCAATGGCGATGTGAACTTCGACGGCATCGTCAACATCTTTGACATCAACCTTATCTCGTCGAGTTGGAACAGCAGCATTCCAGGCGCTGCGACTGCAGTTCCCGAGCCGTCCGGGCTGGTGCTATTACTTATGGGAATTACCGTTGGCGGTTGGGCACTGAAGCGCCGACAGGGGCCATCGTGAAAGTTGAGTGACGATCGTCGGATTCATTGTGCGGAGACGTGCGATGAAGTAGACCCAGTCCGCGTACCCTCCCGGTGGATTATTCCAGACGTCCACTGGGAGGGTCGCAACTAACGGAATTTCGGTAGCAGAGATTGGGCGCTCAGGAAAGTCTAGCAGCGCAGCGAGGGAGTTCGTATGCACCGTCTGTGTTTGGCGTCCAAGGGCGCCACGAAATCGCATCACGCGATAGCTAGGATGTCGCATGCGCGTCTTTGCTTGAGCGGGGGCGCCGCCGATCGCGCCGACAGGCGTCGGGCGTTTACGCTGGTTGAACTGCTTGTAGTGATCGCGATCATTGGCATTTTGATCGCGCTCTTGTTGCCGGCGGTGCAGGCTGCCCGCGAAAGCGCTCGCCGGATGCAATGCTCCAACAATCTGAAGCAACTAGCCCTGGGCGTGCATAATTACCACGACTCGTACGGCGTCTTGACTATCACGATGGATTACCACAACGCCTATCCGGCAGGAATCGTCAACGGCGTCAGTTGGTTGGTGCGCGTGCTGCCGTTCGTCGAGCAGGCGCCGTTACACGATACGATGTCGGTGTGTTACGAGGGTAACTATGCCAATGGGTTGGGAATGAATAGCCTGAAGTGCCGCAAGTTCTACACCTTCCAGTTGCCGCTGCACCATTGTCCTTCCGACCCTTCAGTTCTGGAACTGACGAAGGATATGTTTCGCTACAAGGGAATTGACGTAGCGCAGACCAGCTACAAGGGGGTCATGGGCAACTCGCGAGTCGGCGGCGCTTCAAGCAAGTGGCAAGGCACGCCGGACTGCAATCACGACGACACCTGCAACGGTCTCTTCTTTCCCAACAGCTACCATCGGCCGATCCACATCGCGGACATCAGCGATGGAACGAGCAATACACTGATGCTCGGCGAGGATATTCCCGAGCACAATGTACACTCATTCTGGATACACGCCGACACCGACTACGCCAGCACTTATGCTCCGCTGAACTACTTGCCCGACCCGCCGACGCCGCTCGAATGGTGGAACGTGATCTCGTTCCGCAGCCGGCATCCCGGTGGCGCCCAGTTCGCTACCGCCGATGGGTCGATACATTACGTCGCCCAACAGATCGACTATGTGACGTACCAGCAGCTCAGTACTCGAGCCGGCGGCGAGTCAGCACAGTTGCCGCAATAGGGCATCGGAAAGCGGTCAGCGCACGCCTTGAGCCTCCCATCGGAGGTCGCTTCAGACATTCTCATTCAAGTGCCAGAGGTGCTCCCATCGCCATGGATGTGAGTGAGTATGTTCATCGACCTTTGAGCAGTAAACCTCATGCTGGCCGTTTCGCACTCCCCTTGACAGCTCGCGCATTTGCCGCCCCATCGCCAAGTCCGAATGCATGCGTTCTTGTTTCCGGTCGCTTGCCTCGCAGTGGCGGCAGTCCAGGCTGTATGCGCCGCCGTAAACTTTGTGAATGTAATTTCAACAGCAGTGCCTGAAAGTGGAGGCAGCTTGCCGGGCGCAAAAGCCGTCTGCGCCGATTACAACCCGATTCTGGATCGGAACGATGGGGACTTTCAAGTTGTCGACATTGCAACGGCCTGGGGGTTGCCCAATACGGGCTTGAGTTCCACGTATCACGCGGCGTTTGCGGCCTACGACAACGACGAGTATCTCGATCTGGTCACGGATGGGAAAATATACCGCAACTCAGGAGGGACTAATCATTATCGTAAGGTGCGCGTCGACAGCGATCCGCTTTACCATGATTTCGGCAATGGAGGCGAATTGCCACAGCCCCACCAGGTATGCGAGCCCAACACATCGGTTCTGCTTATCGGAAAGTGGCCGGCTTTTCTCTCGATTCGCCAGCCAGTCGTTTTTTTTTTTGGTCGCAAGAGGTCGATTTCTAACTAAACGGCGGAAAAACAAGAAATGAATCCTTCAGAATACGGCATGCGTGACGTGTCGCGCCGCCTGATTGGAATTGTCGGTGTGTCGCTACTTTTCGTGGGGTGTGGCAAGCCAGTGTCGTATGTCACAGGGCAGGTCACGATGGAGAATAAACCGCTTCCCGGAGGCGGCATTGCCTTCCATCCTGTCGACCGAGGACCCGCGGCTTACGGTACGCTCGATTCCGACGGTTGTTACTCTTTGAGCGTCGGCGACGCGGGTGGATTGCCGCCAGGAGAGTACATCGTCACCGTCGTCGGAATGGGGCCGCTACCGCCGCTGCTTGCCGACGGCACGCAGATGCCCGGAAAAATCCTTACACCCACGCGGTACGGCGATCGCGACCGATCGGACTTGAAAGCGTCCGTGAAACCAGGCAAGAACGAGATTGATTTTCCGTTGTCGAGTCCGGGCGCGGATGAACAACGCGAGCTCAACAGAACGCCGCCACGAAAGCAATAAAAGAAGGGTTGGGCGGCAAGTGTGCGGAGGGGCGTTCCGCTAGGTGACGCGACTGGACCGAGCTGGGCAATTCCGTCCGCAGGCGTTTGGGTGTGACCAGGGCGACGAGTCGCGAGCGAGTCTTTTCGAAGAGGGTTGCTTTCGCGTCCGGCAAATTCCGATATCCGCCTCAGGACGCGGGGGGAGTACCCGCTAGCTTTCCGCTGCAATCGCGGCGCGGTGGGTCGCTTGGTCAACTACCGCTTCACCGTACCGCCGGCAGGCGGAAACGAGGTTGATCGGCTACGCGGTTTGGGTGTGCTGAGACTGGAGTGACGGTGACATGTTTGATGGCGACGCAGTGGAAACGGGCGTTTTGCGTTGATAGGTGTTCGAAGGTTCCTTTAGTGCGCCTGCCCCTTCGTGCCGGGCCGTGCTAGTTGTCCTCCGCGGTCGACCTGAGAGGGTAGTACGCGGCACGGATTTTTCTTCTTGCGAATTTCTCCGACAACTCGAACCCGAGTCCGGTAGGTTAGCAGCCTAGTGCTACGCGTTTCGCCCCAGCAATCGTCGCCTACCGCGACTCGCTCTTCGAGATAATCGCATGCCGAACATCGGAAAAGAACTTGCGGCGCCGTAGCGGATGTCGGCCAGCCAACCGCGAACACGGTACGCCGACTGTTCGGCGAGGCCACGTCCGTCCGCCATAAGGACTGGCTCGTCAAAACGAGTCTACAAAGGCCAAACGCTAGACTTGAAGGTGTTGCCGATCGGTTTCGAGTTCGAAGGCGACGTCGACAAGTCGCTCTCGGCCGTGGCCAAGCAGATGACCGGCTCACAATGCAACGGCTAGGTTACCGTTGCGAGAGTGCGACCAATGCCCAGCACGTCGCAGGCGTGGAGATGAACTGGTCCTTGTCGTGGGGATCGCCGTTGTCGAAGTAGACCTGCACCGGCTTGGAACGCGACTTCACGTGCCATGACCCGTCGTCGAGCTGAGTCTTCAGCAAGAACGCGACGCCGCGCGCGTAGGTCTGCGCCGCGATGGGTGTTCCCGTGGAATGCAGGACGAACAGTGACTGCCCCGTCGCGTAGGCGTCGCTTTCCATACTCTCGGCTTGAGACCAGCCGCCGTCGTCTCGCTGTACCGACAGGATTACGTTTCGGGCTGCGTCGAGATCGTCCTTCGCAGCGTCGAGGAAATGCATGCCCCACAGGCGTGCCGCCCTGTCTTCGTGACTGCTGGGTTGCACTTTCGCTAGCCAGGTCTTGGCTTTGGCCACGGCTGCGTCGGCAATTTCTTTTTGTCCTGGGGCCGCATACTTGCGGATGCCCATGATCGCCAGCACAGTGCAGAACGCCTGCGACTCCTCCATCGGTGGTCGGTTCACCTGCCCTGCCCAATAGCCATTCTCGTGCTGCGACTTGAAGAGGTATTCCACCATGGCGGCAGTTGTGTCGTCGCCATCAGCTTTGGCCAGGCTGAGGGCCCACAGAGCGTAACCGACGGTCATGGCCCGGCCCCCAATGCCCTTACCCTCCCTGAGGCGCTCGATGTCGTTCAGGAACGATTTCCTCGTGAATTCCGCCTGCGACTTCATTAGGTCCTGGTCGATTTGCAGCCCGGCTTCGCGGGCCGCCACCATCGTTAGCATGGGCAGCGTCTGATGATGGCAGGAGAAGCATTTGCGGTGGTCGGGATACCTTGCCGCCGCCTGCTGCACAAGTGGCAGTCCGCGGCGCAGGGCGATCGCAATGGCGTCCTTGGTGCTCTTTTCTTGGTCCGTCAAGGCCGGTGTTCCGGAACGTGGCTCGGTCTTGTCACTGGCTTGAGTGCCGCGATTAGTTGGTACGGACTCGCTACGGCGCGAGACCGCTTGCCTCGGCTCGGCGGCAATACCCGCGACCTCCCGGCCGCCCAATAGTGCCAAGGCCGCGATCAGGCCATGCATTCGCATGGCTATGGCTGCGGTCCAAGCGCGGACGCTTGTCGTCGACATGTCCGACCGTTCTGGTGATACGTGGTAACTCTCGCAGCTTCAGCGTCGAGGCTCGGTCATTGTCGCAGGTCGCAGAAGCCGACGCTAGCAGTCCGGCCTTCAAGGCATGTCAGACCAGCGACCAGAGAATGCCCATGTCCAACCTCGCGCGGTAAGCTGATCTACCGCAAGGAGATTCACGGTAAGCTGGAAGACGCCCGGTCGGGCACGTATCGTTGGCGCATGCTCGCACCGAAGCCCAGGCCGAGGCCGTAGGAGTTGCCTAAACCGTGTGCATCTCATCGAATATCTTTGCCGGCCTGCCGCCGCGACTTCCCGAAGAAGTCATCGACACGTTGCTCGAAGCCGACCACCTGCGCATCGAACGCATCGTATCCCACAGTCACGCCTCGCCAAGGGACTTGTGGTACGACCAGCCCGAGCACGAATGGGTTGTCCTGTTGAAAGGCGCAGCCAGGTTACGGTTCGCCGACCAGGATCAGCCGGTGGAGCTGAAGCCCGGCGACTTCGTGAACATCCCAGCGCACCGACGACATCGGGTCGAGTGGACGACGCCGAACGAGCCGACGATCTGGCTCGCCGTGCATTATAGATAGAAGTCAGATGGGCCTCGGAGAATCGAGGCCATTACCGATGCCCGTGCCAAGTCCTGGATGGAAGAGAACCCGCGGGTGTCAAAATGGGAGCTGCTCAATGCGAACATAAGACCTGCTCGGACATTAAGGTCCAAATCGGCCAGGGAGGTCCCACTTGCTCAGGCGGAACTCGCTGGAGTTCCGATCGGACCGGAAGCTCAAGCCGCGATGCCTACCGCGGTCCTACCAGCACCAATGGCGCCCAGTAGTACGGGCTTCGCCTGCCGAATCCAGCGTTTGGCGGCGTGTAAGCCTTGCCCCAGTCGCTCAGCGGCGTGACTTTTATTCCGACTTGGAATTTATGCACGTTGGCAAAGTCCTCCTTGCCGTTGGCTTGCGTGCGGCCGATCAACCAGCCCATGCCGGTCGGGCAGCGTTGCACTTCCGCGCCCTGGGGCGTGTCGCCGGTCCAATGCGGCCCCACGATCACCAACGTCTGCGGTCCGGTGCCGGTCGTACGCTTGCCGGGCGAGGCAAAGATGTCGGTCCACATATCCAGCATCGGCAGCAGATAATACCGCCCGCCCGAAT
>Ga0163150_10002064_pt1 | contig 32144 bp, 32 predicted proteins | sample OliLakLV19P2IB_FD_148628 | JGI IMG/M metagenome (GOLD analysis project Ga0163150, IMG submission 148628) | Freshwater microbial mat bacterial communities from Lake Vanda, McMurdo Dry Valleys, Antarctica - Oligotrophic Lake LV.19.P2.IB | ecosystem: Environmental > Aquatic > Freshwater > Lake >...
CCCGGAGATTCCACCGTCGGTGTCGCGCTCGAAGGCATCGAGACCGGTCAAGGATTCATCAACGTCTTAATCTCCCGCCGCAACCAGTCACTGACGGTCGCAGCAGTGGAAGAGAACGTGCTCAAGACCATCGCCGCACTCGAGATCGATGATGAAGTCGAGATTATGATCGCTTCCGCTCTTAAAGACTTCAATATCGAGACCGAGATCGCAGAGGAAGTGCAGCGCCAGCTTGATGTCTTTCATGAGTACCAGCAGAGACTCGACCAGATCGCGAATGACATCAATACGCTGAAGGGTGAAGTGGCATATCTGAGAAGCCAGACAGGAACGACAATTATAGCCGGACCAGCGACGGGGACCGGCACGGGAACGCTGCCTGCTCATCTCACTGCGACGAGCATGGAACTCTCTTCGACACTCGTGACGGGAGGGGACGTCAGGGCAGGAGGAGACTTCTATATCGATGGTGCCCTCCACGCCTCTACACTCTTCGTGCCAAACGGCATCACCATTGATGGAGGTGCGGTGATCACGGGAGAGATGATCGCCAACGAACTCAGCATCTCGTCCGGCGCGACCGTCAACGGTGTCATGACGATCAACGGCGGCATCCAGATGGGAAGCGGCGCATGGATGGACTTCGGATCAGGCAGCATTCAGCTTGCCGATCTCCTCGTCCGCGACAGTCTCTTCGTGATGGGAGACCTGACGATCCAGGGTCTCGCCACCTTCCTCGGCGATCTGTCGATCAAGGGCGAACTCATCGTCAGCAACAACCAGGCGGGCTTCGCGATGATCCCGAAGACCGGTACCTCGGTGGCCGTCTACTTCGGCACCGGATTCCATGCGACACCCGTCGTGACCGCCTCTCCCGACGTCCCCGTCCTCTACGGCGTGAAGTCGTCCGCGACAGGATTCACCATCAGGATCGCAGGTCCCGCCGTCGAAGACGTCATCTTCGCCTGGCATGCGCTCTCCACCGGCGAACCGATGACGATCCGCGCGGCGATGCTCGACGGTTCGATCATCTTCCCGCTCGACAGTAAGGGCATCCCCGTCTCGAGCAACAAGGTCTGGAATGCCTGCATCCGCAACATCACGCTCCTTGATGCGACGGGACAGCCGCTGAGCTGCGCGAGGTATCACGATGAATACACCTGGACGCACCCCGATCTTCTCATCGGCTTCCTCTGGAACACCGCCGTGTCACCTCCGTATCTGAAGATTCCCGACGGCTACGTCCCGACGGAGACCGAAGAAGCCGAGAGCGTCGAAAATGCGTTCATGTCCGAAAAGGAAGCATTCGGCGGAGAAGCAGCAGGAGATTCCTCCAGTGTCAGTTCGAGCGCAGTCGAGAACTCGTCATCCGAACCCGTCACATCCGAATCTTCATCAATATCTTCTGAAGCGTCGTCTTCATCCGCATCATCCGAAGCAAGCGTGATGTCCGAGGCGTCATCCTCTTCAACGGCACCCGTCGTACCAGAGGGGCCTGCGGGAGAACCGGCTCCGGAAGCCGAGGAGCCTCTGGTCATCCTCGAATAATCCGCATCAGCCGATTATCTGTGCCACCGCCGCAAAAGCGGTCAGCACCGTATCGACGATTGCGTGCACCCATCCGTCTACGCTTCACTGTTGTGAAGCTTCGCCGGGATTATCCAAAGACGAAATTTTGACTTGAGAAGAAGCAGGATGCCACGGCGTAGTCCACAGACGAAGCCGGGCTAATTACACAACCATCTTAAATAGAAACAGTACTGCGTCGACTATCGTATGCACCCACGTCGAGAGCAGCGGGAAGGGCAGGAACGATTCGAAGAGAATGAGGCCGAGCAGAATGAACGGTCCGATACGCAAAAATTCCTCGTAGCGGTCGAGATGCCGGAGCGGCACGAACATCTGCACGATTTTTGATCCGTCGAGCGGCGCGATCGGGAAAAGATTGAACGCCATGAGCGCTAGATTGATGAAGAGCGACGAGCGGAGGATTTGCAGCGCGATCGTCATGCCGGGATTGTCCCCCTCCGGACCGTCGACGAGCGCGGTCCAGGAGAGAGGTTCGGAGCCGAGGAGTTCGAGCGCGATGAACGCGATCAGCGCGAGAATGAGATTGCTCAGCGGGCCGGCGAGCGCGGTAATGGCGGTATCGCGCTGCGGATGACGAAAGTACATCGGATTCACCGGCACGGGCTTGGCCCATCCGAATCCCACCAGGATGAACATCAGCGCGCCGAGCGGATCGATGTGCGCGATGGGGTTGAGCGTCAGACGTCCGTCATTGCGGGCGGTCGGATCCCCGAGCCGCGTCGCCGCGTACGCGTGCGCGCATTCATGCACCGTGATCGCGATCAGGATGCTGATGATGAATGTCGGATGAATGAAGGGAGTCACGGGTTAAGCATAACATAAAGCTTCGTTAGCTTCGTTAGCTTCAATAGCTTCTTTAGAGAAGGAAATGGGAATGTGAGAATAATAGAAAAACATTCCATCATCCCTAACGAAGCTAACGCAGCTATATGAAGCTAAAGAAGCTGCCCAAAACCCAAAAAACCCATTGACCCCACCCCTTTCCGCCATTACTCTTCCGGAACCTTATGTCACGCATCTGCGTCAAAACCGGCAAGAAGACGAGTTACGGCAACACCCGCAGCCACTCGTTGCGCGCAACCCGCCGTGCGTGGAAAGCCAATTTGCAGAAGAAGCGCATATTTGATCCCGTGACGGGCGCATACAAAACGATGATGGTCTCCACTTCGTACATCCGCACAATGGCGAAGCGCATGCAGCAGGGAAAGAGGGTTTGAGGACACAGGATGCAAGTTTCAGGATTCCGGTAATCTGAGGATTTTCCTGCGTCCTGTAACTTGTGTCCTTCACAACTTCTCCCGCCACGTTTCCCACGCCGCTCTCCGCATATCCTTTATATCGCTCTGGTGTGCTTTGTCGCGGAGCACTTTTTCTTTCGAACGCTTTGTACGCTTCTGTTTCTGTTTGCGCAGTTTATAGATCTCGCGCTGTAGCTGCGATTCTTCCCCCTTCTCCTTCTCTTCTATCTTCAGAATCAAAAGCTTCCACGCGCTCAGTCTGTTCTTGCTCTGCTCGCGATACTGCTGCACCTTCACTTCGATGCCGGTCGGAACGTGCTTGAGATGCACTGCGCTCGACGTCTTGTTGATCTTCTGCCCGCCCGCTCCGCTCCCCCGCGTGAAATTCTCGTCGACGTCGTCGGGATTGATTTTCAATTCCTGCGCCATCTTGAGGCGGTCGGGCGGGAGTTCAACGGGGAAGTTCATGAGAGGAAGATACCCCGCTCCGCTCTGCAGCGCTACGCAGGGCAAGCAAGAGACAAGATGCAAGATACAAATAAGGATGAGTTTGAAAAAGCGGAACGTAGACGGATGAATTGCCCGGCTTCGTCTCGCTGCGGCTCGGCTACGCCGTGGCATCCTTCCTCTTCTCAAATCGAGTTTTCGTCTTGGACTATCCCGGCGAAGCTCCGTCACAACGGAGCGTAGACGGATGGCGGAGAGGGGGGGATTCGAACCCCCGAGGCGCTTTCACGCCTACACGCTTTCCAAGCGTGCGCACTAGGCCACTATGCGACCTCTCCTGGGGAATGATGATGTAAGAAGCAAATGGGGAGAGCGTGCGATGGCGCGCTAGGCGCCATCTGTGCGACCTCTCCTTAGAAACGACAGTGGGCAGATAGTATAGGGAGCGATATTCCCACGACAAGCCAAATAAAAGCTCAAACAGCACAACAAACATATACAACCAGAGCACGAGCAGGATCCCCGCCGATCACCGTAACCGGAAGAGTATCGACATCCGTGGAAGGGTGCGGCATTGATCGGCGGAGATCTTTCTTTCTCCACTTTCTTTCTATGGCTGAGAAAGAAAGTGGAAACCTTTGATAGCAAACCAAACCGGCGATGTGTACCAATAGCGGTGACACCCATTCGTCTGTGCTCAGGGTGACACTACCTTAAAAAACCCGCACTCCCTCGAGCACGGGCTTATTGTTCAAACGCGTCTCTTATTTCTTCGTCGGAACCTCGCATCTGCACGTGCACATCTCCAGCGCCTTTTTGACGAGGAAGAGATTGAGCGCGAGCGCGATGAGCGACGCCGAACTGTGTATGTCACCGAAGACGATTCCCTCCGGGCGGACATGGGACATGTAGACGCCGACGAGCGAGGCGAGCGAACCGAGAACCGCGATCACGCTGATCACGATGCCGGCCGTTCCGCACACGCCGCAGAATGCTGCGTACTTTCCTTTGGAAGATTTGCTGAACATGGAGTAGAAAGGGAAACGTGGACGAAAGTGTACAAGCGGAGGGTAATGGAATGGATTGACGTAAAGAGATTTATTAGACGCAAGCTACAAGACACAAGCTGCAAGCAGTGGGAAATGATTTTATTTGCTTGTGACTTGAAGCCTGTCGCTTGTGGCCTGCAAGTCCTATCTGCGCTACTCTACGCCTCGTATGAAGATCTCCCTCGAGTGGTTATCGGATTTCGTGACGTGGGTGGAGAAGGACCCCCGGGCAATCGCTGACCGGATCACGTTGGGCAGTGCCGAAGTGGAAGAAGTGGAAATGCAGGGGGCGCAGCTCGAAGGATGCGTCGTAGGAGAAATCGTATCGGTGAAGAAACATCCCGACGCGGACCGCCTAAGTATTGCGGAAGTAAAAACGGACAAAGGAACGAAGACCGTCGTGTGCGGCGGCACGAACGTTCGCCAGGGCATGCAGGTCGCCTTCGCGCATATCGGCTCGACGGTGAAGTGGCACGGGGGAAATCAGATGACGCTGCAGCCGGTGAAGATCCGTGGTGTCGCGAGCGAGGGCATGATCTGCGCAGGGGAGGAATTGGGAATCGAATCTCTCTTTCCGCCGTCGAAAGAAGACGGCGAACGTCCAATCGTCGATCTGTCGGACAGGAAATTCAAAACGGGAACGCCGTTGCGGGACGCGCTGGGTCTCAAAGACACCGTCCTGCATATCAACAACACCGCGATCACGACGCGCCCCGACCTCTTCTCCCATCTCGGCTTCGCGCGGGAGTGCGTCGCGCTCGGCATCGCGAAGTGGAAGAAGAAGCCCGTCTACAAACTGCCGACGTTCCCCTCCTCCGCCCTCCCCTTCAAGATGAAGGTCGACGCGGACGATCAGGTGTCGCGCTATTGCTCATGCCTGCTCACGATCGACGGCCTCGGACAGACCCCCGACTGGATGAAGCGCCGGCTTGAGGCGACCGGATGGAGGAGCGTGAACCTACCCGTCGATATCACCAACTACGTCACGATGGAGACGGGCATGCCCCTCCACAGCTTCGACGCCGACGACATCAAGGGAGACGTGCATCTGCGATTGAGCAAGAAAGGAGAAAAGATCACGACGCTCGACGGCATCGACCGCCCGCTCCCCGATGGCGCGCTCGTACTGAGCGACGATAAAGGAATCTTCGATCTGCTCGGCATCATGGGCGGACAGCGCAGCAGTACCAAGCCGATGACGAAGCGCATCTATCTCCACGCTGCGGCGCTCGATCCGGTGACGATCCGCAAGACAATCATGGCGACGGGTCATCGCACCGAGGCATCGACCGTGTACGAGAAAGGCGTTCCACCGATCACCGCAGAAGTCGGTTTCATCCGCGCGGTCGAGCTCTTCAGGGAACTCGTCCCCAAGTGTGCCGCTGCATCCACACTCGACAGCTGGGGGAAGAACGGCACCCCGAAATCCCTGACGCTCTCGGTCCCGGACGTGCAAACGATTCTCGGCGTGACCATTTCGGCGGCGGAGATCACGAGAATTCTGACGGCAATCGAATGCACGGTGAAGAAAGGAAAGAAGGACACGCTGACGGTCGTTCCGCCGCTCCATCGCCTGCGTGATCTGAGCGGCGTCCACGACATCATTGATGAGATCGGCCGCTTCCACGGCTACGACAGGATTCCCGAGGCCGTCCCCATGGCAGAGGTCCGCATTCCCGCGCGCGACAAGCGTCTGCACACGATGCGCGACGGACTCAAGGCAAGCGGGCACTTCGAAACCGTACCGCTCTCGTTCATCAGCGCCGCACTCCTCGAAAAATCCGGATTATCCGCGGCCGATGCCATCGCGATTCTCAATCCCCTCGGCGAAGAGACGGCCCTCCTTCAGCTCCACACGTACCCGCAGCTGCTTGAACACGCGTCCCGCAATATCGCCAAGGTCCACGGTGCATTGAAGACCTTCCGCACCGGCAATGTCTTTGCGAAAGGCAAGCCCGAACAGTTCGAGCTCAGCACACTGCACGCTGCGACGCACGAGACCGGGCTCCTCGATGATCCATTCCTTCATGCCAAGGAAGATATCCTTCATGCGGCGGAAGAAGCGGGTTACGAACTCTCTGTCGAACCGATGGACAAGGCCAGGCCGGCGATGCATCCAGGTCGCGCGGCGATGGTGAAGAACGGACAAGACATCGTCGGCGTCGTCTTTGAAGTGCACCCCACTGTCCGCGCGCGCTTCGATCTCCCCCACCGCGCAGCAGTCGGAGCGTTGAATTTGACAGTGCTCTTCGCGAAGAAACCCGCGACGCGCATGGCCAAGCCCCTCCCGCTCTTCCCCTCCGTCACGTACGACGAAACGATTCCGCGCAAACATGCCGATCAGCTCGGACCGTTGCTCGACAAACTCAAGAAGGGCGCGACGCTCCTCGAACATGTGACGGTCCACGATCTCTACGCGGGAAAGAACGTGAAACCCGGCGAATTCAGCGCGACATTGCGTTTCGTGTACCGTGCTCCGGACAGGACATTGACCGAAGAGGAAGCCAAAAAGGCTCACGGCGAAGTGATGAAAGCAATCGTGTAAGTACGCCATGGATTCGGCAAGCTCACCATGACGTTTTCGCCATTTGGATTTATACTGGTCATCCATGTCTATCGTTACCCGCACCGGCGACAAGGGTGAAACCGGTTTGTTCGGCGGTCAGCGCGTGGGCAAAGATGATCTGCGCATTCATGCGTACGGAACCGTCGACGAACTCAACGCCGTTCTCGGCCTCGCGATCGCCGGGGGTGATCTCAGCGAGGTGTTGCAAACCCAACTGCTGCGGACGCAGAATGTTCTCTTCCGTTTCGGGGCCGACCTTGCGACTCCGCGCGAGAACAACGCGGCGAAAGTTCCCCGCATCGAACAGAAACATATCGATGAAATCGACGCCTGGATCACGGCCCTCGAGGATCGTCTCCCCACTCTCCGAGCGTTCGTCCTGCCGGGGGGATCCGTCGGCGCATCGCATCTTCACAACGCCCGCACCATCTGCCGCCGGGCCGAACGCTGGACCGTCTCCCTCGGCAAACAGCAGGACATCGGGCAGGAATGCATCGTCTACCTCAACCGTCTCAGCGACTATCTCTTCCTCGCCGCATTGCAGGCAAACAAGGACATAGGGGTCGAAGATGTGGCCGTAAACTACGGTGATTAAGGCAAAACGATGCTAAATCGCCTTGACGCATCAGCCGCGTCTTATGTAGGCTGCACCGGCTTTTCCCCTTAAAAAGTGCTCGGAAAACTTAAATGGCGTCGGCGTCTTCGTAAGCATGGCTTCCTGTCGCGTATGGCGACGGCGGATGGCCGGAAAGTGCTGAAACGCCGCAGAAGCATGGGGCGCGTCCGTCTGACAGTCCAGAAAAAGCACAAATAAGATTCCGTCCGGGTTTTGCGGGTCTATTCACGCATTGAACGGTCGGTTTGAAGGTGCCGCGTGTCATTCCCCGTCAAACCGTTCATACTACATCCGACGTGTCACATGCGTTATACTCCCTTCCCGTGGTCCGATATCTGCACCAGCTCTCGGCGATTCTCTTCTACGTTCTCGGTTTGAGCTTCTTTCTCGGGTACGTTCTCACGCGCAACGGCATCGCGCCCGACGCCACGACGACCTGGCTGCAGATGGCCGACATGCCGCTCCTCCTGATCGCGATCCTCTACGGCGGACTCAGCGTCTACAAGAGTCTGCATGACGAAGCGAAAGGCACCTCGACGATCCTCGCTGTCGCCATCGGCCTCCCGCTTATGCTCATCTTCCTCGCATTTTTGTCCCTGAACTTCGGGGCTTTCTGATTTCTTCCTCCGCACACATGTACACGATTGAAAAACTTGCGTCCGGTCTCCCGGTCGTCACGTCTCCCGTCGACGGAACCAACGCCGTTACCGTCATGCTCTTCGCGGGCGCGGGCTCGCGGTATGAAAAAAAGAGCGAGCGCGGCATCAGCCACTTCCTCGAACACATGTTCTTCAAAGGAGGAAAGAAATTCCGCACGACGGAAGAAGTCAGCGCCGCGATCGACGGCGTGGGCGGAGACTTCAATGCATTCACGGGAAAGGAATACGCGGGTTACTACGTGAAGGTCGCAGCCGCGCAGGCCGATCTCGCCTGTGACGTTCTCAGCGACATGTTGCTGCATGCGAGCTTTCCGCCGGAGGAGATCGACAAGGAACGGGGTGTGATCATGGAGGAAGAACGCATGTACCAGGACACCCCGATGTACCGCGCGGGCTGGGACTTCGAGGAACTCATCCTCGGAGATCATCCGCTCGGCTGGGACACGATCGGCACCGAAGAAGTCATCCGCTCGGTGACGCAGGCTGATTTTCAGAAGCACAAAGACGCGCTCTACGGTCCGGACAACGCCGTTCTCGCATTCGCGGGAAAAATCACACCGCTCGAGGCGAAAGCCTTCGCGGAGCAATACTTCGGCGCGCTCGCAGGCACGAAGTCGCGCGACTACGAGCCGTTCAAGAACTTCAACAAGCAGAAGATCTTCCTCCGCACCAAGAACACCGAGCAGGCCCACCTCGTGTTCGGCGTTCCCGCCGTCAGCTCCCTCGACCCCGAACACTTCACGCACAAACTGCTCTCGATCATCCTCGGCGGCAACATGTCGAGCCGCATGTTCCTGCGCATCCGCGAAGCGCGCGGTCTCTGCTACTACATCTCGACGGACACCGACAACTATCTTGACGCCGGTATCCTCTCGACGCGCGCGGGCGTCGACCAGTCGCGCCTCGACGAAGCGATCACCGCGATCAAGCACGAATACATGATCTGCGCGAAGGACGGCGTCAACCCCCAGGAACTCGTCCGCGCGAAGGAGTACCTCAAGGGCAAGATCACCCTCAACCTCGAGGACAGCGAGGAACGCGCGCACTTCTACGGCAAGCAGGTTCTCCTCTACCCGAAGGTCCGCGACGTGCCCGAGTACTTCACCGAGATCGACAAAGTGACGAAGGAACAGGTCGACAGTATGGCCGCCAAGCTCCTGACGGAGGACGCGCTGCGTCTCGTCGTCATCGGACGCGAGGACAATCAGGCGCGGTTCGAGAATCTGTTGTCGGCGTAACGCCATTCCCTATCCCCACAGGCGCAGAAGCAGGTATGCATCTGCTGGTTTTTTGTTTCATTTTTCACCATCAGCCGATGGATACCTCCTTCGGCGTTACCGATCAGGTTTTTGTCTCGTTCTAAAATCAAGCCCATGCGAAAGATTGTTCTGCGTCATCCGTCATCATAGGTATGGATGAAGAACAGAAGAAACACCCCGGCCATAGCGAAATGCCCAAGACCGACCGCCCCGAGGTACCTCCTCCGCCCGATCTCGTGCCGGAACCTTCCGGTGACAAGAGCACAAGCCCCGACGTACAGCAGGGCGGAAGGGATACGGAAGAAACCGGACGCTGGGACAATAAAACGAGATAAATCCATCCACGTAGAGCCGCGAGATCTCGGCTCTACCGAACACCCAATTGTCTGAGCGCACTCAGCGCGGCTTTGTTATCCGGATCGATACGAAGGATTTCTTCGAACTGCAGGATCGCTTTGTCGTTCTGGCCTTGCTGTGAATAGAGCAGCGCGACGTTGATCCTGGCCGCGATCGCGCGGGGTTCCGCCGCGATGGTTTGCTCATATTCTTTGATGGCTTCCTCGATCTTGCCCTGCTTTGAGTACGCGACGGCCAGATTGAATCGGGCGTCCACGAGATACGGGTTCACGTCGAGCGCGCGATTGTACGCAGCAATCGCCTCGTCGATGTCCCCTTCCTGCATCGAGAGCGCTCCGAGATTCACATAGGCTTCTTCGTAGAGCGGATCGATCGCGATCGCCCTCTGGTATTCGATCCGCGCGTCGGCCAGTTTGCCCTCTGCGGCCAGCAGCAAGCCCAATCCCATGTGCGCCTCCTTGCTCTCGGGATTGGACAGCAGCGCCTTGTCATACTGTTCGTGCGCGAGCCCGTACTGCTGCTGCAAACGGTACACCGCGCCGAGGTTGCTGAACGTGCGGGAATGAGACTGGATTGCGAGCGCTTTTTGGAATTCCGCGATCGCATCCTGCAGTCTTCCCTGCCGCCGGTACACGTTGCCGATGTTCGTGTGCGCGACGTGCGAGGAGGGATAATGCTTCAACACGTTCGAGAACAATGTTTCGGAACTCCTCCATGTCAGTGATTGCAGGTGACTCATGAATGCGAAGATCAACAGAATAACACCGGCCACGCCGACGGTGATGTCGCGCGGGCGCGGGCTGTATGCGCGTTCGAGAAAGAACAATACAATGCCCGCAATCGCGATAAAGATGCCGATCGAGGGAAGATACGCGTAGCGGTCGGAGGCGAAGTAAATGTCGACGCCCCCCTTCGCGAAGTTCACGAATGTCGGTGCGACGAGGATGAAGAAGAACGCGACACCGAAGAGCAGTTCGGGAAAGCGTTTGCGGAACGCGACCGCAGCCGCGAGCAGCAGGATGACGAGTATCCCCGGAATGAAAAAATCCGGCGACGCGATCGAAATATCCCCGACGTACGGATAGAGCACCGACAATTCCGTCGGAACGAAGATCTTCTGGATGTAGAAAATCGAACTCTTCCCCGCCATCAATATCTTATCGAGCGTACTCGACTTCTCGATGACCGCCGTCTTACCCAATATCGCGACGATGCCGAAGATCACGGACAAAATGAGATACGGAACTTTATCGAGAAGCATCTTCACGTCGATCTTCCTTCCCCTGTATCCGTCGACCAGCAGGAGAATCACGGGCAGCGTGATCACGACGACCTTCGACATCAGCCCGAGCAGAAACGCGACGATACTTACCACGTACAGTGTCCGGTTCCCGCGATCCCGCCAAAGAATGTAGAAGATGACCGAGATCAAAAACCACGCGCCGGACAGAACGTCTTTACGCGCGCTCGCCCACGCCACAGCCTCCGTGTGAATGGGATGGAGGAGGAAGAACAATCCAATGATCACGGCGGCCGCGCCACGCTTGAGGAGCAAAAACGACAGCCACGCGACGAGCAGCGCGTTGAGCGTGTGGAGGAGCAGGTTCTGGAAGTGAAACATGAACGGCCCCCCTCCGCCGATCAGATAATCCATCTGATACGTGAAGAACGTCAGCGGGATGTAGAGCTCCGGATCGTAGTGCGTGAAGATCCACTGGAGCGATTCGAGCGAAAAGTTGCGGATGGCGGGATTTTCGTAGATCAGCAGACCGTCATCCCACCGGACGAACTCGTTCCCCATCGCCGTCCAATACACGAACAAGGCCGCCAGCAGAAAGAACCCGACGATCGATGCTGTTACTTTGCGCGACGGCAGGGACGGGAGGCTGTCCATGGGGTTTTGGAACAATCACGACAATAGCATCGATCTTTCTTGCATCAAAAGCGCTCATCGCCCACAATCGACACATCCCCCCGCCCCCATGCGTTTTCTGACCATCAGCATTTCGGCAATGTTTATACTCCTGCTCGCCCCGTCCGCCGGTGCGCGCGACTTCGCGAAGTCGGTTGAAACGGGAAAGAGGCTGACCTGCGCGACGGCATCCGGCGTCAACAAGTCCAAGTGCGAGCGTGATCAGATCAAGCAGTGGGACCGCGAAATGCAGTTTTTCCGCGAGAAGCAGAACGACAAAGTGGAACAGTGGCACCTCGACAACGACACCCGCGGACTCACGCCCGAATATCAGGCGGACCTCAGCGCGTTCAACAAATCCATTCAACAGGAACAGAAGGCATTCAACGAAGCGATGAAAGTAGCGCGCAAGAAGTTCTTCGACGACCTCAAAGCGCTCCGCGGCACGATTGACCAGACGGGAACGACACCCAGGAAAGGCCGTCAGGTTACGCCCGCCGACGAGGCGACTGCCAAGGAGAAGTGCAAGCGCCACAAGAGCAAGGAAGCGCTTCGCGTCTGCGTCCGGCAGCAGCTCAAACTCGCGACTCCGGGTGTCACCATCCGCGGCGCCGTAACGAACCGTCAGCGCGGCCAATAAGCAGGCATCGCGACCGATCAGCGGTTCTTCCGCAAAATGTGTAAGAACACATAACGTGCCCCGTCACAGCAGGTGCAGCGAAGGTTTTGTCCTATCCCCCGCCTTCTTCCCGTGCAAAAACCCCTCACTATCACCGCGACTGCCATCCTGGGATGGAGTCTTGCCCTTCCGGCATTTGCCGCGAGCGTACATGTGCATACGTCGGCTTCGACGCGCGTCACCACCGATGGCGACAACCGCACGGTCGAAACGTCGGAAACACATACTGTATCGGGCGACGGAAACGCGACGGTGAACACCAGCGTGAATAATTCCGTGAACGATAACGGAACCGTTCTGCGGGCGGGATCCTTCAGAAATCTGACATGTCTCGACCTCGACGGAATGGGCAAGCGATGTACGGGAACCGAGGGCGAGAGCGACGAAAAGAGCACCAAGACGCGGTCGGTTACCGCATCGTTCGATAACGACAAAAACTGGTGGAGCACGTGGAACAGAAGAATCCTGAAAGCCTGGCACCGCGACAGCGAAGTGTTGTCCGAAACGACGGAGGAAGTTTCGTCAGCCGACAGGGCACACTTGCGCCTTATCCGGCGCATTTGCGGCAGACTGGCAGGAAACAACCGCGAGGATTGTCTGGAAGTCGCGGAAGAGAGTGATGTTCGCTCATTGCGGACGGGTCTGCGCACGTGGATGCGGACCGGCAACTAACTTGCATCCGACACGGAGGGAAAACAGAGGGGGCAGCCGACACGCCGCCCCCTCATGGGGTATCCGGCAAAATCCCGCAATCGGCTTTTTAGCTTGCTTCATGCTCGACATTTTATGACATACCCCTCCCCCGACCCCGTCATCTACATCGTCAATCTTCCTTACCTTATTCCCCATGCCCCTATGAAGCGTTTTCTCTCAACCATTGCAATGGGTGCGTTAGTGCTGCCGTCGCTCGCATTCGCGGACGGCCACTCGAGCAACACAAGCGCGACCCAAACAAGATCGAGCAGCGTTCAGGCGGACTCGTCGGCGCAGCACACGTTCAGTTTGTCCTTCCTCGAGACGTTCATGGACGTCGTCACGAGTGATACGGGGCTGCGCACTGCTTTCGATGTCCGGCAGTTCCGTTCGCACCCCTGCTACGAGGCGATCGGCAATGAACTCGATTACTGCACGGATCTCTTCGGCATCACGTCGGACTTCCATTCGATGATCCAGGACAATACGATGGCCAAGCTTCTTGTGGAATACACACTGAAGAACCGCTGTTCCAATATGAGTGGCGAGGATCACAAGCGTTGCCTTGATCAGAATGCAGCTGCGGGGCCGCAGATCATGTCACAGCTGGTTAAGAATGGATTCGGTGCGAACGGTTCTCTCGTCGCATCGGATGAAGATGAAGATGAAAGTGACGAGAATGAAGAAGATGATGATACGACCGTGAATCCGGTCAGTGAACCGATGCAGCGTCACCAGCGTGCCGCTCGCGTCTGGCAACTGTGCAAAGATCAGGGAAGGATGCAGGCGGGCTGCTACCAGGACCACCTCCGTTTCGTGACGGACAACACGCTTTCCTTCAGCAGTCTGGAGCGCATGCTTTCGAATTCCGCCCGCAATAAATAATGCAGATGTAAATAACGACAAGCAAAGGGGGCTCCATCCGGAGCCCTTCTTTGTAAAAACACCGCACAAAGAATCTATTGTCACGGCGAAACTCTTTCTCCACAATACGCCACCCTCCGGGGTTCACACACGACCATCCTTCGCGTAGAATACTTGCAACCTTCCCTCAGCACCCATGCAGCAAACCCTCATCCTCCTCAAACCCGACGCCGTCGAGAAGAAAATCTGCGGCAAAGTCATCACGCGTTTCGAGGAAGCGGGCCTCCACATCCGCGGCTGCAAGATGCTCCACCTCAAACCCGAAATCCTGCGCGACCACTACGCGCACATCGCCGACAAACCCTTCTATCCCGAAGTCGAAGAATTCATGGGAAGCAAGCCGGTGATCGCCCTCGTCCTCGAAGGCCCAGACAGCGTCGCCAAGATCCGCGACATGCTCGGCGTGACGGATTCCCGCAAGGCGGCACCCGGCACGATCCGCGCGGAGTTCGGTGCGGACATGATGATCAACGTCGCGCACGCCTCCGACTCTCCCGAGACCGCCGAAAAAGAAGTGAAGCGCTTCTTCAAATCCGAAGAACTCTTTGATTATTAAGCTGCCTGCCGGGCGTAGCTCCTCAGGAGCGAAGACCGGTTCGATTACTGATCAGATGAGAGCTTGTACATATACTTAAATAGAGCTCCTACTTTATATTTAAGATCATCAAATCCTTTAACATCCCATTTGGTAGAATCTCCGGCAACAACAGCCAAGTTATACAAAAATTGTGCATGAGCATCATCGATATTCGTTTTTTCTTCCCATCGATGCTTTGGAAAAACTAAAGTGAGTAATTCTTTAAAGTTATCTACGTCTAAGTCTCTCCTTTGAGCTCTATTCATGGCTAGAAATTTCATAAGTAAAACGGTTCCCAGGCGTTTATTACCATTTTGAAAATGCTGAGATCCAGCAATGCTACAAATCAAATATGCACATTTACTATCGAATGTTGGATAATATAGATCATGGGGTAGAAAATTAAGGACTTTATTTAATTCAAACATCCCTACTTCATCTACTTCATAATCGGGCGCAGGTTCCATTGAGGTCAGCGATTTTTGAATGTATGAAAAAACTGCCCTCGTATCATCAATCTCAAAGTATTTCATCGCTTGGAGAGTTCTCGAACCATTTCTCTATAGCTTTTGTCCCATTCTTTAATATCCTTCGGCATTTTTACAAAATCGTTTCGGTCATGCACGACCTTTTTAATCTTAAAATCAAGATCGTTGTTGCTCACCATGCCTAACATGAAAAAAAATTTTCTGAACATAAATGACAGTGAAAAATTATAGATCAATTTAGGGAAATTTCAAAATGACAATTACATTAATTTCACTGCTTTTTGTCGCTACATATACACTTTTCCCCCTTGCACCCGCATTCCTCCCCTTTTCCGCATGCACATGTCTTCTTCGAGTCTTCGGGTAAATCCAGTTTGAATCTGCCTTCGCGGAAGTCGATCGTCGCGCCGCCGATGCTCCCGAGGGTGATCGTACTCGCGAAAATCCGCAGCCCGTTCTTCTCGAACGTCTTGTCTTCCTTCGCAGCGTCTTTCGCAAACTCCATGCAGAACCCTCCACCCTCATCGAGCCCGACACTCAATCCCCAATCGGGTTTTCCTTCGGACTGCAAAACTGAAAGCAGCGCATCCGCCGCATCGTTCGTCACAGTCAGCACCTGCGGACGCGAAGCACGATTCGACAGCAGTTCGTTGAGATCGGTCACAAGATCGTCGATCTCAGTGTCGCGGAATCCATGCGTCTTACATCCCTCATCGAGCGTCTCGTATGCATTCGCTTCGCAGCTGAAACAATGGAGTCCGTATTCCGCCACGATCGGACCCGCATCGGGAAGCAGCGTCAGAATATCCGACACGCGCATATGCTTGTGAATCCGGATCGCGGGATGCTTCTTTGCCGATTTATTCGGCTTGGCCGCTGGCTTCTTGGTTGCTTCTGCCATATCCTCATAGTACCCCGGAACACGTTCCGGATGAATGATTTTTGTCCCGATTGCATGTCGAAATTCGCCCGTATTCTGCCCATCGCCGTCCTCCCGCTCTTCACCCTCCTCATCGGATGGCAGCTCGGCGTGCAGTACGAACAGAAGCAGCTCCTCGATCTGCAGGAGCGACTGGACATCCTCTATAACGGCGGAACGGAAAGCGGCGCGGTCCTCGGGGACCCGGAGAAAGAAGTGGATATCAGTCTGTTCTGGGGAGTCTGGCGCGTTTTGCAATCGCGCTACATCGAACCCGAATCGTTGAACACGAAGGAACTGGTCTTCGGCGCGGTGCACGGTCTGGTGAAGGCGGTCGGCGATCCATACACGGTCTTCATGACGCCGAACGAGAACACAGAATTCCGCGACAGTCTCAGCGGGCATCTGCAGGGAATAGGCGCGGAACTCGCCGAGCGTGAGGAGCGGATCGTCGTCGTCTCCCCCCTCAAAGGATCGCCGGCGGAAAAAGCCGGCCTCCAGCCCGAAGACGTCATCGTGGAAGTCGACGGCAACGACGTCGCCGGCCAGAGTCTGCAGGAAGTCGTGAACCAAATCCGCGGCGTAAAGGGCAGCAACGTGACACTGACGATCCTGCGTGAAACGGCGGGTGATCTCCTGAAATTCACGATCACGCGCGACAACATCACCGTTCCGAGCACGCAGTATGAAGTGAAGCAGACCGCGAGCGGCTCGATCGGCTATCTCGCGATCAATCAGTTCGGCACGGAAACGATTTCTGAAGTCGAAGGAATCCTGAAGGCGATCAAGCCGGAAGAACTGAAGGGTCTGATCATCGATCTGCGCTACAACGGCGGCGGGTATCTGGAGGGTGCCGTCGATCTCGCGTCGATGTTTCTGCGCGAAGGCAAAGTCGTGACTGTGGAAGGACGCGGTACGGAGGCCCAGCGTCGGTACGTTTCCGGCCGTCCGGTTCTCCCCGACCTGCCGCTCGTCGTAATCATCAACCAGGGTTCCGCCAGCGCATCGGAGATCGTCGCGGGCGCATTGCAGGATCTCGATCGAGCGACGATCGTCGGCACGAAGAGCTTCGGGAAGGGAACCGTCCAGGAAGTCGTCGAACTCCCCGGCGGCAGCAGTCTCCGCGTCACGATCGCCAAGTGGTTGACGCCGGCCGGCCGCGATCTCGGCAAAGAAGGAGTGATCCCCGACATCGTCATCGACCGCACGCGCGAACAGGCGGAAGCGGCGCGCGATCCGCAGCTCGATGCGGCGTTGATGTGGCTGACGACGGGGAAGAGAATGGAGGGAACGACGGTGGGGACAGGGACGACGATTGAGTGAGCGACGTTAGCTTCGTTAGGTAATGGAATATTTTTTGATTTTCTCGCACCTCACCACCCTTCCCTAACGCAGCTAACGAAGCTCTGGAAGCTAACGAAGCTCAAAGACAGTGTGTTACACTGTCCGCAATGCTCCGTCTCCCCGCTTCCCTCGAACGCAGACTCGCGGAACTCTTTCCACGCATCCGGGATCGCGAGCGCTTCGTCGCCGAAATCCTCGAGGAAGCACTCCAGGGGAAACAGCCCGAAGGCAGCAACGCCCCCGCATTCATCGGCGGAACGCTGCACCTTTTCTGCGACGGCGGTTCACGCGGGAATCCCGGCCAGTCCGCGATCGCCTTCATCATCGAAGATCCGATCCGCGGGGAAGTATTGAAGGAACACTACGATCGCATCGGCGTCGAAACGAACAACGTCGCCGAGTACAAAGCATTGATCGAAGGACTGAAGGCGTCCCGCCAGTTCCAGCCCAACAGACTGATCTGTCATCTCGACAGTGAACTCGTCGTCAAACAGCTCAACGGCGAATACCGCGTGAAAATGCCGACACTCCAGCCGTTCTTCAACGAAATTCAGGATCTCACCGCCGAATTGCCCGATGTCGTCTTCATGTATATTCCGCGGGAAGACAATTATCGTGCGGACGCTTTGGTGAACAAAGCTCTCGACGAACTCCCCGTCCCCGCGCCGCTGCACAAATCACCGTCCCAACCGCCACAGTTCCAGAATCCTCCGCAGAGACCGGGAGATGCTTACCGCAATCCAATGAGGTAGGATTGCGGAAGATCCAATCATCAAGATCACAAACAACAAGGAAGTCTCAAGGATCAAGTGTACGAATGAATCAACTAATCCTTGATGACTTTGAACCTTGAAGATTTGAAATTTCCTTGAAGTTTGTAAACTTGAGGTTTGAAGTTCCTCTTCTTATCATTCACAATGCATTCGTGTTCAAACGCATGATGATTGTCGGCTTTCTGGGTGTCTTCGGCTTTTTGGCAGTGGAAAGCGCCGATGCGGCCACTCCCACTTCACTGATGTATCGTTACAAACATCATTTGTTCACGATCACTGCGAAAGATATCGCGAGCTGGCAATCGAAGGAGGAAGTCTGGACGTACAATGACCGGCCTGTCTCCGCTCCCGCAATGTTGCGCGTCGACGGTGACGAACTCCCCGCGTTACCCGCGGGATTCGGGAAGACCTTTCAGCCGACGTGGGGAAGGGATTCTATTCGTCAGACGATCGCGACCCGTATCGCGTCCAAACTCGATCAGGAAGCGGGCAGTGTGACGATCGGACGGAATGCATCCGGATCAATCGTCTTCGAAGGAGCCGGCTTCCCCGGACGCACGGTCGATCTGGAAACGGCCGTCACCCTGACGCTCGAGGCGCTGCAGACCGGCGTCGCCGATATTCATTTGCCCATGATCGAAAAGCAGCCGCGCGTCGTCGTGACGGACTCCAAACTCAGTTCGCTCGGCATCAAAGAGCTCGTCACGATTGGCGAATCGGACTTCACCGGTTCTACCCAAAACCGCATTCACAACGTCAGAACGGGCTTGAACCGCTTCAACGGACATCTGATCGAAAAGGGCGAAACGTTCTCGTTCGTAAAGAGACTCGGTCCGGTGGACGCGGCCGCGGGGTATCGCAAGGAACTCACCATCATCGGAGACAAAACACTCCCCGACTACGGCGGCGGACTATGCCAGGTCAGTTCTACCATGTACCGCGGCGTGTGGGAGTACGGGTTCCCGATCACGCAGCGCAAGAATCACAGCTACGCGGTAAGTTACTATGCTCCGCAGGGAACCGACGCGACCGTCTATCCCCCGAACGTCGACATCAAATTCCTGAATGACAGTCCCGGCGCACTGCTCATACAGACCGTGATCGACGTTCCCCACGTCAAAGCATACTTCCTCTACTACGGCACGCGCGACGACCGCACAACCGACGTCATCGGACCATTCACGTGGGGGCGCAGGGGAGCGCCGCCGCCGCGCACCGAATACACGACCGAAATCCCGGCAGGCACCAGACGAAAAGTGGGAGAAGCCGTCCCGGGTCTGAGTGCCGCGTGGTTCCGGATCGTGAAGAAGGACGGGGAAGAAACCGTCGAGCGCGTGTTCTCGTCCTACCAGGCCCGTCCGCTCTACTGGCAGATCGGCGTGGACAATCTGCCCACCGGCAGCGGCGGGCTGACCGATGCGCCGGCTGGGGAAGCGGTGATTTCGGATTAGCTTCGTTAGCTTTGGAAGCTAATGAAGCTCCATTATGATAAACACCCATGCCCCATTCCCGCACCTTCACCACCATCATTCTCCGCACGATCGACACCGGCGAGGCGGATCGGTTCTGCATTCTCTTCACGAAGGAAGGCGGCCGCAAGACCGCCCGCGCGAAGAGCGTCCGCAAACCAAAGAGCCGTCTCGGCGGCATGATTCTGCCGTTTCGGGTACTGCAGATGGAACTGACCGAGCACGGAGGGGGCTCGATCGTCACGTCCGCGACCGACCGCCAGTCCGAACTCCCCGCCACGCCCGGCTTCGCCGCTTTCATGCGCCTCCAGCAGGCCTCCGAACTTCTCATCGCGCTGACGGAGGACGATGAGCCGTTGCCGCAGATTTTCGATCTGTTGCAGCAATTCCTGACGTTGTCGCATGAGAAGGCTGATCCGCTCCCCGCGTTCCAGCTGCGCCTGCTGTATCTGCTTGGTCTCCTCCCGGCCGGAAACGAAACCTCGCGCTTCCGGATTCTGCCTGAGGCGGAAAAAGCCTATGTCGATGCATGCACGCGCATTGCCGATCTCAGAATGCTGCGCGATCTGTATCCCGACGGTACGCCGCTCGCGTTGTTCGTCAAAACGAGCGTCGAGAGCCAGCTGAACAAACCGCTAAAGTCGATGACAATATAACAAACTACATGCATGAGCGCGGCCATTCCTGGCCGCAGCGAATGCGTAACAATTTTCTAAACTGCGCCCAAGAATGGGCGCGCTCTTCGTGGGTGTGACGTATTATGACAACAGCCTCGCCGGCCACAGCAGTTTTTTGCGCGTGCCAAGCACCGTTCCGCCGGCGGACAGCGCGGGCAGGAGCAGGATTTCGAACAGCAGCAGGAGCGGAAACACCGACGTCAGAAGCGGCAGTATCTGGCCGCTGACTTCGCCGTACGCGCTTTCCAGCGCGAGCGCGGGCAGGAAGAGCGGCAGCACGAAGAGGAAGAGCGCGACCAGAACGGTCCCGATGAAGAGCGCGGAGAGGAGCAGGATCGTCATCTCGGTCACGAACGGCAGGAGCACCGCGACGGGCGGGGCACCGAGCAGATTTTCCAGCATGATCTCCTGACTCCGGCGATGCGTCGCACGCGCCGCCCACTCGATCACGACGAAGCACAGCACCGCGAACGCGACGCAGAGGAACAACACCGTCAGCGTGCGGATGCCGCTTGTGACCTGCAGCAGCGACCGGATCTCGCGTTCCTGCGCGGTGACCGACGAAAGGTACGACGGATTGATCACCGTCCTCCAGCGATCCTGTTGGATGAACTGCGTCAGCGTGTCGTACTCGCCGAGGGTCGCGAGCGTGACTTCGATCGTGTCGGGAAAAGGATTGTCGAGACTGTATTCCTCGAGGAATGCGACGAGTTCGGGGTCGCGCTGACGCTGCAATTCGTAGGCTTTTTCGCTCGGGACGTACGCCACGTGGTCGACGAACGACTGCGCGCGCAACGACGCGTACAGTTCCTGTATTTCCTGATCGGCCGCACCCGGAAGCACTTCGAGCTGAATCGCCGCGCGCGAAATGAGCAGCCTGTTCACCGCCTGCACTCCTAGCAGGAACACCATGAGCAGCTGCATCAGGATCATCAGCGCCGACAGCAGCGTGACGGTCGTTCCCCACGTGCGATCGCGCGTGATCTGCTGCATGCCGCGACGCAATCCGCGCTTCAGGAAGAGTGCCGTGTCTTCTGTAAGAAGCATGGCACCGAGTCTACCAGAAACAGGCATCCGGCAGATAGTCTCCGCTGAACACCGTCTTTACACGTGCTTCGGTTGCTCTTTGACCTTACCGAGCTGCTTCTCGAGACGCTCGACCGCCGCGACACATTCGCGTGCGCGCGGATTCGTCGGTTCGAGATCGAGTGCGCGAAGGAAGAGTGCGCGGGCCTTGTGAAAATTCTTGAGTTCGAGATACGCGACGCCGAGATCGCAGAGTGTCAGTGTGTTGTCGCTGTCGAGGTTGAGGGAACGCTCAAGCGTCACGACTCCCTGCGGACGCTGTCCGATCTTGAAGAGCACCCAACCGAGGCAGCGCAGGATCTCAGGGTTGTTGGACTTCAGTTTGTTGGCTTCCTTGAGACGCGTAAGCGCATCATCCCACTTCGCTTCCTGTGACCGCAAAAATCCGAGGATGTAGTGTCCGGTGTAGCTCGATGCGTCGAGCGTGACGGCCTGCTCCGCGGCGACTTCCGCACGGTCATACTGTTCGAGGCTGAGTTCGTTGTCCGCGATCTCTTCCAGCGCGGATACGTTCGACGGATCTTCCAACACCAAACCCTCGAGAATATTCAGCGCATCCTGATGCTGCCCCGCGAGCTTCAACTGTTCCGCGCGCTCAAGGCGTTCGAGAATATTCGGTGGAAGTTGAGGCGTATCGCTCATAGTCGGGCTGATTCTAGGAAAAGGCAGGGCTGGCGCAAAGCTTCTTTTTCAATTTAGGTGAGAAAATAGTCGATTGTCCGCAGAATGGAATAGGCCCCGGCAACGACTGCAAGCGCCAAAACCGATCCTATCATCAGATCCTTGCCTCTTTGCTTCAGATCTTCCTTCACTCCCGAGAGGGTAATAAGGAGGGCGCCCACGACGAACATCGCGACGGAAATCGCGGAAATGGAGCCTGCCATGAAGGTGATTATGTTTTGCACTAGCTCCCAAAAGGTGAGAGCGGTACCAATGGTGATATCGAGAGTACGCGGAGCACTCCCAGCAGAGCCCCCGGTTGGGCCCCCGGTAGAACCCCCAGTTGAGCCAGCTGTACTTTGTGCAAGCACAAAAGCAGGCATCATTGTCAGAATGCCCGCCAATAGCCAGCGTTGAAGGGTCTTCAGCATCTAATCAGTATAGCACAAAATACCCCCCTTCGCACGTTGCGCCAATGCTATCCGAAACCTACACTGCATACTCTAAACCATGGAGAACGGCTTCCAATCGCGGTCCATTCAGGCGGCCAGGGGCAATACGGAGCAGCGCTTTATGCGGCCTGCCCGGAAGCTGCGCGTGCCGGACGGCTGGAAGGAACGTCTGGACAGAATCAGGGAGTGGGCTCGCGCGCGCGGCAAGAAACGTCTCTTCAGGGATACGGTCCTGATAGGCGGAGGATTGGGCGTCCTGTATTTCCTGTTCCTCTTCTTCACGCTCCCCGATATTACGGACACGCGCGAACTCATTCCTGACCTCAGCTCCGTCATCACGGACCGCAAAGGAATCGAATTGTATCGTCTGTACGGGGAAGAAAACCGCACGATCATTCCCGGCGAAGATATCCCGCGCCACATGAAGGATGCGATCGTCGCGATCGAAGATGAACGTTTCTATGATCGCGGCTGTCTCGACATGCAGGCGATCGCGCGCGCGTTCTTCCGGTTCGGCCAGGCGGGAGGCGCTTCGACGCTGACGCGCCAGCTCGCCCGCAACGCGCTCGATCTCAACCGGGAAAACATCATCAACCGCAAGCTGAAGGAACTCATTCTCGGCTGCCAGCTGGAATCGACCTACACCAAGGACGAGCTTCTCAACCTCTACCTCAACTGGATTCCCTTCGGTCAAAACGCCTACGGCATCGAACTGGCGAGCCGGATTTACTTCAACCAGCCGACAAAAGAACTGACGCTCGCGCAGTCCTCCATTCTCGCGTCGCTCCCCCAGCGCCCGTCGTACCTCAGTCCCTACGGCAGGCATGTGCACACGGAAGTCTCTGAGGAAGTGATTCAGAAAATCGTCGACGGCGAGATCACGTCCGCTGCGGATATTCCGGATGAAGATGTGACGATCGGACTGCTCGGCGCCAACGTCGGAACCGGCTCGACGACGGTGTACATCGGCGGACGCACGGATCAGGTTCTGAGGAACATGCAGAATCTGGGATATATCACGGAGGCGCAGCGCCTTGGCGCACTCAAGGATCTCGAAACGATCGAATTCAAACCCGCGCGCGAGAACATCCGCGCGGCACACTTCGTTCTCTGGGTGAAGAGCCAGGCCGAAGAGATTGTCGCCGACGGCGCGGAAGCCGGGTTCCTCAGCCAGGGCGGCCTCACGATCGAAACGACGCTCGACTGGGAGATGCAGCAGGCAGCCGAAGAACTCATCGCCAAAAAGCGCGAGGACATCGCGTCAATCTACGGCGCGCACAACATCGCGATGGTCGCGGTTGAACGCGGCACCAACAGAATCCTGACATACATCGGCAACGCGGATTACAGCGACGAGGAATTCGACGGCAAGGTCGATATGGCGCGCGCCGCCCGCCAGCCGGGATCGAGCTTCAAGCCGATCGTCTACGCTGCTGCGTTCGAAAAAGGCTTCGGACCCGCGACACCGATCTACGACGTCCCGACCAGGTTCGGAACGGACTCCCCCCAGAACTTCGACGGCGGATTCTGGGGATTGCTAAGCATCCGCAGGGCGCTCGGCGCTTCGCGCAACATTCCCGCGATCAAGGCGTTCTTCATGGCAGGAGGCGAAGAAAACGTCCTCGAGGTCGCCGGAAGACTCGGCGCCGTGTCCCCGACCGAACAGCGACGGAGACTGCGGGAGGATAACCCGGACTTCGCATACGGCTGGCCACTCGCGCTCGGCGCGGCGGAAACCCCGCTCCTCGAAATGGTCCAGGCGTACGCGACGCTCGCGGACGGCGGATCGATGAAGCCGCTCGTCAGCATCCAGCGCATCAAGGACCGCCGCGGCAACATTCTCTACGAAGCAGACACGCAATCGGACGGAGTGCAGGCAATCGATCCTCGCATCGCGTACCAGGTGACCTCCATCCTGAGTGACGCTTCCGCCCGCCCCGGCGAGTACTGGCAGTCGGTTCTCTCCGTCCCGGGCTTCGCCACCGCGGCCAAGACCGGCACAAGCAACAAATGTCTCGAGCGCGACGCCAACGGCGGCTGCAAGGACCGCAAACCCGATAACATGTGGACGATGGGCTACACGCCCAACATCGTCGCGGGTATCTGGGCAGGCAATGCCGACGCGGCGGCGCTCTCGGCGAAGGCCGAATCCCTCACGATCGTCTCCCCCATCTGGAAGGACTACATGATCCGCGCGCACAAACTTCTCGAGAATCCCAAGGCTTCCTTCGACGTGCCGTCGGGCATCGTGCAGTCGCAGATTTCCACGCTCTCAGGACAGCTCCCGACCGAATGCACGCCGGTTAACTCACGCAAGGCCGACGTGTTCCTGCAGGAAAACGCCCCTTCCGAGGCTGATCCTGCATGTGCGCGCCTCGTCGTCGACCGCGTGACGGGCCTGCTCGCCTCCGATGAGTGTCCTGCCGAGGCACGGGAGGAACGCAGCTTCCTCGTCCCCAAAGAAGCCCTGAGCGATCGCTTCCCCCACTGGCAGCAGGCGGTAGTCGCCTGGGCTCAGGGAAGAATGGGCGCATACGATCCGCTGAACAACACCTTCACGGGCTCGGCCGTTCCGCTCCCGCTCGCCCCGACGACGGAGTGTACGCTGGCGCTCACCCCCGGCCGCCTCGAACAACCGACACTCGATATCGATTATCCGAATGACGGCGGTTCCGCGACATATCCGTCCTTCCAGCCGCGCCTGAGTTATCAGGTCGGTTCGAAGATCCGCGAGATCCGCGCGGAGATCGACGGCAAAGCAGCGGGAACATCCACGGAGAACCATGGAAGTTTCGTCATCAACGTTCCGCGCTCGATCAAGAAGGACGGCACGCACTCGCTCGAGATCACACTCGTCGACGAGTACTACAACGCCGTCACGCGTGAAGTAGATTTCCGCTTCGAGGAAGACAACAATCCGCCGAACGTGGAGTTCGTCACGCCGCAGGGAAGCATGCGCACGAGGACGGGTCAGATCATCATGCTCGAAGCAGAGGCGGAGGACGACGAGGGCGGCATCAAGTACGTGCAGTTCTACCTCAACGAACGTCTCCTCAGCACCAAACCCAACGAGCCTTACCGCCTCGAGTGGCCGCAGGATCTGACGCCGGGAACCTACGAGATTCGCGCCGTCGCGACTGATTTGGCGGGCAATGAGGCGGAGGACGGCGTCGAGTTGACCATCGAATAATTCATAATTCATGAGAGACAACCCTCCGGGTTTTCTCTCATGAACTCTCTTTCCGGCAGGGAGCGCTTCCGGCAAAGCTGCGCGTTGCCTGCAGCGCGCCGAAGACGAAAACGAGTTTCCGCTTCGGCTTTTGCTATGCGACAGAGTCGCAGCAATACAAAACAACAAACATCAACAACTAGAGTCTGAGCAGGATCCCCGCCGATCACCGTAGCCCCGAGAGTATCGGCACTTGTGGAAGAGTGCGGTATTGATCGGCGGCGATTTTTTCTTTCTCCACTTTCTTTTGTATCACGGACAAAAGAAAGTGGAATCGCTCAATAACAACCCAGATCCGGCGATGTGTGGGATGGCAGAGTCATGGTTCGTCAGTGCTCACCATGACACATTTAATGCTTATAGCCGCACCCAGGAATGGCTGCTGCGGGGCATGGGAAGGTCATGGTTCGTGGCTCCTGCGGGAGCACCTCACCATGACACTTCTCGTCTCACATCATCGCAGCCACCTCCTCCGAAATATCCGCATTGGTATGCACGTCAGCTACATCATCATCCGCTTCAACCGCTTCGACGAGATTCATCAATTTCTTCACGGTCTCGACATCGTCGATTTTCGCCTTCTGCGTCGGGACGTAGCGCAGGCCGGCACTCATGATTTCGAATCCCTGCTGCTTCAAATAATCCCGGACCTTCGTCCAGTTCGCGCCGTCGGTCGTGACGGTGAGTATCTCGTCGTCTTCTTCAAAGTCCTCCGCCCCCAAATCAATGAGCCCTAATTCTATATCGCTCTTTGCACTTTTCGCTCTGCTCTTTGCACTTACAATCCCCTTCCGCGCGAACATCCACAACACCGAACTCGTCTCCGCGAAGCTCCCGCCGTTCTTCGTGATCGCGACCTTAATGTTGCTGAGCGTGCGGTTCTTGTTGCCGGTCAGACACTCGATGACGAGCGCCGTGTTGCCCGGACCGTAGCCGGCATAGATTATTTCCTCCATGCGTTCCCCCTTCAGCTCCCCGCTCCCTTTCTTGATCGCACGCTCGATGTTGGCGTTGGGGACGCTGTCGGCTTTCGCGTTGTCGATCGTGCTGCGGAGCGACGCGTTGGTCGCCGGATCGCCCCCGCGCTGCGCGGCGATTTCGATCAGCTTGGCGTGCTTGGTATAAATCTTCCCTCGCACCTTATCCTGCGCGGTTTTGCGAACCTTGATATTTGCCCATTTGGAGTGACCGGACATGGGATTTCTCGGAAAAGAGGTCAGTAGTTTAGCACAAGAATTCGCGACTCAAACGCGATATTGACAGGAAATCCCCCGACCGCCACTATGCCACACTTCATGAATCAACCGGACGATATTCCAGCGGCAGGGGTGCTCCCCGATGAACAACTGGAGCAGTTGATCCGCAACACCCAGATCGAGGGACACCGCCTCGAATCGGCATCCACAAAGGATATCGCGATCTTATTAAGAATCGTCCGGAGAAAAATTACGCTGCTCAATGAAAACTGCTCGCTGAATCTGTCGCAGCCAAAGGAAGCTGTCCGCGAGGCACTTTGCCATGCACTCATGGCGAGGGAATGGCTGGAACACAGCCAGCGGATGTTACGGGGATAAAACAGGCGAAAAACGATGTATTTCTCCTCCATTCGACTACACTCATGACAATGCTGGTACTTGACTACATTGGTTTAATTATGTATTATATATAAGTAGAAATCAGTCTCTTCCCCACTCCTTTATGACGAGCACTCCCCAACATTTCCTGACAGATGAACAAATCCGTGAGCAAATCAAAGGTGTTGATATGGAGTTGGACAACCCCGAAAATACCGCTGCGACAAATTTTGAATTGATGGACGAGCGGGCACGGCTCGCCGGAGAACTCGCAACCCAGACCGTCGACGGAAAGACCGTGCAGATCGCTGATGAAGTGAAAAAGGTTATCTCCGATGCGGAGCCCCCGATCAACAGTTATCCTGATGACGAATTGAGTTATGCCGAGGATGTTAATCGGGACTGGCCGCAGTGCGCGAAGGAATGACGTCCTCTGATGAGATATAAAAAAAGCCTCCGCGCGGAGGCTTTTTAATTGCGCATGTACCTGGCTCTTACTTCCGATACGCCAGCATCGCCATGAAGCGCGCGCGCTCGACGGCGTTCTTGATTTCTTTCTGATGGCGCAGGCAGATACCGGTGTAGTACCGCTTGCGGATGTTGCCGAAGTAATCGATGTACGGCTTGAGCGCGGGATAATCCTTGTAGTCGATGTAGAGCGTTTCCTTGTCGCAGAAGGAACACTTCTTGAGACGGGGATCCGTGCGCTGTTGCTGATTTTGGCGGCGTGCAGACATGAGAGGGGTGGGAATCAGATCTCGAGATCTTTATCGGAAATAAGCTTCTCCAGCTGTTGCGTCAGGGCTTCGCCCGTGACGGCAGGCTTCGCATCTTCGACCGGCTTCTTGTCGCGGGTCTGACTGCGCTTCGCTTTTTCGACAACCTGTTTGAGCTTCTTGTCCTCGCGCTCCTGATTCTTGCGCTCTTCCTCGAGGCGGCTGTGCTCCTTCCACTTTTCATACGAGTCGGCGTACGGAGCAATCTGATAATGCTTCGGCGGCTTCACGACCATGTGGCGCAGAACGCCCTTGAGAATGCGGAGCTGTTCCTCGATCTCCTCGAGCCTCTTGGGTTCCATTTCCTGGTAGTAAATGATGAATGTTCCTTCGTTGAACCCTCCGATTTTGTAGGCAAGACCGCGGCGGCCCCATGCGTCCTTGAAGATCAGCTTGGCACCCGCTTCCGTGAAGATCTCTTCGACGCTCTTGTGGAGCTCAGCCTCTTCCTTCTGGTTCATGGGATATGGAAAAAGAACGGCAATCTCGTAGAGACGCACGTCTTCCGATGAGGGAGTGTAGGAAACCATCGTGATTCGTGGGTAAACCCGGTCCTGACGGAGCGGGGAATCAACTAAGGACCGCGACTGTAATGGGTAAGGACGGGGTACGTCAAGGAAAATTACCTCATGTAGAGACGCGATATATCGCGTCTCTACTTAAGAATCGTCATGGTGAGCCTGCCGAACCCATGACGTCACCCATTCGGCAGGCTCAGGGTGACGTTTTAGTTACTGCGATGCAATCGTGATGGTCACGTCGGTTTGGTACGTCCCGGCAGGCTGGTTGCGGGTCGCCCCGACCTCTGTCCGGAACTGAATGGATTCGGTCGAACCGGCGACGGATGTGCGGGTCGCACGCGAGACGACGACGTAACTGCCTGTGCCGACGTTCAGCCATTTTTCGGAGGAGGCATCCACTCCCCACTTCGCATCGGCGTCGGTGCTCGTACTCTTCAGGCGTCCTCCCCACTCCGATGTGGCGGCGGTGATGGCCCACGTTTCGGGCGTCCCCGCGACCGCCACGCTGAACGGCGCGATCGTGTGCTCGAGTGCGCTGATGAGATAGCCGGTGTTCGTGCCGCCGCTGCCCGTCGACACCCGCCAAGAGAGCGTATAGCCCGCTTCCGCGTCGGTGATCGCGGTGCATGTGGTCGTTCCCGTCTTCTGGCCGTACAGCGAAATCGATCCGAGACTCACGGTGTTGTCGCAGTCGATGGAAAGGAACGGCGCGGCCGTCGTCTGGCGGTAGCCGGCGTCGAGAGCGTACGTGTTGGAACGCGACGGACCGATGTTCGGTTCGCCGAGCGTGTCGGCAAGCATGTAGTTACTCGAGCGCGAATCCTCTCCCCCTCCCGATGCCACGACATCCGATCCGATGTTGTAACTGTTGCTGCGCGCCACGTCGTCGTTCGCGATCTGCCACGCGCGCAGTTCTTCGGAGCCTCCTTCGCTGTCGGCGAACTTCAGCGGCCCAACGAGATAGAATTCGGGCGAGATGTCGGGCGCGTCGTATTCGTAGAAGAACGTCTGCGTCTCACCCGCCTCCCACACTCCCGTCCACGAAATCAAACGATCCGTCCCGCTCGTACTCAGCGATCCGAGCGGCGCGGTCTGTAGTACATCAAATCCATCGGGAACAATGTCGGTCACTATGCCCGTGAAGTCCTCAAGGAACTCGACGTCGATCGTCATCGTCGACGGCGCCAGCGGCCAGAGACGGGTGGCGGCCGTGCGCTTCACTATATAAGGAGGGGCCGGCTGGACCTGCACGTCGCTGTCCATCTCGCTCTCGATCTGCGTATCGGGACGCACTGCCAGGAGATGCAAGTGATACGTCCCCTGCTGCGTGTAATCAAAAATCGCGCGGTAGTCCGGATCGATGAGACCCGCCACTTTGAGTCCGCAAGTGCCGGTGACTTCAATCGAGTTGTCCGATGTCGTCAGGATTTTTTTGGTTCCGTCGGGCGCGGTGATTGTCAGCGTAAGCACTGCATCGCAGACGATCTTTCCCTCTTCATCGAGCACGCCAAAGTCGATGAGACCCTGCTCGCCGGGACGATACCTGTCCTTGTCCGTGTTCATCGCGAGGACTCCCCATGCGAGTTCCTGCTCCGCCGACTGGCTGAAGTTGGTGTTGGGATCGAAGCGCGTGACGCGCAGCGTATAGAACCCCGGCGTAAATCTGCGCTCGTCGAGCGTCAGGCGTCCGACAGCGCCTTCAAAGTGAAACTTCGGATCGAACTCTTTTCCGCTGCTGTTGATGAGCTTCACAAAGAACTGCGGCGGCAGTGGAGGACGCGAAAGATCCGGCCCCGAACCTGTCGTTCCCCCTTCCCCTCCGGTCTGCCCAGCGGTTGTCCCGACCAACCCCGATGACGATGTCGAACCCTGAACACTCACCGCGCTCGATGATGAAACAGTTATTGCGATGCTCGATGACGATGTCGTGCGTGCAGACGATCGGGCCGGAGCGGTCACGCCCGGGACTGCCGGTATGCCGCCCGCGATGTCGGTGCCGGGTGCGCCCCGAACGGGAGGCTGCGTCACCGGCACCGCACCGGGAACGTTTCCGGCGGGAGCACCCACGCGCAAAACGACGCCCGCTTCATCCCCCGGAAGCGCTCCTTCGGGCGGAGGCAATCCCGGCGGAACGGGCAACGGCCCTCCGCTCGCGCCGCCTTCGAGCAGCTTCTGCATGTCTCCAGACAACTTAAATACCATTGTGATCACGGACGCACTCGACCCTTCGAGGATGCTGCAGGACGTCATGAAAAGCAGCAGGAGAAGAAGCGTCCAAAAGGTGCGGCGGCGCCACTTCTTTTTGTTCTCTTGTTCGATCGCGCCGTCGGTCTGCGAAGAATCTGGCGTCATAGGAGGGACTCTCCCACAGCCGTGCAGGAGCACGGCAAGAATAATACACCATTCACCGGGCCTGTAGAGACGTGCGATTCGCACGTCTCTACACCTACCGGCGCGAAGCGTTCCCTTGCCTTAAAATCACCAAAATTCTTGTTGACGGTGCTTTTCCCCCCGGTACAATGTCCCGGCTGCACCTCGAAGAGGTCTTCTCCTCAGGTTGTCAGTTTCTTGACCCACTTTGCTGCAATTCGGCCTGAAGGCCTGCATCCAGTGGGCCCACGGGCTCCTTCACAGCATCGTGTAGTAGAGAGAAATGTGTTCGTCTTGAACTTCGGTTCAAGCACGAAACCCAATTATTCCTTAAGAATAAATAACGTGTGGAGACACGTAAAAAACTCAACACTAGTGATCACTCGATCACAGCCACCAAATCTCTTTCCTAGATCAGAGACCCCACTTCGCTCCTTCGGGAGCTACGCGGGGGAAAGATCTTTTCGAAGAGTTTGATCCTGGCTCAGAGTGAACGCTGGCGGTGCGCCTAAAACATGCAAGTCGAGTGGGTTCAGACCCACGGCGAACGGCTGCGTAACACATGGGTACCTGCCTCGAACTCAGGGATATCCCGCCGAAAGGCGGAGTAATACCGGATAGTCCCGCAAGGGTAAAGCTTTCGCGGTTCGAGAGGGGCCTGTGCCCTATCAGCTAGTTGGTAAGGTAACGGCTTACCAAGGCTATGACGGGTAGCTGGTCTGAGAGGACGACCAGCCAGAATGGAACTGAGACACGGTCCATACTCCTACGGGAGGCAGCAGTTAGGAATCTTCCGCAATGGGCGAAAGCCTGACGGAGCGACACCGCGTGAAGGATGAAGCCCTTTCTGGGTGTAAACTTCTGTTGTGAGGGAAGAAATTTTTGACGGTACCTCACGAGAAAGCACCGGCTAATTCTGTGCCAGCAGCCGCGGTAAGACAGAAGGTGCAAGCGTTACTCGGAATTACTGGGCGTAAAGCGTCTGTAGGTTTTTCACCACGTCTGGCAGTAAATTGCGAGGCTCAACCTCGCAGGTCTGTTGGAAACGAGTGAGATAGAGTCACTCAGAGGCATCTGGAATGTCATGTGTAGGGGTAAAATCCGTAGATACATGATGGAACGCCAAAAGCGAAAGCAGGATGCTGGGGGTGTACTGACACTCAGAGACGAAAGCGTGGGGAGCAAAGGGGATTAGATACCCCCGTAGTCCACGCCCTAAACGATGCGAGCTCGGTGTGGG
>Ga0163150_10002066_pt1 | contig 32136 bp, 23 predicted proteins | sample OliLakLV19P2IB_FD_148628 | JGI IMG/M metagenome (GOLD analysis project Ga0163150, IMG submission 148628) | Freshwater microbial mat bacterial communities from Lake Vanda, McMurdo Dry Valleys, Antarctica - Oligotrophic Lake LV.19.P2.IB | ecosystem: Environmental > Aquatic > Freshwater > Lake >...
TGAGATATGTTTCATCGAAGACTTCCCGATATTCTGTTTCTCTGACATCATTGGGGATATGGATGTCCGACATTTGGATTATCTGGTCGATTTTATTTTTCGATTCTTTGAGGATTATCATTTTTGTCTTGTTGTATTGAAGATTATGATGATTGTTTCTGATTATCAATTTTTTGTTATCTAAATTTTTTAAATATCAAAATCAATACGTAACATTTTCTTGATATGATCTGCATTTGTATGCCTTCCCACGATCATCCTTGGTGCATCTATTTATTTCTCTTTTGATTCTCTTTTCAACATCTGATGCTAATTTCATATTACTAGGTATTCCTTTGATAACTTGATTTCTAATCGCTGACAATGCAACATCATTATTTTGTTTTAGCATGTAGCGAATAATATCATCGTTTTTTAAATATGCGTTCGTATGTTCGTTCCCTTCGTTAAATATTCTTTCCGCTATACATACTTGATTTCCTTTAATGATTCGTTTAGCAATATCCAAATCAATCTCATCAACAGATACACCAGGATGTTTTAATAACTCCATAATAATTTGATGATATCCATATATTTTGGCAATCTTGATAGGGAAATCATTATTCGTCCCAGGATTTGTATCTTTGCATGCTAACAATAATTTAACTGTTTCAATGTCACCATATTCACATGCATAACAAATAGGGAAATCATCATCTTCGTTGGCCAATTCTGGATGATCATTTAAAATCTTTTTGATGGATTTGTGATCACGTTCTTGCAAGGCAATCATGATACTATCACGAGGGGAATCATCGTTTCTGACGAATTTGTATTTCATTAACATATCTCTGGTCTCAATGTATGTATTAGCATCCAAAATACACTTGAGCACAAAAACTCTGCCTTTCTTGGCAGCATATTCGTACAATTCAGGACTACATTTGCGCAAATGTGCAGGTGCATATCCACTTGCATACACAAGTGTTTCTGTATCATTTTTGTCGATACACATTTTAGCGATATCGTCAGGATGAAAATAATTCCCTAAGTATCTGGCCAACGTTCGATATGTTATCAAATCTTCATGAAACAATCTCTCTTCTCTGTTACCATATACTTCATCGATACATGCAAACACATTATAGATCGACGCGACAGCAGCATTCGGATGATGATCAATATGATGTTCAATTTTTTCCCACTGACGTTTACGAGAGGCGGCAATAAATTTAGCTTTTGTTAATGACATGTTTGTTGGCTTATTAGGTATATATCGATAGGGTATTTATTTGTTCAATTTTTTTTATGTGACATACATGTCGCAACGATCAATATATCACCATGTGCGCCCGATGTATCACATAAATATTCGACATATAACAATATCAAAATGTTATCACCAACAGAAATTATGTATCTTTCTCAAATAGAAAACAACATCAAAAATTTCAAATATCAAATTCAACATGACGTCATAGACAACCTACATCATCCAACTTTACAACTAAATTTAACAATCGCGTTAGACTATCTAATTACTAACAGCAACTCTGATCAATTCGCTGCCCAAATGCAAATACTAAAACAAGTTCAAAATGATAGAGGAATTCAATATCTACAATTAGTTAGTTTTACTAATATGTTAATTATTAATTTGTACAATCGCGATAAATTATTGGGCAATCCTAAAATTATAAATGATATTACGCAATAATTTTTACATCTATTAACACATGGTGGAACATTGATTGGTATTACATGTTTGATAACTAAAATCTTTAATTATCAAACAAAAATGTCGATATACAGTCTAATCCAAATAATCTGTCCAATCATTCAATAAAAATAAAATCCGTCTCCCATTCTCCTGACAACTAATGATACTTCCAAAAAGTTTCCCTATATCCATACGATACTCATGGAAGTTGTATTGTGAAAACCCTGTAAAATCGACATTCAACGATGACATAAATTTTTTAATTTCGTTAGATTCTTCACATAATTCAATTCTTTCGGATATCAACATGCATAATTCGTAGCTTGAAAATTGCAAAATCTCGCTCGGAAAATATTCACATTTGCTATTTTTTTTAGAAACGATGTCCCACTCATGTTCCCATATTGACACTAATTTATATCCATGGCTCCTTAACAACTCTTCCCGCGCAATTGTTTTATCATACAAATCTTTGAACTTCACATGCGATACTGGATTAATATCATTTTCATCAAAACATTTTGGACATCCGTGATAAAGGTCCCCGTGATGCTCATATATCGTATTCGTTTCTTTACAATATCCATCTGCTTTAAATTTGGTGTTCGGGATTCTAAATTCTCCAAGATTTTCAGCATGTTGGATGAATATATTATCACGTTTTGCAATGTAATCCAAACATTTGATTGATTTTCTACTGTAGCCAGCCATCGAGCAACGATAACATTCGCGTCCAGATAAATGCCCATTTGGCGATTGTTCGAACTCTCCATGTTTTGGACATATGATTATCACTTTTGTTGATTGATTTACATATTTCACTTTAGAATAATCATATTTGAGTCCATGTTTTTTGATAGCATTGTCAATAAATTCAACAATCGTATGACCAACTCCGCCCATACATTTCGGGCACCTACATCCAGACACATGACTTCCGGGGTTCTGTTCAAACTCTCCATGCTTTTTGCAAATAATTACGACTTTGGCTTTATTGTTAACATAATTTGTTTTTGAATAATCATATTCGTTACCATGAGTCTTTTGTGCTTTCGTTATCCATTCTGATGTTGAACATTGCCAATTAAATGCGCATTTTGGGCATTCGTATCCTAACAAATGACTTCCTGGAATCTGATCCCATTCTCCATGTTCGTCACAAATTATCGTAACTTTTGTTTTAGAATTGACATAGTTGACTTTTGAATAATCATATTTATCTCCATACATTTTGGTTGCCAACGAAATCCATTCTTGAGTTGTATACCTAATATTACCTGCGCAAAGTTGGCATCCATGGCCAGCTAAATGATAATCCGGTTTCTGCTCGAAATTGCCGTGCGCTTTGCAAACTATGGTCACTGGCGTATCGATATTTACATACTTCACGTTCTCATAATTGTATTTATTGCCATGTATGGTGATTGCTTTTTTGATGAACGAATCCGTGTTTCCTCGAAGTTTATTACTGATCGTTTCGTTGCCACATTTTCTGCAGCCTGTACCTTTAAGATGATCACGAGGAACTTGAAAAAAATTTCCATGAATTTTGCATATGATTTCTATTTTTGAATATATTTGTTTATATTGCACTTTCGAATAATCATATTTATCACCATGTATTTCTTTTGCTTTTTTTATAAAACTATCATTATCAAAAGAAAGTAATGATGCAGCTCGTTCTGTGCCACATTTTTTACAACCGGCTCCCTTCAAATGACTAGGAGGAACTTGCATAAAATCCCCATGTTTTTTGCATATTATTGTAACTTTATCCTTTGTTGTCTTATATGTTACTTTCGAATAATCATATGTTTCACCATGAACCTGAATTGCTTTTGCAATGAAAATTTGTGTTTTGTCCATACCTGTTGATTTATGATGCGCTCATTATCTTAATATTCTAACAGCACAAATCGCAAAATATATTATTCAAATAAATCGTAATGTTTTGATAATTAAAATTTTTTCAATTAAACACAACATGTTTCAACAACATATTTGTCATTGCATCCACCATATGCTGATGCCTTACACATTATTCCATCATATTGATTTCGTAATCTAACTGGATATCCAATCATATTAAACGAAAAACAAATCCCTACATAAAAATCGCAACGCGGATTTGTTTTTACGATGTCATACGTAAATAATCCATGTGGACATTCTAAAAAAATAAATGGTTCGCAAATACCCAAGTTGTTTGGGACATATGGTATTTTATTCTGATCAAACTTGCAAAATTTATAATTTTTGTCGTAACTACATTGATGTGTACATGTTGTACTGTTTCCGTAATAATTACAAACGGGGTTGTGTGGATCTAAATGATCGCATGGATATTTAATTGTCATTTTTGGCTTTGTTTTTGTACCGTTTATACACATATACTCTCTATTATTGTTCATCGCATATGCACATCCTTGGGAACATTTACATTGTAAACTACCGCCGTTACCGCAATATAATACGATAGGGTTTAACTTATGACAAAGAGTTACGTCCCCCAATACTGATGCGTTTTGACAAAACATTGTCGTTTCTGCTATTGTCGTAACTATCAATAATAATAGTAACATCATATGCTATTCATTTCATATTAAATTGTAATCATACTTTTTTTTTCATTTTTTTATCAAATCAACTTATCATCATAAATTGATTTGATAACCAAGTCCCATCACCTCCTTCATCATCTTCACTATATCAGTAATTAATATTCTTAATCAAATCAACTTATCATCATAAATTGATTTAATAACCAAGTCCCATCACCTCCTTCATCATCTTCACCATATCCACATAATTCCTCCTCTTCGCCAACTTATATGCATATTTATTATCCGCATAAAAACAGTCCTTATCATACTTCAACAATATTTTCACTATAGCCGCATATCCATAATCACATGCATACGTTAATGCAAAATTATCTCTTACTGATATATCTATCTCTCCCAATCTTAATATTTTTTTTACTAAATCACTACGATTTGATACGACTGCAAGAATGAATCCATCTTCTGATATATCATCTTCATCAACTGTAAACCAATTATTATCAACGAACTCTTTGAATTTAGAATATGATTTTGTTTCATATTGTTCAACAATCTGTGGATATATTAATTCTGCTATCGATAATCTGCCACGATCTAGTGCATGATGAAATAATACACGATACGCATTATCACTATGATTTCCCATTAAAAGTTCTTCTACTAATTTTACACTATTGATGTCGATAATCGAAAAATACAAATCCATAAAATCATATATGTGATATATTTCATCTAATATTGCGCTATGAAATTCACGATCATTGTCATATGATTTATCTAAATACTTCGCTATGCTACTGACATCTATCATTTTGGTTAATTGGTTTCTTTTTCTGAGCTGTTCAATTTTTTTTACATTTTTCGTATCGAATGCTTTTTTGAATTCTGCACGAACTTTCTTTCTTTCACTTGTCATTGTTAATAAATTATATTTCGATAAATATGTTTAAAACTATTCTTTTATCAATTTTTTTTATCTTAAAAATACGTGCGTACAATACCAAAATGTATAAGCTAACGAAAATAACAGCATATTAATATAAAAAATTGAATTTTTTTTAGTTAGGCACATCTATATATATTTAATAATAAAGAACGATGCATTCCATATTCAAAAAAATTCCAAAAAGACTCAATGGACGGCGATTTTGTTCCAATAAATGGACTAATCACACCAACGTTCAAATAGGACGATTTGATCTCAAATACGTCAAAAGTATGAAGATCAATGACGACCGCATAACCGTTCATTATGAGTATCCTGGGTTTTTTAGGATGAAAGAAGGCACAGTTATTCTTAAGAATGAATTAGAAGTCGATTATTCATCACCTTTAGGATTGCGTCGCGTAGTCACCAAAAAAGTTCCGGGATTTTGGGGACCAACCGACATCTCTTATCTTATGAAAGAACACCGTGAATTAAAAGCTCTTATCATGGGAGATTCATATAATGCGACCGACGACAAAAAAAAAGATATACAAACCTACTATGCTTTTGCCGGAATATCTTCTGGTTGTTGACATTTCCTCATAAAAATGGTATCATAATTATCAATTATGATACTATAAATTCATATATGGTCATCATCGCGAGTTTCGATTCTTGGACGTTATCTTTATATCGGCTCGTCGAAATAATATAAAGATAGCATTCAAGAATCAAAACGTCACTCCCGATAATATACTTACCCATTTTGTTAAACACAAATCCTATAAGCAACTGTCGGGAGCTACAGGTATGCTTAAAATGGGGTAAGTGTTTGTTATAGATATTGTTCACATGCGCTAATAACATCTAATTATTATTAAATGTTATTACGAATCATGATCCAATATATCTGCATCTCTATCAGACATCTTTTTCAACCAACTTTTGAACCACTTTTTCTAACCACTTTTTGAACCAAACTTTTCGTACACCTAACCACTTTTTTCGATTTTTAAATTTAAATATAATCTAATATTAGAACCAATGAAAAAAACAATCCTAAACAGACAACACCACAAGTGCGCAAACTACCCTGACTCCAATTTATTTAAACTCTGGAACTTCCAATGTCCCATTTGGGACAGCAAACGCTACGGACACATCAAAGATGGAGAATACAAAATCACTAACATTATAGACTTTGAAAGAATTAATGATGTCAATAATCAGCAGGCATTGTGTTGGGATTGTTACTATCAAAGGCACAAAATATCTAAATTCACTTCTCTGTCACATATTGATGCCGCTTTGTCTGAAAAATCTGCTGGCTTATTTTGCGAAAATATGAATCAGAATAAATTAACTGGAATTTTGCTTTTATTATTCCCTTTCCTGTTAATGGGGAAATGTTAATCTATTGCATGAAAATATTTAACTATTATCTGCCTCTAAAGTTCTGATAGGAAATTTAGTTACAGTTTTTTGTATATCGAACAGCAATAGTTTGTCACCCGCGCTGATTTTATATTTGCGTCGAAGAATTAATAACATGGATGCCGTTTTAAAATCGAAGACCCTGCAATTATTTATTGCGTTTACAACCGTTATGTATATTTGTGGTGTCTGTAAATGGAAGGAACAGATTTACGAAGACAACCGTGATTGTTACCATAAATATTGATAATTAAATCATTTTAATTATCAATAACCATAATTATAGCACACAATAATGAATAAAATCGAAATATTGGGATGGGACGTATTAAACGTAATATTCAATCATTTAAAACCAAGGGACGTCATATTAATTTCGACATCAATCAATACTAATTTTTGCAAATGCGTCAAATCTGCAATATATTCTGACCATATTTTATTAAATAAAAAACATAAATTTGAAAACAGTCAACCTGGTTATGCCATTTTAGATTTTCATATCTCTCGATTAAAATATCATGATGATAGTTATTATATCGCAATGTGTGCAAAAAATAATACATGTACAGATCTATTCGAAAATATAATTAATTCATTAACTCAACTGAATCTTGTTTTCGATTGGAGATTTCCGAAATATATCGAACAATATTTTGGAGGCACCCAACAATTTGGAAGAAGCTACAGATATGGCATTAGTAGAAATGGTGATGGTTTAGATAAAATCATATTGAAAATTGTTCTACCAAAACTCCCCATCGGCATAAAATATGTAAATTCTCCATACAACATAATAAATAGCATTCGATTAGATATAGGAGGTGTTACATTTTTTGAATATACGTTTTCCCAAATTGAACATTTAGATTTCATAACACAATTATTCAACTCTGTACACAATGTGATTTATTATTACATGGATCTGGGATCATTTTTTAAAAAATCAGGAGAAAATTTAGATTTTTATGGTTTGCGATTGGTTGATTTAGATTATCATGAAACCGCATTCTATGTTCACTTCAATGATATTTTTAGTATAATAGAAAATAATATAGATCCTATCACACAACAATATGACGAAATTAAAAATTTATCAATACAGCGGAGGGTTTTATTAGCGAAATATCATAGATTAACAAATATTTTACCTAAACCTATTAATCAAATAATTAATAGATGGATCCCCTGGAATCATTCATGCGATGCTTGCGATAGTGTTGAAATAGATATGAGCCCAAAATCGCGTCTTCTCACCGATTCAGTTATGATCAAAAAATTAATATTATGTTTTAATCAAAAAGTTATGTTGAACAGTTGTTTTATATTTGTAGGTGATTTTAATGCAATCAAATTAATGGGTAATGGTTGTGCACTGGATAAATATGTTTTTGATGTAATAAAGGTCGTGCCACACGTAACAATTAAAATTCTAATTAAATTTGCAGATTCTGTTAAAAATATTAATATTGACGCTTTTTTTGAGACAGAACAGGAATTTATATACGATGGTGGTATGGCTTTTTGGTGATCGTTATCGCGACAATTATTATGCATATTTGTGATACATCTGAGAAAGATCGATAAAAATATTTAATTATGATGATAATTAAATGTTTGATTATTCGTTGTGTAGTTAAAATGTTACATAAAAGATCCGGTTACCATCCATAGGCGTTATGCTATTGATTTAATAATCCAAGCCCCATCGCCTCCTCCATCATCTTCACCATATCCGCATAATTCCTCATCACCGTCAACTTATACACATATTCATCGTCCGCATAAAAACTGTTCTTATCATACTTCAACATCTTCACAATAAAATAGCCGCATATCCACGGAACACATGCCTCCACAATCAATATCCCACCATGCTCCCACGATGTATCACTCATATAAATATTTTGACCTATAAACATCAAAATATTAACTCGAGGCGAACAAATCACTGAAATATTTAAACTGGAATCCCAAATCAAACATGATCTCATTGATAACCTGTATACTCACAACCAAAATCAGAAACACAAATTTAGGATTGCGTTAAACGATTTGATAATCAATAACACATCAGATTCACTTAGATACCTGTTACAAAATTTGGATCCAACAGGACGCGATGAAGCTCAATATCAACAATTTATCAGTTTGGGCAATTAATACGACTTATACAAGAACGTGATGCTCTCATGGGTTATCACTTATTATTGAAATTTCATATTGATGATTTGCACATCGAGTAACACATGGATTTGCATTGATTAATATCGCATGTTTGTTTGATAATTAAAATATTTTATTATCAAATTCATCGCATCATGTGCAACTGTTGCGCGATATTGATAAGCAAAATTTTTATTTATCAATATCCCTTTAATCTGTTTCATTTACTGCGCATCCTACACAAAAAACAACATCCGTATTGTATCGGTTTATTATGCAGATTGGCTTGTCTTTACCGCAACCGAAACATAGTTTTGACATTTTTATCATCACATCCATCGTTGTATCGTTGCAACATTCACTATGCAGCGCGCACAGCATTCCATTTTTCATTATCACATAATTTGATGTAACTCTGTGATAATATTAATATCATTTTTTTCATTCATCCAACTAAAATGTCAAAGAAGCAGGATAAAAGAGTAGCATCCAACCGCCACAGTGTTAAAAAAATGATATTGTTCACACGCGCTATCACCCTTCTGACAAATACATTTTGATCTAGGTGTGATAATGGGTGACATATCTGTCCGATGTGTTCGGAAAAATATCATCAGATTTTGATGAGTAAAATTTGATTCCAAGAATATAGAACAGTGCGCGAAAGAGTTTAGTTTAAGAAAACATATCTTCCGTTATCTCTTTCGGATCTGGTAGGGACATCCATTTTGGTTCTGACGATATCATCATAGTTTTGTAGGAGATCAATTTTATGACTAATAAAAATTGACAAATTATATGTCAGGTGTTTCCAATAATATTTTACATTCTAACAAAATGAACGCACTTCGCAGAGTAGGATTTGTTAAGTTTCCTCCACCAAAAGGCATTAACGTGAACATGATGCCTTTTGTAATCGGTGATCCGAAATCCATACCATCGGCCATCCGTGATTATTATTCGATCATTGAGGCTTGTCCTATCCCTTCTACTGAACTCGGTAAGATTGGCTACATATCCGTTTCAGAAAGTGTGATCCCAAAAAATAATTCCCAACGGAGACCCGGAATACACACTGAACGTTCCCATCCCGGGGAAAGATGGGGTGGTTGGGGTCGCGGTTGTATTGATGATGAAAAACTTATTGGAGGCATATATATGTCTTCAACTCTTGATGACACTTGTCGTGCATGGGATGTAAATATTTCCAATCCTGGACATCTTGGAGATTGTGAACATATGCGTGATTTGTTGACAGACCCTATTTTATTCAAAAAGAATGAATTATATTGGATGACCGATAGTTGTCCACATGAATCCCTTCCTGTTGAAGAAGATGTTTACAGACAATGGATGAGATTCATAACTTCCAGATTATCAGTTTGGTATGAAGATCATTCTACACCGAATCCATTAGGGATCCTTCCTAATTGCGAAATTATCAAAGGTAATAAATTTGCTTGACTTCACAAATGTAACCGCTGTTGATAACTAAAACCATTTACTTATCAATCTAGCAACATAGGATGCACGAATATTTTTCACAAAAAAAAACATTACACTGTTCCTGATTATAAATTTAATCCTGCGTTTGTATCATAATGGAGAATATGTGTCCGGAGCCTGATAGGAAAGTTGCATGTTTGAGTTATAAGTACTAATATTTTGATAATTGTTCTAGGTGATATTGATAAGTAAAATTTTTGATTATCAATATCTTTTGTGGTGTGAATTCACAATGAATCTTTAACTGTATTTGATAACTAAAATTTTTAATTATCAAATATTTATCGCACTATGCGATGCTCTTCATAAATATCTCTCATCATCTTGCATAACTGTGGATAATGACATCTTCCACATAAGATCTCACAATCTTTAACTGTTTCAAAATATGAAAATCCATCTATTACATAAATGCACGAGCCTATGTCATACGAACCCACATACAACGGATCCCCCAATTTACTCATCAGCTTGTTCAATCTGTATTCAAATCCATCCCCAGGTGTATAATCTCTCCCATTTGCTATAAATTTCATTTCAACATCTTCAAGGAACCCTGTTTTACTATAAAAAACTAGCGGACGATCAAATGTTATCTCTATTCTATTATGCGCGATTCTAGCACCCTTTTCTTTACATCTTTTTCTAATAACATCGAAATTCCGTTTGCATGCTAATATTTCATCATTTTTTTGATAACCTGCTACATCATTTTCGTGACCATAATGAAAACTTATTTTGTCATCAAACGATAATAATACTTCACATCTACTATTTTGCTTCAATTTATTTATACTCGGCTTATACATAATAACATGCATCGAATTGTGTAATGGATAACATAAATATTTTTTATTGATCAATATCTTGTCCATGAACGTCTTTTTGATTTGTTTGTATTCCGCATTCGATATCTCTTCTTCTGATTTCAACGTATCATCTTCTTCGCTTGATTCTAAAACAGAAATTATTATCGGTCTTTCCGCTGTCACAAAATTTATCTTTCCACAATTAAATACATAACTCTTTGTTGTATGATAATTTACATCACAATATTTAGTTATTGCACTTACTAACAGCTCAATGAACGTATCATTGTTGTAAATTGGCAATATCCGTACGGTGTTTAATGCTAATTCGGTATTAAATCCTGAGTCATACAATATTGTAAAATCGCCGATGTTTTCTTGATTGTATCTGATCAAATATTCAAATTCGTACACACCACATTTGCCATTTTTTGAGATTTCTAATTTTTTTTTAGAGTATTTTGGTCCAACGTCTGATGGTTTTTTATCTTGCGCTCGTTTTGTCATAAATCGAGAAGTCTTCACTCTGTGGCACCCAACGCATAAGGCCTGTAAATTTTTTGCTGAATTATCTTGAGTAACACTGTATTCAACAATATGATCTATTTCATATCCACTTTCATCAAACGATCCTTTGTCATCTCCTTTTTTACTCCATAGTGCGCATTTGTAACCTTCCAATCCTCGCAAGTTGCTGTTCGGTTCGTTCGCGCATTTAAATAGTTGTCGACCCGCTATTCTTTTTTTTACTGAATCTGATATATTGACTCTCATATATATATATATCATATTCGTATGTTTTTAAGTCACATGTAACCATATTTAAGACAATACTGCAATCACTTTCGCTGTCGTTAATTTTATAAATCGATTGCATATGCGTTGTTGGCAATTCTGGTGACAAAGACGCGTAAAAAAGAAGCAGAGAAGAGTTGCATCCAATAATGTGTAAGTGTTAAGAAATGATATTGTAGATCGCGCTTTTGTCATGCACAAATATTGTTAACTAATAAAAGAAGCAGAAAAGAGTTGCATACAATAACCACACGTGTTGCTGAAGATATTGTTGATCGTGCTTTTATCATACACAAATATTGTTAGCTAATAATAATATCAAAGCAGGGATAAAAGTGTTATGTTCAAATAATATAATCGTGTTATCTGCAGATATTAGCCACACGCGCTAATAACATCCAATCATCATTAAATGTTATTATGAAACATGTTCTAGTCCAAATCATTCAATAAAATTCCGTTCCCCATTATCGGGATATCTATCAATTTATTACATTGCGCGATTAACAAAAAAAATTGAAAATTTTTACGCCAGGAACATCAATTATGGTTAACATTATTATCAAAATGCTCTCCAGAATCCCTCGCACGACTTCAAGATTAGGACTTCGCTTCCAAAGTACTCAAACCACAAAAAATTTAGATCGTTCCAAGTTGCCACGATTGGCTGCGATTGGTACGAAAATTTTAGATCGTTTCATGTTGCCATCCATGGTTGCAATTAGTGCATCAGTTCCTCTTTATGTGGCGGGTAAATTAGTTTATGTCGGTGTAACTCATGGAGTTCCTGCTTTTGTTGTGGGAACTGTAGCTGTCACTTTTGCTGTTCTTGGACCCGTCTGTGCAGCTATATCAGTTTCAGAGATTTTCCACGAAATTCGTGATTGCATTCATGATTGTGAATCCGGTATTTTTGAAATATTCTGGAGACCTGCTACATGTGTTGCAGGAGTATTCTATCTGTTGTTCATGATGACCATGTCCTTGGTCATCGGAGTTGTTTGCGCGGGGATTGCATATAATATTTTATTCATGGACCCAACAGATTTTTTCTCCGTTGACAATATTAATAATTAAATTTTTTTTCTAATTAATATTTTGCAACAGAAAAGAGTTGCGACAATATTGTGTTTGTGTTGGAAATGATAAAGATCGTGCACAAATATTGTTAACTAGTAAAAGAAGTAGAAAAGTGTTGCATCCAATCACCACACGTGTTGCTGAAGATATTGTAGATCGCGCTTTTATTATGCACAAATATTGATAGCTAATAAAAGAAACAGAAAAGAGTTGCATCCAATAACCACTGTGTTCCGAACAGATATTGTTTCACGCGCGTAATTATCAAAAAAATTGAAATCGCAACCCTATGAAAGCTCCATTTATTTTTTTAACACAATTAAGAAACATGGAACAATACATCAAAGAATCGGATGGGCTGAACAAGGCGAACCCCGTTTAATTTTTGCCAACATTTTTCATTATCCGATAGTAATGAACATACCATCAAGCATTTTTGATCGTCCAATTCCTTTCTCTGATATTGATTCTGATACAGATTAGATTTAAGGAACTATGGTATTGGCTAAAATTTTTTAATCATCCGAACAGTGGAGACTTCTTGTTTTCGCGCGTTATATCATATCTAATACTAACACATCAACAATATTGATAACTAAAACCATTATTTATCAATATTCTCACTACGCCACCAATTAATCACACTAAAACGCTAATCTGAAAGCGATGGTGTCGCAATCTCACTTAATATATCCTCTTGCATCGAATGATCATATTTCTGCTTATTAACTTTTTTACCTCGTCCATGTTCCAATTTCATCATTAATTTCCCCGCTTCATTTATCCGTTTCAATGACCTATAAAACTCCTTTTCACCTTTCTTTTCTTTGTATTCTACAAACCCCCTTGTTAATTCAATGCACATGCGGCATAATTTTTTCAAACTGGCCCTATTCATTTCATATGTACATCCATCTTCACAAGGATACATTTCTGATAATTTATTTATACATTCCTGCACTTTCTCCAAATTATCTACTCTCAATGCCAAAATTGGTATCATTTTTCCTTTCTCGGACAGCTCAAAAAAATTTGTTATCCCACCCATTTTGTTCCTTTTTGGCTTAGGAAATCCTATTTTCGAACTTATTCCATCTTCTATGTCAATATAACACCTTTCTATTAAATCTTCCAACATGAGATGATATTCTCTTACTTCATCAGCTTTAGGTGAATCACATATCATACATAATTTTTTAAAACATTCTTTGCCTAATTTGATTTCCCCATTTTCTTCTACATCATATCCTATTCCAAATTTTCCTATTTCAAATTTTGTTTCTAATATATCTTTCAGTTCGTCATAATCTATCTTCAACCATTTGGCAACGTCGCTCAAATCAATGTAACTATCAAAATCATGATTCTCGCCAATAAATCCATAATATTCGTTTATAAATTTGTCTGGTATTATTGAATAGATTTTTAGAAATTTGATCATTTCTATATAATACCAGATAACAAAATTAACAAAACATGTTATTTATCAAAATAAATTAACAATTTGGTGTTGCATAATGTGTTAAATTTTACTATAGAAAATGACTGCAGATTTATGTTAGGAAATGATTAATATGTTCAGCAGTGTTTTAAATCTGGAAAATATTTATCATCATCATAGTTTAATAGTTAAAATTTTTTTGGCTATCAAATGGATTTAGATTGCAAAATCAATGTTTTTATTATTTCCCGTTTAAGTTTTCTTGCTGTTTCTGTTTTACTTCCAAATATTAGATAGTACAGTCCTATTTCGTTTATGTATACGGAACGGGGCTGGGCATTTTTTGGAACATCTTTTACAAATTTTTTTAATTCGCTGAATTCTTTTTTATCGTTTTGGTCAACATTATTTGCTGTACAATTTTGTATATTTCCATATTCTAAAAGTCTAGCTATTTCAGACCCGGGAAACCATTTATCATTTTTGTCATCAACGATTATTGTTACCAATGAATTCGGCTGATTAAATATTATATCAAATAAAATTTTTTTTTTGCTCTGATAAGCCAAATCATTGTCGTAATCGGAATACCACATTTCCAGATTTTGCAATTTATGTATTCTATAATTCGATAAAGACCCTTTCTTCCATTGCAAATCTTGAACCATACACCATTTTTCATACATCCTCTCATTGTTATCAATCGATGTTACGGACGGTAATTCTTTATTAATACCTATAAATTTCTTAACACATTCATACATTTTATTCCATGTTTTGTCAACATCGAACTCCCAGAACCAATTTTTGAGTTTTTCACATTTTATAATTTTATCACAACACAACTTCCCTCTTCTTTTATCTAGTCGTTGTTTCGTACAAAACACGCCTAATATATGCTCGTCCGTATTTTTCGATGATTCTGATGGGATTTTTTTATTTATCTCAATCCAATGTCGCAACTTCCCATACATGAAACCCCATTTATCAGTAACCTTCCATAATTCCGCTTCTACATATTGAAGCCATTCATCCAAATCTATCGAACAACTCACATCAACTACACCATAATTCTCGCTATGAATGATTTTTCTCTTAACATTTTCATTATGCATTCTTGATCCAAAATATTCAATAATTCCGTCGTCCGTATTCTTTAATGCTTTCAATATTTTGATCACTGTTCCATATTCTTCCTTATCAAATTCTTCCTCAAAATCATTTATAAAAACTGGTACTATTACATATGCCATTTTCTTTCCTTCGTACAATCGTAACGATCGACCGACACACTGCACGATATCTATTACACTTTCTCTAGGATCAACAAAACAGACTGAATCCACTATCGGAATATTTACTCCTTCATTTAATACCCTTGCTGCACACAGTATTCCGATTTTGCTATCACTAAACTCGCGTATTGTGTTTTTTCGTTCTCTCATCGAATCATTTCCATCGATACTATTAATATACATATCTTCATTATTTACCAACTTATTTATTATTTTGAGGAGCTCTACAAATTTTTTAGCTTTGGATACGGTACCGTGATAAGTTATTAAATGATTAATTGTTTTATCACCGATCTTTTTTAATATTATTAACAACGTACCCAAATAGTGCCCATCTTTATCGTCAAATTCTTTCTTGTATTTTATTAATTTTTTTGTTTGAATATCTCTCTTGATCTCTTCGTTCGTACAATAAATCGTCAATAATTGATAATCTGTCAGTCTTTTTGCAGCTATGGCATCACCTGTATTGTATGTATAAATACGCTCACCATAGATTTTTTTATCATCCATACTCATAATGTCATCATTATCTCCAACATAAATCTTTGGCGTCGCTGTCATAAATAATCTTTTTTTAATCACCAACTCATCATCTGTCAACATCCTACTAAACTGTTTTCCTTTCTGACCAACTGTCTTGTGTGCTTCATCAAAAATTCCAAAATCAAAAGTTATCTTCTTCCCACATGCCTCTGCCAACACATCCGAACTCTGATAAGTACAAATAACTACAACATCTTCCGAAAGGTGTTTTCGAATATCAGTCGGATTTAGATGCAATATTAATCCATTTGATTTCTCAATTATTTCATCTTCAACATCCGCATCTGATCCTATCAACAAATATTTTATGCTCTTATCTTCAGCATATGATTGATTCACCCAATCGGAATAAAACTGTGATAATAGCTGCAATGATGGAACAAATATTACTGTTCTACCTAAACTCATTGAACATGCTATCCAATATGATGCTAATGTCTTTCCTGTCCCACATGCCATTTCTACATATCCTCTTCTATTTTCCAAAAAATGAACACGAGCTGCTGTCACACACTCTATCTGCGGTGTATTTTTGTATTTGCGTTCGTATATTATTTTGTTACTTGTTATATTCCTAAAAAAATTACTCGTCAAATCATCATAAAAATCGTCATATATTGGCACTACTTTTTTTGAATTGATCACTTCTTGACATAGATTTCTAGTGTTTGTTACCAAAAATCCACCTGCTATCTTGTTGTTCATTCCAAATGATAATCCAAAAAAGGTCGATAGTTCGCTCCATGAAATTATTTTATTTGGATCTTGTCTAAATTTACATTGAATTGCATAGTATTTGCCATTTATTATTGCTAGCAAATCTATTCCTTTATCCGTCGACGGTAAATCCAAGTTATTTAATATGTTCTTGGGGATATCATTGTACATCCATATTTTCTCTAGTCCATTATTAAGACGAGGATCATGTTTAATCAGATGATACGTAAACGTTTCGAATAAGTTTCCTTTTTCTTTCTTTTTCATTTTGGCAGTTATTGAATATATTTTGTCAAATTTAGTAAGTATCTGAATGTATTTTTCCATGGTTAGTTGTTGCACTTATTGATTTAATTAAATAAACGGATTTTTTTTTCAATTTTTCATCCTAACCTGGCAGATAAATGGGACCGACCACAGGGTATGCTTTAAATAGGTAAGTGTTATTACAGATATTGTTCACATGCGCTAATAACATCTTATTATTATTTGTTTGTTTTCATGGAACACATGCCTCCACAATCATTATCACTCATATAAATATTTTGACCTATAAACATCAAAATGTTAACTCGAGGCGAACAAATCACTGAAATATTTAAACTGGAATCCCAAATCAAACATGATCTCATACATAACCTGTATACTCACAATCAAAATCAGAAACACAAAATTAGGATTGCGTTGAACGATTTGATAATCAATAGCACGCGATGAAGCTCAATACCATCAATTTATTAGTTTGGGCAATCAATTAATACAATATGTACAAGAACGTGATGCGTTCATGGGTTATCAATCACTCATTATTGATATTTCATACTTATGATTTTGCACATCGAGTAACACATGGATTTGCATTGATTAATATCGCATGTTTGATAATTTAAATATTTTATTATCAAATTCATCGCATCGCCTTAGTACATGTGGGGACATACTGCAATTTGTACTCATTGCGCATCTAACATCAATAAATGTCCAATATGTACGTTTCCATTCACTCAATTCATCAAAATCTTTAATTATCAAGTAGCAGTGCTAATTACACCATAATATATAATTCTTATGATTTAAAAAATTGATTTTTTAATAGATAATCCACCCTGCAAATTATTAATTCAATAACAACGATGGCGTCCATTGATTTTAAACAATTAGACAATATCAACAAAAATTGTATCAATTGGTCCAATAAATCAATACTCGATCAATGTAAAATCACACCAATTGATGACAATGAAACGATCGAAAATTTACAAACACTTGCTTGTAAAAATAGTTTGCAACGAAAAATAGCTGCTGATCAACATAAAAAAATAATGGATATCTATTCGGCTCGTTCTAAACCGCTGGAAAAAAAATATGAAATTGATAAAATTTTTTCTAATGAGGATCTACATAATCGCCATTTGGTTATATATTCGAATACCTATTTTGATAAATATTACGATTTAGATTCTTTGTTAGTGTTACAAAAATATCAGGATGGTAAACATATCGTTACCATTAATGCTAGATTGGCAGAATTAGATTTCATTAAACACCTAGCTATGGTCATCAAAATCCAACGAATAATGATTGATAAGCAGTTGTTAAAAATTGTATCTTTGTACAAAAGGCGTATGTACACTCAGCTCTCTACACAATATTTAATAGATATTGATAATTCTAACTTGGATTTTATAGAAGACAAACGATTATCGTCTCACCTAAAATTGCTTCATGAGTTATGGACACAAAAAGAGGCTGCTATTTATAAAATAATCAGTTCCGATCAATATTCAATGCCAGCTGAAAATATTAAAATTTACAAACTTATTAAAAAAATGTCTGCACCTAAAGCTATATTATTCAATTGTTGTGTATGTTTTGAAAATATTAAAACGAAAATAGGATTAGTACCATGTGGACATACTGCTATTTGTACTCTTTGCGCATCTAATATCAATAAATGTCCAATATGTACAACCCCTTTTACTCAATTCATCAAAATATTTGATAACTAAAAATCTTTATTTGTCAAATAATCCATCATGTGTAACGATCCGAACGGAGAATTGAAACATATATTACTGTCGCACAATATTGATAAGCAAAATTTTTATTTATCAATATCCCTTTAATCTGTTTCCATTTCATTCCATCACAAATCACTCCTCCATCTATTTCATTTACTGCACATCCTACACAAAAAACAACATCCGTATTGTATCGGTTTATTATGCAGATTGGCTTGTCTTTACCGCAACCGAAACACAGTTTTGACATTTTTATCATCACATCCATCGTTGTATCGTTGCAACATTCACTATGCAGCGCGCACAGCATTCCATTTTTTTATTATCACATAATTTGATGTAACTCGGTGATAATATTAATTTCATTTTTTTGTTTATCTTATCCAACTAAATTGTAAAAGATGCAGAAAGTATTGCATCTAATTGTGCCAGTGTCCATCACAGATATTATCTCATGCGCCAATAACATCTATTGAATGTTATCATAAACACTTCCTAAATTATCAACTTCTTTAATGACCCTTCCCACCACCACCACTGTAAAAATATTTTCAAAAAGTAAAATTTTTTAAGGGACCAAAAATATTTATCAAAAATATTTTTACTTCTTCAAAATTTATCATCTTTGGATTTTTATTTTGAGTGGTGGTGGTGGTGGGATAGATCGTACTGCTAGACGTTCAACATCGAGAACAGCCATCTAAGCGTAGAAGAAGCAGAAAAGAGTAGCATACAATATTGATAACGGTGTTATCTACAGATATTATCCACGCGCGCTTGTCACATGGTGAAATATTGATTGCCATAAAAAACATATTCACATTTGATAACCAAAATATTTAATTATCAAATTCATCTTGTGCAATTATAACATTATCTGCTATCGAATGATAACCAGGACAACACTAATCACAAATTATACAAATTCAGTTCCTTGTGCAATTATAACATTATCTGCTATCGAATGATAACCAGGCCAACACTAATCACATATTAGACAAATTCAGTTCCTTGTGCATTGCCTTGAGTTTTAGTATCAGACAATAATATGTGTAACAGGTATATTTGATAATTAAACTTTTTAATTATCAAATTAATCACCACAACGGCTTTTTATTTACAGAAAAAATCTGTCTATCATTTGTGTCAATTTCCGATCCAGTTCGTTCTCAAAATATTTCTGATCGTCATATTTTTTGAATACGTTATCATCATCATACACTTTGTCTTCGATACTTGCTAAAAAATCGTTGATATACTTCGGAAAACAGAAATTTGGTGGACATTTATCGCAAATTTTTTCGTATTCGTTACGAACTCGCCTTATGACATTTTTTGTGTCATCTGATTCACCCTTCTTTGTCCAGTATTTGTAAAATAAATAAATTGATGAATGTTGAGATCTATATGCGTTGATTGTATTCTCTTTTATAAACGAACCAATGAATTTCTGATTGATAAGATTTTTACCATCATTGTCCCATTCAAAAAAATATGGATCATCATGATCTAATGTAAACACACAAACTGCAATTTTTTTCCTATTAAATTTTTCGTAATTAGTCGTACCGCGGTCCCGTTGATCGTCATTTTTAACGTTCATTACTAAATACGTGTCGAATATGCTATCCATCATCAGTTCATTAAAATTTAACGACGAGAACTGAGGTTTTATGTAACATATCAACACATTTTCGCTATTATAACCAATTAATGGAAAACGCTTATAAATATTTAGAGATGCTCCATTTCCATTTAATCTAACGCAATGATCGACTAACCATAATAAATTCGGATACTTACTAGAACATTTATCATACATGTTATCCACCTTAACAACTTTATTATGATGATCAGCAATATTCATGTCATATTTTTTGGCATCGCTGGCAGTTTTCTTATAGATGTCAACTATATCATACATATCACTAACAGGTAAAGCAGAAAACTTTCCATGATCACACGTTTCTACCATATAATGTAAGACAACACTTTCAATAGGATCAAATTCTAATTTTTTCGTGCGATTCATGTACGCATTCAATTTAGTTTTTATTTGTTCGATGTATCTGATTATGTCATCAAAATGATCTTTTGAATTTGTGCATTTTAAGACTGGTATCACACCATGTCGGTCGCTGTCTCGTTTGCACAAAAAATTGTGATAGTCCTTCACACAATTGTATTCCTTTATGTCATATTTATGTTTTAATATTTGATACAATTGTTGATAACTTCTGTCGGGATTGGTTATGTTGTCGTTCATGATTTTTGTTACTAATAACATTTTGAATACAGCATATCTGATACAGTGATGTTTAAAATCAATCAAATCTTTGTTTTTAATTCCTTCATCTTCTTGAGATGAAGGATCGTAAATGTTATCATAACGCGAAAAACGAATAATCCGTTCATAACACTGAAGAAATGTCTCTTCGCGAGACCCGCTATTTTGCACTAGATCATCGAGTTTTATTTTGTCCGATATTTTCAAAATAGGTTTAACGTCGTGAAAATCATTGTTATCGAGTTGATATTTTTGTATTTTGCGATGTATATGATCTCCGTTTGCTTCAACTCGAAAATACAACTTTTCTTTCATGCGTGTCAAGCCAACGTGTAACAACGAATCATAAATCAAGTTTTCAGATTTTTTGCTGTATATTTTTAATCCTTCTTCAGTAAATCCAAACACAAAAACGACATCCCTTCCATCCCCTTTAGATGAATGTATGGAAACAATACGCGTACAATCATCTGATTCTGATAAATCAATCACAGTGCCATCGCTCGATTTATGGAACACTGAATATTTTGCGTAATGTTTGCTGGGATTTTTTCGTCTCCAATATTCGCGGATTGAATCATGTAACGCTTCAACTAGTGGATTTTGTTTAACGAATGGAGTTACGATGAGAAAACTGTTTGGTTTACGTGTGTTACCAAAACGATCTTTAACATTTTCCGCTTCATGCACATATTTTTTCATAATAATTTCTACTTCATCGTGTACTTTTTCTTTGCTATCCGACGCACCATATATCGGTTTTCCAGAAAAAATATCTAACGCGTCATTATTATGTTCAATTTCTTCCAACTTGATTTCCGGAAGACCATACTTTTTAAATGGAATCATCGCATTGACAAATTTAATAAGTTGAGGATGGTTGAATCGTCTACATTCATTTCGAAATGGATACATGGATACTTCGATAATATCTGTTGGTTCAGCGTCCATTAAATATGTAAACGCATTTTTTTCAATAGATATACTTTGCAGTTTGTCCCCGACTGCATAAAAATCTACATGCCTATCTTCCATAATTTTCATTACAGCCTTCATGTAATTTTCATGTAAATCTTGCATTTCATCTCCAACCAACAATAACTTTTTGTTTAATCGAACTCCACCAGCGTATTTCATGTCTCCATTATTTGTACAACGTAACTCATCATCTACGATTGACTGCACCATTCGTTGAAATTTGTCTACCCCCTGGCATCCTTGATTTCCCAATGCATACATAAATGAATCAAACGTAGCAACAATAATTTTTCTTTTCATGTTCGTTTTTGTATCAGTGAACGTCACTATGTGTTTTTTTGGTATAGAATTGTCATGTCTTACTCCCGATACGTGGGAAAGTTTTATCTTGAATTCTCCATCGTCGTTCTTTTTTCTTTTTAGTTGATCATTGAATTCACTGTATATAACGTGAACTGCTGAATGTTGCTTTGTCAAATATATCAACGTTTCATAGTGCTTAAAACGTGATTTCTGTAGCAATTGAATAGTACCATATGTCTTACCATTTCCTGCTCCTTGTTGTTTTACGTACATACTTGCTTGCGATACTAATATTTCTGGTAATTTGTCTGGATTTTTTAATAGCTCGCAAAAGCGATCCTTCTTTTTTGGTTTTTCTACGGTTATTATCCCGCTTCTAACTTTTTTGAGGATGATCGAATAAATTTTGCCGTCAACGTCTAAATAAATCTTATGGTATCCCATAAAACTTTGATATTTCCACGGATTGTTAACAAATTCCAAAGTTACTGTTTCTTCGTCTTCTTTCACTGTTTTTATTGAATTACCTCCATAAATTATCCAAATTATTTGTTTATTGCATAATGCATAATCATGTAACCTATCATCAACCTCAACTTTACTTATCTGGCTATGCTGGAATTCAATATTGTAATGATCATCCAAATCAACATCTGTACGACGATATTTTTTGATCATGTTAACATTTTGGTATTTTTTTTCAGTGAAATCGCGAAATCTCTTTTGCCAATCTTTATGCCAATCAGTCATCTCACCCGTCGATCCATCCCCTAATCTCCTGAAATACGGTTTGACCTTCTTTCCGCTGCAAAATATTATTTCATTTTTATGCTTGTCATATATTTTTTTCGGAGGTTTTTCTTTCCCCAATAGTGTTATGTATTCTCCTATCGAATGTGTCTTACCTTCCAGTACATATTCTTGCGAATTAAAATCATCGCAGAATACATAAGTACTTGCGTTTACTTCTTTTCTGTCTAAATGTACCTCTTGATCTAAATAGCAAGCCAATGAATCATCGTCTGACATTTGCGATTTTTTGTTTCTGTTCGACATTATTGTTTATAATAATAATTATTTTTTTATACTATACGTTACCCTATGTTTTTTAAACATTCGAATGAGTGAGTAATTTATCAAAATATGATAACTAATAAAATGTAAAAGAAGCAGAAAACCATTGCGTCCGATAATATGATAGCGTTAGAAGTGATACTGTTTACATGCGTCGCTATGTCTAAACAAACACATATTGATAAGCAAATAATTTAATTATCAATATATTCATAATCTCTCAATTCATATCCATCACTTTTTTTACACTTAACACATATGATCATAATAACAAATATCATGAGCACGAACGCAATCAATATCCCAGACGATATCAAAATATTATTTGTTGTCATTGTGTTATTGAGAGGGATTTCTGCGGTCGATGATCTGTTCATACAGGATCTAACACATTCAACTGCATCACCCAAAACCGTGTTTCGACGCTCCGGATGCATCGTAAAATCTTGTAAACCATACACCTGTCCTTTTTCTTGTAAATTACATGCACCTTGCCAATCTGCTTGCACCAATATGTAGTTACACAAAACAGTCAATGTACTTCTGTTTACAACTGCTACTCCAAAGTGATGTTTAAAAAAATTATCATCGACAATCAATGCGGGAAATGGATAAAAATTTACCTTTCCTCTGCCCGGATTATGCGGTAATTTTACGTCTCCAATTATTTTCACATATTCTTTTGGTGTTACAACAGTGCATGGATCTAATTTCCCTTTATAAACAGAGTTCTCATTAAAAAAAGGATAGTCAGAGCATTGGATCCACGGACCTCCATTTGTGTGATCGTTACATTGTTGCATTAACTGCATGAACAGATATGTTTGGGAACAATCATCTTTTGCTAATGCGATGGATACGAAAAGGAAAAAAATCATATTTGTTCTTAAGTTTTGATAATCTGTCGTGGGAATTTTGTTTTCAATTTTTATTAATAGTACGCACTTAAAATAGGTAAGTGTCTGTTACAGATATTGTTCTCCCTCGTTGCCATCATTCAGCACTGAAGAAAATTGATAGACGAGGGAGGATTTATGTGTAATGGCAGAAAACTAATTTGATAACTAAAATATTTAATTATCAAATAAATTTATTCTGTTTCAATATGTAATTCTCCCAATTGTCAGCGCGATACTCTTGATAAAATGCATCCAATTTCTTCAAACCATCATGTGCACAATTACCATTTAGACTGCAATTTCTTATCCACTGACAATATTCTCTTATTAATTTTTGAGTAGGCAGTGTAAGACAATCGCATGTGTGAAAACATTTTGCAATATGTTCTTTGCGTGTTGAAATTTCGTTCATGTCAGTTGGGATGGCATAATAAATGTTATCAAAAGTTTCAGCTTCATTAGGCCCTCTGATAATATTTTTTTGATCGTGTGCGATTCCTTTTTTTAATTGTGACATAACGTTACTTATCCGATTATTGCGAATATAATCAGCACCCAATCTTACATCTGATTCTCCTTTCTTAATTACTTCTTTGCTTTGTTTATCTTGATCTTCTGCCAATTCGGTCAATAATGCCAAAAATCTTTCTCCTAACATTTGAATGCGTATATGTTTGATAATATCTATTGCGTCCGGAACGCAAACATCGTATTTCAGGTTTCTAACTATTTAATCCAATACCAACGATCCAATTTTTCCAACTGCAAAATTTTATCAACCGACAATTTATTATTTTTTTTGTTAGTTCGTTGTCTGCTACACCACTTCCCTAGCGAGCGCTCAATCAAATCTTTAGAGGCAGGTGAAGGGATCTTATTGTTTGTTTCAATCCATTCATGTAACTGATCGCATTTCTCACCAAACGACATAACATTTTTATCTACAGTTTCATCTGTCCAAAACCATTCAGTTATCTTTTCTAATTGTTCAATTTGCATCTCAGATAATCTCTCTTTTTTTTTATTTTCTCGTTGATGACTGCACCATTTTCCGAGAATCTTCTCATCGATATTACGAGAAGTTGACGATGGGATTTTATTATTTATTTCTATCCATTCTTTTGTTTGCACATATTTGTCCATCCACACGTAATCTAAATTCCAATGCCATCCATCAAGTTTTTCTAATCGATCTATTCTACTAACTGATAATTTATTATTCTTCTTATCTTGTCGTTGAGTCCCACACCAGACCGCTATTTTTTTTTCAGCTAAATCATCTGAATGACTGTTAGGCATTTTATTGTTCATTATGATCCACGCACTCAAATTTGCATATATCATATCCCATAAATCACTTTTTTCCCAATACCAACCATCGACAGTCTCTAACTTTTTTTTTCGTTCGTCAGATATATTTTTATTTTTTCGTTGTGTAGCACACCAAATTCCAACTTCCCTTTCTTTTGTTTCATTCGATTTAGCGGAAGGTATGCGATTATGTTTCTGGATCCATTTTTTAGTTTCAATAAATTTTTCATCCCACAAATCGTCTCTTTCCCAATACATCCCGTCGATTTTTTCCAATCTTGCAACTTTGTCGACGGTCAACTTGGAATTTTTTTTAAATTTTCGTTGTCTGACTAACCAAATTCCTAATTTTCTTTCAACATCGTTATCGGATTTGCTTGAGGGCATCATATGATTTTTTTCTATCCATTCATTGACTCTATTATAATTAGAATCCCATACTTTGTCGCCATCCCAATACCAACCATCAAGACTCTCTAACATCTCAATTCTATCTGGCGTTAGAATGTTATTTTTCTTATTTTGCCGTTGATTACTACACCAAGATGCGCATGTTTTTTCGTGAATATCGACAGAACCATTAAATGGTAACCTACCATTCTTTTTAATCCATAATTGAGTTTTATTAAATTTTTCGTTCCACAAACAATCTAAACCCCAATGCCAATATTTGAGCTTCTCTAAATCTTCCTTTTTGCGCATTGTCAATAAATTCTTTTTATTATTTTTCCGTTGATCGCTACACCATGAACCTAAACAGCGTTCTATATGATTATCTGATCCGTATGATGGTAATTTTTTATTATCATCGATCCATTGCTTCAACTCATCATATCTGCTACCCCATCCATCCACAACCTTCCACATCTCCCCATCCACTCCTCCGCACCATTCCACAAAATCTATCTCCTCACTCACATCCACATAACTCTCACCACTCACAATCTTCCTCCCTCCACCCATATTTCCCCTCGATCTAAAATATTCTACCACTCCTTCATCCGTGTTCTTCAACGCCTTCAATATCTTAATTACCGTCCCATACTCATCCTTATCAAATTCATTATCAAAATTATCCACAAAAATCGGTACAATCACATACGCCATCTTCTTCCCTTCATACAATCTCAAACATCTACCCACACATTGCACTACATCAATTACACTCTCCCTCGAATCTACAAAACATACAGAATCCACAACAGGAATATTCACTCCTTCATTCAATACCCTCGCCGAACATAATATCCCTATTGGGGCTTCACTAAATTCCCTAACAATGTTCTTCCTCATCCTCATAGAATCACCTCCATCAATGCTACTCACACATATCTCATCATCATTCACTAACTTATTAATTTTACTAACAAATTCAGCAAATTTTTTCGCCTTAGCAATCGTACTATGATATGTTATCAAGTGATTTATCGTTCCATCATTTATCTTCTTCAAGATCACTAAAATAATTCCCAAATATCTTGACTCAGTATCATCAAATTCTTTCTTGTACTTCACCAATTTATTTTTCTGAATATCTTTCTTAATCGCATCATTCGTTGCATAAATCGTCAACACTTGATAATCTGTCAATCGTCCATCTTTAATTGCATTACCTGTATTATATGTGTAAATACGTTCGCCATAGATTTTTGTATCGCTCATACTTGCAATATCATCATTATCTCCAACATACACTTTTGGCGTTGCTGTCATAAATAATCTTTTTTCAATAAAAACTTCATCATTCGTCAGCATCCGACTGAATTGTTTACCTTTTTGACCTACTGTCTTGTGCGCTTCATCAAAAATCCCTAGATCAAACTTCTCGCCAGCTAATTTATCCGAACTTTGATACGTACAAATGACAACCATTTCTTCTTGCATACATTTTTTTATTTCTATCGGATCAATATGCAACAATAATCCATTTGATTTGTATTTGATATCATCATCTACATCTGCATCTGATCCTATCAACAAATAATTTAGATGCCGTTCTTCGGCATATGATTGATTCACCCAATCTGTGTAAAATTGAGACAATAATTGCAATGATGGCACAAAAATCACTATCCTTTTGGGATACAATGCATTGGCGATCCAATACGATGCTAATGTTTTCCCCGATCCGCAAGCCATTTCCATAAATCCTCTTCTATGATCAAAAAAATGTACACGTGCAGCAGTTATACATTCAATTTGGTGATCTAATTTCCATTTGCGTTCATAATTAATTTTAGTATTTGTCAGATTCTTAAAAAATGTTTCGGACAGTAAATCATAAAAATCCCCATAGATAGGTGTCACTTTATTTGAATTGATCACTTCTTGACATAAATCATTTGTGTTTGTCACTAGATATCCGCCTGCTATTTTATCGTTCATCCCAAATGACAAACCAAAAAAGGTTGATAGAGAAGTCCATGAGATTATTTGATCAGGATTTTGTCTGAATTTGCATTGGATCGCATAATATTTGTTGTTGATTATTGCTAATATGTCGATACCTTTGTCGGTTGATGGAAGATTTAATTCTTTGAGGATAGATTTGGGGATGTCATTGAACAACCAGATTTTTTGTAGATTGTTGTTGAGGCGAGGATCGTGTTTGAAGAGGTAGTATGTGAAGAGTTCGAATAAATCTCCTTTTTCTTTTTTTTCCATCTTTTTTGTAATTGGATAGATATCAGTAAATTTGATTAATGTTGTAAGTGCCATATTATTATCTGTTATTATTATTTTTAGATTTATATGGATGCAAATATGTTAGCGTTAGGTAGAATGACGAAATGTATACATTGTTCTATTTTGTGCAAACAATATTCATACATTGTATTATATTTTTGATAATTAAAAATATTTAGTTATCAAATCATAATCACGTAGTCGTAAATGGATTCATAATGTCATGAAATTATTAGTTATTCTATACCATATTCACTAAGATCATCTCTTCTGTATTTTACGCAAATAATTATCGTTACAAATATTGTTAACGTACCATCCTTCATCAATAAATACTAACGTTGGTCTCACATTTTTAGTTATCACCTTTTTGGCAAATCCCATTGCGCATACTCATCATGAAAACAATTGCTATGATATGACAAAATAGCCTCAACAATACAAATCAAGATTCGGAAGTTCGTCACATAATCGCTTCTTCCTATCATCAATATATATAGACAATTGTTTGCTATTGATATGACCAATTTGTTTGGCAACGCATGGTACTGGCATTTTACGCACAAAAATCATATATTCGATATATGCGTATCTCAAACTATCTGTGTTGATATTGTAATTGCGCATCATGTAGTCATACACTTTTTTTTTGAGTGCAGCTGTAGATAAATTTATCTCTTCAGGATGAGTGATTATTATTTGTTTCATAACAAACTCTGACTTTTCTTTATCGAACCACTTTTTTGGAAATGTCATTGATCGATATCTTTTTTTAGTTTTAGTTCCGTTTCTGGTTTCTCCAGATTTAGCAATTCGGACTTTGATGTTATCATCACATCCACGAACTATGAATTCATTGAATGCAGATATCGACTCACTAATTCTGGATCCATTAAACAACTGAACAGATGCGATAATAATGTAGATTAACGCTCTTCCACATCGAATTTTTTTTATTTTGATATACCGGCACATATATTTGCCATAAATATTATTCTAAAACTAACGTGTTCAGCATTCAACTATTTATCGTGTTCTGTTCGGATATGCAGATGTCTAAATAGAAACATCACTTTCAGATATAAAATAATACAACATAAATCACTATATTATGGAATTCATCTACATCCTATCAAATCCAAACGATCCACAAGATCACAAAGTGGGCAGACATACTGGCACCTACGATAAATTGTTATCACGGTATAGAACCTATTTCAAAACTTGCCCGCGTATTTTTTTCTTTCGAGCAGTACTTGGCATAGCAGCATGTCAAATTGAAACAGAACTAAAGGTAAGAATCAAGACTTCTAGAATTGAAACCATAAATGGGACATTACTCGAATGGACTACAATGGATCTTCGCAGTTTAATTACAGTCGTTAATGGCGTTTTTGATGAATATGATCAGTTTTCTGAATCTAACTATCCTGGCATTGATGATAAAATCCCGTTGTCGTTTGATAAAAAAAAGGTCGCATTAATGGTTAAACCAGTAGAAAAGATCGCGGATGACAACATTATAGATTTTTCGTTTATCAATAAATTAGAACAGAGCAACGATTTTACAATGGGTCATTTTCGTGATCGCGAAAAAAACCTTAGACATTTCCATCAAATCGAAGATGCATTTTTGCATCATATCAAAAATATCGATCCAGTGACTGCTTCCATCAATATTTTTTTGTTGATCACTAAACGAAAATTTAAAGCCGGAACAGGTACAAAATTGGAAATTTATGAATTCATCAGTGATTCTTCTATTCAAAAAAATGCGTCAGTTGATGCAGGGTTGTATAAATTGATAGAACCACGCGAAATGAACGATATAATATATGACGAAACAGCATCGTGTTTACAAAAATTTAAATCATGTTTTTTTATGGCAGCTGGGGAGTATGAAGACAGACGACAGAAAACCCTCCTTGAAAATGCAAGCTTAATCTTAATGGTTCTCGAAAAGATTTCAAGAGCCAAATCAAGTTTGACCAAGGCATTATGCAATAACGTCAAGATTCTTGACAAAAGATTCGTCGACAAATTGAATGATGATCCGTCTGTTATAAATTTCAGAAACGGCAAACTGGCCTGGAAAACTGGCAAACTGAAATCTCGAACATCTGATGATTTATTTTCCCAATTTATTGATACTGATTACAAACATAAATCGTATGATACATCAGAACAAGAAAAACTTATATTGAAAATGTGCAAAGATAATAGGGGCATATATGAGGAATGTTTGGAGCTTTTGATGTTGAAGTTGTCTTCAAACGCCTTATCAGTCGATCGAAAGATTTTCACATTACGATGGAGAAAACTTGGTATTCGCGACGACAATAAAATAAAGTTAAGTGATATGTTCGACTTATTTAAATCAGATGATGTAGGAACATCTCACCGATTAGTTCATTTATTGTTATCATTCAATCTAGCTCGCAGCAATAACTAAGCTTGGCTTACCATAAAGATGATCATGTTTCCCGTAATAGTTTTTACGGTGCAAGTGCATCCGGCAAAAACTTTAATAATATGACCGAACTGATAAAGGTGGATAAATATGTTGAACCAGATTGCACAGTTAGTGTATCTGAAGATTATGACAATTTCGATTACATCAAAGACTATTGATAACTAAATGGTTATCAATTTCTTGCTCATTATTTAGATATGTGATAACGAATTAATAAAATATAATTAACTTAATCATATTTTATTTTAATAAACATCAAAGCTTACGAAATAAAGTCACTCACCATCATTTTTTTATAAAACAAGTGTCGTTACGATTAATACTTCACAGTGTATATGGTGTGGAAACATACTTATACATTTACGTCTACTATCATATACATTACTAACACTGAAAACAATATTGATAAATAAATTTTTTACTTATCAACGGTTCTCTCATTTTTTGTCATTACACTTAATTTCCGGCAAAATAGTTAATAACTTCAACCTTTACCAAGATGATATACTATTATACTCTCGCATACATATGTCCAGCGACCCAGAGAGGGCTGTGAAGCCCGTGGTCGCAAGTGCCACCCGATGTACTCGCACCGGTGGCACCCCGAATTCACTTTAGCGAATTCCACGAAGGCCATAGGCCTGAGACTACTCCTATCCTGCATCTCTGCTACTAACAATCAAACATTGCATAATATCTGGAAACAAATATATGAACAGTGTTATCTAAAGATATTGTAACACGCGCTGTCTTCACTTTCTTATATTCTTAAATTTGTAACTAAAACGTAGAAGGAGCAGAAAAGAGTTGCATCCAATAGCCATACGTGTTAGAAAAGATATCGTTCACACGTGTTAGAAAAGATATCGTTCACACGCGCTATTAATGGACAATTTATCATAATACATATTTTTTTAGAAACTTAATTACACCAAAAGGTCTGTTTCTCCAAGGATCCAAATAAATTTTTTTTATTTTTCTCGGCCTTTCAAAAATCCAGGGCCATTTTTTTTCCCTCAAGGGGGGGGGGAGGGAGGGGGGAGCAAGGTGAGCAACTGTTTTCACCTGTTCATTTTTTGCTCACCTATCGCTGACCCCATTTTCCCCCTTTTTTTTGTGGTT
>Ga0163150_10002070_pt1 | contig 32110 bp, 24 predicted proteins | sample OliLakLV19P2IB_FD_148628 | JGI IMG/M metagenome (GOLD analysis project Ga0163150, IMG submission 148628) | Freshwater microbial mat bacterial communities from Lake Vanda, McMurdo Dry Valleys, Antarctica - Oligotrophic Lake LV.19.P2.IB | ecosystem: Environmental > Aquatic > Freshwater > Lake >...
GTCTTATCGCTGCATGTTTTGTATTTGCTAGTCGTTTTAAATCTCTTAATGAGCGGAGGTGGGCTAGGTATTCAATTACAATTGGTGTGATATTTCTCTTAGCATTTTTTGGTATTGCTTCTGTAGCACAACAAGGTGGAACAATTTTAGTTTTTGTTACACTATCATTTACTCTTGCAGTAATACTTGGCTGGACTTGGATATCTACAGTGTCAGCACGTTTGATTAAAAGTTTATGAAAAATAACATTTATTTAGCGTTACTACGCGGTATTAATGTTGGTGGCAACAATACGGTTAGTATGAAAAATCTCAAGAAGGTTTTTGAGGGGCTTGGATATACTAACATCAAGACATACATCAACAGTGGCAATGTGATTTTTCAGGCCACAGATAAAAGTTCAGATAAGATAGTTAGAGTAATAGAGGACGCGATAGAAAAAGAATTTGGTTTTGCAGTTCGGGTGCTTCTACGCAGTAAAAAGCAGATAGAAGAAGTGTGTGAATTGATTCCAAAGAAATGGACCAATAGCAAAACAATGAGGACCGACGTCATTTTCTTATGGAAGGAAGTGGACAACGTCGAAGAGGTTGCAAAAGTTGTTATTAATCCCCAGATAGACAATTTGATCTATAAAGCCGGTGCAATTATTTGGAACTTTGAACGTGAAAAATACAAAGAGAGTAAATCGGATAAATTTATTGGTACGTATCTGTACAAACATATGACGGCTCGCAATGTCAACACGACACGAAAACTGCTCGAACTAATGAGAGAAATCTGATATCGTATACTCACCCTTTTCCAAAAGAACTAAATATATTATTAACAAAACAGAACTTAATTACTGCATGTGTACTTGGCTGGACTTGGATATCTACAGTGTCAGCACGTTTGATTAAAAATTTATGAATTCATCTAAACTTATCGACAACAAAATAAAAGATCTTTCTGATTGGCGAGGGAAAATACTTGCTCAATTTCGTAAACTTATTCAGGAAGCTGACACAAAAATTACAGAAGAATGGAAATGGGGCACTCCAGTGTGGACTCATAACGGGCTAGTTTGTGCTGTCGGAATTTTTAAAGACAAAGTGAAGTTTAATTTCTTTCAGGGCACGTCGCCGTGATTGTGAAAATATCAGTAGTAATTGATGTGGGTAACTAGTTCATGGTTCGGGCCTGGGTTTATTCAGGCCAGGTTTTATTGGCCGGGGTTTAAGATTAGAAGGCTTTCTGGAGGGACACCTGATAGTTACTACTACTCCAATCGAAGAAATAGAAGAAATAAAACCTGGTCAGTCAGATAAAGCGAGTGAATAAATTTAATATGCACACATTTTGTAAAAGACTTTAAAAATAGTATATAGTCCTATAATCCCGAAGGCTCAAAATTTGAAGTAAAAATTTTCACTATTTTCCTCTAACATTATCCCATAGCCCGCCCCCAAGCAAAATCACCAACAATCGTTGGTGATTTTGTTATATACCTAATGCGAATTAGAACCTATGTTAAAAAGAAATTTTTATTAAGATTCTACAAATAATATTTCTTCACGTACGGCGAGCGCTCTACTACATCTATAATTTCTTTCATTTGCCGCACTGCTTCTACAGGGTATTTCCCAGTAGCATATTCACCAGAAAGCATGACATAATTTGTCCCTGCCTGACCGGAGAATTTAATTGGTTAAAATTAGTCTCGGGCATCTCAAACCACTCGCAATTAAATTTGGATATTGTCTTAAATTCGCAAATACTTTTATCAATATCCATGAATTTAAAGCACTTTTAGCTTTTAAATTAGCAGCTAATAACTTTGCTGAACAAAATACCCTTAGATTATCTCTTTAGCTTGTCTTCCATCTCTTGCACTGTTATGGTAGTTTTAATGACCGTGTCAGGATTTAACGAAATAGAGTCAATGCCCTCTTCTACCAGAAATTCAGCTAGTTCTGGGAAGTCAGAAGGACCTTGGCCACAAATGCCAACTTTCACTCCGGCCGCATGGGCCCGGATTATGAGGTTATGAATGAGGCTTAGTACTGACTTATTTTTTTCGTTGCCAATATGAGCCACAAGCTTGCTGTCTCGGTCTAGACCTAGGGCAAGCTGTGTTAAGTCGTTAGAACCAATAGAAAACCCATCAAACAAAGCGGCAAATTCGTCCACCTGCAAAATGTTGGAAGGGACTTCCGCCATAACCCATACTTCTAATTCTTTTTTTATACCATCCTTGTCTTTGGTTCCCTTGCCTTTTACCCTCTTTAGGCCGTTTTTGGCCATTTCATCCAAAACTTTCTGTCCTTCTTCAGGGGTGCGGCAGAACGGGATCATGGTTTTTAAATTAAACAAGCCCATTTCTTCACGCACTTTTTTTACTGCCTGACACTCTAGCGCAAACGCGTCCCTGAAATTTTCATCGTAATATCGGCTTGCCCCGCGCCAGCCAATCATGGGGTTTTCCTCGTGCGGTTCAAATTCCCGTCCACCAATAAGGTTAGCATACTCGTTGGTTTTAAAATCGCTAAAACGCAATATAACCTCGTGCGGATAAAACGCGGCGGCAAGAATACCGATCCCGTAGGCAAGCTTGTGTACGTAAAAATCCAGCTTATTTTCGTACCCTACAGTAAGTTCCGTAATTTGCTGTTTAACTTTTTCATCCTTGAGTCGATCAAAATGCAGTAAAGCATTGGGGTGGATTTTAATATAATTAGAAATAATAAACTCTTCGCGCGCCAGCCCGACTCCCCGATTAGGAATAAACGAATAGCCAAACACCAGTTCCGGATCGGCTACTATCATTTTTATTTCCGTCTTAGGTTGAATAAAGTTTTTTAGATTACTACGTTTGATTGTGAATTTAAGCAAGCCCTTATAAACCTTGCCGACTTCACCTTCGGCGCAACAAGCCGTTACCGGCATGCCCGTAGAAATAACCTCAGTAGCATTGCCGGTTCCCACAATGGCAGGAATGCCAAGTTCGCGCGAAACAATAGCGGCATGACTGGTACGTCCCCCACTGTTTGTAACAATCGCGCTGGCCATTTTCATAATTGGCTCCCAGTCGGGATCGGTAATTTCTGTAATAAGGACTTCGCCGTTTTTAAATTCGGAAATTTGCGATGCGTCTTTAATATAATGGGCCTTGCCTTGACCGATTTTAGCCCCCACAGCCGCTCCTTTGACCAAAATATTGTCGGATTTTTCTTCAAGTACGTATTCTTCCAATACATTTTCGTCCCGCCGAGCCTGTACGGTTTCGGGTCGGGCCTGGACAATATACAACTCCTTAATCTCGGCGTCATAAGCCCACTCAATGTCCATAGGCCGGCCATAATGATTTTCTATAATAACCCCCCAGCGAGAAAGTTTTAATATCTGGTCATCCGTAAGCACAAACTGATGGCGTTCGTTTTCAGGTACCGGCACTTCCTTGGTCGGAATTATGCCTTCCGTGGCATAAATGAGTTTTTTGGCTTTAGAACCGAGCTGTTTAGAAACGATTGAACGGAAACCTTGTTTAAGCGTCGGCTTAAAGACCATATACTCGTCCGGGGTAACTACGCCTTTTACCACAAATTCTCCTAGCCCATATGCGGCATTAATAAGTACGACATCCCGAAACCCGCTGTCAGTGTCCAAAGTAAACATGACACCCGAAGCGCCCCGGTCCGACCGTACCATTTTTTGCACGGCAACCGACAAGGCTATTTTAAAATGCTCAAACTTTTGGTCTACCCGATATGAAATGGCTCTATTGGTAAACAGCGACGCAATACACTTTTTTATGGCCTCCAGGAGCTGATGCTCGCCATTAATATTGAGGTAAGATTCCTGTTATCCCGCAAACGAAGCATTGGGCAAATCTTCGGCGGTAGCACTGGACCTGACCGCAACGTCCAAACCTTGGGGTCCGGTTTTAAGCTTTTTTGCCATTTGTTGATAGTAATCCCGGATTACATTTTCTAAATCCGGCGGAAAACTGGCGGCAAGAATAACCTGGCGAACCGCCTGGCCTTTTATTTCTAGTTGTTTGATATTTTTAGTATCTAAATCTTTTAAAATATCCCTAATTTTTTGGTCAAGATTGTTAGTCTTAATAAAATAACGGTATGCTTCCGCTGTCACCGCAAAGCCATAAGGAACTGAAATTTTTTCGCCTTTAAAGATTTGTTCCGCTCCCGTTTTGCCTGAAGATTGAGTCAACTTTTGATACATTTCTCCCAAGTTAGCGTTCTTACCGCCAACATAGGGAATATCATCTTTAGTAATTTGATCAAACCAAAGAGCGTAAATGCTCTCCTTGGACGAATTCGTTATCATATGGTTTTATTATTTTTTTGTTTCTAAATCTTTTGTCTTTTGTGTTTAAAAAGGCACTCCCATTATAGCACCATAGTACGTTTTTATAAAGCCTTAATTTCCACCAAATTCAAATTCTCCCGTTTACCAAAAGGTTCTCCAGTTACTACGACAATCTTATCGCCCTTTTTTGCGAGTTTAGTTTTCCGCACCGTATCGAGCATCGTTTTCATAAGCTCTTCAAACGTTTTAACTTCTGGCGCAAGAAAACTCTGAACGCCCCACAGCAGACACATTTGTCGCCTCACCTTAGGCACCGGGGTCAGCATGAGCACTTTGGCATGATGAGGCCTCTTATAAACTACTTGCCGCGCTGTATAACCGGACTCCGTTGCCCCCACAATAACTTTGGCGTTAGTATGGACGGCTAAATCGAACACCGACTCGGCTATGGCCTCGCTTTTATTGACAATTTTTTGCGTGAGATGCTGATGTCCAGGAACAAAAACTGACTTTTCCGTGGTCTCGATTATGCGGTTCATTTGCGCCACGGCCTTTACCGGATAGCGTCCGAAAGCGCTCTCTCCGGAAAGCATAACCGCGTCGGTCTGGTCTATAACTGCGTTAGCCACGTCTGAAACTTCAGCTCGGGTTGGACGAGGATTTCTAATCATGGAATCCAACATTTGCGTTGCCACAATAACTGGCTTTGCCGCGGCCAGGCATTTCTGGATAATTGTTTTTTGAATAATAGGAACTTCGGACTCTGGCATCTCAACCCCTAGATCCCCACGGGCGACCATAATAGCATCCGCCTCCCTGAGAATACCGTCAAAATTCTTAACCGCTTCGGGTTTTTCTATTTTGGCAATAATGCGCGGCGGAACATTTCCTTTTGGATTGTATTTAGCAATAAGCTTTTTTAACTTAAGCACATCGGCGCGGCTCCGAACAAAAGACAGCGCAATATAGTCTACATCATTTTTAAGACCAAACTTAAGGTCATAAATATCTTTTTTTGTGAGAATGGGAATTTTTAATCTGGTTCGGGGCAAATTAATTCCCTTGTTGGGGAAAATTTTTCCCGGAGACAGCACCATACAATAAACTTTTTTCCGCAATATTTTTTTTACTTCCAATTCTATAAGCCCGTCTTCTATAAGAATCCTCTGCTTGGGACGGATAGAGTCAATGACTGCGGTGTCCATTTCAAAATCTTCTCCAATAATAACCTCTTGGCCAATTTTTACAGACAATCCGGGATTCTTCATTGCTCCCACCCTTATTTTCGGTCCATGCAAATCCTGAATAATGGCAATTGGTTCACCTAAGTTTATGGAAACTTTTCGAATGTTCTGCATAAGCAATAAATGGTTTTCGTGGTCGCCATGGCTAAAATTCAAACGAGCAACATTCATGCCGTTTTGCGCCATATCAGTAAGCGTTTTTATGGATTGGGAGGCAGGTCCTATAGTACAAACAATTTTAGTCTTTTTCATGGGTATCCACTAACACACGAATCACACAAATAGTGCCCATTCCTCAGGAAATGGTTGGCAGTATTTGAAGATTACGGATGGTAAATAATAATTCGATAAATTCACTAAATCTATTGGATTTTAAATAAATTTTTGACTTCCGCACTAACTGTCATCCCGGGCCGAATGAGTGCATCCGAATGAGCGGAGAGATCCCTTAAACCCCTAAATGTAAAGGGATTCCCGCCCAATCTACTGCTTAGTCGGGCAGGCCTGGGTCCCGGATGCACCTGCCTACCGGACAGACAGGGGTATTTTGGCTAAGTGCGTAAGTCATGAAATTATAGGAACATTCGCATTCTACATAAACATACTTTTATTTTTGAAGAACAAGTCATGCCTATAGTATACCAACTTTTTCTTTTTTTTACTATTAAAAAGCCGCTTTTGGTGGTATACTTATAAGTGAACAAAAAGCAAACCATGTCAAAGATACAAAACATACACGCCAGACAAATATTAGACAGCCGCAATATGCCGACAGTTTCGGCTACGGTGACTTTGGAAGATGGCAGTACCGGTCAAGCGGCTGTTCCCAGCGGCGCTTCTACAGGAGAGCATGAGGCTTTTGAACTGCGCGACGGCGACCCTAACGTCTATAACGGAAATTCAGTTTTTAAAGCGATTGAAAACATACATGCAGTTATTTTGCCAGGCATAAGGGGCTTGGAGGCAGTTGACCAAAAACTAGTAGACGACACAATGATTAAACTGGACGGCACTAAAAATAAGTCCCGTTTGGGAGCCAATGCTCTTTTGGCCGTGTCCATGGCTACAGCAATAGCTGAGTCAGTTTCCCAAAAACTTCCTCTCTATAAATACCTGAAACGATTTTCTCTACAGCCTCATGCTGACCTTACCATGCCCTACGCCATGTTTAACGTAATTAACGGGGGCCGGCATGCGGCGCATTCTTCTGACTTCCAGGAATATATGATTATTCCCATGCAGCCGAAAAGCTTTGCGCATAGGCTGGAATGCGCTTCGGAAATTTTTCAGGCACTAAAAAAACTGCTTGGCCAAAAAGGTTTGCCTCAAACGGTTGGTGACGAAGGAGGCTTTGCCCCTCCCGTACCCAACAATACCCAAGGACTGGAATACATTATGGAAGCAATTGGTCTCGCCGGATACAAGGCCGGAGAAAATGTTTTTTTAGCAACCGATATAGCGGCCTCGGAATTCTACAAAAAAGGAAAATATGTTTTGGCTACGGAAAAACGAAAACTGGGTCTGGATGAAATGATTAAAATGATTAAAGACCTCAGTCGTTCGTATCCGATTATTAGCATAGAAGATCCGCTGGAAGAAAATGATTTTGTCGGCTGGGCTAGACTGACGCAGTCTATGGGCAGTAATGTGCAGGTGGTAGGAGACGATTTATATACCACCAACGTAGAACGCCTGCAAAAGGGCATAGACTTACAGTCTTCCACCGCAATCCTTATAAAACCCAATCAAATAGGCACCCTGTCCGAAACGTTTGAAGCCATACGGCTTGCCCAGAGCCACGGACTAAAAACTATTATGAGCCATCGCAGCGGCGAAACTGAAGACACCTTTATTGCCGACCTGGCAGTGGGCCTTAGAGTAGAACAGGTAAAAATGGGCTCTTTATCACGATCAGAACGCTTGGCTAAATATAATAGACTCCTGGAGATAGAAGAAGAAATTAATTAAAAAAACATGCCTATGACCATAACCTTTTTTGAAGCCACTCCCGAAGACGAGAGCATAATTACCAATCTTGTAAGCGCACAGGAAGGACTTAAGGGGGCGGAAATTATTTTTGTTCCTGAGGTACTTAGCCCAAGCAACATCGCCAAGGCCAAAGACGCCGAAGTCTTGGGCGTATTTATCCATTCGGCGGTAACAAAAGAGGTCATTGAGCAGTTGCCAAAACTGAAACTAATTGTTACGCTCTCTACCGGTTTTGACCACATTGATACGGCTTACGCCAAAACAAAAAATATTGCGGTAGCCAATGTCCCGGCTTACGGGAGTCGTACGGTGGCAGAATTTACTTTTGCCCTTATGCTGGGACTGTCCCGCAAGACCTTTGCCGCATATCGCCAGGTAAAAGACACCCACAATTTTACTATTGAACCTTTTGAGGGTTTTAATTTACAAGGTAAAACGCTGGGAATTATTGGTACGGGACGCATTGGCCAGAACGTGGCGCAAATAGCCCAGGGGTTTGGAATGCATTTGCTGGCGTTTGACGCCTTCCCCAACGAGGAGGCGGCCAAAAAATTTAATTTCGCCTACGTACCTTTAAACACTCTATTAAACCAATCCGATGTTATTACCCTCCATGTCCCTTACAACAAAGACACGCATTATTTATTGAACCTAAAAAACATAAGCCAGTGCAAACGAGGAGCATTTCTCATAAATACATCGCGCGGGGAAGTAATTGAAACACAGGCACTGGTAGAGGCCTTAGATAACGGAACACTCGAAGGAGTCGGGATAGACGTCATAGAAGGCGAAAAACAGTTAATTGATGAGTGGCATCTAGCGGTTAAGAGCAGTGAAACGGCTGAGCATTTAAAAACTCTTTTGCAGGACCATGTCCTAATAGACCATCCCAAAGTTGCCTACACTCCTCACATTGCTTTTTTTAGCAAAGAAGCAAAACATGAAATTTTGAACACTACAGTAGAAAATATTGTAGGGTTTGTGGGGGGAACCCTCAGAAACCAAATAAAGGGATAAATAGGCAGTTAGGTATTTGGTTCAAGTGTTTGTAAATTGACACCCATCATTCTCAATCTTAAATCTTTCAATTTTAAATATTCAATCTCTTCATGCCCAAACCCTGGATACAAAATTGGCCAAGTGTGGCGATTTCTGAACCTCGCGAATTAGTGTTAAAAATTATGCAGGCGGGCATAGACGCTATAGACACCGAACTGGTATTAAAAAAATCCATTGAGCTGAATGAGCAGACTTTGAGCGTGGGAGAAAAGAAATACAACCTGAAGGAATTTGGCAGCGTATACGTGCTGGGATTTGGTAAAGCATCCGCCAAAGCCGCCGAAGTTATAGAGACTATTATAGGGCCAATAATTTCAGCCGGTGTAGTAATAAGCAATGTCCCGGCTACGTGCGCAAAAATCCGTTCATTTGTAGGGACACATCCCCTTCCTTCGCTGGCCAATGTAGCCGCGGCCAAAGAAATGGCAAAGTTAATAGAAGAAATTAAGGAAAACGATTTGGTGATTTGCCTTATTTCCGGCGGAGGCAGCGCGCTGTTGTGTTGGGATGAAGAAGAGTTTCACCAGGGCAAACAACTTTATGAAAATTATTTAAAAACGGGGCAGGATATTGCTGGTCTCAATACGGTACGAAAACATATTTCCCGGGCAAAAGGCGGGGGTCTGGCAAAAATGTTGTACCCGGCAACCGTAGTTGGACTTATTTTTTCCGATATTGCTGGCGGGCGCGATGACCTGGTAGATTCCGGACCTACCTTCTTTGACGGAACTACGTCTCAGGATGCCAAACGTATTGTAGAAAAATATGGCTTGGGGCAATACAAACTATACGAAACTCCTAAAGAAGAAGAGTATTTCCATAAAGTTACCAATCTGACCGTGGTAGCCAACACCATGGGACTTTGGGCCATGAAAAAATATGCAGAAGATTTAGGAGTGCAGGCCAATATCCTTTCGGCCGAAATGTATTTTTCTCCGGAAGAAACTATGGAAAAAATATTGGCGGCCGCCAAACCAGGATGGGTAATATTGGGAGGAGGCGAAGTAAAACTTAAAATAGACAAGGCCGGCGGACGAGGCGGCAGAAGCATGAATATGTGCATGCATGCCTTAAACTACATTTCCGAACGGGATACTTTTTGTTCCATAGACTCAGATGGGCTGGACAATAGCGACTGCGCCGGAGCAATTGTAGATACAGGAACATCTACCCGTCTCAACCACTTAAACCTAGACCTTAAACATTATCAACAACATTTTGACGGCTATACCCTTTTTGAACAAACCGGCAGTGAACTCATATACACCGGCCCGACTGAAGCTAACGTGAGCGATTTCTTGGCACTGTATAGGAAGTAGAATTAGCTTTGCGCTTTTCCCCAAGCGGCTACTATTACCCATACTAAACTATTTTCCGCAATAAACCAGCCCGTAGCAGAGCTGCGAGGTATTAACTGCTGGCTTCCATCACCCCTCCATAGCCCCACCCCTCAAGGGGAGGGAATACTACAAGGGAACCTCAACAAGCTGAAGGGTATTAACCAAAACTATGATGAATAAAACGCTCGGAACAAGTTTCTTAATACTTGGAAGGGATTTGGATATGGGCTATAATGCGCATATGCTATGTAATAGAAAATATAAAAAATAAGGATCAAGTATGAATATCTATCTGCAAACAGCGACAGAAGCAGCTCGGCAAGGTGGTAAGATTTTCAAAAGCTACTTTGGCAAACCAAAAGGAATACGCCAGAAAGACGGAAATCCCCGCAACTTGGTTACCGCGGCTGACAAAGAAATTGAAAGGTTGATTAAAAAAATTATCTCTAAAAATTTCCCTGAGCACCAAATTATCGGCGAAGAATACGGAGACATAAAAACTCCGCAAAAGGATATGGTCTGGATAATAGATCCCATTGACGGAACTACCAATTTTATCCAAGGAATACCTATTTGCTGTATTTCTATTGGTCTTTGGGATAAAAAAGGACCGTTGGTGGGGCTTGTTTATAACCCTCTAAGCGATGAACTCTATACGGCTGTCCGCGGCAAGGGGACATATTTGAATGGAAGAAAAATCTCAGTTTCCAAAGTGAAAAATTTATCTGGCGCCTTGGGCGGGATAGGCTGGACTTCCGAGGACAATAAAGCTAGGGAGCTCTTTACCATGCTTCTGCCAGTTACCCGCAAATCACGCAGTTTGGGAAGCACCGCCCTCCAGTTGTGCTATGTGGGCATAGGTGTATTTGATTACTATATCATATCCGGCATGTCAATATGGGACATTGCCGCCGCCATGCTCATAGTTACCGAAGGGGGCGGAAAAGTTACCGACTGGCAAGGAAAAACTCTTGGCAATGACACCGGTAAAATTACCGCCAGTAATGGATATATTCATAAGGAACTCGTATCCCAAACAAAAACCTTATAACCCGTCATTCCATGTCTGGCATAGTCACTTAGTAGGGCCAATAAACCAAGACTTAGGCCTGTAGCGGGACTAAAAATCATACCTTTATCCAAGAACCTTTTTAGCTTGTTCCAAATCAAGCTTGCTGTTTATCCCCTGGACTTCCGCGGGGTCAATAGGCAGGGATTGAATTTTCTGGTTTTGGGCAATAGCAACGGCAATAATATCGGTCAAATAAAACTCTTTTTGGGCATTACTATTGCCAATTTTTTCAATATTTTGCCATAACCATTCAGTCTTGAACATATAAATGCCAGGGTTCACTTCCTTCAATAACCGCTCCTGCTCCGTGGCATCCTTATACTCGGTAATTTTTTGTATATCTCCGGTTTCATTGCGGATAATTCTGCCAAAAAAATTGAGTGATTCAAAATCTCCTTCAAAAGATTCAACCGTGGAGGTAAACATAGAAATATTTGTTCCTGTTTCTTGGTGCAAACGCATAAGTCGCTGGATGCTTCCTGCTTTTATGAAAGGCATATCACCATACAGAACTAAAATATTTTCGGCAAATACTTTTGGCTTGGCGGCATGGACAGCATCTGCAGTACCTAACTGCTGGGCCTGCAAAGCATACTTATACCCTTCTCCGAGCACCGCCTTGACCTTATCGGCCATGTATCCAACTACAATGACAGGTTTAGCGAGCTGGTTAACTTTTTCTACTTCTTCAAGTAAATAAAGAATAATTGGTTTATTCTTAAGCATTACCAAAACCTTCGGCATATCTGCCGCTTCCATTCTCTTGCCTTTGCCACCCGCTAAAATAACAATTTGATTGCGCATATTTAAAAATTTATTCTAAACTCCAAACCATGCTTTTGTAAGCCAAGACGCTTATAGAGCTTATGGGCTTTAACATTTGCCAGTCTGCTGGTAGCAATAAGCTTATAACATTTTTGCCTCTTTGCTTCCTTAATGACTCTAGATATTAATGCACTGCCAATGCCCTGTCCTCTGAGTTTTTCGCTTACAAATACATCTTCCATTAAGCCATAGGGGCGCTTGTGCAAATCGTTTTTGATTATGTATAAAAAGGCGCGGGCAAAGCGCTTCTTGCCCTGTTTGATTTCCATTTTTATTGCCTTGGATGTTTTTACAGAAGCGAAGATTTTCATGGGTTAGATAAGTTTCCAAATAAGAGAAGCAAGTTTTCCGCTGTTGTGGCGCAGGAGACTACGGGTGAGCCGGTCGCCGGGCGTGGGAGGGTAAATAATTTCCGATAATAAATCTGCGGCTATAACCTTTACTCCCCTGTCCTCTATAGCCCGGGTCTCGGGGCTGACATACCCAGCGTGTTCTTTTTTATAGCGCCGGAGCCAAAAACTGTTTGGTTTGCAATTATTTACGAGAGCAACATCTACCTCCACGTAACGGGAAAATTCCCGTATGAAATCCGCAGCAGTAAAACCGTCTGTCTGTCCGTGGCGGGTCATGATATTGGTAATATATATTTTCTTTGCGGATGACTTTTTTACCGCAGCTGCCACTCGTGGCACAATGAGGTTGGGCATAATGCTGGTATACACATCCCCCGGCCCAAACACTATGCAATCTGCCTTCTTAATTGCCTGGAGCGCTTGGGGGTTTGCCTTAGCCCCCGGCTTCAAGACTACATTCTTTATTCTATATTCCTTATTTTCTCTTCTCTCTTCTATAGCATGCTCGCCTACTATCTTTTTTCCATTTTCCAATATGGCAATGAGTGACGTTGACTTGAGGGTGACAGGGATTACCTGCCCGCGGGCGTCCAACAATTCGGCGCATAAAGCTATGGCGCGCTGGATATTTTTGGTACGCTTTTCAAGGCCTGCCAAAATTAAATTGCCTATGGTGTGCCCGGTAAGCTCCCCGTGGTCAAAACGGTAAGAAAAAAACTTGCCGAGGACAGGGTCCTCTGCTAACGCGCCCAGGCACTGGCGGATATCGCCGGGAGGAACTACTCCAAACTTTTTTCGCAAAACTCCGCTCGAACCACCGTCGTCAGCAGTTGAAACAATAACAGAAAGATTTGCAGAATATCTTTTTAAGCCTTCAAGGAGGGTAGAAGTTCCCGTACCTCCTCCTATTACCACGATATTCTTTTTATGTAACTTGTTCATTAATTTTCCAGACATATTTCACGTATAGTAGTATTATTTAATAATCCCCATTGCTTTCCCCGAACTTTCGAAAGCCTGAACCGCTCGGTCCATGTGCTGCTGAGTATGAGCTGCAGATATTTGCACCCGAATGCGCGCTTTGCCTTTAGGAACGACCGGAAAAGTAAAACCGCGGACATATATACCTCTTTCCAAAAGAGCTGCAGCCAATGCAACAGCCAGTTTCTCATCCCCCAACATGACCGGAGTAATAGGATGCTTGCCGTCCCCCCCTAAGATAAATCCAAGTTTTTCCATGCGAGACCTGAAATAGTTGGTATTTTCAATAAGTTGATGACGATACGAATCAAAATGCTTGTCAAAATGTTTGAGCACAAAAAGTGCAGCATGAGCTATTGAGGGTGACAAGCTATTACTAAACAGAGCAGTGCGACTCCGCTGATGTAGCACTTCAATAATTTCCTTACGCCCTGCGGTAAAACCTCCTCCTGCTCCCCCGAGAGCCTTACCGAAGGTTGAGGTCAAAACATCTATACGATTTATTACCCCAGCCTGTTCAATACTACCACGGCCGGTTTTGCCCAGCACTCCGCTGGCATGGCTGTCGTCCACCATAACCAGGGCGTCGTATTTGTCCGCAAGATCGCATATCTCCTTAAGTTTGGCCGTTATGCCGTCCATGGAAAATACGCCATCGGTGGCAATCAACATTCTGCGTGGTTTATATTTTACATCAACTGATATATTTTCAGATTTTTCAGGCCGTGATGATACCTCTTTGAGTTGGCTCTCAAGATCTATCATGTCAGAATTTTTATAACGAAACCGTTCTGCCTTGCAAAGCCTAATACCGTCAATAATAGAGGCGTGGTTTAGTTCATCGGAAAATATAGCATCGCCTTCTTGTAAGATTGTTTCAAACAAACCCGTATTGGCATCAAAGCACGACGTGTACGTAATGGCTTTTTCAAGGCTAAAAAAATGAGCGATCTCCTTTTCAAGTTCTTCATGAACAATAGATGTTCCAGCAATAAATCTCACAGAGGCTTCGCCAAATCCATATTTATCTATACCTTCTTTTGCAGCTTTTGCCAACTCATCACCAGATGCCAGCCCCAAATAATTATTCGCACAAAAGTTTAGCAATTTTTGTCCCCCATTCTTGTCATTTTTGTCACTCGTATCATTCTTGATCATTATCTCTGCTCCCTGCTTGCCTTCCAGCACGCCAACGTCCTTCCACATCCCGGCAGCTTTAATTTCCGTCAACTCGTGCTCAAATTGTTGCTTTGTATTATTATACATATCTATTGTGTTCTTACCTGCTTATGAATTAAAATACTGCCTAGAATTTAATAAGGAACTTGGGGTGACGCACCATCATATTTTCAAAAGCTTCTTTAGTATAATTTTCAATGTTTAAAATAGTTTCTTCACCTTTATTAAGTAGTATAGACCACAGCTTGTCTTGTACGCCATTATGTCCATCTTCCAATAATTGTTTAGTAATTTCCCAGGTTTCCCAAATCTGCCGGCCGGCAACGCAGTGCATGGTAATGCCTTTCATGACCAAGCGGTTAAAATCCTCAAACACGAAGTTGCCGGTCTTTAGGCCGAATAATATGACATCACCACCGCGCCGGACCGAAGCTATAGCATTATTTACAGAATCGTTGAACCCCGCCATTTCAAAAGCTACATCTACGCCTAGCCCATTGGTTAATTCCATAATCTGATCAACAACTTCCTGGTTATGAAAATAAGACGTTGATGGCTGGTAGCTTGTAGCTGGTAGCTTTATAATATGGTCAATTTCTAATTTTTTTCCCATCTCCAGAGCTTTCTCATTTGGTTCCACCCCAATAATAGTTTTTGCTCCCAACCCCCGGGCTATTAAAATTAAAAAAGAAGCAATTGGCCCCAGGCCAAATATCGCCACGGTTTTTCCCTTTAAGTCAACTTTACTTGCCGCATGGACCGCATTTCCAAACGGTTCGTGAAGAACCGCCACTTCGGGACGAATTTTGCCCATATCCACTTTCCAAGCTACCTGCGCCGGAACTTTGGCAAATTCCGCAAATCCTCCGTCTACGCTAATTCCTAAAATCTTTTCGTTAGTACAAACATTTTTTTGTCCGTGCAGACACTGATAACAGCTATTACAGACCACATGGGACTCACATGCCACAGTGTCACCAATCTGCAAGCCCGAAACCTTACTGCCAATTTGAGTTATAACACCAAAAAACTCATGCCCAATAATACGGAAAGAGTTTCCATTTGTTTTTTGTTGTTCATTTATTGAATTTTGAATTGATTCACCAAAAGCCTGCCGGTTCCAAATCCCCTTATCGGTTCCACACACACCAGCGTAAGCAACCTTTAATATTATTGCTTCTGCGTCTGACTCGTGAAGGGTTTCATTAAGTACCGGCTGGGGAACATCAGCCAATTCAAAACCTGTGGAATTCTGCCAATCTGTTTTGCTTTTATCAAAAATGAATGCTTTCATAATGTTAGCTAAACCTATTTTGTAAATTTTCAAAATAATTCCATTCTCGTTCACTCTCTGGCTCAATTCCGACAATATACTTTATATCAATGCCTTCAGGACACAAGAATTGAATTTCATTTTCTTCATCAACTAAATTGCCTTCATAATATGTAAAGTCAGCTAAGGCATCTTTATGGATACCAATTACAACCCCGCTCGTATTAAAGTATCTTGTTAAAATTTCATGCAATATATTTTTATTTATCAAGCCATTTTTTACCATTTCCATTTGAAGTTCTTCATCATTGATTACGTCCAAATAATGTTTGTCATCCAGCGGCAAACCAGCAGCCTGCAAAACTTGATGCCTTAGACTTATAGTAGTTGCATATGTTACAACTTGATTCAGTGCTTCATCTTTACCATGATGTTTAACAAATGTTTTATCACTAAATTCAGCGTCCTTTTTATAGATTGACAATGTCCTCTCTTGAACTTTCATTTTGGGGCTAAAACTCACAACTCCTTTAAGTTTTCCACTTTTGACAATATCTTTTATCACTTCCAAACTTGCCCCGTGGTAACCAATTATATCAGGGCTATCTAATCCTTGTTCAAAATTTTGAACTAAAAATTTTATCCTTTCAATTTGTTCCGGTAGAAACTCTTGTTCCTGATGAGGAGTATTTATTTCTGACATTTGATTCAATTAAATTTTATTCAACGGTCACACTCTTTGCCAAATTTCTTGGCTTGTCCACGTCACAGCCACGAGCTACTGCCATATAATAAGCAAAAAGCTGAAGTGGAATTACCGAAAGAATAGGTGTAAGCATTTCCAAAGTTTTTGGAATGTAGATGACATCATCTACTATACCTGTAATTTCCTCATTACCTTCAGTAACCAAGGCTATAACCGGTGCTCCCCTGGCTTTAATTTCCTTAATATGGCTAATATTTTTTTCATAAACACTGTCGGAAGGTGCTATTACCAGCACTGGAAAATCTTTATCAAGAAGTGCAATAGGTCCATGCTTCATCTCTCCAGCATTATACCCTTCCGCGTGGACATATGCCACCTCTTTGAGCTTTAACGCCCCTTCCAACGCTACCGGAAAATTATATTTTCTTCCTAAAAAGAAAAAATGTTCTGAAGTCTTGTATTTATCAGCTATCTTTTTAATATGCTCAGAGGTATCCAATAAAGCGTCAATGCTGGCAGGGAGGTTTTGGATTTCTTTTACAATGCGTTGGCCGGTAACCGCCGACATATCCCGCATCCGGCCCAAACGCAAGGTTAAAAGGGCTAAAATAGTAACTTGTGATACAAAAGCCTTAGTTGAGGCCACGGCAATTTCCGGACCAATGTGGTTATAAACTCCCGCTTCTACTTCGCGGGCAATACTGCTACCGGTTACGTTTACAATCCCTAGGGTGAGTAAATTTTTTCTCCTGGCTTCTTTTAGGGCTATTAAGGTGTCTGCGGTTTCCCCAGACTGAGAAATGGCAAGCACGGCAGTGTTTGAGGAAAATGGCGATTTCCGGTAGGAAAATTCCGAAGCATATTCCACCTCAACCGGTATGCCGGCATACTCTTCGAGCATATACTCCCCGACTAAATTTGCATTACGCGAAGTACCCATACCAATTAAAAATAACCGATCAATATTTTTAAGCTTTTGTAATACAGAATCAAGACCTCCGAGTTTAGCGTCTCCCTCTTCCAATAACAATCTTCCTCGCATGCTATTTACTACGCTCTCTGGCTGCTCAAAAATTTCCTTTAGCATAAAGTGATCATAACCATTTTTTTCCGCCGCTTCTATATTCCAATCTACCCGCTCTGGCTGTTTTTGTTTTGGATGATTTTGTAAATCGCTAATAGTGAAGTCTACTTCATGTTCTTTATTGTTTAGCACGACCATTTCTCCGTCTTCCAGGTATATAACTTTTTGAGTAATGGGCAATACCGCTGTTAAATCTGAAGCAATAATTAACTCATACTGCCCAATACCTAAAATTAACGGCGAACCCAAACGGGCCGCAATAATCTGGTGGGGATGGTATTTGGAAATAACTGCAATACCATATGCTCCCCTGACCTGCCCGAGAGATTCCTGAACTGCCATAACTAAGTCATCCTTATAATACTTTTCTATAAGATGCGCCAATACTTCAGTATCTGTTTCGGAGGCAAATACATGACCTTCGGCTATTAATTGTTTTTTTAATACTGTGTAGTTTTCTATTATCCCGTTGTGCACAACAAAAATTTCGCCCTTACAGTCCGCATGCGGATGGGCGTTTTTCTCGCTGGGTTCTCCGTGGGTTGCCCAACGGGTGTGAGCGATGCCAATATGGGATTTAAAATTATTCCCCTCAATTTTTTCTTGCAAACCCACTACCCTCCCCTTAGACTTAAGGGACACTATACTGCCATCAGCAATGACAGCGAGTCCTGCTGAGTCATACCCCCGGTACTCCATACGCGACAAACCGTCCATAAGTACAGGTATTGCTTCACGTTTTCCAATATAGCCAACAATTCCACACATAAATTTACCGCGGATGCGCAGATATCTGCAAGATTACGCAGATGTCTAACTGTTAATAATTCTTTTTACCAACACTTTTTTAGAAGTGAAAATAATCAACAAGCCAAGTTGGAGCTTATAGTCCTTCAAATATGCCATAACTTGTTCAAAATGCCTTTTGTAAAAATCTTCCGCTACCTTTAGCTCAAATATGACCTTACCCTCGACCAATAAATCCTAGAAAAATTTCGAAATTATTTTGTCCTCATATTTTAAATAACAGTATACTTCTCTTTGAAATTTTAAAACTAGTTTTTCCAATTCTGCCGCATATGGCCTTTGAAACTCTTTCTCGCGATAACTATAGCCAAGAGTATTATAAACTGTAAATGCCGCGCCAATAATTTTTTGTGTTAGGTCTTTGTGTAGATAATCTGCGTTATCTTGTTTTATAATCTGTGTATTGCGGTCATAGCTTTTTCCAGGTAAATTCAAAAATCATTTTTTGGGTTTCGTATATTTCCTGATTTTGAATTACTACCCCCACAGGATTTTCTGCATTATCCAAACTGATATGAGCTACCTTGCCGGCGTATATAATTTCATGGGTAGACTTAGGCTGCTGTCCGCCTACAGGCATCCACTTGCGTTCATCAAGTCCAGCCAATTGCCCGCCGGCACCAAGCGAAATTATTTTTACGTTAATTTTTTTTGCAATGCGCTTCTTGCTAAAATCAGGCATAGCCTCATAAATACTTTTCCGGTCCTCCGCGGTTGACGACGAATACAAATAGTATGACCGGTTCTTTAGTTTAGAGACCTCTTCCAGCAAGTCTTCCAGAATCATTTTAATTCCGGTTGCCCCTTCGTACATCTTCATAACTGGTTTACCCCCTTGTTTTTCGAACAACGTTTTCAGTTCGGGCAAGCTTTCTTTAACTTGAATTTTCAACTCTTCCAAATGTTCTTGCTTGTCTTCCAAAGCAGACAGCAGTTTTTCGGGAGGCTCGGCAGCAAAATATTGGTGGGATTTAGCATCATAAAAACTTACCAGACCTTGTTTGATTAATTCTTTCAAAATATCGTAGCTCGTCCCTCGGTTTACCTTAGCCTTAGCAGACACTGCTCGTACCGGAGAAGGACCCAATTCAACCAATGTTAAATAGACCGCAATCTCTTTATCATTTAGCCCAAAGTTTTTTAGAATTGTTTGAATTTGCATAATATTTACAGCCGCGCAACACCTGTTATACAGTTATAAATAATGTCCAAAGAAGAAGATCAGGAGAGAAGAACGGGCGGGGAGAGTTATGGTTTAGTTGTGGGAAAGGAGATGGATGTAGAGAATGCGGGGGTGGAGTGGATAGGAGTAAAATGAATGGGCATATAAAGTGCGGTGTGCCTATACTACATATATCTTCTGTCTTGAACTAAATTAATAATTCTCTCTGCTATTCTTTCTTCTGATCTTGGTTGTCTACGTGGTAGACGACTTTATTACTTCCTCCTAATACTGGTATTGTATTCCCGGTAGTATTATTTGTCAACTTTTTTTCTACATAAATAACAAAAGATATAAAATACCCCTTAAACAAGGGGTATAAAGAAATATCTTTAAATACTAATTATCTACAGTTAAATAGATATCCACACACGCTGCGGCAGTATTTAATATCTATTCATTATATACGGTAAACATAAATCTCATGTTTTTTAGGCAAATAATGCTTTTCTGCATAGGGCATATCGGGAAAAGGAAAGTCTCGAATAATAGCTACGCTACCCGGTTTGCATTCAGCCTTAAACTTATCTTGAACTCTTCGCATGAGCGGAGGGTACAAGTATCCATAAATAATAGTTGCCTCAGACCAGTCTGCTTTAAAAAAATTTTGATTCCGAAACTCAGCCTTGAAACGCATTATCTTACCTTTTATTTTTGCCCACAAGTGAGTCCACCACGTTAGTTCAAAACCTTTTGTTCTAGCTCCACTGAGTTTTTCGACTAAAAAAACCACTTTACCGTCCCCACTGCCCAAATCAAAAAAATAATCTTTTGCAGTAATTGGCAGCTTTTTAGCTATAAATTCTATATCACTTGCCCTTGTAGGAACAAAAGGGACTCTAGTCAGCAAAAAACCCAAAAAAGCACTGGAAATAATAAACAATATAACCAGAGCAAACAGCAACAAAAACAACATGAGGGCAATAGCCATGGCATAATTATAACATACCTGAAAACATGGACTACTCAATAGCTTGCCTACGGGACCTTAACTGCAACGCCCCTCCCTAGCCCTCCCCACGAGGGGGAGGGAAAACTGCAAGGGAACTCCATCAAAGCTGCGGGATATTGATCAAAAACTATAAATCTAAACCACTCTGGACTAAAGCCAGAGCTTTGCTCTCAGTGAATATAACAAGAAAAGCTCTTCCTTACGGAAGAGCTAATCATATAATGGGCAACCACCTACTTTTGCACCTACATGCGTAGGACTATCATCGGCCCAAGCGTGTTTTACTTCTGAGTTCGGGAAGGGATCAGGTAGGACCACGCTGGAAATGTCACCCAAGGAAAATGTTTGATTTTTCAAATATTTTCCTCAACTGGCATTTACGGTTTAAGGGCGTAGACTGAATTCTGCGACAGGGCATAAAATGCCGCAATCACAAGAAACAGAACTACTGCCATTACCGTAATTTTAAGGGTTTGTTTGAACATTGTTTATATTCGCGGATTCCAAGATGACTCGGATAGCACTAAGTGCGTACCGTGAAATCTGTAGTATTCGTGAATCTGTGAATTTAATAAACTCCACCTCCTTCGTCCGCGCCTGTGGCGGGACTTCGGAGGATGGTTTTCTATAATATATCCAAATCAAAGATTTAGACCACACTATTGTAAACCACAAATTGCTAGTCAAATAAAATAGAATAATAACTTTTGATTGATTAGTACTGCTCGGCTGAACACATTACTGTGCTTACACCTGCAGCCTATATGCTAGTTAGCAGCTTGTAGTTGGTAGTCGATAGTATTGCTACTACTTTTTACTTCCTACTCACTACCACCTAGGTTTATACGCGGTAGTCTTCCGCGAATCTCACTCTAATCTTGCGATTAGAAACGAAACCTTGTATTGTGGACGGCTTCACGCTTATATGCATTCAGCGCTTATCCAAACTAGACCTAGCTACCCCGCCATGCCCTAGACAGGACAACGGGTACACCAGAGGTCTATACATCTCGGTCCTCTCGTACTAAAGATGTGACCACTCAAGTTTCGTACTCCCACAGCAGATAAGGACCAAACTGTCTCACGACGTTTTGAACCCAGCTCGCGTACCACTTTAATAGGCGAACAGCCTAACCCTTGGGAGCTTCTTCACCCCCAGGATGTGATGAGCCGACATCGTACATAATTCCAATATTTCTATTGGTGCAGACTATATCTTCTTCTTATCGGTGACAGTAGTCCCGCAACATGCGGGGCATGGTCTACCTTTTTGTGATAAGAGTCGGCGTATTACCCCGCCATAGGCGGGGTCTCCCCTTTCGGGTCAGTCGTTACGGGGCTAACAAATAGTTCATAAAATCAAAAAGTTATAAAGTTTTTAAAGTAACTGCAACTGCAGTGACTTCACAACTTGATGAACTTGATAAACTTTGAACTAATTGCAGCTTCCCACGGTATTTCCATTTACTCAGAACTTCTATACTTCACACATGAGTAATTACGGGTTCACCGTTATAAGCCGAATTTATTTATTGTTTCTTCGATTTAATTATCCCCCGCCGAAGCGGGGAGACGGACGAAAAAACTTGGAAGGACATCGCTGTCCATGCACCCCGATATGTTAAGGTGCCAAACCCTCTCGTCGATGTGGACTCTTGGAGAGGATCAGCCTGTTATCCCTAGAGTAACTTTTATCCGTTGGGCTTTGCGTCTTCCACTCGAACGCATCGGATCACTAACTTCTACTTTCGTACCTGCGCGGGTCGCTGCCCTTGCAGTCAAGCATGCTTATGCGTTTGCACTATCAACGCGATTTCCATCCGCGTCTAGCATACCTTAATAAACGCCTCCGTTACCATTTAGGAGGCAACCGCCCCAGTTAAACTACCCACGAGCCACTGTCCCACGGTAGGTTAAACCGTGGTTAGAAACAATATTTTTACAGAGTGGTATTTCACCTGTCGCCTCCATACCAGCTAGCGCCGGTACTTCAAAGGCTCCCACCTAGGCTAAACAATAAAAGCACTGTTTCAATGACACGCTATAGTAAAGCTTCATAGGGTCTTTCCGTCTTGCTGCGGGTAGACGGCATCTTTACCGCCATTGTAAATTCATCGTAGTGTTCGTTAAGACAGTCCTCTACTCGTTATGCCATTCGTGCGGGTCGCAACTTACGCGACAAGGAATTTCGCTCGATTTGTTACTGATGATGTTTAACATCATCGGCGCTACATTTCTATAAACGCTCTGCATATCGCTATGCAGTTCAGACTATATCTTTACTACAATATATTTGTAGATGTCGAGCGTGTAGTCGTTGAGGATAACTATGATAAAAAAATTTCTATTTTCCAATGAGAAATAATTTGTGTTCGTCTTGTAGGATCAGTAATTTTTTTTAACTTATCCTCAAGTGTTCCAATAATCTTTTCTGCATCTGCTTTATCTCTTAGCATTGCAATAAAGTGTTTATTAGCTTCGGGGTCTCCAAGAAGAGACGTTGCTTTTGCAAGCAACTCTTCTGTTAATGGATTATTTTCTCTAAGATTTTTTTCTTGCATAGATCTTTCCTGCTGGTTGTCTGCACCAAGCTGATTTTCACTTTAATGCATTAAACCATTAATTGGTTTAATTATATTAAAGTACAGTTGGATACACCAGATATTCCAGCATATAGCTCAATTTTCTCTTTACATCTGTAAGGCATTCACAGTTCAAGAGGAGGTCTTACACCTCACTATGGCAGCAATTCCACCATAGGACAGTTATAGTTACTGCCGGCGTTCATCAGGGCTTGGCTGAGCGGCTTGCGCCACCCAGTTTAACCTTCTGACACTGGCCAGGCATCAGCCCGTATACATCAGCTTGCGCTTTAGCACGGACCTAAGTTTTTGGTAAACAGTCGGGAGAGGTCTTTCGCTGCGGGCCCCGCCATGCCTTACGGCGGGCGGGGTCAAGGTATATACCGAAGGTACACCTGCTATTTTGCCGAGTTCCTTAACGAACATTGTTACGGACGCCTTGGGATTCTCTCCCCATCCACCTGTGTCGGTTTACGGTACGAGCACCTTTTAACATGACTTCGACGCTTTTCTTGGCACCTTGATTCACACTAATTCCCGTTGCCAGGTTTCTTCTTGTTTTCGAGATTATAACTATGTCTTCCATCTCTTGCGAGGTAAGAAAACACAGGACAGAAGTTCCGGATTTGCCAAAAACTTCACCCTACGAACAAGACAACGCAAATAGTCAGATCACGCTAGTGTTATCATGATGCGTCCCGCCTAAGATAATTAAAAGGTGGTTACGGAATATCAACCGTATTTTCCATCGGGTGGACCCCTTGGGGCCCACTCTTAGGATCGACTAACCCAGGGACGACGATCGTTGCCCTGGAAACCTTGGATATTCGGCGAAGAGGATTCTCACCTCTATATATATTACTTATTCCAACATTCTCACTTGTGTACAGTCCACGGCGCCTTACGGCTACCGCTTCAACCCGTACATAACGCTCCTCTACCACCAATCATGAATAAATTCACGACTGATCCACGTCTTCGGCACCAAGCTTAGCCCCTATATATTGTCGGCGCAGGATCGCTTGACCAGTGAGCTGTTACGCTTTCTTTAAAGGATGGCTGCTTCTAAGCCAACCTCCTGGTTGTATGAGCAACCCCACATCCTTTGCACTATAGCTCGGATTTGGGGGCCTTAGACGGTGGTGTGGATTCTTCTCCATTTGTCCAGTGAAGCTTAGCCCTCACGGACTGACTGCCGAGATCTTAATCTTGAGAATTCGGAGTTTGGTTCGAGCCTACCGCTTGCGCAGCAGGGGTCGATTCAGTGCTCTACCTCTCAAGGGAACTCTCGACGCTAGCCCTAAAGCTATTTCGAGGAGAACCAGCTATCACCCAGTTCGATTGGAATTTCTCCCCTACGCACAGCTCATCCCCTATTTTTGCAGCAATAGTGGGTTCGGACCTCCCGTTACTTTTACATAACGTTCATCCTGGCCATGCGTAGCTCACTGGGTTTCGGGTCTAACTCTAGCAACAGTTAAGGTTATAAAGTTATCAAGTTAAAAAGTTTATAAAGTAACTGCATTACTGCAACTACTTGATAACTTTATGCACTTGAAACTTTATAAACTTAGTACGGACTATTCATCCTTGCTTTCACTACGATTTCGTCTTTGATAAGACTTAATCAAGCTGCTAAAGATTAACTCGTTGGATCATTCTTCAATAGGCACGCGGTTAGCCACCGCATCTCACTCCCGTTCGCTGCGGGAAGTTTCAAGTTAATCAAGTAGAAAGTTCATCAAGCACTGCAGACTGTAGCCTACTTGATAACTTTATAAACTTTATAAACTTTTAACTTGCATCGAACAAAAGAGAGATGCGGTAAGGCCTTCCACTCCTTGTAAGTATATGGTTTCAGATACTATTTCATTCCCCTTCCGGGGTGCTTTTCACCTTTCCCTCACGGTACTTGTTCACTATCGGTCAATATGAGTATTTAGCCTTAGATCTTAGTCGACCTGACTTCCGACCAGATTTCTCGTGTCTGGTCGTACTCAAGAAAAAGTTAGGAAATTGCATGGTTTTTCGCTATACGGGACTATCACCCTCTGTGGTCCGCCGTTCCAGGCGTGTTCTGCTAAACAACAAACATAATTCCCAGAGGCTCTACAGAGCCTCAATAACTCCTACTTATAACACCTAACAAGCAACGCCTGTAAGCTTTAGAATCTGTATTGCTACAAATAAACACTTGTTAGGTTTGGGCTAATAGATAATTTAATCACCCAACTCTACTATATCTAGTCGGATGAATAAATTTCTATATATTTCCGCGTTCGCTCGCCACTACTAACGGAATCTCTTCCCGCCGAGGCGGGATTGATTTCTTTTCCACGTGCTACTGAGATGTTTCACTTCGCACGGTTCCCGCATACTATACCCCACGGCATAGCAGCACACACTCTTCCAGTGTGTGGGTTTCCCCATTCGGACATCCACGGATCAAAGCTTATTGCCAGCTCCCCGAGGCTTTTCGCAGGCTATCACGTCCTTCATCGGCTCATATTGCCAAGGCATTCACCATATACCCTTAACTGTTATAATTCTACTCTTGCTTTACCGAAGTAAAACAAAATGATTTGACTAGCAATTTGCGGCCATCATTTTTAAGGATAAAAATGACGAACAAATTTCTATAAAATATTTTCCGTATAACGGCGGAAAATAAGTTTTTTTAAACAATGTTCAATTGTTTGAATTTGAATTTACATTCTACTATTAGAAAGGTTGAAGTTCTAATAATAGATACCCTATTCAGTTGTTAAAGTACCGGGTCATAATACAGAGTGCTGAGATACTTCCAAACTGTTTTTTATTACAACCATGTAGCTACTGCCCCGAAGGGATCTACGAGCCTGTATTCCCAAGTTAAATTGGAACGCTGAGATCTGTGAGCAGTAAGTATACGGTTATAAAAGATTTTAAGATGCTTGTATTTTTATTCTGTTAACTAAACTTGTTTCTTGAGTGCCCTCCTTCGTTCCGGCTATGGCCGGGACTTCGACGGGTTGTTCTCTATAATTTCACCACCTTCGGTGGTTTCCTTTATGAGAACAAAAAAACCGCTTTCGCGGTCATGCTAGGCACAAGTTAAATGGGCCGTTTACATAAACCGCTGATTTCCTATTAACAAAAGGGTTTTTAACATATGTTTCTTTTAGAAGATTACTGTTTAACCATATTAATAGATTACAGAGTGGTTGTCAAGGCTAAAAACTGACTTAAACCATAATATTTTTTGGCTTATTTATGGGGTTTTAGACTTAGTTAAACACATGAAATTCACAGAATATGCACAAAACCTGTAAAAAAGCCAAAACTCTCTCCTCTATTAAATTAAATCAATACAATGCAGGAGGCCACAACTTCAATATGAGCTACTAGCTAAAAATTCTTCCGAAAATAAGTCTATCCGTTTAAAAAAGTCGCATCGAACATAAACCTGACAATAAGGGGGAAAAATCGGTCTTTAATAAAAACCATACCACAAACGAATCTAATGCAAACCCGAGGATTTATTTGCTGTTTCTTGACTCACATTCAAATTTTAATGTTTCCTTATATTTGGCATAGTACTTTTTCTCAAACCTGCATCTGCGTCCATTCCTTTAAGTACCAATTTTTTATAAATTTTTTCTTTTGCGGACTTCCATGCCTGCTGCCGTTCATTATGTGCTTTTATATTATTAAATTTTGGCTCATCTTTTAACAGCCATCGACGTATTAATTGTTTTTCCTCCGATGATGCCTGGGATTGGAATACACTGGGAAACTGCAAATAACCAGTACAAAGTTCTGCCCACCACTCGTTCAAACGGTGCTCTAAAATTTCTTTTTTATCATTTTTTTGTTTTTTCCTCGCTGCAAGTTCGGCGCTTTGTTCCGGGGAGGCAATATCAATCAATGGAGTAGAATATTTTCTAAAATTAAAAAAGGTATTTTGCGCTTCGAAAAGAAATTGAGCTCTTTCAGCGTAACTTAAAGAAACCTTATTATCCCAATTCGACTCATGGGCAAGTTCGTGGATAGCAATTGGCCACAGACTACTTGCGCTATTTTTTTCACTAATCTTGTCGTTAAATATGGCAATAGAGGGCCGATAAAAACTTATTACGTTACCGATCTCGCTGTCATAACCAGCCTCTGCTCCGACAAAAGACAACCCCTCTCCGAAGGATTTTTCTTCATATTTTATTTGGGTAATATTGCCATTTATAAACCCTGCTGGAAAAAATCTTTCATCTAAAACAGATGCCAAGTCCTCTTTCTCTACTCCAATTTGCTCAAAGCCCCTAATTTCGGGTTTTTCAGGAATACCGCTTTTAAACTTTTCTATTTCCCTTGCTCGCTGTTGCATGCTAAAAATTCTTCCTTTAGGTAACATACCTTGCAGTTGAACTAATATTTTCCTCAGATCTTCTCTCTGAACTGCCGTTAAATTTGATTTAGACGCTGCAAGCTCGGCATAATCCTGGGGCGCATTATTAATTTTTTCCTCTGATTGACGATTGGCCTTTTCAATTTTATTGTTTTTATAATACATCAAACCGCTCATGCCCAATAAGCAAGCAGCGAAAACTAGTCCATATTTTTTTAACTTTCTAATATCCTCTTGTCCCTCCTCTTTCCTCCATCTCTCATGCATATCCGACCAGTGCTCCATAGCTCCATAGGCTTGCTCTTGCCATTCTTTATGCTCTTCTCGCTCATCTTCTGGTATATTTTCTTCTGGGCCAACCTCTGGCCCTTTTCTAAATTCTCCCCGCATAAAATATTATTTAAGTAATTGTAAAAAAAGATTTTCGTCTAAAATTTCTACCCCCAGCTTCATCGCTTTATCGTATTTTGATCCTGGGTCGACACCGACGACGACATAGGAGGTTTGCTTGGAGACTGACTCGGTAACTTTACCTCCTAGGGATTTTATTTTTTCTTTCGCTTCTTCTCTGCTCATTTTTTCTAAAGTACCTGTAATTACAAACGTCTTTCCTTTTAGCTTATGGCCGGCAGGTTGCAGCTTATAGGACTGCACTCTCACGCCATTGTTAACAAGTTTTTGGATAAACTTAATATTTTCTTTATGCCGAAAATACTCATAGACGCTTTGAGCAACTACTGGCCCGATATTGTCGATTGCATTTACTTCGTCCAAACTCGCCTGCGTAAGCTTTTCAAGACTACTAAAATGCTGGGCCAAGTCTTCCGCCGTTTGTTCGCCTACATGCAAAATGCCCAAAGCATATATGAACTTAGAAAGTTTGATACTGCTATGAACTTGAATGGAATAAATAATGTTTTCAGCGCTCTTTTCCCCAAAACGTTCCAAGCCGTCAATATCGCCTTTTTTTAAGGTAAATAAGTCCGCGGCATCGGAAATGAGACCTTCCGCTTTAAAACGGCTTAGGATTTTTGGACCCACTGTATACATTTCAAAGGCATTTACAAAATGCTGGAGAAGTCGCTGGTTTTTTGCGGGACACTGGGGGTTTAGGCAATAGTAGGCGGTTGATGTATTTTTTGAGCCATCGCCTATCATTTTTGTTTCAACCCCTGCCTCACACACAGGACATTGGGAAGGAACTTTAATAGCTTTTTCCTTGCCAGCACGCATTTTTAGCAATACTTCTACAACTTCCGGAATAACGTCACCGGCTTTTTGGATAATAACCGTGTCACCAATTTTTAAACCAAGCCGTTCTATTTGGTCCATATTGTGAAGTGTAGCTTTGGAAACGGTAGAACCAGCGACAAGCGTGGGGTTTAACATGGCTACCGGCGTAAGCACCCCTGTTCTTCCCACATTAAAAATAACATTTTTGACTACGGTAGTAGCTTTTTCTGCGGGATATTTATAGGCGGCCATATAGCGGGGAGCTTTCCCGACTACCCCTAACTGTTCCTGTAAACTAAGTTCATCTACCGAAATAACTACACCGTCGGTACCATAGTCAAAATCCGGCCGGAGCTTTTCAATCTTGTCAACAAATTTTTTAACTTCCACAAGGCTTTCAGACAATGCCTCATGACTATCAACTTTAAAACCTAACTCACGCAACAAATGATGCTTGTCAGAATGTTTTAAAACTTTAAATTGGAAACTGGAAATTTCGGCTATATCATAAGCAAAAAAATCTAACTTTCTCCTCGCGGTCAATGCTGAGTCAAGCTGGCGTAAGGAACCTGCCGCGGCATTGCGGGTATTTGCGAACAATTGCTTGCCTTCTTTTTCTTGGCCAGCGTTCAATTCCTTCCAAACACTTTTGCGCATTACCGCTTCACCACGCACTTCTATAAACTTGGGAAATGGGGGGCGAAGTGTAAGAGGAATAGACTGGACAGTTTTTAGATTTTGAGTAATATCTTCTCCGACAAAACCGTCCCCTCGGGTAGAGCCGCGCATAAAATTTCCATTTTCGTAAGCTAAAGATACGGCCAACCCGTCTAACTTAAGTTCTGAAAAATAATTCCACTGAATCCCGTGTGGTAATTGTTTTTTTACCCTCTCCTCCCACGCTCCCAACTCTTCCTTAGAAAAAACGTCATTAAGCGATAACATGCGTACCCGGTGCTGGACCTTTACGAACTTATCTAAAGGTTTTCCGGCCACTCTGTTTGTAGGAGAAAAAATATCCTGAAATTCAGGGAACTGTTCTTCAATGACTCTTAATTCTTTGGATAAAGAATCGTAAATATCATCGGTGACGCTCGGGTCGTCTAGAACATGATACCGATAGCGTAAATCTTCTATCTGTGTCCGTAATTTTTCTATTCTGTTTTTTGCGCTTTTTTTATCCATATGTATATCAATTATACGTGAAATCAGCCCGTCGGTACAGAAAAACACGATTTTGAATTATCCACAATGCCAATACTTTAGAAATATGGTAAACTAATGAGGTAAATAAACAGCACGGTTGAAATAAAAGAGTCTTTACATAAACAGTACTGTCCCATGTCCAAAACCCATAAAAAATTTGAACTGTCTCCCAGACTAAAATTCGCCGTTGGCCGAGGCTATACCCAAAATAAAATACTCAAGGCCAGTGCAATAATTTGCCTTATCTTAGCACTAGGCTTGTCTTTTAACGCTTTCAAGCTCATATTCAGTAGTGGTGCAACCAGCATCGCTCAAGACGTCTTAACCCCCAAAGTGTTGGGAGCTAGCGACAGCAAAGCGGAAGACATGGTAAATCCTGTACAATTTGCAGATTATAAAGTTCTGAAAGGCGACACTTTGTTCAATATAAGCCAAAAATACAACATTAGCTGGACAGTCCTCGCTACTATAAATAACCTAAAAAGCCCTTTTACCTTAAAAGCAGGTCAAATAATTCAAATTCCTAAATAATTCTTTTGGCAATTGTAGACTGTTAACTAAATCTGTTGGTAATACAATACAAATGAGCCTGTTAATACAGGCTCATTTGTATTGTATTTAATTCACCAATTTCGTTTATGAAATTGGTTTTTGTGGAAATGAAATAATTAGGAAAAGCTTATAGTTTTTACCGTTTGCGGATGTCGTCAGCGTTGCGGCTCAAATTCACCAATCAAAAATGAGCCCTCATAAAGAGATTGTATGAGTGCCGGCAGAAAGCCTAAAAAATAAAGCTATTCCAACTGATAATTAGGAGACTCTTTAGTAATTGTTACATCGTGGACATGACTTTCAGTAAGACCGGCGGAAGTTATGCGGATAAACTGAGCCTTTTCGTATAGTTCTGAAATAGTGTGAGCCCCGCAATATCCCATACCACTACGCAGGCCCCCTACAAGCTGGGTAACAATTACCGCCAGTGAACCTTTGTGGGGAACCCGACCCTCTATGCCTTCCGGCACCAGTTTAGATTCTGCTAAATTGTCCTGCCCGTAACGATCTTTACTCCCTTCTTTCATAGCGCCAATGCTACCCATGCCGCGATAGCTTTTAAAACTGCGGCCCTGATACAAAATAGTTTCTCCGGGGCTTTCGTCAGTTCCGGCAAACATGGAACCTATCATAACACAAGACGCGCCAGCGGCAATTGCTTTAGTCACGTCACCGGAAAATTTTATTCCTCCGTCGGCAATCAGAGGAATGCCGGCCTTGCGAGTAATTGAGGCGCATTCCATAATAGCCGTTATTTGAGGCACCCCGCAACCACTGACAATCCTAGTCGTACAAATACTACCTGGCCCCATGCCAACTTTTACTGCGTCAACTCCTGCCTCTACAAGCGCTTGGGCGCCACTGGCTCCTGCCACGTTTCCGGCAACTATCTGTAACTCGGGGAAGTGTTTTTTAATTTTTATAATTGCTTCCAAAACTCTCTTACTGTGACCGTGTGCCGTGTCCACCACTATGGCGTCTACTCTGGCTTTTACCAGTTCACCAACACGCTCAAAAAAATCACCTGTTGCTCCGACTGCGGCAGCCACTCGAAGTCTTCCCAGTTCGTCTTTTGTGGCATGGGGATAACGAATAGCTTTTTGGATATCTTTTACGGTAATTAATCCTTTTAATTTGAAATCTTTATCTACTACCAATAATTTTTCCACCCGATGCTTTTGCAAAATACCTCGCGCTTCCTGTAAGGTAGTACCAACAGGGACGGTAATAAGCTTATCCTTAGTCATAACCTCAGAAATCTTTAAATCTGTTCTGGTTTCAAAACGCAAATCTCTGGCGGTCAAAATGCCCACGAGCTTGTTGTCATCCTCTACAATTGGCACGCCGGAAATATGAAAACGGTCCATTACTTCCAAGGCCGCTGACAAAGGTTTTTCCGAAGTTAATGTTACGGGGTCTACAATCATCCCACTTTCACTGCGCTTAACTTTGTCCACCTCGTCTTTCTGGGCCTGAATGCTGATGTTTTTATGTATAACACCTATTCCTCCCTGTTGAGCTAAGGCAATAGCTAGAGCGCTTTCTGTAACAGTATCCATAGCGGCACTGGTCACCGGAATGTTCAATGCAATGGATCTTGAAAAAAAAGTTTGAGTATTGGCCTCTGTGGGTAAAACATCACTATAATTTGGCCTCAGCAAAACATCGTCAAAAGTTAACCCAGTAATTAAATTTCCCGCCACGTCGTTGGTATGTATCATATGAGTAATTAAATAAAAGATTTAAGGCAGTATAAATA
>Ga0163150_10002071_pt1 | contig 32105 bp, 30 predicted proteins | sample OliLakLV19P2IB_FD_148628 | JGI IMG/M metagenome (GOLD analysis project Ga0163150, IMG submission 148628) | Freshwater microbial mat bacterial communities from Lake Vanda, McMurdo Dry Valleys, Antarctica - Oligotrophic Lake LV.19.P2.IB | ecosystem: Environmental > Aquatic > Freshwater > Lake >...
CAATAGGGTTATAAGGGGGTTTGGGCGGCGGGGGGGGATTTGAAACACCATCAATACTTTTTGTTTTAAAAATCATTCCTTGGCTGGCAGCAAAGCCATCCATATCATTAATCATGTTTTGAACCAACCGCCTGTAGACCTGTCGGGTAACAGATATAGTTTTTTTTCGATCAAAAGCAATCGGTTTTTTTTCATGCAACAATTCAAGAGAAAGTAATTTATATTCGAAATTCTCTTTAATATCCTTAATTCGTACTATCAGACCTGGCAAACCTGAAAACAAATGAGGTCCGGATGAAACGGGTATATCCCTTGCAAACCATGCTTCGTAAATCCTGCCTCTGAAAGGAGCAACAGCTTTTATACATTTATACCCGGAAATAGTTGCCGTATCAGTTTTAATCGCCCAATTGATATTTTTTATACTATCTACATATTTATAGCTATTTAAAACAAGCTCATGTGTGATAGTATAAACATTGGTAACATTATTCCGCAATATAACTTTAGTGCTTCCTATAGGGACATTTTTCGTAGTCAAAGACAACGAAGTGGTATTTTCCCCACCTTGTTTATTGTAGGCAGCACTTATGATTGAATCAGACATTTGATTATAATAGCTATAAAAATTTGAAAATTTGTGCCCGATTTCCAAAACAAGAACATCCTCTTTAACATTAATTAAACTATTACTGTCGGGTCTGTACAAAAAGCTATACATTGCCCTTATATGTGCAGAGTCATAAATCTGGCAGCATGTGTTTTTAGATATAAACAACGCAGATACAAAAGCAAACATCAATGCCGGTCTTTTCATATATTTTAAGAAGTCCATAACAATATAATTAAAGAGAAAAATCCAAGTAAGCACAGTTTCAAATTACCTACAGTTTTATACTTACTTAGATTTAATCAATTCCCAACCAGATAAAAACTAATTTACTCTACAGGTACTGACCCGCATACTGACATGTTTTTGTGTCTCCAGGCCGTAATGAATTGTCCATCGGTTAAGAATGGTAAGTTTGTCCATACACATACATCCCCAGACCAATTGCTACCGCAAGTTAAATAAAATGTCACGTCATAACAACTCCACTCCCATGGCTTTTGTTGTATGCTAGCAGTCCTTTCTTTTTTTTGTTTATTCAAAAAACTATTTGGCTTGCCACTATTGGCAAGACTAACCACAGAAAATGCGACGATAAATGTTATGGACAAAAGTAATTTTTGCATAAGCTTTTGATTTTTTGGTTTTTTAAATTTAATATCAAAAGCAATTTATATATCCCTAAATTTATAAAAAATTTGATTTTTTAATAATTTTATGCTGATTTCTAATATTTATTAAAAAAGAATATAATGACAGTAACCAAAAGTTAAAAGCACTGAGGGAGGAAAAAGGATTGTCACAACAGGTAGCAGATGCTTTACATACAGGCCAAGCTGTAATAAGCAATATTGAAAATGGAAAAGCCGGGTTAGATGTAGAAATTCTTCTAAAATTTGCAGGGTTTTATAATGTTGAGCCACAACAATTGCTTACTGATAACAGTCTTGTTATGAATTTTCATGAAAAAGTTGAAAACGGGTATGCAAGCTATATACAAACATTAAATGCAGATAATGAGGAACTATTACAGGCATTAAAAGAACAGCTAACAATAAAGGACTAACAAATAGAACATTTATTATTGATTGTACGCAACCAATCTTCCTGAATGCTTATTAGAAATTCCAGACAGGATTTTTTACATCATGATAAAATAAGAAAGTCCATTTTTCTTTTTCTCCTCTCTCCCACCATTGTTGCCGCAGCTCCATTGCTTTCTTTCCATCAAAATCATACTTGGCAGCAAACTTATGTTTCATCTGTTGCAACTGGGGTGCATCATCCGCACCATAGAAAATTGTTTCCTCATTTTCTTTTATCCAAAAAACCTGGTGGTGGGGTGAATGGGCGCCGGTAATTTCGTAATGAATATAATCATCAATCGTTCCGTTGCCGTCGAGCAACACTACTTGTTCCGCATTTTGAAGGCATATTAATTCTTCTGTTATAAAAGAGGGAAATCCTTTTTCAAAAGCGAAAGCCAGTTCAGAACGTTGCAAATAGTAAGTAGCATCAGGCAATGAAAGTCGTCCACCGAAACCTTCTCTTTCAATTCCCACTGCACCTGCATGGTCTTTATGCAAATGCGACATCAGCACCTTCGTTACTTCAGAAGGATTGATACCGGCATCCATCAGGTTTTGATGAAGTTGCAATGTTCCGTTCTTTTCAAAGCCAAGCCCGGTATCAAACAACAAAATATCTTTTGAAGTAATAACAACGAAGGGTTGAATTTCTACCAATAGACTGCCCACTGGTCGTGACTGTAAATTATCTTTAGCATCATCAAATGGCACAAACAATTTTGATTTATCAATGGTGAAGGTGCCTTCGGAAAGTGGGATGATTTTCATATTGCTGATTGCTGCAAATTAGCGTAAAACCATCTGCCGGTCAGCATCCAGCCGTATTAAAATAAAAAGAAGAATGGTGAAGGTTAGTAAAGAAGTGCCTCCGTAACTAACGAAGGGAAGGGGGATGCCAATAACCGGTGCCAGGCCGATTGTCATTGCTACATTAATAGCTATATGAAAGAAAAAGACTGCTGCTACTCCATAGGCATAACACCGGCTGAATGTGCTTCGCTGCCGCTCTGCAACAGTCACTATCCGGAAAAGAAGTATCAGGTAAAGGCCCAGCAGTACAACGCTTCCGGTAAAACCAAACCCTTCTCCTACCGTACAAAAAATGAAATCAGTACGTTGTTCCGGCACAAAATCATACCTCGTTTGTGTAGCTTTCAATATTCCTTTTCCAAATACCCTTCCACTGCCGATAGCAATTTTTGATTGCCTTACATTATAACTACTGCCGCTTTCTTTTTTCTTTTTTGTTTCTTCTACAGTTTCTGAATCCCCTTTTTTCTCATAAGGATTATCCTTTCCAAATAAATCATAAATACGTTCTACCTGGTGCTTTTGTAATACGTTTTTAAAAATATATGGAACAGCAAACCGCTGAATACCGACACATAGCACCCACAACAATATGATGGTGGTAAGGATACTACGTCGGCGTTTTATCTGCCTTCGAAGTATATAAGCAACTAATGCGGCTATCGCCGTTAGTATAATAGCAAGTGTGTTTAGCTCAATAACAATCGTAGCCACAATTAATGCTGCTATGACAAACCCTATCAAAAGAATTACAGAAGGCAACCCTTCCCGATACATAACGATAAAAAAAGAAAAGTAAACTAATGCCAATCCTGTTTCCTTTTGTAAAATGGCCAGTACCGCCGGCAATAATGCAATGCCGGCAGCGATTAATTGCGAACGGGTTTTTGAAAAATCTGTTTCCTGCCGGGAAAGATATTTGGCTAATGCCAGTGCCACGAAAATCTTACAAAACTCTGCGGGCTGAAAATTAAAAGCCCCCATTTTTATGATTGACTCCGTTCCTTTTATACGGGAGTGAAAAGGGAAAACCATCAGGAGCAGAAAAATGCCAATAATATATCCCAGGTTGGCGGTAGCAGAAAAAAATTTACTGTCGGTTAGTAAAATTAAAAAGCCAATACCCGTACCGATAATGAAAAAGTAAAGTTGCTTGCTATAATCAGTTTTAAACCGTAAAAAACTTTGAACCACTGAATCGCCTTCTTTATAGGTGGCAGCAAAAATGGCTGTTAAGCCAATTGCTACCAGCAAGAAATAAATACCTGCAAGGGTCCAGTCTATTCCTTTTGATATGGCAGGGTTTCGCTGGTTCATAACTTTACTTCGTAGCAGTATCTTTTTTATTGACAACAGGCTCTTTTTGTTTCTCAGGCACAACCATCTCTGTTTTTACCGGCTTCTTATTTTGAGTATCCTTTGGCTGTTTATTCTCTTTAGTTTTATCAGCCCTTATCTCTGCCTCTGTCGTGTTATCTTCCGTTTGAAGTGTGTCTTTAATATTTTTCATTTCATTCAATGCTCTTGCTTTTTGCAGCGAATCTTTTGCCTGCATCTTCTGCTTCATCAATGGTGGAATAAGATTTATGTTTGTCATTCTTTCTGCCAGGGCTTTCCTGTTTGCAGCAATAGTATCGTTAATATATTTCTCAATCATCAGGCTTACAATCGGCCCTGCATATGTACCTCCATATCTTCCGCTATTTTCCACCACACACATAATGGCAATCTTCGGATTTTCCCTTGGGGCAAAGGCACAAAAGAAAGAGTGATTCGGTTGTTTTACCAACTGCCCTTTAATATTTGCATAGTTTTCTACTGTTCCGGTTTTTCCGCAAACTACAATACCGGGTATTTTTGAACCACGACCGGTACCGATTTCCATTACACCCTGCATACCATCATGCACCGCCTCATATATGCTGTCAGCTAAATTGATAGGGATTACTTTCTGTTTGTACTTATCCAGCAAGCCAAACTTATCACCGCCGTCTATTGAATCAACTATATGGGGAATATAATACCAGCCTTTATTGGCAATAAAAGCCATCTCGTTAGCTACCTGTAGTGGTGTCGCCGTTACCTCGCCCTGCCCTATGCTTACCGAACGAAAACTGCAAAAGCCCCATTTGCCAGGACCAAACCTTTTGGGATTATTAAAATATTCAGGAGTAGGGATGTTTCCTTTTTGTTCGGTTGGCACATCAACTCCTAATCTATGCCCCATTCCAAAAGCCGACATATAATTATCCCATACCCGCAGGCTGCTGTCCACATTAGGATACTTTGGATTATTAATAACCCGTTGCATTACATTGGCAAAATAAGTATTGCAGGAATGAGTAATGGCTGTTTTCAAGTAATAGGTGCCGGGGTCAAGACAGCCCATAGGCTTACTACTCCCACACCCATAAAAAGCACCGCTACAACTAAAAGTAGTTTTTGTAGTAATCACACCTTCTCCCAAACCAACCAAAGCCTGCAATGTTTTAAAAGTGGAGCCGGGTGCATAACTGGCATTCACGGCCCTATTCAACAATGGCAGCCGGGGATCTGTATATAATTCGGAAAAGTGTTGCCGCCTTTCTGTACCTGTTAAAAAATTAGGGTTGTAGGTAGGGCTGCTTACCATTGCAATGATACCGCCTGTTTTGGGGTCAATTGCAACGATAGAACCAACCTTGTTAGACATTAACTCTTCACCGAACTTTTGCAATTCTATATCCAGACTGGTGTATAAGTTATTCCCGGCTACAGCTTCTACGTCCATAGCCCCCTTTTCATAGGATCCCTGTATACGGTTGAAGTTATCTTTTATCAGCACCTGCATTCCTCTTTCGCCCATCAGCACTTTTTCATAGCTGGCTTCCAACCCGGTCATTCCTGCATAATCACCGCTTACATAACCCTCTTCTGAATGTTTCTTGAGGTAATTAGTATCTACTTCACCAATGTACCCAACAATGTTGGCGGCAGCATCGAAAGGATAAGACCGGATAGGACGTTCCTGAATATAAAATCCATTTTGAAACCGCCAGATATTTTCCTGAATTCTCGCATATTTCTGAGGAGGCAGAGAAGCTTCAAAAACCGAAGGACGGAAAGATTTATTTTTTATAATGGCATTGACAATTCTTTTTCGGTATTCTACCGTATCAATTTCCATCAACCGGCAAAAAAAAGTAATGTCAATTCCTTTGGCCAGAGAAGGTGTTACCATCAGGTCAAAAGTGAGTGTGTTGTTGAGGATAGCTTGCTTGCTTCTGTCCAAAACAAGGCCCCGCGGCGGATAGATGGTTTTCCGGAGAATAGCATTATCATCAGCCATCTGGCTGAATTTTCCCGAAACCACCTGCAGGTAGAACAGTTGGGCAATAATGACAACAAAAGCAAGCAGGAAGATAAGGCGAATGATACGGCTTCTTGATTGATTGAAAACAGACATAAAACGAGATAAGGAATACGAGGTATGATCCCGATAGCTATCGGGAACGAAGTGAAGAATTAATTACAATTATGCAATGTACGAATTACGAAATGCGGTTTCCAAATCTATTTGTTAATAAAATTCTTTTTAAGAAATTTTTCTACTGGTAATCGCATCCGGATATAATTTATTACGCAGTGTTTGTCCGGAATTTTAGTTTTCTTGGAAACAATAATTCAGCAGTGAAGATGAGCAACATACTGATGCCGGTAGTGGCAACGACCTGGATCAAAAAATCAAGAAATCTTCCGCCGTCCAGCCACTCCAGAAAAATCATGTAGCCATGATGCAGTAAAGTCAGAATGAAAACATATACCGCATAAGGTGTCCATTGCATGGCTTTGGGCGAAGGTTCCCTGTAGTTAAACTCAGAAGCGTCTTTTGGCGTAAGAATATTGATGATAAAGGGTCTTACGTAGGCAATCAGTAAACAAGCTGCTGCATGCAGACCGGGTGTCATCATAAAATAATCGAGGATAAGACCAGCAAAGAACCCGATAACCAGCAGCCACATCCGGGAAACTGAGAATGGTAACCACAGAATGAACAGGAAATAAATATAAGGAGTAATGAACCGGTGCAGGTGCGGAATCTTATTCAGCACATATACCTGTAACAGTATAAAAACTACCAGCCGAAGGATATTTCTCAGAAAGTCACTCACCGGGGGGTTTTTTTTACTTGTTCGATTTTCTTTTTAGTTTCTGCATTTAGCTTACGCTGTTCTTCATATTCAATGTTTTCAATAACATGCACCTGTTGCAGGTTATAAAAATTGGCAGCTGTTTTAATTTTCAATAGGTACATTCCGGTAGTATTATCGAGTTTGATATCTGAAACAGTGCCCACCATGTAGCCGGGAGGAAAATTAAATGATACAGGACTTGTAAGTACTGTGTCACCTTTTTTAACTTCTTCAGTTTTAGGAATTCTCTTTAATGTTATATACCGGGGATCTTTACCGTCCCATTCAGCGGTGCCAAACTCTCCGGTTTTTTTCAACGAAGCACTTACAGAATTTTGCACATGCAGCAGGCTCATTACCTGGCTAAAGTTGGCACTTACGTTCACTACTACACCTACAGCACTTCCATCGGAGCCAACAACAGCCATATTATCTTTTATGCCCTGGCTGGCACCCCTGTTTATCTGAATATAATTTTTTTGTTCATTGATTGTATTGTAAACCACTGTAGCGGGTCGGGATAAATAACGACGATAATTTCCCGGTGTATCATAAGAAACCGAATCCTGAGTCATCTTCATACTGGTATCCCGCTGCATAAAGTTGCGGGGCATCAGGTTTAGCAACGAATCATTAAAGCGATGCAGTCTTTGATTTTCCGCTTTCAGCGTAAAATAATCTTCTACCTTATTATACTGTGTATTGATGCGGCCTGTCATTTCATTGGCAATACCTAAAAACTTAGCCCTGTGAAAGTTGTTGTAACTGAACAAAAACCACAAAGCCACCACCTGTAATGTGAGGAAAGTGAAGAAGGTTCTGTAACGGCGAATGAAGAGGAATATATTACGCATACCCAAAATCCGCCAACTGGCGGAGCTTTGCAAAAATCATTATTGTTTGGATTTTTTCAATAACAAAAGAAATTATGTTTGTCTGGGACTTCTTATGCCCCTTCTTTGGAGGGGTTGGGGAGACCTTATCTCATCACAAACGGATACCTGTCATAATGTTTCAGGGCAATACCGGTTCCCCTCACTACACTCTTCAGCGGGTCGTCTGCTATATGCACCGGAAGTTTGATCTTATTATTTAATCTTTTATCAAGACCCCGCAATAATGCGCCACCACCGGTTATATACAGACCACGACGATAAATATCTGCAGCCAGTTCCGGCGGAGTTTGTTCCAAAGCTTTAAGTATGGCTTCTTCAATTTTGAAAATGCTTTTGTCCAATGCTTCGGCTACTTCCTGGTAGCTAACCATTACTTGCTTGGGAATACCTGTCACCAGGTCACGGCCATTTACCGGGTAATCATCTGGTGGGTTGTCAATTTCTTTCATTGCAGCACCCACCTGGATTTTAATTTGTTCAGCAGTTCTTTCACCAATCAGCAAACTGTGGTAGCGACGAAGGGCTTCCATAATATCAGCGGTAAATTCATCTCCTGCAATACGGATAGATTGGTCACAAACTATACCGGCTAATGCTATAACCGAAATACCTGTAGTACCTCCCCCAATATCAATAATCATATTGCCCACCGGCTCTTCCACATCAATACCAATACCCAGCGCAGCTGCCATTGGTTCATGAATCAGGTAAACTTCTTTGGCTCCGGCCTGTTCAGCGCTGTCCCGAACGGCTCTTTTCTCTACTTCTGTGATGGAAGAAGGAATACATATCATCATCCGCCAGCTTGGGGGAAACAATTTCTTCTTGGGGTAAACCAATTTAATCAGCTCCCTTATCATGAGCTCGGCAGCGTTGAAATCCGCTATCACACCGTCTTTCAGCGGACGAACCGTGCGGATACTTTCGTGGGTTTTCTCATGCATCATCAAAGCCTTTTTGCCCACCGCCAGCACTTCTTTGGGATTATTGCGGTTAAGGGCAATGATACTCGGTTCGTTCACCACTACTTCGTCGTTATGTATTATGAGGGTATTGGCAGTACCCAGGTCGATGGCAATTTCTTGTGTAAACCAGTTAAAAAGTCCCATTAATTATTCTTGGATTTATTGAGGGCAAAGGTGGTGGAAATAATTTGAATTATCAAAGCAAAACCTTGCCAGACGTGGTTTTTTTTTGAGTTGCTGGTTTTGAGAAATTGTGGTTAAAAGAAATTTTGCGGTAGTAATCTTCAGAAATTTCCAGTAAATACAGTAGTCTTATTGCTGAACAAACTTGCCCTTTCGTTCTTTCATTTTGTCGCCTGAGGCGACATTGTATAACTGCAAAACAAAATATTTTGCAGAGCTGCATGCCGTAATTTTTTTCTTCTATCTTCAATCTATGCGAATCATTACAAGAACAGTTTTGATTTTATCGGTTGTCAGTTTGCTTGCTGACATTGCAAGTGAAATGCTATATCCGGTTATGCCGATTTATTTAAAAGAAATTGGTTTTACTGTTTTCTGGATTGGTGTTTTAGAAGGTGTGGTAAATTTTACAGCAGGCATCAGCAAAGGTTACTTTGGAAAGTTAAGTGATGAGAAAGGTGTTCGTTTACCATTTGTAAAGCTGGGTTATTTATTAAGTGCTGTTTCAAAACCATTGATGGCAACCTTTACTTATCCGCTCTGGATATTTTTTGTAAGAACAGTTGATCGGCTTGGCAAAGGTGTCCGCACTGCTGCTAGAGATGCATTGCTTTCGCAAGAAGCAACAAAAGAAACTAAAGCAAGAGTATTTGGATTTCATCGCAGCATGGATACTGTTGGTGCAGCTATAGGACCGGTATTGGCATTATTGTTTTTATTTTTTTATCCCGGTGAATACAAAACACTTTTTTATATCGCTTTTATACCCGGCATCCTTTCCATCCTTTTTATTTTTTTGCTGAAAGAAAAGAAACAACCTGTATCAACATTAGGCAAAGGAAATTTCTTTTCTTATTTCAATTACTGGAAAGTGGCAACCCCTGAATTCAGAAAAGTTGTTACCGGATTATTAATTTTTGCTTTATTCAATAGTTCTGATATTTTTTTATTACTCATTACAAGGGAAACAATTGGTAACGATACTATAACCATAGCAGGAACTACACTGAACGCTGATACCATTACCATTGCAGCTTATATATTTTACAATCTTGTATATGCTGCTGCCTCATATCCTATGGGGGCTTTAGCTGACAGGCTTGGTTATAAAAAAATTATACTGCTCGGTTTTGCATTATTCACCCTTGTTTATGGAGGGTTTGCTTTTAACCCATCCATAGCGGTAATATTTATTCTTTTTTCTGTTTATGGTATTTATGCTGCTGCAACAGAAGGAGTCATTAAAGCATGGATTTCTAATTTAGCCCATAAAGAAAATACCGCTACTGCTATTGGTTTTTATACCAGTTGTGAAAGTGTGGGCACCTTACTTGCCAGCATTATTGCCGGGGCATTATGGACAAATTTTGGCAGCACCAGCACATTCATCACAACTTCGGTCGTTTCAGTAATTGTTTGCATCTATTTTTTACTGAAAATCAGGGGCAAAAATTCCCCGTAATTTCTTTTCTACATCACAGATATTTTTGGCACAAAAATAGCAAGTTTGGATTTGTAACAAATTCATCCAAAAAAATTATTTATGAAAAAAGGTTTTCTAACTGTACTTGCCATGTTAGCCATATTATTTTCACAAGCCCAGAGTAAAAGTTCCAGCGGCTCCACATACAAAACCGCCTTGGGAGTAAAAGTTTGGGATGGAGGAGGTATTTCGTTCAAACATTTTGTAAGTAATAAAAATGCGCTGGAGTTTATAGGCTATTTCTGGAACCAGGGAACAAGAATTACCGGGTTGTATGAAATTCATATGCCAATAAGCGATGCCAGTGGCCTGCAATGGTATATTGGCCCAGGTGCTCATATAGGGGTTTACAATACAAAATATGGAGATGGTGCATTTATTGGTGTTGACGGTGTTCTGGGCTTGGATTATAAATTCAAGAAAGCTCCTCTTAATATGTCATTAGACTGGCAGCCTTCGTTTGAGTTTGGTGATAACCGTGGTTTTGTAGGCAGTTGGGGCGGCTTAGGTATCCGGTACACCTTCTAATATATATCCTTCCTTTATCAGCAAAAAGAAAAAGGCCGCAGGAATGCGGTCTTTTTATGTCTCAGAATATTTTTTAATTTTTAAAGCAATCCAAATCCGAGGTGCTTTTCTATTTCAGCAGGAAGTGCTGGTAATTTTCTTCTTTCAATCAGAAAACTGTTTAGTTGTGCTATCTCCCTGAAGATATAATGCTTTTCTGCCGCCGCTTTCAGATAATCTTTTCCGGTGCTTCCACCAGTACCAATTCTTGTTCCTATCATCCGGTGTACCATATTCATATGGCGATAACGCCAACTACTGAGTTGTTCATCTATCTCCAGTAAACAATTTAATAACTGAAATGGCAATTGCAATAAAGGATAACCACGGTACAGCATAATAAATAACGCTGCACGACAGGCTGCGGGAGATAAAGAACGGGTGATGGTGGTGTCACGGTTTAAAACCGTGTCACCACCATCACTAAAAATTTCTTCAAAGGCACTCTGGTTATTTTTTTCTGCATCGGCCAGGCTGCCCCCGTAAATTTTTTTATAATTATCCCAAAAAGAATTATCAGCTCCTTCTTTTAAGAAAGGCATTCTCTCTAACCAGCTATTTAGTAATTGCAATAAAGATTGACTCCCTTCTGCCTTTTTTATTATTTCAACTTGCTCTGGTCTTAGTTGTGCCGTATAATATTCTTTTCCGTGGCGGTGCTCAAATTTCAATCCCAGCTTTGCTTCCAGCTCTTTGAACTGCCAGCTTTGAAAACCTGATGCAGGACGAAGCATATCTCTGAAATCTAAAAAATCCATCGGTGTCATCGTTTCCATAATATCTATCTGGTGCACCAGCACTCTTAGTATGGTAACACAACGGCTTAAACGATGAACAACAGTTTGTAACTCCGGCGAATTATCATTCAATGCCGGCTTACTCATTATAGCAACAACAGAATCTGCTTCATGATGGAGTTGCTTAAACCATAATTCATACGCCTGGTGAATAACGATGAAAAGCATTTCATCATGTGCAACAAGATTATGCTTTTCACTTTCCAGTGATTGTGCGTTGAGAATTTTATCCAATTGCAAGTAGTCATGGTAATGTACCTCGGTTGGCATAGGCATTATTTTTCAGAAAGAAACTCATCCACAAGCTTAATAAAATCTACAGATATACTTAACAGGCCATTAGCCATTTCACTATCGGGTAATAAACCATCATCATAATCAACCATCATTCTTTGGTCAAAAATCCTGGAATAGTGTTTTCCAAAATTTTCAGCGATTATCCCTTCTTTAATATAATGAAGGTAAAACATATTCAGGACTCCTTTATGTGATTTTGGAGTAATGTCTTTATAAATAAGTAATGCCTGAACTGCTTAGAAACAGGCATAATATATCCTGTTAATTGCAGTATCATAATATCCAAAATTTAATAAATTATGTATCTGATCAATGGTGGATTTTGCTTTTTCAATTTTTTGGCGAATTGATATTTCTTTTTCCTGCCCCGTCATATTTCTTTCCCTTCTTTTTTGATGTTGTGATAAAAAGGGGTGTAATAATACTTTTCTTCCCAGTTGTTTTTAGTCTGCACCAATGCGCTGATTATTTTCAGGGTCTCTAAGCCAAATGAGTACAAGGGGTCTGTAATTCTGACTTGATCCTGATAAGTAATTTTTTCTTTATCAATTAATATAAGTAAATCAATATCTGATTCTTTGTTAGCATCGCCCCGTGCATACGAACCGTACAAAATCACTTTTGCATCAGGCTCTACCTGCATCACCCTTTTCTTTATTTCTGCCAGTAGTTTTTTATCGGCTTTCATAAATGTAAAATTACAGATTTGTCACCGTCCTGTGTTCCAAATATTTTTATTCAAATTCGTATCCAATATCGCTCCTGTATTCCATTCCGGTAAAAGATACTTTTTCAATTTCCACTTTCGATATTTCTACTGCATCAAAAATGGAAAGACCATAAGAGGTGACACAAAAAACCCGGCCTCCGTTGGTAACCACCTTACCATCTTTGATAGCAGTTCCCATTTGAAACAACATACTATCGGCAGGATTTATATCCTCTATTCCTTCTATATAATATCCCTTTTGGTAATCGCCGGGATAGCCACCACTTACTGCTACAATGGTACAAACAGTTCTGGAATCGGTTTCTATTTTTATAGTGTCTAATTTTTGTGCCGCTACTGCTGCAAACAATTCAACCAAATCATTTTTCAACCTTGGTATCACTACTTCTGTTTCAGGGTCACCCATCCGGCAGTTATATTCAATCATGTATGGCTCGTCATTTACAATCATAAATCCGAAAAAGATGAATCCCCGGTATTCTAATCCTTCTTTTTGCAGACCCCGCACTGTTGGTATGATTGTTTTCTCTTCAATTTTTTTCATCAACTCAGCGTTGGCAAATGGCACCGGGCTTACTGCCCCCATACCACCGGTGTTTGGCCCCGTATCTCCTTCTCCAATTCTTTTATAATCTTTTGCTTCAGGAAGAATCACATAGTTTTTCCCATCTGTTAAAACGAACACCGACATTTCAACACCCTGTAAAAATTGTTCTATTACTACTCTCTTTCCTGCATCGCCAAATTTGGCCCGTTGAATCATCAGTTCAAACTCAGCAATGGCTTCTATATGGTTTTCACAAATCACTACTCCTTTACCTGCAGCAAGGCCATCTGCTTTCATTACGATGGGTAATGAATGGCTTTGTAAATACTCAACCCCTTCCTCATAATTTTCTACTGTAAATTCTTTGTACGCCGCCGTAGGAATATTGTGCCGCATCATAAAGGCTTTGGCAAATGCTTTACTTCCCTCCAGCTGTGCGCCATTTTTTCCCGGGCCAATTACATCTACATTTTTTAAAGCCGGGTTACTGATAATAAAATCGGTGATACCTTTTACCAAGGGTTCTTCCGGGCCAACAATAACAAGGTCAATCTTTTTATCTATACAAGCTTGTTCGATAGCCTCAAAATCGGTAACACCAAAAGACAGGTTAGTACCACATTTTGCCGTGCCGGGATTACCCGGGGCAATAAAGAGTCTTTCGCAAAGGTGGCTTTGAGAAAGTTTCCATGCAAAAGCATGTTCTCTGCCGCCGGAGCCTAATAAAAGGATGTGCATAGTTGGGTTACTGAATTCTAACGTATTATGAATATTGGGTGAATGCGTTAAAGATAGCCCGAAAAAAATTTTGGGTGACTAAATTTCTGTATTTTGGTTGCTCTAACGAAGGACTCTGATTTAACAACAAAAAAAAGATTTATGAATCAACCTGCAAAAATCGGCAAACACCCCAAGGGGCTAATGGTTTTATTTTTTACTGAAATGTGGGAACGATTTGGCTACTACCTGATGGTAGGTATTTTGTTTCTGTATTTAACAGACACTACAACCGGGGGAAAAGAAATGTCGAGAGGTATGGGGGTAGATGTGGTAGGCACCTTTATTGCGTTGGTTTATTTGACCCCATTCATAGGGGGACTTATTGCTGACAGATACCTTGGTTATCTAAAATCAATTTTTATTGGCGGTTCTTTGATGGCTGCTGGCTATTTAGGGTTGTCGCTTCCTGGAGATACTGCTATGTATGTTTCTTTGGGTCTTATCATCGTCGGAAACGGTTTCTTCAAACCCAATATTTCAACGCTGCTGGGTAATATGTATAATAAGGAAGAATTAAAACCATTAAAAGATAATGCTTACAACATTTTCTATATGGGCATTAATATCGGTGCATTGGTGTGCAACTTTGTGGCTGCCTATCTCCGCAATAATTATGGATGGGGTTATGCATTCGCAGCAGCAGGTGTAGGGCTTATCATTGGATTGATATGGCTTGCTATTAAGATAAAACATGTAAAAGAAGCTGATATCAAAAGACCCATGCAGGAAGGCGACATGCCTATTTCAAAAATATTTGGTTCGGTGTTCCTGCCAATGATTGTGTTTGGAATTGTAGGCTGGATAATTCCAGGAAATCTTTTTAACTCTGACTCAAACGATGCTTTCATTTTTGCCTGCATTCCTGTAATATTTTTTTATGTAAATCTGTGGCGAAAAGGAAATGCAGAAGATAAAAAAGGTGTTGGGGCTCTTCTGTTTATTTTCACCGTTTCAATAATTTTCTGGACTATTTATAATCAAAATTCAACCGGTCTTACTATTTGGGCAGAAACCCACACAGACAGACAAATATCATCTGTACTTGAAGCCCCTGCCAGCAGCGTAGATATGGTACAAAGAATAACTTCTGAACCAAGGGAAGTGGCGCAGGTAGACCAATATCTTAGGGTTGTAACCGACACAGCAGGCAATCCTGTAAAGGTGATGGGAAGCGACCCATATTTAAATAACTTATCAAAGGAAAAATGGCCGGCAAGTGGGCAAGAATTGAAATTGATGAATGCAGAACTCTACCAATCTATCAATCCTTTTTTTATTGTTATTCTTACTCCCTTAGTGATTGGTTTTTTTGTATTTCTTGCAAGAAGAAAAAGAGAAGTGTCCACTATGAGCAAATTCGGATATGCATTAATAGTATCAGGGCTTAGTGCACTGGTAATGGTATTCGCAGTAATGTCTGTTCCGAATATTTATCTCTTTAAAACAGGTGGCATCTGGTTGGTAATGACATATTTTGTTTTCACCATCAGTGAAATTTGTTTAAGCCCGATAGGGTTGTCGTTAGTCTCTAAATTATCTCCGCCCCGGTTAACAGCATTAATGATGGGCGGCTGGTTCCTATCAACTTCCCTTGGTGGTAAAGTTGCTGGTGTGATGGCCAGCTTCTGGGATAAAATCCCCGACAAGAGAATTTTCTTTGGTATTATAACTATTGCAGCCATACTAGGGGGCTTATTAATATTCAGCCGTATTAAATCACTGAATAAGGTTGTGAAAGACAAAACTGGTTCAGTATAAAATAATTGACCGTTTCTAAAAAGGTGGCTTTCCAACCACCTTTTTTATTTGCCCTAATGCCAATTTTCCTATCTTGAAATCTTAAACACTCTGATTATGTGGAAGAAACATCCTAAGGCTTTGCCCTTTCTTTTCTTTTCTGAAATGTGGGAACGATTTGGCTACTACCTGATGATTGGAATTTTTACACTGTACCTGAAAGATTCTGTTGATGGCTTTAATATGGATGAAAAAGATTCTGCCAGTTTGTACGGCACTTTCATCGCCCTGGTATTCTTCACTCCTTTCTTGGGTGGTTTAATTGCTGACCGGTACCTTGGTTATCGTCGTTCCATTATTCTCGGTGGGTTACTGATGGGTGTTGGTTATTGTATGATGGGTATCCACAACGAAACAATGTTATACGTTGCCATGTCATTGGTAATTATTGGCAACGGGTTCTTCAAACCCAATATATCTACGCTGCTTGGCAATGTTTATTCCACGCCTCAGCACCTGCACCAAAAAGACGAAGGGTATAATATCTTTTACATGGGTATAAATATAGGTGCCTTTGTCTGTAATTTTTTTGGCGCCGCTTTATACACCACAATAGGTTGGGGGGCTGCCTTTGCAGCTGCCGGTGTTGGAATGTTTATTGGCGTTATTACTTTTATTACCGGAACAAAACATTATAAACAGTATGATGTAAGAAAACCACTGCAACCGGGTGATATGCCACTATGGAAAATTTTGGCATTAGTTATTTTACCATCTATCGCTTTTGGTGTTATTGGCTGGTTTATAAAAGGAACTCAAGGATTTATTTTTGATTCCAACTCTACCGATGCTTTCATTTTTGCATGTATTCCTGTACTGATATTTTATGCAGTATTATTGATAAGAAGCAGCAAAGACGAACGGCCTGCTATGGGTGCCATGCTTTCTATTTTTGCTGTGGTGATTCTGTTCTGGGCCATCTTCAAACAAAATGGCTCTGCATTGAATACCTGGGCCAGCCGCTATACAGATAGAGCTGTGACCGGAGCAACTGGTAACCTTTTAGCCACGTTCAAACAAACTGACAAACCAGCTAATACAACTTATAAATTAGACAGTGTAGTAAAATTAGATAATCAGTTCCGTAAGATTAAAGTAGATGGAAAAGAAATCAAAGAACTGAGCTATCCATCATATTTTATTAATATACCAATAGATAAACTCCCAAAAGAAGGCGAAGTAGTAAAAGCTTGGCTTCCCAGCCTTAGCCAATCCATCAACCCGTTTTGGGTGATTGTATTAACACCGTTGATTGTTGCTTTCTTTACCTGGCTTCGCCGAAAAGGAAAAGAACCAAGCACCCCAACAAAAATTGCTTTTGGATTATTAATATCAGCCTTATCCGTTTTGGTAATGATAGCTGCTGTAAAAGTCGGGAATAATGGTGCCGAAAAAGTAAGTGTATGGTGGTTGATTGGCAGCTATGGTGTTGTAACGATTGGTGAATTGTTCCTCAGCCCGATGGGATTATCATTGGTTTCCAAACTAAGTCCTGTCCGTATTACTTCATTAATGATGGGGGGGTGGTTCTTGTCAACTTCTATCGGCAATAAACTAAGCGGTATTCTTGCAAGTAAGTGGGATGAGTACGACAATAAAGCCAGCTACTTCTGGCTGAACTTTATTTTATTGGCGGCGGCAGCGGTATTTTTATTTGTGTTACTCAAATGGTTGAATAAGGTGATGAAAGAGAAAGGGGTGAATTAAAAAAAGCTACGGGTAGTGAGTTACGAGATTGTAGTCATTGATACTGGAAGTAGTAATTCTAAATAAAGATTATTACGCTTTAAAGAATTATCATCTATTAACTATTCGCTATTATCTATTTCCTATCTTCCCATTAACAAAAAACTCCTGCTATGGCCGAACAACAAAACAATTTCAAACCCTTTGTACCTGCTGAAACAAAAATGGCAGAGCTAACGGTTAAATCTATTATTACCGGTGCCATATTTGGAATCATCTTTGGAGCTTCTACTGTTTATCTTGCATTGAAAGCAGGGTTAACAGTTTCTGCCTCCATTCCTATAGCTGTTATCGCCATCACATTGGGCAGAAGGTTTTTGAAAACTACCATCCTTGAAAATAATATTATACAGACAACCGGCTCAGCGGGAGAAAGTATTGCAGCGGGAGTTGTGTTTACATTACCAGGATTTTTATTTTTATCTAACCCGGATAGTGCCAATTTCTTTAATTATTTCACCATATTAATATTAGCCATCTTCGGTGGTATACTTGGAACCTTGATGATGATTCCGCTACGTCGCTCACTAATAGTACAGGAACATGCCACTTTACCATATCCCGAAGGAACAGCTTGTGCTTCGGTACTAAAGGCCGGTGAAAAAGGCGGCGATTTTGCAAAGACAGCTTTTATGGGTCTTGGATTTGCATTTGCTTATGCAATGCTGCAAAAAATATTTCATGTAATTAAAGAAGTGCCTGATTTTGCCACCCGGCAAACAAATAAAATTTTTCCGTCTGCCAAAGTGAGTGGTGAGATAACCCCTGAATACATGGGAGTTGGTTATATTATCGGGCCAAAAATTGCCGGTGTGCTGGTAGCCGGTGGTGTGTTGAGTTGGTTTGTGCTGATACCGCTTCTTTCTTCTGTTGTAAGTGCAGATGTTATTGCTGCACAATTGCATAAACTTGGTTACATAACTGATCTTGCAAAACCGGGGCCGGGTAATGCCGGTAGCTGGGATCCGGTAACTCATAATTTCGGCGACTGGTCATCGGCTGTCTACCGGGCTTATATAAGACAAATAGGTGCCGGTGCTGTAGCCGCCGGTGGTTTTATCACACTGATAAAAACTATTCCCACTATCATTTCTTCTTTCAGAGGAAGTATTGGCTCACTGAAAAAAAGTGATGGCGGAGTAAAGACTGATGTACCAAGAACAGAAAAAGACCTTTCCATGAAAGTGGTTGGCATTGGCAGCCTTGTGCTGCTGGCTGTAATTGCGTTGATGCCGGGCACACTAATTCCCGGAGCTAATATCGGAAGCAAGTTGTTATTAGGTTTATTAGTTATCATCTTCGGTGCATTCTTTGTAACGGTATCATCAAGAATAGTTGGCATTATCGGTTCGTCCAATAATCCGATCAGCGGAATGACGATTGCAACATTAATGGGAACCTGTCTGATTTTTATAGCCGTGAAATGGACAGGCCATGTTTATGAACCTATGGCTCTTGTTGTTGGCGGTATGATTTGTATTGCCGCTGCAAATGCCGGAGCAACATCACAAGATTTAAAAACCGGTTATCTCGTTGGTGCCACTCCAAAATATCAGCAGATCGCTTTGTTTGTTGGTGTTATTGTTTCATCACTGGCTATTGGTGCCACCATTAAAATTTTGGATACCCCAACAGCAGCAATGGCAGCACAGGGAATTGAACATGCCATTGGTACTGATACTTATCCGGCACCACAGGGAACATTAATGGCCACATTGATAAAAGGTATTCTTTCTTTCAATCTCGACTGGCAGTTTGTATTAGTAGGAGTTTTCATTGCTATTGTAATGGAGCTTTGCGGTATAAAAGCATTGAGTTTTGCAATCGGTATTTATTTGCCGCTGTCAACTACACTTCCCATTTTTATTGGCGGTGCTATCAGGGGTGTGGTTGAGTGGAGGCAGAAAAAGAAAAACATCAAGGTATCTGCTGAAGAAGAAGATTTGGGTAAGGGCAATTTATTTGCCACCGGCTTAGTAGCTGGTGGTGCATTGGCCGGAGTGCTGGTCGCCATTCTGTCTTCTATACCAAGTGTTAATAGCAGCCTTGGCAAAGTAAATGCTGAACATGGGTTGACACAGGGATTAGGCGGCGAAGGATATAAATGGCTTGGTGTTGCATTCTTCGTATTGATGGGATATATACTTTATAAAATTGCAACAAAGAAGACGAAAGAAATATAAATACAGTATTCTTACACAAAGGCCACGAAGTAGATAATCTCTTTGTGGCCTTTGTTATGCTGTAGAAAATATTTAAATAAAATTCAAATAATCATATTGCTTCGCCAATATTTCCTTATCATTTGCTTTCAGCCATTTGTTTAAAACAGTAGCATACACATTCTTGAAATCTACTTTATACTTTAAATCCCCTTCATCCAAATCTGCCAAATCAGGCAGAGGATTAATTAATCCCTTTTGTTTTAACCCGCCGCTGATTAAGAACATATTGTTGGCTGTACCATGATCGGTACCGTTGCTGGCATTTTGCGCCACCCTTCTTCCAAATTCTGAGAAAGTAAACAGCATTACATCATCAAAACGGTTGTTGGCTTTCAAATCTTTTACAAATACTTTTACCGCATCATTCATTTCTGTAAATAACCGCTGTTGTTGTGCTTCCTGGTTAATATGTGTATCAAAACTGCCCAGCGAAACGTAATATACTTTGGTATTGATTTCAGAAAAAATCAGTGAAGCAATTGTCTTCATACTGTTACCCAAATCTGTTTTTGGATAATCGGCTTTTGTAGGGTGCATTTTACTTTGCTGAAAAATATAATCAGCACTTGACAATGTTTCAGCCATCGTCTTATATAAATAATCGGCTGGTTGCTCACCTTTTTCATCCCGGCCTCCTCCAAGACTACTGCCGGCAAGTGTATGACTTTTATTCACTTCCTTAAAGAATTTTTCGTTGGCCGTTCCGTATAACCTTCTTGGGTCTTTTACAGCAATGCCTTTTATATTATCTCCTTTTAATGCCAAGCTGAGTATATCATCAATTTCAATGGCCTGTGTTGGTTTATCACATCCTTTGCATTGCGCATCTAAATAACGGCCTACCCAACCATTGTTCCAATATTCGCTGCTCTGGCTGGCGGTATGCCAGATGTCCATACTGCGAAAATGGGAACGATCAGGATTAGGATAGCCAACACTATTGATTATACTAAGGCTGCCATCATCATACAGTTCTTTAAAACCAGCCAATGCCGGATTCAAACCAACTTCATCCGTCAGCAACAAGGCTTTGTCTTTTGCAATACCTAATCTTGGTCTTGCTTTATAATACAAATCATTTCTAACTGGTATTACGGTGTTCAACCCATCGTTGCCACCACTCAGTTGCAGTATCACTACCACTTTGTTTCCCATCGGCACCATCGTTTGCCCTTCAAATGCTTTCAGGAACTTGGGCAATAACATGGAAGCCGTTGCCAGCGAACCGATTTGAATGAATTCTTTGCGTTTGATATACATGAGGAAAGCTTTGAGCTATTAGCCGCAAGCTATTAGCTAATGGCTAACAGCTAATAGCTGGTTTTAACAAAGTTGATATTCCGGCGTACTCATTATCTGAAGTGTTGCCGTTTTAATAAAATTCTCTCTGCCTGTCTGGTCAGAAAACTGTTTAATCAGGTTGGGACTCACCCGGCTTTTCACCTGTAACAATGTGCCGGTAATATTTCCAAGCAAAGATTCCCTTACTATGGATTCATAGCTTTTTGTATATAATGACCAATCAATATTTACCTGGATGGGTCTATTCAATCTGCCCGATGCTTTCATCCCTGTTGCTTTCGGGTCTTCATTTTTATTCATCCTGAGCTCTGTCGAAGGACGGCCCATCATCTGGTCATCATCATCTTTAGGTTTTATATTGAACTCATCTTTATCGTCCAGCATTTGCGGTATCCGCATCCGCATCATTAAGGTGGAGCTGTCAATCCAGTTTTTGCCACCCGGCCATCCTGCTACATTGGGCGGATAAAAAAGTAGCTGGCCTAATGATCGTTGGATGAGTAACAACACTTCATCCCGTTCAAATTTCATGGGCAGCATTCTTTGTATACCAACCAGTAATTCTACAGGTGATTTTATTTTAGCCCCGATATTCTTTTCTTCATAAAACCAATCGCTGGTAAAAATATCTTCGAGCAGTTTGGAAATATCATATTCATTTTTATAAAACCTGTCAGCCAGCCATTCCACCTTCGCATCATCGGGCTGTTCATTCACCAAAAATTTATACAGCTTTTTTGTAACAAATGTTGCTGTGCTTTTCTGTTGCAATAAAATATCCAGCACTTCGCCTCCGTCAAAATTTCCAGTTTTGCCTAATACTGTTTTGGTGCCAAAGTCATGTTGCCCTTTACGAAAAATGTATTCACCCTTAATTGTAGCACTCCATCCGGTAAAAGCCCTTGCGGCTTCTTTTACGTCATGCTCGGTGTAATTGCCCCGACCGAGTGTAAAAAGTTCCATCACCTCCCTGGCAAAGTTTTCGTTGGGATGGTCTTTCCGGTTTTGCTGATTGTTTAAGAAATTCAGCATCGCCGCATTTTTAGAAACTTCTTTTAGCAGCGTTCCAAAATTTCCCAATGCATTTCTTCTTATCACATCCAATAAGCCCTGCTGAAAAAATATATTGAGATTGCGGCAGGCAAAGTGCCCATGCCAGAAGAAAGCCATTTTTTCCCTCAACTGTGCCGAACTGTTTACCATTTCATGCAACCAGTAAACATTCAGGTTGCGGATACCATCCCTGTTCTTTTGTTGCACCATTTTTCTTTCATCAGGGGTCATTTCTTTTTTCTGCTGACGACCTATTTCTTCAATGCCCATATATAAGCCCTGCAGGTAATCATCAGCCACATTTATATATTCGGGCTTCTTATCAGAAGCTTTTACCAGGGCTTTGTAAAATTGTTTGGGGGAATATTTAGACAGATCGCCGAGCTGCTCCACAGCCGGACCGAAACCGGCACGCCACATCAGGTGCTGGTTTTTTGTTTGATTCGTCAACGACATCGGGCTAACATTTTAGTTTCAGACTATTATGAAGGTACTAAGTTTAAATAGCATGCCGTGTCATGTAAAACAAAACGTAAAAATAGGAAGCTTATTTTCTATTTTTGGATAACTCAAAAAGTTAATATGAGCATCAGGGCCTTCAAATACCTTTCTCCGCTGGTAATTTATATCGGTTCTTACAGGTCGTTTAGTGTAACCAGCTGGGAAATCTGGATGCCGCTAATGTGGGCATGGGTTGTTATTCCCGTAACAGAATTATTTATAAAACCAGTTGCCGCTAATCTGGGTGCAGCGGAAGAAGAGTTGGCAAAAAAAGACAGAACGTATGATTTTTTGCTATACCTCATTGTCATTCTTCAATATTCATTACTGATAAAATTTTGTATCGCCATGAAGCAAGATGCAGATGTAATGACATGGCAGGATATTGCCGGACGCATTGGGGTAATGGGATTGCTATGCGGCACATTTGGCATTAATGTGGGACATGAATTAGGTCACCGGGTAAATAAATTTGAACAAGCATTGGCAAAATCCCTTTTACTTACTTCCCTATACATGCACTTTTTTACGGAACACAACAAAGGTCATCATAAAAGAGTGGCTACTCCGGAAGATCCAAGCAGTGCAAGGTTTGGTGAACCTGTTTATACTTTTTATTTCCGCACCATTGTATTCAGCTATATCAGTGCCTGGCATATTGCAAATGATGAAACAAGAAAAAAGGGGAAGCCAGTTTTTTCCTTATACAATGAGATGATTCAGTTCACCTTTATTCAGCTTGCCTTTTTATCATTGCTTTTTTTTGTCTTCGGCTGGTTAGTTACTTTGTATTTCCTTGCAGCCGCTATGATCGGCATCTTATTATTGGAAACTGTTAATTACATAGAACATTATGGACTACAACGTAAGCCAACAGGTGATGGCAAATACGAAAGAGCTATGCCTTCTCATAGCTGGAACAGTGACCATGTAATCGGAAGATTGATGTTGTTTGAACTAAGCCGCCACTCCGACCATCACTATCTCGCCAGCCGCAAATACCAGGTACTCCGCCACCATGATGATTCACCACAAATGCCAACAGGCTATCCCGGAATGATGATACTGTCATTATTTCCACCGGCCTGGTTTTATGTGATGAACCGGCGGATTAAGAAACTACAATCGTAAAGACTACTTAGCTGCATTGGCTTTCAGATAGGCAGTTACATGAACACCTTGTTCATCATTCAGTCTTGCTCTGGGAATCATGTAAGATAAAATACCCTCCCAGCGTTGGGCAGTGTACTGTTCCGGCTTGGGCAAGTCATGGCAATTACCACAGCGGTTAGTAAAAATTATTTTGCCCGTTGCAATATCCGGTTTCACATCAACAGTTTTTTTTGCTGGTGGCGGTGGTTCCTTTGTTCTTTCGGTAATAGTGGGAAGTGCTTTTCTGTTACACGCCACGGTTATCGCTGCAATAACGATAATGAAATGAACTATTTTACTCATTCTCTTGATTTTATATGTTGGCTTAGTGTCCGGGTAAAGTTGCTTTTTAATTTGTTTGACAGAAAAAAATTCTTCCCGGTTTACTTTAGATCACAAAAAATTAATATATTTAGAAGTCAATTTTTTTTTCCACATACCTAAATCAAACAATTTTTATGAAGAAATCTCTTGTATTGCTTGCAGGGGTGGTTTTGTTTGGCCTTAGTTGCAACAAATCAACCTCAGACGAAAAAGTATCAGAAGGTGATGATATAACCGCAACAACACGGCAATGTTCATCCCACGATGTGCTGGAATTACAATTAAAGGAAGACCCTACACTCCAGGCGAGGATGAATTCTATTGAAGATTTTACCCGCCAGGTAATAGCCAACCCTGCACAATACCGGCTGGAAAATGGTGTCGTAATAATTCCAGTCGTATTTAATGTGCTTTACAGAACTGCTGCACAGAATGTATCGCAGGCACAATTACAATCGCAGATAGATGTGCTAAATGAAGACTTCTCTGCCACCAATGCTGATTATAACTTTACTACTACTTTTAATAGCTTTAAGTCTGGTAATATCGCCGTTCGTTTTGAGCTGAGTGCCATCAACCGCAGATCAACTACTAAAACAAGCTGGAGTACTAATGATGCGATGAAGAAAAATGCTCAGGGTATTGCCCCAACAACCCCAACTACAAAATTGAATGTCTGGGTTTGTAATATGGGCGGTGGCATTTTGGGCTATGCCCAATTCCCTGGAGGCAGTTCTGCTACTGATGGTGTTGTGTTAGATGACAATGCAACCGGAAGAACAGGAACGGCTGCTGCACCTTTTAATAAAGGAAGAACAGCAACACATGAAGTAGGCCATTGGTTAAATCTACGGCATATTTGGGGCGACGCAACTTGTGGTACAGACCAGGTAGGTGATACCCCAACACACAATACTGCTAACTATGGTTGTCCTGCTGCGGGTCACACAAGCACCTGCTCCGGCTCACCTGTCGAAATGACTATGAACTATATGGACTATACAGACGATGCTTGCATGTATATGTTCAGCCTCGGACAAGAAGCAAGAATGCTGGCGGTATTTGCTACCGGGGGCCCCAGAAGTAGTTTTGCCCAATAGAAGAATAGTTTTTTAAAATGAGAAAAGTCCTGGTTAATAAAATAACCGGGACTTTTCATTTATGGCAAGATTAATAAACTTGTTAGTTTAAAATTTTTGCTCCGAAATAAGAATGAATGGCTTCAGGTAATGCTATTCCGTTGGCTGATTGATTATTTTCCAGTAAACAGGCAATAATTCTTGGCAATGCCAGTGAGCTTCCATTCAATGTATGCACCAATTGAGATTTCCCGTTGGCATCTTTAAACCTGATCTTCATCCGGTTGCTTTGAAAAGTTTCAAAATTGCTGACAGAACTTACTTCCAGCCATTTTTCCTGTGCCGCACTATACACTTCAAAATCATAAGTGATTGCTGAAGCAAAACCCATATCACCACCGCACAATCTTAATATGCGGTAAGGAAGTCCGAGGCTTTTTAATAATTTTTCAATATGACTTACCATTTCATCCAGCACTACATAACTTTTATCAGGATGAACGATTTGAACAATTTCTACTTTTTCAAACTGGTGTACCCTGTTGAGGCCACGAACATCCTTACCAAAACTTCCGGCTTCTCTTCTGAAACAAGGAGAATAGGCAGTCATCTTTATCGGAAGACTTTCCTCTTTCACCATTTCATCCCTGTAAATATTAGTGACTGGCACTTCTGATGTGGGAATCATGTAAAATTTATCCTCGGGCATGTGATACATCTGCCCTTCTTTATCCGGCAACTGACCAGTGCCATATGCCGATGCTTCATTTACCATAAATGGCGGATGATATTCTGTGTATCCTGCAGCAGTGTTATAATCCAGAAAATACTGGATCAATGCCCGTTGCAGTTTTGCTCCTTTGCCTTTGAATAAAGCGAAACCGCTACCTGTAATTTTTGCGCCGGTTTCAAAATCCACAATATCATATTGCTTTATTAAATCCCAATGAGGAGCAGCACCTGCTGATAATTGTGGTTTTATTCCTCCTTCTCTTACTACTACATTATCAGCAGGTGTTTTACCAACAGGTACTTGTGCAGATGGTAAGTTGGGCAGTTTTACCAATTCATCATGCAATTTTTTTTCAACTACTGTTAATCTATCTGAGATGGGTTGTAAAGTAGATTTCAATGCTGATACTTCTTGCTTCTTAAGTTCGGCATCTTCCTTTTGGCCTTTGGCTATCAATCCCCCAATCTCTTTGGAAGTGCTATTTACCTTTGCCTGGTTATTATCAAACTCCTGCTGAAGTTTTTTTCTTTCATTATCGAGTGTAATAATTGTATCCACTAATTGTGGTTCGGCAAAATGTTTTATCGCCAGTCTATCCTTTACGGCCTGCGGATTTTGCCTTAATGCCTGTAACTGCAACATTGTAAATAAATTTTTGCGAAGTTAAGTTTATATAGAAAACCCATAGAAAATACTATCCCTTCAAAAAATCCTCAGCCGTCATTACAGGTATAGCTGATAATTTATAATCCCGGAGGTTGCGGGTCAAAATAATCGGGATATTGTTTTGAATAGCTGTGAAATATTGAATTGCATCTTCAAAATCATTAAATACGGATTGCAATGCCAAATCAATTATTTTTTCATCCACGGATAAAATATTTACTAAAATCCGAAAATTGTTCAGGTTGCGTTTTAACACCACTACACTATTCTCCTTTCGCAGTACATAATTGATATTGGAAAAAGTAAGTGACGAAACATATAGTTTCACCTGCCCTTTATCTGCCAATGTAAAAAGCCTGGAAGCGGCTTCGTAAAATGGTTGCCTGGCCGTTAATAAATCAAGCGAAATATCCGTATCAGCAAAAACCTTTTGCATTTAACTATACTTCTTTTTTAAAAAAATGGCATACCCCTTTTTGTAATCGCCGGCTGCTTTGGGGCTGATGACTCCCGAAAGGCTTTTTACTAATGGCGAAATTTCATCTTCTGTGTCTTCAGCTGTTAATTTGGCTAATTGATTCTCCACTAACTTAGATAAGCTGGTTTTCCTTTTACGGGCATACTTTTTTGCCTTTTCTGTAACAGCTTTGCTGATAGACAAGGTGAGTTTACTATTCATTATCGTACGTATGAATTATTAAAAGACATACGTAAATATATTATTTTTTAAAATAAAAAACAAATTGGCAGTTACCTTTGGATAATGATAGCGAACGATGACTTACAACAACGCTGGTGGAACCTGGAAGCCAAACTGGTAGAACAGTTTGGCAAGAAGCCGGATGTAGAAACCATTTTATTTCTTATCGGGTTACAGGAATTTGGTGATATTAAAGACAAATTTACCAAAGAACAAAAGCAGGATCTGATGCACATTGCCGTGTGCAGTTTGTTTTCTCCCAGTGGTTATTATGAATTAGAAAGTGTGGACCGGGACGGCTGGCCGCATTTCAAGCAACTGAAACCGATGCCGGACATGAATACCATTGAACAGGAAAATTTTTTAAAAGACCACATCTTGCTTTATTTTGAAGATCATAATCTAAACGATTAAAAAAATTCGATGAAAAAAATATCGCTGTTACTGACCTTTTTATTTTTTACTGTTGTTTCATTTGCTCAGAAAGATTCTACTGTCACTAAAAAAGATAGAAAAAAAGATGTGTTGCTGCAAACAAGTATGGGAGATATAACTATCAGGTTATCTGATTCTACTCCGCTGCACCGGGATAATTTTTTGAAATTAGTGAAAGTGAAATTTTATGACAGCCTGCTATTTCACCGGGTGATAAAAGATTTTATGATACAGGGCGGCGACCCGGACAGTAAGAGTGCACAAGCCGGTGTACAATTGGGTGGTGGTGGGCCAGGCTATACTGTTCCTGCTGAATTCAGAACAACTTTATTTCACAAAAAAGGTGTGATAGCAGCTGCAAGAAATAACAATCCGGAAAAAGCAAGCAGCGGCAGCCAGTTTTATATTGCACAGGGAAAAGTTTATACTGATGCAGAACTTGACGCATTAGAAACAGGGAGAGTAGGGAAAAAAATACCTGCACTGTACAGGGAGGCTTATAAAACGGTTGGCGGCATTCCTCATCTTGATCAGGGCTATACTGTTTACGGCGAAGTAGTAAAAGGTTTGGAAGTAATTGATAAAATTGCTGCAGTAGAAACCAAAAAGGGAGGCGGTGACAGGCCGCTGGCCGATATTAGAATTCTTAAAATGAAACTAATAAAACGAAAAAAGAAATTAAATAACTAACAAAGAAGCCCCGCTGTAAATCATCAGCGGGGCTTTATTTATTTAATCGAATTATTGTTGTCCTGTACCACCTTGTTGTCCTCCTCCTTCAGCTCTTTTCTTTTCATCTTCAATAGCCGACTTACGCTGACGGGATGCTTTCACCTGGCTGTTACCAAAGCGATAACTGAAATTTAATTTGAACTGAGGCATTTCACCCTGTCCGTTAAAAAAACTAGAAACACCTGCAAAGTCTGAAGTACCACTCCACTTCATTGTCTGGAAAATATCACTGACAGCCATTCTTACATTAGCCTTACCTTTCAATAATACTTTTTGTAATCCTACATCAACACTTCCCATTGCATTTGTTCGGAAAAATCCCTGCCATACAGAAGGCGAAATATATAACCCGGTTAATTCTCCTTTCCAACCTTTACCAAAATCAATACTGTTTTGCATGAAATAGGTAACTGAAAAAACTTTCTGGTCCACTATTCTATCACCGCCACCAAAATCTGCTTTATAATGCGAATAGTTGGAATTTAAGGCAGCAAAGAAGCTATACCATTTATACTGGAAAGGATAACTGATACTCAAGGCTACCACATTTTGTGTGGCCAGGTTCTTTTTAATTAAAAAGCCTTTTGTTTTATCAATCGTATCCGGTATCTGTGCAAAAATATCATTTACATGACTGAACGTAAGCTTGGTTGTTAACCTGTATTTATAAATATTGGTAATATCAACACTGTTGGTGTATTGAGGTCTTAATTGAGTATTACCTTTCATAAAAGTGTATTCATTCAGCTTAAATTCAAATGGATTCAAATCCTGGTATGCCGGACGGTCAATACGCCGACTATACGAGAGTGTCCATTGCTTCATCGGGTTCTTATTGAAAGTGATGGCCGCACTGGGAAACAGGTCTGTATATTTTCTTTTGAAAGTAGAATCAAATGGAACAAGTACATTTCCGGCTTGTCTAAAACCCGTAGATGTTCCTGTTATATTAGTATTTTCAGCCCTTATACCAAATTGAAACATAATTCCTTTTTTCAATTGCTTGTTATAATTCACATACAGGGCATTAATATTTTCTTTGTAGCCAAATCGGTTACTTTTTAAAGTATCCATTACTTTTCTGTTTGTAAAAACATCATACCGCTGAAAATCATTATCTGTGTCGACAATTCCAACTTTTCCGCCAATACCTAACCGGCCTCCTTTAAAATTTTGTTCGTAATCGGATTTAATTGAAACAAGGTCAATATCTGTTGGCGCAATCATACTGTAAATAGCACGGCTTATTTCTGTTATTCCGTTTGGCTGAAAATAGAAATTAGGCTGATATTGATCCGAACTAATTTTGAATTTGCCATAATCAGCATCTATATTCAGCTCTTTACCACTGGAAACCGCATAACGGTAATTCAAATTGGCATTAATGTTTTTTTGACTCCTTTCATTGCGATTGGTGGCTTGTAAAATACGATTCAGCTGTCCGGTAGGCATATAGGTAAAATACATCGGACCACCTGTATTGATATCCACATCAACAATATTACCATTCACCATTGCACCCAAAGTGCTTTTCTTATCAATGAAATAATCTATTCCTGCCTTATAACTATGGCTACTATTGATGGAAACAATTCTGTTTTTCTGATCAAACAAGGTATCAAACTGTTTCCTTTCTGAATTGATAAGCATCAGCGATTGGGCATTGTTGTAGTTATAAGTTCCAAATAGATTAATATTTTTATTGCGATGGTTCAGGTTGATACCGCCATTATATTTCGGATAAACCCCTTGCACATAACCCAGATTTGCTGAACCATTTGTTCCAAAAGTTTTATTCTTTTTTAATTTAATATTGATGATGCCTGCATTACCTGCTGCCTCATATTTGGCAGAAGGATTCGTAATGATTTCAATTGCTTCTATCTGTGCAGACTGAAGGCTTTTCAGGTAATTCGCTAAATCAGCACCGGAAAGTGGTGAAGGTTTGCCATCAATAAAAATCTGGACACCGTTTTTGCCGGCAAGGCTAATATTATCATCTTTATCTACCATTACTGCCGGGGCTCTGCGTAACAGTTCCAGTGCATCATATCCTACCGAATTGATAGTGCCCTCTACATTTAAAATAGTTTTATCTGCTTTTACTTCAATGATTGGCTTTTGTGCTGTTACCGTTACTTCTCTCAGGTTACCGGTAGCTTTTGTAATTGTCAGTTCAGGTACTTCTATTGAGCCTGTACCGGATACGTCAAAAACAAGTGAGTAAGATGATAAATAACCTACATAGGAAGCATTTAAGAGATATCGTCCTGGCTGAGGGGCATTAATGGAAAACTTACCGTTATCCCCAGTAACTACCAACTTAACAACAGAAGAATCTTTTGCTCTTAAAAGCGATACAGTGGTTTTTTCAAGTCCTTTTCCCTGCTGATCTTTTACTACACCGGAAATCTGCTGAGCCTCTGCAAATGAAACCAACATCATCAATCCGGCAAAAAACGAAACTAACTTTCTCATATTCAATACTTTTTTTGATTTAGACCGCAAATATAAATCTGTGTCATACAATTGTAAAAGCATAAACCGACTAATGGTGTATTTGTTTGCATGAACGGCATGTTTTTCCCGGTGAACTGATTAATTAATTGTGAGGATTTACAAATTTTTGCACATCAGCCTGCCTGATGTTTATCACAATTTCCCTTAGGTTTGCAAACTGCCTACCGTCAGGCAGGATCAAAATCATAAATATGAATTTTCCGGACAATTTACGTTACACAAAAGACCATGAATGGGTTAGGCTTGAAGGCAATGTGGCTACCATTGGTATTACAGAATTTGCACAAGGAGAATTAGGGGATATTGTTTATGTAGAAGTAGAAACGATAGGTAAAGAATTAGAGGCAGGTGCTGTATTTGGTACGGTGGAAGCAGTGAAAACTGTATCTGACCTGTTTTTGCCGGTTAGTGGAACTATTACGGAATTGAATCCCAGTCTTGCCGGTGTTCCGGAGGCAGTGAATAACGACCCTTACGGTGAAGGCTGGATGGTGAAAATGACCGTAAACAACCCGGCTGATGTAGATGCCTTACTGAATGCCGCCGGATATGAAGCCGTAGTTGGATAAATCCGATTTTCTAAATTTTCCGTAATTGAACAAGGATACAATTATTTTGTTAATCATTGTGTCTTAACCAACCAAATTGAACCTCAAAAGTACATACAGCGAACAAGAGCTGGTGGCCTTGTTGCAAGAACGCAATGAGAAAGCTTTCGGCTATTTGTACGACAACTACTCCGGTGCCATATATGGCATCGTAAATTCAATTGTTACCGACAAGGAGATTGCTAACGATGTACTCCAAAATGTTTTTGTAAACATCTGGAGAAAGATAGAGTTGTATGATGCCACCAAGGGAAGACTATTTACCTGGATGCTTAACATAGCCAGGAATGCTGCGATAGATGAAGTGAGGTCAAAAGGTTTCAGAGATTCGCAAAAAAACCAATCTTTGAGTGAAAACGCAGATTTTGCAGGAGCAGTGACAGCTCCGGCAATAGATGATGTGGGGCTTAAAAAAGTATTGACAAAATTGAAGGGTGAGCTACGGGTATTAGTAGATATGTCATACTTCCAGGGGTTTACCCATGAAGAAATTTCGAAAGCACTGAATATCCCTTTGGGAACTGTAAAAACAAGAATACGAAGTGCTTTAATACAATTAAGAACAATGATTTAATAAAAAAGTGAATACACAAGAATACATATCAAG